>Ga0070741_10006044_pt1 | contig 26301 bp, 25 predicted proteins | sample Coa_R1_4_FD_66440 | JGI IMG/M metagenome (GOLD analysis project Ga0070741, IMG submission 66440) | Surface soil microbial communities from Centralia Pennsylvania, which are recovering from an underground coalmine fire - Coalmine... | ecosystem: Environmental > Terrestrial > Soil > Unclassified ... | reverse complement strand
AGAGCGCCGAGGCCGAGCGCAAACAGCACGAGCCCAATTCCGCCGAGAAGGCCGGCCGGATAGCGCTCCACGAGCCGTCCAGCGAGGGGGGCGGCAAAAACGATCGCGATCGGCCAGGGCGTGATCAACAAACCGATCTCGACCGCCGAATAGCCAAAACGGCTTTCGAGATAAAAGGGCAGTGCGACGAAGGCCAGCATCTGTCCGCAGAAGGATGCGATCGAAGTCGCGATCGAGAGTGAGAAGATCGGAATGCGCAGCAGGTCCAGCGGCAGCAGCGGCGAGGTGACGTGCTTTTGCGCCCGCACCAAAAGAAAACCCGCGATGATCGCGGCACCCAACTCGGCAAGCGCAATCACGACATCTTCGCCGTGGCCGACGCTGTCGATCGCAGCAAGACCCAGACCGAATGTGACCGCGCTCAGCGCCGCACTCTTCCAGTCGAAGTCATGACCGGCAGGCTTCGTATACGGCAGATATTTGCTGCCGATCACAAACGCGGCGAGGCCGAGCGGAATGTTGATTGCAAACAAATATGGCCACGACCCGACCGCCAGAATTCCCGATGCAATTGTCGGCCCGACGGCCGCAGACACCGCAACAACCATGGCATTGATGCCTATCCCCCGCCCAAGCATCGCGCGTGGATAGATGTGCCGGACCAGCGCCATGTTAACGGCCATGATCCCCGCCGCGCCAAATCCTTGCAGGATGCGGGCCGCTGTCAGCAGGACAAGCGTGTGCGCAAGCACGCAAAACAGCGACGCGATCGTGAACAGGACCAATCCGGCAATGTAGACCCGACGATAGCCGATAATTTCGCCGAGCGAGGCCAGCGGCAGCAGCGAGATGGTGATCGCGAGTTGATAGCCGTTGACGATCCAGATCGAAAAGGCCGGGCTCGCATGAAGGTCGCGCGCGATGGTCGGCAGCGCGACATTGGCGATCGCGCCGTCCATCACCGCCATGACCAGGCCGATCGCGATCGTGACGATCGCCCAGCCGCGCTGCGGCTGCGGCAGGCCGTCTACGGAATGGATTGGCGCTGCTGGCGCTGGCGTCACGTCGCGATGGACCTTGTGGTATCGAATGCAGGTGTCCTGGCCAAGATACCAGACGGTTGACGCTTGCATATGCCGGGAGTTCCGAGAGGCGGGTTAACATTCTTGAACCAGGCACTGGATTTCGGACGTGAGATGCTTCCGTCTTGCGCGCATCACGATGCGCCGCTCAGGCGCGCGACCATATTCCTGGTGTAATGGGCCAGCAGAACCGGCGCGGTGTTCCCTATCGTGTCAATTCGCCCGCCGTGCTTGAGGACCAGCAGCCCAACGAGATAGGTGACCAGTGCCGCCGCTTCGATGCGGACCATCGGTCGAAACGGCTTCTTCGCAATCTTGCCAACCTGTTCGGCCAGTTGTTCGAGCAGAGCGTCGAATTGCCGCTTGAGCGCCTCATCGAGTCCGCGACCGAGTTTCGCCTTGCGCTCCACGTTAAAGACGGCCAACGCCAAGGCAAGATCAGATGGGTGCGCGTCGTAGTATTTGTAGATCGCGAGCGTCCCGCGCTTGAGAGCCTTGGCCGGCGGGACGACATTGTTCATCGCGCGCCTGACCTCGACCGTGATCGACGACAGTGACCCGCCCAGCACGACTGCAAACAGTTCTTCCTTGGAAGGAAAGTGCGGGTAGATCGCGCCTGTCGTGCATCCCGCCATTTGAGCGATCGCCCTGATCGACGCTCCTTCCAGCCCGGATGTTTCGAACACGCGGCGGGCCGCATTGACGATCACCTGCCGGCGATGCTGGTCGAGGGTCCGTTGATAGGTTCGTGATGCAGCCGGCATTGACTCTATCCGTAACGATGTATTCTATAGATAACAATGTTATTTTCAGCAAGCGCAGGATGAATTCTCTGGAATTTTCCACAGCGTTCGGGAACGGGACAGCGTCATGAGTAGCCATGAAAATGCGGCGGGTACTTCGCCGTCGCTCACGCCCCTGCAAGTCGAGGGGTTGATCGTCAGAAATCTGCCGCCGATCGATCACCACGGGGAAGCCGTCGAGCAGATCGGGCCGGGCTCCATTCGCGTCCGGCTTCCCTACCGGCATGAGTATATGGGCGCCGAACCCTGGCAGGACGGCGCGGGACAGGTCTTTTCGGGGCCGATGGTCATGGGGTTTGCGGACACAACCATGTACGCCTGCGTGATCGCCGCCATGGGACCCGGCGTTATTCCGGTGATGGCGAACCTCAACATCACCTTTCTGCGCCCGGCGAAGGCGCGCGACCTGATCGCAGAGGCGCGGATCGTTCGCCGCGGCGGTCGGCTGCATTATCTCGAATGCTGGCTGACCTCGCATGGCGAGCAGGAACCGTGTGCTCACATTACGTCTACGTATCGGGTCGCTGCCCGCGTACCGACCAGCATGGTGGGCTGAGCAGCTCCGGACGATCGAGCGCTGGAGCTCCGGTTCAACGGCCCGGGCAGAAATGCTAGAGCCGGGTGCATGACCTCGGTTTCTCGTTTTCCCGACTGGTGCTCGCTCTCCGCGAGCGAGCGTCTTACTGCGCTTGAACAGTGCCGGCGGCGGTTCTCCGGCATCGGGCGGCGGCTCAATGCCGTCGAGCACATCCATCCCGCCGAAGCGCCGCGTCAGGGCCCGCTCTCTGGCTTGCCTTACGTGGCCAAGGATATGTTCGCGACTGGACGCAGCCGGCCGTCATGGGGATGCATGACACCGCAGGCACCGGCGTCGCCGCGAGCCTCGGTCGTCGATCGCTTCGATGAGGCCGGCGCCAGTCTGCTCGGCACAGCGACGATGACGGAACTCGCTTATGAAGCTTCCGGGATCGGCCGGCGCGGTGCGCTCAATCCATGGCGGTTCGATGCGATCCCCGGCGGCTCTTCGACCGGGTCCGCCATCCTCGTCGCCTCCGGCTGCTGTTTCGCTGCGCTCGGTTCCGACACCGCGGGCTCCGTGCGAATTCCCGCGCATTGCTGCGGCGTCACTGCGCTCAAACCTGGCTACGGCAGGATCTCCCTGGACGGCGCGATGTCGCTGGCGCCCTCACTCGACACTTTTGGAATGTTCGCACGAAGCGCCGCCGATCTTGCGTTGCTATGGCCCGTGGTTTCCGGCGAGCCGTCGACTGTATCGAAAGACCTGCCGCGCGCGGTGGTGTTGCAGGACGCGCTCGATTCCTCCGATGCCGAGATCGCGGCCATCGTGCGCAGCGCCATCGGTGTGCTCGCCGAGAGCGGCATGATGGTTGAGGAGAGATCTGGCTTTCCGGAAGAAGCGGATCGGCAAACGCTGGCCGTTCTGCAAGCCGAGGCGACGCGGGAGCATCGCGCGCGTATCGACGACCCTGCTGTCGATGCCACTTTGCGCAAGCGCTTGAACAAGGGACTTTCAATTTCAGACACCGAACTTGGCTCTGCGCTGGCTGCGCGCGAAAAGCTTCGAGATCAATTTATCTTGTCCTTTCTTGATGAGGCGGACGTCGCCATTCTGCCTGCGATGCCGATCGCAACGCCGCGCGTGACAGAGGTCGACCCGGCTTCCGCGAATTTCAATCCGCGCGTGCTTTACGCGCTCAGCCGCTTCACCCGCTTCGTCAATTATTTGGGCCTCCCTGCATTGGCCGCTCCTGCCGGCTTTGACAGCGGCGGAATGCCAGTCGGCTTGCAACTGATCGGGCGTCCCGGGAGTGAGGCGCTTCTGCTTCAGATCGCCATCAGGTTGCAGGACCGGACCGACTGGCACGGCCGGGTGCCGACGGGGATCGCGTCCGAGATCGCCGACCAGCCATGATGCGCCCGATCGTCGCCAAAGCGGCAGGGCACATTGCGTAACGGGCGGGAATTGGTGCAATCTTTGCCTGCAACGCCACAGGCATCGGCTGAACGAAACGGAGGCAGATCGTGCGCACATTGCGACAGCTTGCTGGACTTTGGTTCATCCTCGCAACGATTGGATCGTTGCCTTTGCCGGCGCGCGCGATCGGACCGGAGCCTGCGCCGTTGCCGCAGCCGGTCGAACTGACGGTCGGCTACCAGAAGGTCGGCCATCTCGCGCCGGTCATACTCGTCGCCGACGATTTGAACAAGCTCGGCGTCAATCTCAAGCTGGTCGAATTCGTTCGTTATGCCGATGCGCGCACCGCTCTGCTTGCGGGCTCTCTCGATGCGGCCTCCGTCGGGCCGGCGGACCTGGCGATTTCGCTCGCGCAAGGATCGACCAATGTCGTCGGGCTGATGGGCGTCGGCTCATCGCCCAAATACGTGATCGGCCGCAACGGCGTGAAGTTCGATAACTGGGCCGACCTGAAGGGCAAGAAGATCGCGATCGCGCCAGGCTCGGCGGTCTGGTTTCAGTTTGCTGCGACGCTGGTCGAAAACAGCATACCCTATAACAGCTTTGAGGCCGTGAACATTCAGGGCGGTGGCGCCAATTTTGATCAGGCTTTGAAGAAGGGCGAGGTCGACGGCCTCGTCACCTGGGAGCCGTTCGAATCCATCCCCGTGATGGATGGCTACGGCTATTTTGCCAAGGGGCTCGAATACGGTTCGTCGAAGGCGGTCGGCGCGGAGCTTGGCATGTTCATGACGACGAAGACGGCGATTGATGCCAAGCGTGCCGCGATCGAGCGCTTTGTTTGGGCCTACCTCAAGAAGCAGGAGGAGCTCGCGAAATCGCCCGCCGCTTTTGCCGCCGCTTACGCGCAGCTCTCCGGCATGGCGCCGGATGTCGCGGCGCAGGCGTCAAAGATCATCAAGCTTGGCGAAGTGATCTCGCCTGACCAGATCAAACGCCAGGCCAAGGGCTTTGCCGACCTCGGCGTGATCCAGAAGGATGTCTCCGGCGAGATCGATGCGCATTGGGACGGCTCGTTCGTCGAGAAGGCGCTGGGCAAGTGAGCGGGAAAACGAGCGAGGGGTGAACCACGCCGCGTCGCAAGGATTGCGCCAATGTCGATCTCGACCGGACCCGTCGCTTCAAGGCAGGAATTGTCGGCTTCCCGTCTGGCCTCGTTGATACTTTCTCCCGCTGGCCGCGGGAATTTTCGGCAGCTCCTGCTCGCCGTTGTCCTTCCCGTAATGGTGATCGCGCTCTGGCAATGGGCCGGAAACGGCGGTTCGCTGTTTGGTGGCGTGTTGCCGACGCCGGATCGGGTCTGGCAAGCATGGAAAGTGTGGGCATTCGGCTCAAGCGGGCTCAGTCTCAATCCCTATAGCGGCACCTGGCTTGCCAACTTGCTGTTTTCCGCCGAGCGCGTCGGCAAGGGATTTTTGCTCGCGATTGTTGTTGCGGTGCCGGTCGGACTTGCGATCGGCTGGAACAGGGTCGCGTCTGGCACTCTCGATCCCACTGTTCAACTGCTGCGGCCGATCCCAATCACGGCGTGGCTGCCGTTTTCTATCGCCGTATTCGGCATTCGCGACATGGGCGCGGTGTTCCTGATTGCGCTCGGCGCCTTCTATCCGATCGTGGTCAACACCGCGCAGGGCGCGCGCGACATCGAGCGCAATCTGGTGCGTGCCGCGATGATGATGGGCGCGGGACGCTGGACGATTCTGCGGCGCGTCGTATTGCCAGCGTCATTGCCGTCGATCTTTACGGGGTTGCGGATCGGGCTCGGCATCGCCTGGACCGCCGTCATCGTCGCCGAAATGGTCGCGGTCAAATCCGGCCTCGGTTACGTGCTGTGGGACGCCTATTACGTCGGACGCATGGATGTCGTCATCGCCGACATGGCGACCATCGGTCTGCTCGGCCTGATCAGTGACCGCGTCATCCTGTTGATCGAACGATGGGTGCTCGCATGGCGGCGCCTGCAATCGTTCCAGTCGTGATGGCGTGAAATGGGCACGATCGCTTTCGAAAACGTTTCCAAGACTTTCTCCGGCCAATCCGAGGTGCGGGCGCTGGAAGGGATCAATCTCGCGATCGGGGAGGGCGAGTTCGTTGCGTTGCTGGGCCCCTCCGGCTGTGGAAAATCGACGCTGCTCAATCTGCTCGCCGGCTTCGAGAAAACGACCGAGGGCACACTTTTGTTTGACGGCAAGACCGTGACGCGGCCGGGTCCAGACCGCGGCGTCGTCTTTCAGGAAGCGGCTTTGTTTCCCTGGCTCACCGTCTGGCAGAACGTGATTTTCGGGCCGCAGGTGCAGGGCGTTGCGCGCGCCGATTACGAATCGAAATCGCGAAACCTGCTGAAGCTGGTCGGCCTGGAATCCTTTGCCGATGCCTTGCCGGTGCAGTTATCAGGTGGCATGCGCCAGCGCGTCGGCATAGCGCGCGTGCTGGCGATGTCTCCGAAGGCGCTTCTGATGGACGAGCCGTTCGGCGCGCTGGATGCGCAGACGCGGCTATCGATGCAGCAATTGCTGCTCGATGTCTGGCAATCGCTCGGCACGACGGTGCTGTTCGTTACCCACGATATCGACGAAGCAATCCTGCTGTCGGATCGGATTTGCGTGATGTCGGCGCGGCCCGGCCGGATCATTCGCACTATTCCGATCACGCTGACGCGTCCGCGCTCGATCGCGAGCCTCACCAGCACCGACTTCGTCGCTTATAAGGCGCATATCATGTCCGATATGAAGGTCGGCGCCGTTCCCGCTTGAGGTTGCCAATGGCAAATCCGCGTATTCCCTATTTGCTTTCGTCGGCTCGCGCGCCGCTGCCGCCGCTGCAGCGAAAAAGAATTCTCGTGCACCTCGTCGTCAACGTCGAGAACTGGCAATTCGACCAGCCGATGCCGCGCACGATCGTCACGCCGCCACATGGCAAGGAGACGGTGCCCGATGTGCCAAACTTTTCCTGGGCCGACTACGGCATGCGCGTGGGACTGCCCCGCATCCTGAAGGCGTTTGCAACGCGGTCCTTGCCGGCTTCCACGAGCTTTAATGCGGGCGTGATCGATGCGTATCCGATGGCAGCCCAGGCGATGCGCGAGGCGGGCTGGGAATTCATCGGCCACGGCATGCACCAGAAGGCCATCAACCATGTCGAGGGCGGCGAGGAGGCGGTCGTCGCTGCCAGCCTCGACAAGATCGAAAGCTTTACCGGTCGGCGGCCACGCGGCTGGCTGTCGCCGGGATTGCGCGAAACCGTCGATACGCCCGAGATCCTGAAGCGCTTAGGCGTCGACTACGTCTGCGACTGGGTGATCGACGACCGGCCGGCATGGATGAGTACCAACGAGGGGCCGCTGATCGCGATGCCCTACAACCTCGAGATCAACGACTCGATCATCTACGCGATCGAACGGCACGCGACCGGAGAGATGGCGCGACGTCTGGAATTCACGCTGCGCAGGTTCGAGACGGAATGCCGTGACAGCGCCATCGTGCTGGCAATCGGACTACATCCGCATCTGATAGCGGTGCCACATCGGATCCATGAACTGGAGCGCATGCTCGATCTGCTGACGACTTCGCCTGACGTTGGCTTTTTCACCGGCAGCCAGCTTGCGGACTGGTATGCGGCCGCCGAGCCAACGCCCTGACGCGGCTTGCGCCTCAGAACACCGTCCAATTTTTCACATTGTCGAATACGCGTCTGTTAGCCGCGAGTTCATCGGCGGCTCCTGCCTTGACGGCTCGAATGGCCGAAGCTTAGCTGGCGGCGCAAGGCCGAGCCCGGCCGTTCGATCGGCGACAAGAAGGATTCCGAGCATGATGGTTCGCAGCAAATTACTTGTTCTGTCGATGATGGTCGCTCTTTGGACGCCGATTGCGCATGCGCAATACACCGCAAAGGAATGGCCGGAGGGGCCGAGCAAGCAGCGCTTCGTCGACACCTGCAACATCTGTCACGACATCAACCGCGTCCGCGCCGGCTATACGCCCGAAGGCTGGCTCACCGTGGTGCGCATGATGCAGAACATGCAGGCGCCAGTGCCCGCCGACGAATGGGGCGGGCTGACCGACTATCTCATGAAGAGTTTTCCGGAGCGCAAGCGCCCGGAGGCAGCCATCATCGATGGCCCGGCGAAGGTTTCTCTCCAGATGTGGGACGTGCCGACGCAAGGCGCCCGTCCGCACGATCCGCTCGGTGCGCGGGACGGTTCGGTTTGGTGGGCGGAGCAACTGGCCAACAAGCTCGGCCGGGTCGACCCGAAGACCGGCGCCATCCGCGAGTACACGCTGAAGTCGCCTTTCACCGGTCCGCACGGGCTGGTCGACGACAAGGACGGCAACATCTGGTTCACCGGAAATCTGACGGGATTGATCGGCAAGCTCGATCCGAAGACCGGCATCGTTACCGAGTATCCATTGCCAGACCCGAACGCAAAGGATCCGCACACGCTCAATTTCGACCAGAAGGGCATTCTTTGGTTCACCGTGCAGCAGGCGAATATGATCGGGCGCCTCGATCCGGCGACCGGCGCCATCAAGCTTGTGACCTCGCCAACGCCGAAGTCGCGTCCTTACGGGCTTCTGATCAACGACAAGGGTGTACCGGTTGTCGTCGAGTTCGGCACCAACAAGATCGCGACGGTCGATCCGGAAACGATGGCGATCAAGGAATACACACTGCCCGACGCTGGCGCGCGGCCGCGGCGTCTCGCGATCGGGCCAGATGGCGCCGTGTGGTACGCCGACTTCGCGCGCGGCTATCTCGGCAAACTTGATCTCGCGACCGGTGCCGTGAAGGAGTGGCCGTCGCCGAGCGGGCCGAAGTCCGAACCCTATGGCATGGTCTTCACCAAGGGCGCGGTCTGGTACGTTGAATCCAACGCCAAGCCGAACACGGTCGTCCGCTTCGATCCCGCGAGCGAAAAATTCCAGAGCTGGGCCATTCCCGGCGGCGGTGACATCGTGCGCAACATGTCCGTACTGCCCAACGGCAATCCGGTGATGGCCAACAGCCTCGTCAATCAAGTGGGAATGGTCGACATCAAGTAGTGCCCACAGCTTCGCCTTTATCTAAGCGTGTTGCTTAGAGGTGGGCCGCCCGATCCTGGATCGCGATCGGACGGCTCTTTTGTTTGACTGGTCGTTGCGTGAAGTTATTCTCGTCTCTTGCTTCAGTTCTCTTGTGTCGATCCTGCGAAGAAACAACATGAATCAAAAAGGCGCGTCAGGCTCTGATCACCTCGAATTCGACTACATCGTCGTCGGCGCCGGATCGGCCGGATGCGTACTCGCCAATCGGCTGACGGCCGACGGCAAGTCGTCGGTGCTGCTGCTTGAAGCGGGACCGCGCGACGGCAATCCATGGATTCATATTCCCCTTGGGTACGGCCGCCTGTTCAAGGAAAAAGCCGTCAACTGGATGTATCAGACCGAGCCGGAGCCGGGCCTGAACGGGCGCAACATCTTTCAGCCGCGCGGCAAGGTGTTGGGCGGATCGAGTTCGATCAACGGCCTGCTTTATGTTCGCGGCCAGCACGAGGATTACGACCGCTGGCGCCAGCACGGCAATCTCGGCTGGGGCTACGACGACGTTCTGCCTTACTTCAAGAAGGCCGAGGATCAGACACGCGGCGCTGACGATTTCCATGGCGCTGGCGGTCCCTTGCCGGTTTCGGACTGGCGGCACGCCGATCCGCTCTCGGCGGCGTTCGTCGATGCGGCAGTTCAAGCCGGCATTCCCAGAAATCCCGACTTCAACGGCGCTCGGCAGGAAGGCGCAGGCTTTTTCCAGACCACGACCCGCGGCGGAAGGCGCGCGAGCGCAGCGGTCGCCTATCTTCGCCCGGCCAAGGCGCGCCACAATCTGCACGTCGAGACCTCGGCGCTGGCTGAGCGAATTTTGTTCGAGGGAAAGCGTGCCGTTGGCGTGACCTATCGCGCCGCCGGCATTCCGCGAACCGCCCGCGCGCGCAAGGAAATTCTGGTGTCGGGCGGGGCTTATAACTCGCCGCAATTATTGCAGCTCTCAGGGTTAGGTCCAGCGGACCTGTTGCGGCAACACGGCATCGAGGTCGTGCTGGATGCGCCGGGCGTCGGTCACGATCTGCAGGATCATATGCAAGTCCGCATCGTGATGCGCTGCTCGCAGGCGATCACGCTGAATGACATCGTCAGCAATCCTTTCCGCAAGGTGATGACTGGACTGCGCTATGCCGCGTTCCGGACCGGGCCGCTGACGATCGCAGCCGGCACGTCAGGCGCGTTCTTCAGGACCAATCCGAGACTGGCGACGCCGGATGTCCAGATTCACTTCCTGCCGTTTTCGACCGACAAGATGGGCGAAAAACTGCATCCGTTCTCCGGCTTTACGGCATCGGTCTGTCAGTTACGGCCCGAAAGCCGCGGTTCGCTCAAGATCAGGAGCGCCGATCCGGCCGTGCCACCGGAGATACGGATCAATTATCTGGCGAGCGAAGTCGACCGCACGACCAATGTCGAAGGCCTGAAGATCCTGCGGAAGATTTTGCATGCCCCGGCGCTCAAGCCATACGTTGTCGAGGAGGTCGATCCCGGCAACAAGGTCGCCAGCGACGAGGCGCTGCTCGCCTATTGCCGCGCGCGCGGGACCACCATCTATCATCCGACCTCGACCTGCCGGATGGGGAACGATCCGCTCGCGGTTGTCGATCAACGGCTGCGCGTACGCGGCATCGAGGGCCTCCGCGTCATCGACGCCTCCGTGATGCCGGACCTTGTTTCGGGCAATACCAACGCTCCGGTGATCATGATCGCGGAAAAAGCTTCCGACATGATCTTGCAGGACGCGCGCTAGTCATACTGCTGCGGCGGTGCTATTCCATCAGCTCGATCAACAAGAACGAGCTTGGTTTGATGCGACTGCGGATCGGCACGCGCAAGAGCGCCATGGCCCTGGCCCAGACGGAGGAAATTGCCCGCCGTCTGAAAACGGCCGCGCCTGATGTCGATGTCGAAATCGTCAAGTTCGAAACCACGGGCGATATCGACCAGACCGGCAAGCTGTTGCCGCATGGCGGCAAGGGCGGGGCGTTTGTCGCCGAAATCCGCCAGGCCGTCCGCGCCGGCGAGTTGCAGGCCGCGATGCATTCGCTCAAGGACATGCCGGGCAATGAAGATACACCGGGACTGGTGATCGGCGCCACGCTCGCGCGCGATTCAGCGAGTGACGTGCTGGTGCTGCGGCCCGGGCTTTCAGTCGAGCAATTGAGAAACGCGCGCGGCAAGGGCTTCAAGATCGGCACCAATGCGGTGCGCCGCGCCGCCTACGCGCGCCGGTTGTTTCCCGAGATCGAGGTGATTCATTATCGTGGCGCGGCCGACACCCGCGTGCGCAAGCTCGACAATCTGGAAAAACAACGCCTTGCGGATGGTGGCGCGGTCGGGCCCGCGGATGCCTTGATCATGGCGCGCTCAGGTCTTGAAAGGGTGGGACTTTCGAACCGCATCGCTTACGAATTCTCCAGCGCCGAGATGCTGCCGGCGGTGGGACAGGGCATCGTCGCGGTTGAATGCGCGACGGGGGATTGGGCGACTAGAGGTATTCTCGCTAGAATCGACGACCTCGCTGCCCGCCGCTGCGCTGACGCCGAGCGCGAGGTGCTGTGGGTGCTCAACGGTCACTGCAATTCGCCGATCGCGGGATTTGCAACGATCTCTGGCCAGCAGATGTCGTTGACGGCGTCGGTCCTGGATGAAGACGGTCAGCGCTTCATCGAGGTGTCGCGGTCAGGCCCCGCCGATCGGCCGCGCGAACTTGGCCGTGCGGTTGGTCTTGAACTATTGGCCAAGGGCGCAACCGAGATCATCGAGCGCAGCCGGCCGAAGTAAAATCTAGGCTTTATAAGCCCGCACGCGCTTGATCATCTGCTCGACATGCGCGATCGGCGTTTCCGGCAGAATGCCGTGGCCGAGGTTGAAGATCAGCCGGCCACCAGCGTAATTCTCCAGCACGTCATCGATCGCCCGATCGAGCGCAGCGCCCCCGGCGATCAACGCCAGCGGGTCGAGGTTGCCCTGAACGGCGACGCGGTTTTGCACGCGCTCGCGGATCAACGACGGCTCGGCCGCCCAGTCGATGCTGACGCCATTAACGGTCGTGGCTTCAACATAATCCGGCAGCAAGGCCCCCGCGCCTCGAGGGAAGCCGATGATCCTGGTATCAGGAACCTGCTGGCGAACGCCGGCGACGATGCGGCGCGTCGGCTCGATCGACCAGCGGGCAAATTCGCGCGGCGGCAGCACGCCGGCCCAGGTGTCGAAAATCTGCACGGCATCGGCGCCGGCCTTGATCTGGCCGACGAGGTAAGGAATCGAATTCTCAACCAGCGCGTCGATGATTTTTTCGAACGCGTCCGGGTGCTGATAGGCCAGCATCCGCGCCGGCGCCTGGTCCGGCGTGCCTTGGCCCGCCACCATATACGTCGCGACCGTCCAGGGCGCGCCGCAGAAACCGATCAGCGCGGTTTTGTCGTTGAGCTCGCGCTTCACGCGACGCACCGCTTCGAACACCGGCTCAAGCTTTGTGAAGTCGGCATGCGAGGCGAGTGTCGCGATTTTGTCTGGCGTATCCAGCGGATCGAGCCGCGGACCTTCGCCGGCTTCGAACCGCACCGCGCGGCCGAGCGCATGGGGAATGACGAGAATGTCGGAAAAGATGATCGCGGCGTCGAAGCCGAAGCGGCGGATCGGCTGAAGGGTCACCTCAGCGGCGTATTCCGGCGTGAAGCACAGGTCGAGAAAACTGCCCGCCTTCGCCCGCAACTGCCGATATTCCGGCAAGTACCGTCCGGCCTGCCGCATCATCCAGATCGGCGGCACGGCCTGTTTTCGGCCGGAGAGCACTTCGAGGAAAGGCTTTGTCATACGCGTTCACGGATACGATCGACGGGGCTAGCGCGGTGAATTTGAAGTTCCTATCAGTTTAGCTGCAAGTTCGTTATAGGAACTTCAAATTCAAAGGCCGCTACTAGAATTAACAATTTGCTAGAGCTCCTTTGATTCCGAAGTTCGCATCAGAGGTTGCCGCGATAGCTTGCGAACTTCGGAATCGGAGCTCTAGTGTCCTGATACACCAAGAAAGGCGCGGAAAAACAAGTTTGTTTGTCGGCCGGATGATTGTTTGCGTGCCTTTTGGAACAGGAACGCCGCTGTTTTCGACGCGTTAACTTTGTCAGGAGACCGGCCATGAAAGAGAAATTCAATCCGGCGCCGCATGACAAGCACGCGACCAAGCCCAGTGATGACATCGCGGCCGATCAGGACATGCACCGGAAGCTCGACGAAGGCCTGGTCGACAGTTTTCCAGCCTCCGATCCGGCGAGCGCCGTGCAGCCGTCACCTTCGAAACCGCATCGTGAGAAGGCCGACAAGGACCGGCCGGATTAGTCCTCTCTGTGTTTCGAGACCATGTCACCTGCTCAGTAGTGCGGCGGCGGCTCGTTTGCCGGGCGCGGCATCTGGCTTTCGGCTTCCTGTAACCGCTCGCTTAAGACGGCAAGCTGGCGCGTCAGTGCGTCGATTTTCGCCCATTGCTCGGTGACGGTCTTGTTCAGCACCTCGATGGTGTCGTCCTGAAATGCCAGCCGCGACTCCAGCCGGTCGATGCGATCGCCGAGCGTCTTCAGATCAGTCATCGCCTTGATCCTCTCCATTCCGCTCGCGCAAGCCATGCCGGAGCGCAACGCGCTCGTCGAAGACGAAGCATTCGCCGCGCCAGCGGCTTTCGTCTTCCGCGACGTGCTCGAGATAGTTCAGGATGCCGCCCTTGAGGTGATAGACCTCGGCAAAGCCCTGCGCGAGCAGGTAGCTTGAGGCCTTTTCGCAGCGGATCCCGCCGGTGCAGAACATCGCGATTTTCCGGTCCCGCTTCGGATCGAGATGGCGGGCGGCAAATTGCTTGAATTGCCCGAAGCTCGTAATGGCGGGATCAACCGCGCCGTCGAAGGTGCCGATTGCGACTTCAAACGCGTTGCGCGTATCGATCAGGATGGTGCCGGGAGAGGCGATCACGTCGTTCCAGTCTTTCGGCTCGACATAGGTGCCGACCCGTTTCGTCGGGTCGGCCGCAGCATCGCCGAATGTGACGATCTCCTTCTTCAGGCGGACCTTGAGCCGGCCGAACGGCATCGCCAGCGCCGACGAAAACTTGAGCTCGAGACGATCGAGCCGGCCGGCAAAAAGATCGCCATCGCGGAGCGCAGCGACGAACCGGTCGATGGCTTCAGGTTCGCCGGCCACCGTGCCGTTGATCCCTTCCTGTGCCAGAAGCACGCTGCCTTTCAGTTTCAAATCGCCGCACAGCGCCCGCAGCGGTTCGCGCAAATCGCGGAAGTCCGGCAGGGATGCGAATTGGTAAAAAGCGGCGACCTTGGTAGGCATTGTGGTCATCTAGCAGCAGGTGCCCTCGAAGGGCAGGGGTCACCCGTGACTTATGCATCACCCCAGCATTGCGCAGATGGTATTGAATATGCCAAGTAACCCCGCAACAGGCCCTGCAAATCAGGGAAATCAGCGACAAAGTGAGCCCTTAATCATATGAGGAATTTCCATTTCGCCGGCCGTTCGACGGTCCATTCCCAGAACGCCATGGTTGCAACATCCCACCCACAGGCGGCGCTCGCGGCTATCGAGGTGCTGAAAGCCGGAGGGACGGCGGTGGACGCGGCGGTGGCGGCTTCGGCGCTGCTGGCGGTGATCGAACCGCAATCGACCGGCATTGGCGGCGATGGCTTCGCGCTGATCCAGCCGAAAGGCGAAGGCAAGATCGTTGCTTATAATGGCTCGGGCCGCGCGCCAAAGGCGGCGACCGCAGAGTGGTTTCTCGAGCGCAACATCCGCGCAATCCCGCTGACCTCGGCACACGCGGTCACCATCCCCGGTGCGATTGACTTCTGGGCCACGATCCTGCGCGACCACGGCAAGTTCGGGTTCGACACCTTGTTCCAACCGGCGATCAAGGCCGCCGAAGAAGGCTATGTCGTCGCGCCTCGTATCGCCTTCGACTGGAAGAACGGTTTTGAGAAGCTGAAGAAAGGCATCAACACCGAGCGCTATCTGCTGCCGCATGGCAAGGCGGCTGTCGCCGGCGATGTGATCAGGCAAGTCGAGCTTGGCCAGACGCTGCGGGCGATCGCCAAGGACGGACCCGATGCCTTCTACAAGGGCGCGATCGCCGAGGACATGGTGGAGACACTTCGCGCCGCGGGCGGTCTGCACACGCTGGAAGACTTCGCCAATCACAAGACCGAAACCACCGTGCCGATCGGCACGACGTATAAAGGCCTCGACGTTTGGCAGTGCCCGCCGAACGGGCCGGGCATCACCATGCTGGTGATGCTGAACATCCTGTCGCACTTCGATTTGACGAAGTTCGCACCCTTGAGCATCGAGCGCTTCCATCTCGAAGCCGAAGCTGCGCGCGTCGCCTATATGATGCGCGAGCAGAACATCGCCGATCCTGCTTTCACCAACGTTGACGTCGCCGGTATTCTGAAGAGCTACGCCGACGAATATGTCGGCAAGATCCGCATGGACCGGATGCTGGACCTGCCGAAGGTCTCGCCACCGATGAACCCGTCGACTGTCTACATCACGGTGGTGGACAAGGACCGCAACGTCTGCTCGTTCATTAACTCGGTTGCCCATTCCTGGGCATCCGCCATCGTCTCCAACAAGACCGGCGTGTTGTTCCAGAATCGAGGCGCCGGCTTCCGCGTCGAGCCCGGTCATCCCAATTGCATCGCGCCGGGTAAACGCCCGCTGCACACGATCATGCCGGCGCTGGCGACCAAGAACGGCCGCGCGGTCATGCCGTACGGCGTCATGGGCGGTCAGTATCAGCCGGTCGGTCAGACCCGCCTGCTCACCAACGTCATGGACTACGGATGCGATGTGCAGGAGGCGATCGATATGCCGCGCGGCCTGCACTATGAGGGCGTGTATCAGCTCGAGGACAGCGTGCCGGCGGACATCGTCGCAGGGCTGCAGAAGCTTGGCCATCAGACCACCAAGATCATTCCGCCGCTCGGCGGCGGTCAGGCGATCTGGATCGACTGGGACAAGGGCACGCTGACCGGCGGTTCCGATCCCCGCAAGGACGGCTGCGCGCTCGGCTATTGAGGTACCAGCTCCGCGTGATCGAGGCTGGTTTTGCCTGATACGTTGGGCTAGACAGGCGCCCGATCGTTCTTGAGAGGTAACGCCGACATGCGCCGTTTTTCGTCAGCGATGTTTTCCACTTTCGCCGCCATTGCGTTGGCCGTTCTGACCGTATCGGCGATCACGCTGCCGACGACGGCGATGGCGCAGACACCGGGAAAAGCCATGACCACTGCTTCAGGACTCCAGATCATCGACACCAAGGTCGGCACCGGCCCCACGCCGAAGCCCGGCCAGATCTGCGTCGTGCACTACACCGGCTGGCTCTATCAGGATGGCCAGAAGGGCAAGAAGTTCGATTCCTCCGTCGACCGCAACGATCCGCTCGAATTCCCGGTCGGACAGCGCAAGGTGATCGCCGGCTGGGATGAGGGCGTCGCTTCGATGAAAGTTGGCGGCAAGCGCACCCTGATCATTCCACCCGAGCTCGGCTATGGCGCGCGCGGCGCAGGCGGCGTCATTCCGCCGAATGCGACGCTGATTTTCGACGTCGAATTGCTCGGCGTGAAGTGAAGGGCTGAGGACTAGTGTGGCGACTCTGACGTTCCTTTCAGTCCCGCGGCGATCTCTCCGAAGGAACGTCAGAGTCAAAGCCACACTAGAAATCGAATATTTGCTAGTGTCCCTTTGGTTCTGATATTCGCAAAGGTGGCCGCCGCGATAGGATACGAATGTCAGAACCGGGACACTAGGCAGAGTTTTCGCCGAGCACTTGAGAAGGCAGCAAGATGTCGAAATCGCACGATCACGACCATTCCGGCCACTCGCATGATCACGGCGAACCGCGCTGGAAACATGATGGCGTCCGCGTCATTCCCGGCAATCAGCTCGATCCCAACGTGCCATCTACCGCCGGCATGGACCGCAAGGCCGCGATCAATTTTGCGCGCGTCGGCGCCCAGAAATTGTGGGCCGGCACGGTGACGATCAAGCCGGATGCCAAGACCGGCGCACATCATCACGGTCACCTTGAAAGCATCATCTACGTCGTCAAAGGCAAGGCGCGGATGCGCTGGGGCGATCATCTGGAATTCACGGCGGAAGCAAATCCCGGCGATTTCATCTTCGTCCCGCCTTACGTGCCGCATCAAGAAATCAACGCCAGCCCTGACGAGCCGCTGGAATGCGTGCTGGTGCGCAGCGATGGCGAGGCGGTCGCCATCAATCTCGACATCGAACCGGTCGAGAAGCCGGAGAAGGTGCTGTGGGTCGATCCCGTGCACCGTGATCCCAAAGGCGCCTGAGCAGAAGCGGTCCGGCAGCCGCGCCTGCGAGCGCTCAAAACACGACGTCGTTACCGATTGCGATCATGCGAGGCTTGCCTTGCGGCGCTTGGATATCTTCCGGCGCCATGTCCCGTCTGCTAAATTGCCGCGCAGATTTGAGAAATGGCGATTTCATTAGATGAAAATCGCAGGTCGCAATGCAAAATTCCAACTCAAATATAAAGACCAAAAAACTTCGGAGAGGAATCGTGATGCAACCCACTGAATCGCTGACAAATGAATCGCTCGCGCGCCGCACCCTCATCAAGGGCGCTGCGCTGGGCCTTGCCGGCGGGAGCCTCGCGGCCGCGCTGCCCGCGCAAAGTGCGAGCGCTGCGGAAGGCGAGATCTGGAGCGGCGAATACTGGGCGAAGAAGGGCGATGTGCCGCTCTGGATGTTCCGCAAGCGCGTCGGTGCGCCGAAAGCTGGCGAGCCTTCGAAGCCGGTGCTGTTCTTCGTGCACGGCTCATCGGTGACTTCGCGCTGCTATGACATCCACGTGCCCGGCCGTGGCCAATATTCGATCATGGACGAGTTCGCAGGTTACGGCTTCGACTGCTGGACCATGGATCACGAAAACTACGGCAAGTCCGGCCGCACGTCAGGCAATTCCGACGTCAAGAGCGGCGCCGAAGATCTCAAGGCTGCGGTCGAAGTTCTGACCAAGGAAACCGGGCGGCAGAAATTCCATTTCCTGGGCGAGTCCTCCGGAGCGTTGCGCGCCGGCATGTTCGCCATGATGGAGCCCGATCGGGTCGACCGGCTGATCCTCGCCGCCTTCACCTACAAGGGGACAGATTCGCCGACGCTTACCAAGCGCGCCGAGCGGCTCGACTATTATCGCACTCACAACATGCGCAAGCGCGACCGCGACATGATCCGCTCGATCGCGACCCGCGACAAGCCGGGCACCAGCGAGCTCGCCGCGGTCGAGGCGCTCGCCGACGTCGAGATGCAGTTCGGCGACCAGATTCCGACCGGCACTTATCTGGACATGACGGCCAATCTGCCGCTGGTCGATCCCAAGAAGGTCATGGCGCCCGTGCTTTTGATCCGCGGCGAGTATGACGGCATCGCCACGGTCGCGGACCTCCAGGATTTCTTCGGCCAACTGCCGACCGGAGACCGGCAATTCGTCGTCCTGCCCGGCGTTGCCCACTCGGTCGTGCTGGCCACCAACCGGCAATTATTCTGGCACGCGGCGAAGTCGTTCCTGAACATGCCGACGCCGACTGCAACATAACAACAAGACGATCTGATCAAGGTTTTGACTGATGGCCGGGAAAAAAGCCCGGCCATTTTTCTGCCCGCGGTGACAGTTCCTGCCGTCATCAGGCTCAAATTCTCCAACATCCCGATGTCGGATATAGGCTCCCTCGTTCGTCCCCCGGCTGACGTCATCGAAGGAGAGCTCCCAAATGTCCAAGATCGCACCTTGCCTGTGGTTCAACGGCGAAGCCGAAGACGCCGCCAATTTCTACGTGTCCCTGCTGCCGGATTCCCGGATCAACAAGATCCAGCGCAATCCGAGCGACGGCCCCGCTGGCAAGGAAGGCCAGGTATTGGTGGTCAATTTTACCCTGGCTGGCCAGGAATACATGGCGCTCAATGGCGGGATGCGGGTCGAATACACGCATGCGATCTCGTTCAAGGTCGATTGCACCGACCAGGCCGAGGTTGACCGCCTCTGGGATGGGCTGTCGTCGAATGGCGGCTTGACCCTGCAATGCGGATGGGTGCGCGATCGCTATGGCGTGTCCTGGCAGATCGTGCCGTCGGTCTTGCCGCAACTGCTCGGAGGAGCGGATGCGGCCGGCGCCAAGCGCACGATGCAAGCGATGCTCGGCATGACCAAGCTCGACATTTCCGAATTGCGCCGCGCCTATGAGGGCAAATCGGCGGCATAATTTTCGCCGCCGGAAAGTGGCGCGTCTGTTCAATAGGTCAGACGCAAGCCCACGCCGCCATGAATGGTGTTGCCGACCGGTTGCGGCCCCAGCGTGCCGTCGACGAAAAGGTCGGCGGTCCAGCCTTTGGTGATACGGTATCCGACCCGGCCGCCATATTCGAACCAGTACTGGTTGCCGATGGTCGGTACGACCTGTCCGTCGCCGGTGACGGTCGCGACGAGACCGGAATGGTTCGCAAACGATTGCACGAAGCCGCCGTTGATGTTGCCCTCGACATTGGAGCCGAACAGGTGCGTCCACTGCGCGCCGATCTTAGCGAGATTGGTTCGATCGGTGCCCGAAGCGATGCTCGCGTTAAACGGATCGAACGGAGCGCTCGGCTCGCTGTAACCGTTGACGTGCTGCCAGAGTTGCCAGACCTCGATCGAGGCGGCCAGTTCGTCGCGCGGCGATAGCCTCGTGATCCAGCCGGCTCTTCCATACACGCCGTATTCGCTGGCGTTGGTCGAGCTTTGCAGGGCGACGTTGCCGAAATTGGTCGTATAGCCCCGGCTGTAATTCACCTTTTCGAACGGGGTGAGGATTGTGCCGATATCGAAGAACGGCCGCGACGAGCCCCAATCGGTGAAATCATAGCGCAACGCGAAGGCGCCGATCGGCGCGCTGGTGACGTTGTATCCGCTTTCGCCATATTGCGTGTAGGCGATGCCTGCGAGAAGCGACAGGTTGGAGGTGATCTCCTTGCGGCCGTGGATGCCCGCCGAGAACGACCCGGCCGAGCCGAACGCGCTGACGCAGTCGCTGCAATTGATCTGCTCGTTGACGCCGAGCAGCACATTGCCAAGGACCCTGTTGGTCACGATCTGGTTGAAGCGCTGATCGGCCAGTCCGTTGATTGATCCGCCAATTGAGCCTGGTCCGGTCGGTACCGGTATGGGCGTCGGACTGGGCGTCGGGGTGGGGCTGGGCCTAGGCGTCGGCGACTGCGCCATGGCCGGAAGGGTTGGCAGCAGCACGAACGATGCCGCGGTCGCAAGCGCCAGCGAGACAACGAGCTTGCGGAGGAACTGCATCATCGTCAGCGTCCGCACAAGGCGCCGGTATCGTCGTTTGCGCCGTCGGCGGGTGGCGGCGGAGCCGCTTCGGCAAATTGCGTGACGGCGCAAAGCCCAGGCACCGCGTTACAGTTCGCGGCAAAGGTCCACGGAGGGGTTCCGAATTTCTTGGTCGTGGTCTTGCCGCCGGTCTGCGTGATGACGGCGGTATCGCCAGGATGCGTCAGCTCAGTGCAGGCGCCGCCGATCGCGCAGACGCGCGAAGCGCCTTCCTGCAACACCACGGTGGTCTTGCCGCGTTGGGAGAGAATATCGAGCACGGTGCCGCGCACGCCGATGGTCGCAACCGTCGTGGTGATCTTGTAGGCCGCCTTCTCGGAATTTCCGGTCACCCAGCGAAACGCGCCGGTTGTGAGCTTGATCGCGATCTCGCGATAGGAATGTTCGTCGTTGAAGACCGTGCGGTCGAGCGTGATCATTGCATCGGGGCCGAGCGAGAGATTGGTGTTGTCGGCCATCACGAGCTTCGCCGCGCTGTTGACACCGGTGCGCACCGTCTCATCGCGCATGAGGCCTTCGCCGACATTGATCGGCATGCTCAGCGAGCCGGCGACGCGATCGACCTGATTTTCGATCAGGACCGCTTCGCCGACGCGCATCTGTGCGTTAGCGGATTGTGGGACAGCGGCTGCAACGAGTAAAAGGCAGAGAACGTAAATGCACGCAGGCCAATTCATTGATCTTCCGTCCACCGCTATGGTCCCAAGCGCAGCAGCCGATAGCACGCCGGCGTCGATGAGTTCGAAGCTGAACATCACGTGGCGGCTCGTAGTTGTAGTTTTGCCACAGGTGACGTGCTACGACCCCGGTGTTTAGTGATGGCTGCATCGAGTTGCGTTCAAAGCCATGGAGCAAAAAATCAGCCAGGGAATACTTGACAGTCGCGCTGCGAAGGGCGTCCGTTCCGCGAAAGCCGCACGAGGATCTTCTTCCGTTCTCGGCAGTACGGCCAGCCGCACCGCGCTCGTCGCGGCCGTCATCTTCATGGTTGCGCACGTTGCCTTTCTTGTCGGCATCGCCAACCCCGACAAGTTTTACTTCGACGAAGTGCATTATGTGCCGGCGGCGAGGCAGATGCTGACGGCGGATACGTCCACAGCGCTCAATCCGATGCATCCGCCGCTTGCCAAACAGCTGATCGCAATATCGATCCATGTTTTCGGCGATACGCCGCTCGGATGGCGCTATGCGGGCGCGCTGTTCGGCGCGCTCGCCATCGTTGGCGTCTACTTCTGCGGCCTTGCCCTGTTTGGCATGCAGAATGCTGCGATCGGCGCCGCCATGATCGCTTTCTTCAACCAGATGGTGTTCGTGCAGTCGCGGATCGCCATGCTGGATATTTTCGCGCTAACCTTCGGCCTGTTCGCGACGGCCGCCTTCCTGCGCGGATTCCGCGAGCGGCAGCCGCAATGGTGGTTTGCGCTGACGGGCCTCGCCGGTGGCCTGGCGGCGGCCTGCAAATGGAGTGGGCTGTTCGTGCTCGCCACTTGCGTTGCGATCGTCGCCTCGGTTCGCCTGTTGCAAAGCTGGCGCGTGCGCTTTCTCGATGCCGATGATGATGATTGGTACCGGCCCGACTTGTGGCCGGATTTCAAGCCGTTTCATTTTGCGACCTGTTTCGTGCTCATTCCCGCGACCGCCTATTTCGCGACCTTCGTGCCGCTCCACGGTTTTTCGCTCACCGATATTCTGGAAGCGCAACGCAGGATATTCAACGACAACACCACGACTGCAATCGCCGGCCACACCTACATGAGCTCCTGGCCATCCTGGCCGCTCCTGGTGCGGCCGGTGTGGTTCCTGTTCGACAAGATCGACGAGGATGAGATTGCGGCCGTGGTGCTGCTGGGCAATCCGCTGGTGTTCTGGCCGATGCTCGGCGCACTCGCGGTCTGTGTGCGCGACTTCATCGTCGCGCGTCAACGTGATGCATTTCTGGTGTCAGCCTTCTATCTCGGACCTTATCTCGCCTGGGCCTTGCTGCCGCGAACGCTCGGATTTTTGTACTACTACCTGCCGGCGGCAACCTTTGGCAGCCTGGCGCTGGTTTATCTGCTGCGGCGAAATGGTCTGCCGCGCTGGTTGTTGTGGGGCTTTGTTGCGCTAGCCGGCGCAGGCTTTGCGGCGATGCTGCCGATCTCCGCGGCGTTTGTCGGTACGTCGATGGAAACCTTCAGCCGTCTGATGATTTTCCAGAACTGGATTTGATCTCTCACGGTAAAGCGGCTGCCTGTTGGGAGAGAAACAGGCAGTCGCCACTGCGTCTATTTCTTCCAACTATTTCGACGCAGTTTGGCTGTTGAGATTGACGACCTGAACGCGGCGGTTGATGGGTGCCGTCGGTTCGCTCGGGTCCTTCAACCTGGTCTTTCCATAGCCGACGGTGACGAGATTGGAGCCGGCAATGCCGTACTTCTCAGTCAAATACTGCTTGATGGCATCGGCGCGGCGTTCGGAGAGATTCTGGTTGAAGCTATCGCCGCCGACGGCATCGGTGTAGCCGGCGATCACGAAGGTCGAGCCTTTCAACGCGGGGTCCGACAGCGCCTTGCCGAGTTCCTGTACCATCGGCAAAGAGGCGCTTCTGACCTTCGCCGAGTTGTAGTCGAACTGAATTTCAAAATCGATCTTCCGCTTGGTGGCGGAGAGGTCGGCGATCTGCTCGCGTTCGCCGAGCGAGAGCGAGCGGCTTTGCCGGTTACGCAGACTGTTGATGAAGCTGTCTTCCCTGGCTTGCGCCGTGGGATCGGCCCGATTGTCAACCGACAGGCTGCGTGACAGCGGCTTCGCCTGCAGGGCATTCACGATCTGGTCCGCGCTGAGATTGTCGTCGGCGGCCAAAGCAAGGCCGGCCGTCATGGAAAACGCGGCGCCGAGCGTAATCGCCGCAATACACGAAGTCTTGAAGCGGCTGGTCATGGTCTGATCCTCACGGTTGCATTTGTTTGGATGCTCAGACGATAAGAGAGGTTCAATTCCAGCAATGTGATTTGTGTCACAGTAGCCATCGCGGCTTCGATTTTGCGTGTTCCGATCGATCATTGCGGGTCGCAAAGCCGTCGTCCCGTTGCCGAGGTGCGAACAAAAAATCGGCCAGATGCGTTTTTAAAAACGGCGTAGCTGCGACGACGACCTGTGAGTAACGTCAACTGTCTCTGTTTCCGACCCAAAAGAAGCCAACAAATGGATATCAGGGAACTCGCCCGATCTTTCCGGGACTGGTGGGAACCCCGGTTGCTGTGCTGATCGGTTCGGCAATCATTGCCACAGCCATTTTGCTGTCCACGCTGATCACGGCGGTGGGAACGCGCTTCATCGGCATGGAGAGCTCCCTCGAGGATAATGTGTGGCTGATCGATCGCCTGACCGGCAACGTCTATCGCTGCAAGGCGACCGATCGCGGCCGGGCCGTATGTGATGCGGAGACCGCTACCGGAAGCATCGGCGACCGTCCCAAACCTTGAGCGGCCGAGCCTCTCCGAAGGAACCCATCTACCGAACGACGCGAATCCCGTTACATTACCGCGGGATGCCGCGCTCCAATCAACCTATTGCGTTGACGAAGGCTGCCGCCAGAACGATCTGGCTGCGGGCCCAGCGGCTTGATTCCGAAGCTCCCTTTGGCGAAGGGGCGCAAGCCACGGCGGCAGCGATCGAACACCTTGGTTATGTGCAGATCGATACCATCAACGTGATCGAGCGCTGCCATCACCATATTCTCTGGAACCGGATTCCGGCCTATCGCCGCGCCGATCTGCATCAGGCCCAGAGCATCGACAAAAGCGTGTTCGAATACTGGACCCACGCGCTGTCCTACGTGTCGGCCAAGGATTTCCGGTTTTTCATTCCGGCGATGAAGCTGCATCGGCGCGAGGGCCATAAATGGTTCAAGGAGGTGAAGCCGGCCGATCTTGCCAAGGTGATGCGGCTTCTCAGGAAAGACGGTGCGCTGACCATCCGCGACATCGAGGACGACGTCCTGGTCGAGAAGGTGCACGCCTGGGCGAGCCGCAAGCCGTCAAAGCGGGCGCTGCAGCTCGCGTTCTATGAGGGCCGGGTCACGATTGCTGAACGGAGCGGCATGCTCAAGACCTATGAGCTGATGGACCGGCATTTCGGCTGGGACAAACCGCCAAAGCCGGCCTCGTTGCGTGAAATCGCCGGCTACTTGCTTGACCGCGGCCTTCGCGCCCAGGGCGTCGTCAGCCTCGATTCCATCTGCCATCTCGATGCGCCGAGCAAGAAAGCCGTGCGGCGATTGATCGAGGCGCGCGTTCGCGGCAAGGAGCTGGTTCCGATCGCGCTCGAAGGTGCCGGCAAACAGGAACATTGGGCGCGGCCGGAGACATTGGAAACGGCCGCGAATGGCGATAGCGAACGCGTGCACATTCTGTCGCCGTTCGATCCCCTCATCATCCAGCGCAAGCGAACCCATCTGATCTTCGGCTATGAGCACTTGTTCGAGGCCTATGTGCCGAAGGAGAAGCGGCGTCACGGCTATTTTGCACTGCCGGTTCTGGTCGGGAACGAGATCGTGGCCGCGCTCGATCTCAAGACCGACCGGCAGAACGGGAAACTGCTGCTGCAGAAATGGAATTGGGTCGGCCCCGCCGCCAAGGGCCCGCGCAAGGAATTGAAACGCCGGATCGAAGAGGAACTGCACCGCTTCGAGCGCTTTCAACTCGGCGAGTGAAATGTTCGTCAAGACGGCGCGGCGTCGGCGATCGGGATCGTCAGTTCGAAGCTGGCGCCGGCATCGGAATCGATCAAGCGGATCGTGCCGCCATGGGTGTCCAGGAGAGCGCGGACGATCGCAAGGCCCATGCCGGTGCCGCCATGTTCACGCCGCGTCGTGAAAAAACTATCGAAGATCTGCGCCCGGTTGTTGGGCGAGATGCCCTCGCCATTGTCGCCGATGGTCACGATCAGCAATGACTCTTTTCGAAACGCGGAAATGGTCAGCACCGTGCCGCCGTGCCGCATGGCGTTGTCGGCGAGGTTGGAAAGGATGATCGCGGCGTTTTCTTCGGAAATGCGTAAGGGTATGTCGAGCTCGCCGGCTGCTTGCACGTCAAGCGCGGCAAAGGACGAGCGGATCGCTGCAACTGTGTCGGCCAGTTTGGTCGCGCCGACTGCGACAGGGTTTTCCGCCCGCGCCAGATCGCGCAAGCGCGCCGATATCTTCGCAAGCCGTTCGGTGTCGGCGACGATATTGTCGAGAAACTTGCGGCGATCGTCGTCGTCCATGTCGGGGTCATCGACGTCGTCGCGGAGCAGCTCGGCCGCGCCCTGGATCGAGGTGAGCGGCGATTTCAATTCGTGCGACACGTGGGTGGCGAAGGTCGAAATAAAGTGCGAACGCATGTCGAGCCGTCGCGCCATTTCCAGAAAGCTTTCCGATAGCCTGGCGAATTCGCTGGTGCCGTGACGTTTCAGCGGCCGGAGCGCCGATCGGTCGCCCTTGCCGATCAGGTTGGTGCGCCCGACCAGCTCGCGCATCGGCTCGGTGATGGTGCGGTGAAACAGGAATCCGATTAAGAGCGTCGGAATGATGGTGGCGAGAATAGCCAGCATGAAGCGCGTGCGCTGCTCGTAGAGATATTTGAAGACGTTGCTCGGCGTGCGCGAGGCGTAGACGACGCCGGCGACCTGATCGCGGACGATCACCGGCATGGCGGTGAACACCCGCATGCCCGTTCCCCGGCTGATCGAATAAAGTGCCGGCTGGTCGTGCTTGGAAATTCGCACGCGCAGCACGGCGGCAAAATGCCCTTGCAGGGCTTCCGCGACTTCGTCCAGATGCGCAAGCGAAAGACCGACTTCTTCGCGGCCCGCGATCACGACGCCGCTCGGATCGAGCAGCCGAAAACCTGCAAGCGTCACGTTCTGGGTTGCGACGAGGTCGCCCGCCATGCGCGCGCCAAGCGCGACGTATGCGGGATCG
>Ga0070741_10006043_pt1 | contig 26303 bp, 24 predicted proteins | sample Coa_R1_4_FD_66440 | JGI IMG/M metagenome (GOLD analysis project Ga0070741, IMG submission 66440) | Surface soil microbial communities from Centralia Pennsylvania, which are recovering from an underground coalmine fire - Coalmine... | ecosystem: Environmental > Terrestrial > Soil > Unclassified ... | reverse complement strand
ACAAAGCAAAAACGGAGACGCCCATGCCGGGACTACGACCTCGAGCGGCCAGGAATCCAACGGGCTATCTCCGCCTGCCCGCCACTATGACAGTGACAGCCATCGAGATACAGGAATCCACGGAGCCGATCGAATGTCATGAGGAATGGGGTTCGCGCTAACGCGCGCCCCGGAATGACGATGGGGGCGCCTTCGCTCGCAATGACGGCCTTGATACTTTGCCCACGCCACGGGGTACGACGGCTGTGCATCGCTTACACCCAATGGAGGCTCGAACAAGCCGGCCAACTGTGATTAAAGCGAAAGAAAAGCCGATCAAAGAAAAGCCGACTAAAGAAAAGCCGACTAAAGAAAAGCCCTGGGAGAAAGCGATGCGCGACAACAAAGGCCTCCTGCCCTCGCGCCGTCAGATATTGAAGGCGGCTGGCCTCGCCGCAGGCGCGGCAGCGGCTCCGATGCTCACCCCTGGGCGAGCCTTTGCCGCCACCTATCCGGAACGGCCGATCAGGATCATCGTGCCGTTTGCGCCGGCCGGTCCGACCGACATCATGGCGCGGATCGTCGGGCAGAGCCTCGGCGATGCGCTCGGCGGCAACGTCATCGTCGAGAATCGTCCGGGCGCCAGCGGCAATATCGGCATCGGATACGTGGCGCATGCAGAAGCGGATGGTTACACCCTGCTGGTGGTGTCCAGCGCCTACGTCGTCAATCCGAGCCTGTTTGCCAGGATCCCCTACGACCCTTCCAAGGATTTCGCGCCTATCACCGAACTCGGCACCACGCCCAACATGATCGTGGTGTCGCCGACGCTCGGTATCAATTCGATCGCCGAACTGTTCGCGCGCGCCAAGGCCAAGCCGGACGAGCTGAACTATGCGAGCCCCGGCGCCGGCACCACGCCGCATCTTTCCGCCGAACTGCTCAAGATCGTGGGCCAGGTCCAGATCACGCATGTTCCGTTTTCCGGCGCCGCTCCTGCGATCCAGGCGCTGCTCGCCGGCACCACACAGATGGCGGTCGCCGCCCTGCCGGCGGCGTTGCCTTTCGTGCAGTCCGGCGAGATCAAAGCGCTGGCGCTGACCGGCGAGCGCCGCTGGAACGATCTGCCCACCGTGCCGACCATGATCGAGCTCGGCTACAAGGATTTCATCGCCGAGACGGCGCAGTTTTTCTTCGCGCCCGCCAAAACGCCACCCGACATCGTCACGAGGCTGGCGACGAAAACGATGCAGGTGCTCAAGCAGCCCGAGGTCATCGCGCAACTTCACGCCAATGGCTACGATGTCGCCGCTGACGGTCCGGATGCGTTAAGAAAATACGTCGAGAGCCAAGTGCCGAAGTGGCGCGACGTCATCGCCAGAGCCGGCATCAAGCCGGTGTGACGTGATGACCAAGCGCGCGACAAAGCACCAATGTCGTCCCTGCGTTCGCAGGGACGACGCCTAGTAAGAAAGGATGCCCGTGAAGATCGTCGACCTCAGCCGCGAGCTCTACCACCGCACGCCGAATTATCCCGGCCACCCCGCCATCATCCACGGCGTTTGGAAGACCCACGAGGAATCCTTTGTCGACGGCGGCAACGTGCACGGCCTCGCCTCGATGTATTTCTCGATGCCCGACCACGGCGGCACCCATATCGACGCGCCGCTGCATTTCGACAAGCGCGGCGAGGCGATCGACCAATATCCGCTGGAGAAATGCATCGTGCCCGGCATCTGCATCGACCTGCGCCATATCGCGCCGCGCGCCGAGATTACGCCGGCCGACCTCGAGGCAGCCGTTGCGAAATCCGGCCATGGCGTGCCGAAAGGCGGCACCGTGCTGCTGTGCACCGGCCATCACGAGCGGACGTTTCCGCGCAAGGAATATGCGACGGAGAACTGCGGCGTGAACGTGAAGGCGACCGAATGGCTCGCCGCAAAGGGCGTCGTGCATTTCGGCATCGATTCGATGCGGCCGGGCCCGGAAGGCAAAGAGAACCTCCTGGTGCACAAGGCCTGCTTCGACCTCGGCATCACCCATATCGAGAGCCTGTGCAATCTCGAAACCTTGCTCGGCGCCGGTCCCTTCACCTTCATTGGTCTGCCGATGAAATGGCGCGGCGGCACCGCCTCGCCCATCCGCGCGGTCGCGGTGTTCGGGATGTGACATTTGTCCGAAACTATCGCGATATCTCGCGACATCGGCGGTGAGCTCCCTCTCCCCTTGTGGGAGAGGGTTGGGGTGAGGGGTTCAAGTCCCTCGATAAGCCGTAACCCCTCACCCGCAACGCATCTGTCGATGCGTTGCGACCTCTCCCACAAGGGGAGAGGTGAAGCGAGACCGTTGATGTAGTGAACGTCGAGACCAAATAGCCAGCTTGAAAGGTGAACGATGAAACGGGTGATGATCCTCAACGGCCCCAACCTCAATCTGCTCGGCGTGCGCGAGCCGCATATTTACGGCAAGACCACTCTTGAGGAGATCAGGCAGAACTGCGAGCGCGAGGCGGGAAAGCTCGGGCTTGCCATCAGCTTTCATCAATCCAACCACGAAGGCGAGCTGGTCGATCTGATCCAGTCGGCACGGCAGGACGCCGACTCCATCGTCATCAACCCGGCCGGCTATTCCTTCACCTCGATCGCGATGGTCGATGCGATCAAGGCGTTCGAGGGCCCGGTGATCGAGGTGCACATTTCCAATATCCACGCCCGCGACGAACTTCACCGGCACTCGAAGATTTCACACGCCGCAACCGGCGTGATCTGCGGGCTCGGACCTTATGGCTACATCGCAGCGCTGAGTACGCTGGCGCAGATGAAGAAGGGATAAGCTGCAACGGACCGAACACAGCGGACCTTACGGCGTCACCGGAAAGGCCGGCGGCAACGCAATGCCCTTTTCGCTTGCCGCCTGACGCAAGAGGTCTGGACGATCCGAAATGATTCCGTCCACGCCCATGTCGATCAGTCGCGCCATGTCGGGCGGCTGGTTCACGGTCCAGACCACGACCTTGAGACCGAGCGCATGAGATTCGGCGATCAGTGCGGGCGTGACGTCACGCCAGTAAGGCGACCAGATCGCGCCGCCCGCGGTCTTGATCGTGCGGGGGACGGATTTGCCGTGATCGGCCGGATTGAAGCCCGCGGTCCAGTCCGATGCCCGGTCCGGAAAAACCGTCGGCTCGCGTCCGACCTGCAGGGTGAGATAGACCGTTGGAATGTTGGGGGCGCGTTGCTGCACAAGCTGCAACGTCCGCCAGTCGAACGATTGCACCATCACGCGGTCTTCGAATTTCTCGTCGCGCAGGAGGTCGAGCAGCACGGCGACAAAGCGCTCGGGCGGAAGCGATTCGTCCGGATGGTTCGGATCGATCTTGGTCTCGATGTTGAGGCGCACGTCGTTGTTGCCGGAGCGGCGGACGAGATCGAACAGCTCTTTCAGGGTCGGAATTTTCGTCCCCGGCACCGCGTGCTGGTCCGGGAATTGCGCGGCATAGGTGCTGCCGGGCCGGATCTGACCGACGTCGAACTGCTTCACCTCGTCAAGCCTGAGTTTCACGAAGGGAATGCCGGGCGCGGCGACGTAGTTGCCATCGGCGCCACGGGCGAGGTCCGGATTGAGCCCGCGCTCATGCGAGATCACGATCACGCCGTCGCGCGTCACGCCGAGATCGAGTTCGAGCGTGTTCACGCCCATCGAGAGCGCGCCCGCGAATGAAACGAGTGTGTTTTCCGGAAACAGCGCGCGGCCGCCGCGATGGGCTTCGATATCGAACGCTGAAACTTTCACGTCTTTTCCGTTCGCCTGTTCTGCGCCATCAGCCGTTCCGGAGAACATAGCCATGATGCTCAAAACCGCACAACAGCTGAGGATTGGGGCCGGCGGCCGGGGAGCCGCCCGCACAGCCTTACCGCGCGCCGAATCTGGTTTCGCCGAACAGTGCCTTTTGCGAGGCCGGCTGCGAGCGCCAGTATTGCGGGGGAGCGTACACTTCGCCACCGAGCTCGGCTGCGGCGTGCCAGGCCCACCGCGGATCGTAAAGCATGCCACGGGCGAGCGCGACCATGTCGGCCTTGCCGGAGGCGACGATGTCTTCGGCGTGGCTTGCTTCCGTGATCAGACCAACCGCCATCGTGGTCACGCCGGTGGCTTCCCTGATCGCCTGCGCGAACGGCAGCTGATAGCCGGGCGCGAGCGGAATCTTCTGCTGCGGCGACACGCCGCCGGACGAGACGTCGATCCAGTCGACGCCGCGCTTCTTCAATTCCCTGGCGAATTCGATGGTCTGTTGGATATCCCAGCCGCCGTCGACCCAATCGGTCGCGGAGACTTTGATGCCGACCGGCTTTTTCGGCGGAAACACGCCGCGCACGGCATCGAACACTTCGAGCGGATAACGCATCCGGTTTTGCAGCGAGCCGCCATATTTGTCGGTGCGGTGGTTGGAGATCGGCGACAGGAACTGATGCAGGAGATAGCCGTGCGCGCAGTGCAACTCGACGGCGTCGACGCCGAGACGATTGGCGCGCCGCGCCGCCTCGACGAACGCATCGCGGATGCGCTTCAGCCCAACCGCGTCGAGCGCGAGCGGCTTCAGCTCGCCTTCCTTGTGCGCGACCTCGGACGGACCCACCGTCTGCCATCCCCGCTCGGTCAGCGGAATCTGCTGGCCGCCTTCCCAGGGCCGGTGGCTCGATCCCTTGCGGCCTGCATGCGCCAGCTGAATCGCGATCGCGATCGTCGAGTGCCTGCGCACCGAGGCCAGCACCGGCCGCAGCGCGGCTTCGGTCGCGTCATTCCACAGGCCGAGGCAGCCCGGCGTGATGCGGCCGATCTGTTCGACGTGGGTCGCCTCGACGCAGAACATCGCTGCGCCCGACAGCGCCAGCGTATTCATATGCGTGAAATGCCAGTCGTTCGCCTTGCCGTCCTCAGCCGAGTATTGGCACATCGGCGCCACCATGATGCGGTTTGGCAGCTCGAGATCGCGCAAACGGATCGGGGAAAACAGGGCGCTCATGGAACCGCATCCGGCGTGGGACGAAACTCATTTACAATGATCTATAATTCACACCTATGACGGAGGTCGAATGTCGATAGCGTGGAACGGGCTTCCGGAAACGCAACGGTCTTACGGCTTGATGCCGGCGGCCCTGATCACCTCGAGATTCTCCGCGACTTCGCGCGCCACGAACGCGTCCATCTCGGCAGGCGTCATCGGCAACGGCTCGATGCCCAGTTTCGCCAGGCTTTCCTGCATGGACGGCTCGGCCAGCAGCTTTATTCCGGCATGGTAAAACTTCTCGATAATGTCACGCGGCGTCTTCGCCGGCATGAAAACGCCGAGCCAGAAGATGCTTTCCGCATTCTTCAGGCCGGCTTCGGCCGGGGTCGGCACATCCGGCAGATCGGTAACGCGTTTTGACGTCGAGATCACAAGTGCGCGAACGCGTCCTTCCTTTATCAGGGGAAGCGCGGTCGCGAGCGGGCAAAAGTAGAAATCGATGCGGCCGCCGAGAATATCGGCGATCACTTCTGCGCCGCCGCGATAAGGCACGTGGGTGGTTTCAATCCCGGCCGCAAGGCGAAATTTCTCGGCGCTGATATGGGTTGCACTGCCGACACCGACCGAACCAAACGCGATTCCGCCGGGCCGCGCCCTGGCGTCGACAATGAAGTCCTCCACGGTCTTCCATGGCCGCGACACCGGCACGATCATCACATTGGCGCTGACGCCGATCATCAGCGCCGACGACAGGTCTTTGGTGATATCGAAGGGCAATTTCGGATAGATCGCGGGCGAAATCGACAATGCCGACGATTGCGCCAGGATGTTGTAGCCGTCGGCGTCCGCCTTCGCGATGGCGCCGGTGCCGATCGTGCCGCCGGCGCCGGGACGGTTTTCGACGACGATCGCCTGACCGAGTTCGGCCGAAAGCCGGTCGAACACGAGGCGCGGCACGACATCGGCCGCGCTTCCCGCGCCGAACGGGATCGTCGCCTTGATCAGGCGCGATGGCCAGCTGTCGGCTTGCGCCATACCTGCGAGCAGCAGGCTGCCCGCAACCACTGCCCAACGCATCACACGCATCCCTTGCTCCAGCTTCACGGCGTCCCGGCGAAGAGGTGCACAGATTTGCGGAGCAGTGCAAGCGTGCCGGCGGCACTACCACTCAGGCGGCTGGTCCGGATTTCCGGGTCTGAGGTCGATGACGCGATAGCCATGATGGCCGTCTGGGCGGCACTCGGCCTCGGCCGCGAATTCGACAAACAGCCTGCCGTCGTCGAGCTTTTCCTTCACGCGGCCATAGGCGCCAAGCAGCCGCAGAAAGGCCGGGTCCGACACGACAAACGTCCGGTCCTCCCGAAGCAGGATGCGGTTGCCGCGACGCCACTTGATCCAGGAGACGAGCCGGCGGAGGTCGTCCTGGTCGACAACGTCGCGGCTGGTGACTTCCTTGAACAGGCTGGGCGCGCGAATTGGCCGCGCGCGGCCGCCCTCAACGCTGTAAAGGTTGAGCGCAACCTCATGGCGGCTGGTCCGGAAGGCGATCGCCACGTGACGGGCATCTTTCGACCAGAAGGCTTCGTACGCGTCCGCCGCTGTATCGAGATTATTGTCGGAGCCGATACCGGGAAGCGCCATGATCTTCCGGTGCTCGGGCTCGGACATCAGCCAGACGTGAAAATTGCCATCGCCAAGCTCGCCTTCGCCGTGCGAGGCGAGCGACATCTTCTTGCTGGGTGCAAGACCCTCGCGGATGACGGCATACTCGTCCTTCGCATATTCGTGGTTGCTGGTGGCGCGCGAAGGCGAAATCGCCAAAGCGACCAGGACAGCAGCAGCGAACATGACGATGCGCGGAATCATGCCTGTTTGTCCGAGAACCGGGCCTCCAGTTCGACGTTCACTCGCGAAGCGTGAATTGTAGCAGCAGCGTGCGCTGGAGCATTGAGAAGTTATCGTCGGATACCATGGTCAGCACGGTCTCGCCCTGTTCCGTGACGTGGGCGTCGATGCCTTCCATGTTGTCGACCTCGTTGGCGAGGCTGGCTTCGAAAATCGATGGACCGTCGATCACGGCATTGGGCGCTACCGACGTGAGCGGGATACGGCGGATGCGAACGAAGAGCCCGGCGACCCAGGAAAATTTCCGCTCGAGGATCAAGAGATCGCCGGACGGCAGCAACACCGCATCGCTGATATCGAACTCTTCGGTGCGGCGGACACTGAACTGTCCCGGCGTCGGGCCGCCGACCAGGAACGCGATGAGATTTCCGTTGGCATCAAGGCCGCGCTCCGACATCGCGATCAACGTGCCGGCCAGCGCATGGCCCTTCGGCACGAACACCAATGCTTCGAGCCCCTTGTTGTTGGGCAGCCGGCTCGCCGCCTTCGGCAAAGGCACGACTTCGCCGCGTGCACGGATAAATCCCTTGCTGAAATCAAAGCGCAGCACTTTGTTGACGCGCTCAAGCCCGATGTACACGAACGAGCCGTCGATCGCGATCGACTCCGAATCGAACCAGCCGTGCGCCTGGATGGGTTTTCCGTCTGCTCCCAGCATCGGCGCCGACTCGACCTCGGCAAGTCCCGTCATCGCGCGGCCGTCGTACACGATACGCCCGGTGAACCAGTGGCCGTGGTCGCTGAACGAAATGAAGCGCTCGCCTTTCGGATCGAGCCGCAATCCCGACAATCCGCCGAAGCGCGGGAAAGACGAGGTCAGCACCAACCCGCTGCGATATTCCAGCGCGCCAAATCGGACGCGATCGTGGTCGCGGCGATCGAACCAGGGAATCGGCCTCGCCTTGACCTCGATCGATACCGGCGCATCGATCGACGTGCCCTCCGCCGGACCGGACGACACAGGCGGGACGAACTGGGCCTTCGCAACGCTGGAAGCGGCCGCGGTCGACAGACCAGCCGCCATCGCAGCGAGAAAACGGCGGCGCGAACTGCCGAATCCGAGTCCAGCTTGTTCGCGCAGGGTCATCCCGCGAGGATGGCTAATGAAGGCGACGTCGAGCCGTGGTGGCAGTCGGCGCGGCCCCTTGCGTCTCGGTAAAGAGTTCGGCGAGCTTCTCGGTGATCGCGCCGCCGAGTTCTTCCGCATCCACAATGGTGACGGCGCGGCGATAATATCGCGTGACGTCGTGGCCGATGCCGATCGCGATCAATTCGACTGGCGAGCGGGTCTCGATCTCCTCGATGATGTGGCGCAGGTGCCGCTCCAGATAGTTGCCGGGATTGACCGACAAAGTGGAGTCGTCGACCGGCGCGCCATCGGAAATCATCATCAGGATCTTGCGCTGTTCGGGCCGGCCGAGCAGGCGCTTGTGCGCCCAGTCGAGCGCTTCGCCGTCGATATTTTCCTTGAGCAGGCCCTCGCGCATCATCAGGCCGAGGTTCTTGCGGGCCCGTCGCCAGGGCGCGTCGGCTGCCTTGTAGATAATGTGCCGGAGGTCGTTGAGGCGGCCGGGATTGGGCGGCTTGCCGGCGGCAAGCCACGCCTCGCGCGACTGCCCGCCCTTCCAGGCGCGGGTGGTGAAGCCGAGAATCTCGACCTTCACGCCGCAACGCTCGAGCGTCCGCGCCAGAATATCCGCGCAGGTCGCAGCGACCGTGATCGGGCGACCGCGCATCGAACCGGAATTGTCGAGAAGCAGCGTAACGACCGTGTCGCGGAAGGTCGCTTCCTTTTCATGCTTGAACGAGAGCGGATGATAGGGATCGGTCACGACCCGCGGCAGACGGGCGGGATCGAGGATACCTTCCTCGAGATCGAACTCCCAGGCGCGGTTCTGCTGCGCCATCAAGCGCCGCTGCAGGCGATTGGCGAGCCGCGCCACGATGCCTTGCAGATGCGCGAGCTGCTTGTCGAGATAGCTGCGCAACCGTTCGAGCTCGTCGTGGTCGCACAGGTCCTCAGCCGCGATGATCTCGTCGAACTTGGGCGCAAAGGCGTGGTATTCCGGACCGCGCGGCTCATTCTTGCCGTGCGCATTCGGTCGCGTCGCTTCGCCCGGCGTCTGGTCGTCGCCGAGTTCGCCGTCGTCGAACGTATCGGAGGTCGAGGCCTGCGCGCTTTCCATCGCGCTGTCCGACATCTCTTCGGTCGTGGCCTGCGCCTGGTCGGCGCTCATCTCCTGCGCGGCGTCGGATTCGGGCGATCCTTCCGCGCCGGACTGGTCGTTCTCGCCGTCGCGGCTGTCGTCCTGGTTCTCGTCCTCGTCGGCCTCGGCATTGCGGTCGTCGCCGAGCTCGAGCGCCGTCAACAGATCGTGGACCGCGTCGCCGAACTTGGCTTGATCCTCGGCGAAGCGATCGAGCCGGTCGAGCCGCGCACCGATCTTGTCCTCCAGGATCGGCCGCCAGAGGTCGACCATCTTGCGCGCCGCGGCCGGCGGCGCCAGCCCGGTCAGTCGTTCGCGCACCAGCATCGCCAGCGCGTCGGCCAGCGGCGCGTCGGCGCGGTCGGTGATCTCGTCGAATTTGCCGCGATGGAAATGATCGTCGAGCATCGCGGTCAGGTTTTTCGCAACGCCCGACATTCGCCGCGAGCCGAGCGCCTCGACGCGGGCCTGCTCGACCGCTTCGAACACCCCGCGCGCCTGCGGGTTTCCCGGCATCAACTTGCGGTGCACTTTTGGATCGTGGCAGGCGAGCTTCAGCGCAATGGAATCGGCGTGACCGCGCACGATGGCCGCGTCGCGTCGCGACATCTTGCGCGGCGGTTCCGGCAGCCGCGCCTTGCCCGGCGACAGGCCCGGCCGCTCGGCGGCGAACGAAACCTCAAGCTCCGGCTTCTTGGCGATCGCGCGCAGGCATGCCGTCACCGAACGCTTGAACGGCTCGGTCGGCGCTTCCCTGGGTCCAGAGCGAAACTTGCTGTTCGATGTTGTCATAGCGTCTTCGTCAACCAGTGGCGCGTCACGCCGTGAGGATATCCCTTAATCGAACCAAATGCCTTGTAACCGCACGCCCGGTAAAAGCCCGGCGCCTGAACGCTCATCGTATCGACGTAGGAGCGTACCGCGCCGAAGCGGCGGGCCTCGTCCTCGATCGTCCGGATCAATTTCGTCCCGGCGCCTTTGCCGCGGAACCGCTCATCGATCCAGAACAGCTGAATGAACAGCACCGTGGTCCAGACTTCGCCGACGATCCCGCCGACGATCTTTTTCTTTTCCCGGAGCGAGACGGCGAAGCGGCGGTATCGCTGCTTCCCCATCTTCTGTTCGTTGTAACGGATGAGGCCGTCGAGTACCGCGCGTTTGGTTTCGCCAATCGTACGCTCGACGGCAATCGCCGGCATCGTCCTAGCTCAGCGCTACGTTGACCGCCGATTCCGCAAGCTCAGCATTGAAGCAGCGCTGATAGAACTCGGCCACCAGCGGCCGCTCCAGCTCGTCACACTTGTTGAGGAAGGTGACGCGGAAGGCAAAGCCAATGTCGCCGAAAATATCGGCATTCTCGGCCCAGGTGATCACGGTGCGCGGGCTCATCACCGTCGACAGGTCGCCGTTGGCGAACGCGTTACGGGTGAGATCGGCAAGCCGCACCATCTTGTTGACGATGTCGCGACCTTCCTGGGTACGATAGTGGTGGGCTTTCGCCAGCACGATCTCCACTTCCTCGTCATGGGCGAGATAGTTGAGCGTGGTAACGATCGACCAGCGGTCCATCTGGCCCTGGTTGATCTGCTGGGTGCCGTGGTAGAGGCCCGAGGTGTCGCCGAGGCCGACCGTGTTGGCGGTCGAAAACAGGCGGAACGCCGGATGCGGCTTGATCACCTTGTTCTGGTCGAGCAGCGTCAGGCGGCCGGAGACTTCCAGCACGCGCTGGATCACAAACATCACGTCGGGACGGCCGGCGTCGTATTCGTCGAACACCAGCGCGACGTTGTTCTGCAAGGCCCACGGCAGGATGCCGTCCTTGAATTCGGTGACCTGCTTGCCGTCCTTGACGACGATGGCGTCCTTGCCGACGAGGTCGATACGGCTGATATGACTGTCGAGGTTGACGCGCACGCACGGCCAGTTCAGCCGCGCCGCCACCTGTTCGATATGCGTCGATTTGCCCGTGCCGTGATAGCCGGTGACCATGACGCGGCGATTCTTGGCGAAACCGGCAAGGATCGCGAGCGTGGTGGCGCGATCGAAGCGATAATCCGAATCGACATCCGGCACGTGCGGATCGACTTGGGAATAGGCCGGCACTTCAAGGTCGCTATCAATGCCAAATACCTGCCGCACCGACACCTTCATGTCGGGCATGCCGGCGGGTTCCTGGGCTGTGGTCATGGCGGCGGTCGTCATTAGTCCTCCGAGGTCGCGGGGCGCTCCCGAAACCAGATTTACGGGCGTAGCTGCGGATGGGTTCAGTAACCGCAACCTATCAGAGAGCGGCGGTAGGAAGAAGCCCAGGCCGCAATCAAAGTTCCGCTGGGTTTTCATATAGATAGTTATTGGCCACAGTTTTTGGAGGGCTGCCCTGCGAATCTTGTTAAATCCGGACTGCGGGCTCAGGCGACCAATGCAGCGGCTGCGGCACTTTCCAGTCGCCTGGTGAGTTGTGGTAGGCCTGCGCGCCGACCGGCCGGCATAAACACAGGAATTTTCGTGGCCTCATTAATCGATCCGTTGATTTCGTTTGCTTCGACGCATGCACTGCTCGCTTATCTGACACTGTTTCTGGCAGCGCTGCTGGAGGCAGTTCCCATCGTCGGCTCCGTCGTTCCGGGTTCGACCATCATCTTTGCGCTGAGCGCGCTCGTTCCCGGCGGCCAGTTGGAACTCAAATGGGTTTTCGTGGCGGCCATCGCCGGCGCTCTGATCGGCGACGGATCGGCGTTTTGCCTCGGTCATCGCGAGCAACGCGAGATCCTGAGCAGCTGGCCGCTTTCGAACTATCCCCGCGTGGTCGCGCAGAGCGAAGCTTTCTTTCATCGCTGGGGTACGCTTGCGGTGTTCTTTGCCCGCTTCGTTCCGCCAATCAGGGCCTTTGTCCCGGTGACCGCGGGCGCGCTGGGCATGAGGCCGCCGATGTTTTTTGCCGTGAATATCCCGGCCGTGCTGCTATGGGCGCCGGCCCATGTGCTGCCGGGGGTCCTCGCGATCACAGCCCTGCACCGGTACGCTGGATTTGCGCCGCACGGCCATATCCTCAAGCACTACTGGATCCTCGCGGTCATCGTCGGCGCCGTGATCATTGCGCTCGCAAGCTGGATCGTCCGACGCCGGCGGGAGGCGGGCAAGCCTGCGGTTCACGCAAAGCCGAGCACGTCGTGAGCGCAAATTACGCGCGAACGACCGTCTTCAGATAGTTATACGCCTTGATGATCTCGATCAGGCGATCTTCGGTGGAGCGATCGCCGCCATTCGCATCTGGGTGGTGCTGCTTGACCAGCGCCTTGTATTTGGCCTTGACGTCGTCAAGCGTCGCCTGGGCGGAAAGTCCCATCACCTGGAGCGCCTTGCGCTCGGCGTTCATGACCTTGCGCGTTTCGGGCTTGGCTTGCTGCGCGCCCGGACCCGGTCGCCAGCGGCCGCGGCCATTGAGTTCGCTGAACATATGGAACGGATCGGCCGCGGTATCGAAATCGCCCTCACCCTTCTTGGCGCCGTTGGCGCCCATCTTCCAGGTCGGACGATGGCCGGTCAGCGCATCCTTCTGGTAGCGCGCGACGTCATCCGGATTCATGCCCTGAAAGAAATTGTAGGACTGATTATATTCGCGGACGTGCTCGAGGCAGAAATGCCAGTACTCGCGCGAATTTTCACGCCCCTTCGGCGCGCGGTGCGAACCCTTGTTCTGGCACCCCGCCCATTCACAATTTAAGGCTTCAACGCCGGCCTGCGCCTGGCGCTTCGCGCTCACCTTGGTCGGCTTGATGCGAATGGAGTCGAAGAACTTGGATGAATCAATCGGCATGCTGTCTTTTGACTACGCAACGCTTCGGGCTTCAAGTCTTGACATTGCGAAACCCTTCAAATCCGAAGCGCCATTGACGAAAAACGATCGCGGACGTATCTGCCGCCACCATGAACATCAAAACCACTATCACAAACAAGTTGCGCGAAGCTTTCTCGCCAGAGAGCCTCGACGTGTCGGATGAGTCACATCTTCATGAAGGCCATGCCGGCCACAGGCCGGGCGGCGAGACGCACTTCACAGTATATATTGTGTCCGGCGCCTTCAAAGGAAAGAGCCGGATCGAGCGCCACCGCATGATTAATTCGACGCTGGCCACGGAACTTGCCGGCGGCGTGCACGCACTGGCGATCAAGGCGCAGGCGCCGGGGGAAGCTGGCTAACCGGGCCGTCCATTTTGAACGCCCTTGATTAAAATGCCTCGATCAAAAAGCCTTGCCAGCCCGCCGCGGCCTTTTTTCCGCGACCTCGGCCTCGCGCGGCACCGCGACGATTCGAAGCGCCGTGATGCGGTTGCGCTCCCGCCGCAGCACACGGAAACGGAAGCCGTGGAAGGTAAAGCTCTGGCCACGTTCGGGGATCGAACGCGCTTCGTGGATCACGAGCCCCGCAACGGTTGTCGCCTCTTCGTCGGGCAGATGCCAATCCATCGCGCGATTGAGATCGCGGATCGGCACGGAGCCATCGACGACCACCGATCCGTCAGGCTGGGCGCGGACGCCGGCCACCACGACATCATGCTCGTCGGAAATATCGCCGACGATTTCTTCCAGAATATCTTCCAGCGTGACCATGCCTTCGACCTCGCCGTATTCGTCGACGACGAGCGCGAAGTGGGTCTTGCGGCGACGGAAGGCCTTGAGCTGTTCGGAGACGGGCCGCATTTCCGGCACGAACCATGGCGGCAGCATGATGGTGGTAACATCGATTTTCGACGTGTCGCCCTCGGAGGCGCGGATGGCGCGCAGAAGATCCTTGGCGTGCAACACACCGATGATGTTTTCCGGCTTTTCCCGCCATAGCGGGATTCGCGTAAACTCGGTCGCGAGCACCTCCCGCACCAGATCTTCAGCCGGCAGGTCGGCATTGATCATCACCATCTCGGTGCGATGAACCATCACGTCGGAAACCTGGAGTTCGCGCAGATCCAGCAATCCGCCGAGCATGTCGCGGTCCTGTTTCTCGACCTTGCCTTCGTGATGCAGCAGGTCGACCGTGCCGCGCAGCCGTTCGAACGGCGACAGGATCGGCTGATTGTGGTGCGAGGTCGCACCAAATATTCGCAGCAACAGCCGCACCACAGCTTCGACCACAGTGACCAGCGGTCCAAGCAGGCGCAACATGAACCTCGTCGGCCGCGCGACAGCGAGCGCAACCCGATCCGGCGCATTGATGGCGATCGTCTTCGGCAACACCTCGGCGAAAATCACGACCAGTACCGTCATCACGGCGGTGGCATAGAGCACGCCGACCTCGCCGAACCAGATCGTGAAGATGCCTGTCGCGAGCGCCGACGCGCCGATATTGGCGATGTTGTTGCCGAGCAGAAGCGCGCCGATCAGCCGCTCGCGCATTTCCGACAGGCCGGAGACGATCGTCGCGTCCGCATTGCCCTGCTTCGACAGCCGCAGCATGCTGGCGCGCGACACGCCGGTCAGCGCAGTCTCGCTGGCGGCGAAGAACGCCGATACCAGCAGACAAATCACGACGACAGAAAACGTGATCCAATCCATGTGCGTCTATTCGGTTGTCCGGATTTAAGTCCGGCGTTCCAGCTTGCGTTTTAGAAAATCACGAACCAATGACGGTTCGACGTCAGGCGCAATCACGGCGCGGCCGATTGCCTGAAGCAGAATGAAGGTGAGCCGTCCGCGCTTGACCTTCTTGTCCTGCGCCATCAGCGTCATCAGCGCGTCCGCGTCCGCCAAACCTTCCTGTGCAAAACCTGCGATCTCCTGCAACGCCGTCGGCAAGCCAACGTCAGCAAGATGGCGTTTGACGCGCGCTGCGTCCTGCTCGGCGATCATGCCGAGTTGCGCGGACAATTCCGCGGCCAGCACCATGCCGACGGCAACGCCTTCGCCATGAAACAAGCGGTCGGAAAAGCCGGTCGCGGCCTCAAGCGCATGGCCGAAGGTGTGGCCCAGATTGAGCAGCGCGCGTTCACCATTCTCACGCTCGTCGCGCGCAACGATCGCAGCCTTGGCGCGGCAGGAGGTCGCAATCGCATGCTCGCGCGCGGTTTGACCGGCAAAAATATCGGCGTGATTCTTTTCAAGCCAGGTAAAAAAGGCTTCATCGCCGAGCAGGCCATATTTGGCGACCTCGGCATAACCGGCGCGGAACTGGCGCGGCGACAAGGTATCGAGCACGGCGGTGTCCGCGACGACCAGGATCGGCTGATGGAACGAGCCGATCAGATTCTTTCCCTGCGGAGAGTTGATGCCGGTCTTGCCGCCGACGGAGGAATCGACCTGCGCCAGCAGTGACGTCGGCACCTGCACAAAGTCGACGCCGCGGCGCAGGATCGCAGCCGCAAAGCCCGCGAGATCGCCGACCACCCCGCCGCCAAGCGCGATGACGAGATCGGCGCGCTCGATCCTGGCGGCGATCAACGCCTCGCTGACCTGCTGGAGCACCGCATAGCTTTTGGAGCCCTCGCCTTCCTCGACAACGACATGAGAGGAGGCGATCCCGGCTCCGGCCAGCGACGCTTCGGTCTTCGCAAGCCAGTGGCCCGCGACGTTGCGGTCGGTGACGATGGCGGTGCGGGCGCCCGGCCGCAACTCCGCGATCCGCGCGCCAAGCGAGGCGAGAACGTCAGGGCCGATCACGATGTCATAGGCGCGATCGCCGAGCGCGACATCGACCGTGATGGGGTCGCCATGTTTCAACGGCGCCGTCATGGGGTGTTACCTAATCGTTCCTGGCTCTCGTCGATATTGCCGCCGAAAAGCTTGCCGTGCAGCGCTTCCATGCATTCGTCGACGATCTTCTCGTGCGGCACGTCGCGCGACCAGACCGTCACGTCGGCCTGGCTGTAGACCGGCTCGCGCTCCCGGATCAGCCGCTCGACCGTGGCCTCGGGGTCGGCTGTCTGCAGCAGCGGGCGGTCGGATCGCCGCTTCACCCGGCGCATGATGATGTCGGAATCGGCTTTCAGCCAGATTGAAATCGCCTTTTCGCGGATACGATCGCGCGTCTCCTGGCGCATCACGGCACCGCCGCCGGTGGCAATCACGGCCGGCCCGTTGTTCAGCAGCCTTGCGATGACGCGAACCTCGCCGTCGCGGAAATACGCCTCACCGTATTTGGCGAAAATGTCCGGGATCGGCATGTCGTGGGCGAGCTCGATTTCGGCGTCCGCATCGAGAAACGGCAAAGCGAGCCGGGCCGACAGCCTGCGGCCGATGGTCGATTTGCCGGCCCCCATCATGCCCACCAACACGATCGAGCGCCCGCCGAGGGCGGCCGAAATCTCGGCGTCCTGGGTGGCGCTAACGGCATTTGGGGAGGCGGTTTCAGACATTTTCCTGGTTGATGGTCGCGGCATATGGCTATTCGGGCGACAATACTACCCCCGCCAATACAGTTGCTAGTGGCGGACCGGAAGAGCCATAAAGCCTTGCAACGAAATCTCGAACATGGTGGTAGTCAAAATCAGCACAATCCCGAGAGATCCGTGGTTAATTCGCCCTCCGAGGCGAAAAACCAACCGCTAGCCCATGCCGAGCCTGTTCCGCTTCTTAACCGTGGTCGCAATCATCGTGGGGGTCGTCTATGGGGCGATTTTCGCGCTGGCAAATTTCGTGAGCCCAAAACCCCGCGAAATGACGATCAATGTGCACCCCGACAAGTTCCTCAAGAAATAGACAGCCGGGACCGGTGTAAGCAAGAGAGAGGCAAGAATTTGAGAGGTAGGGTCCGCAGATGCGCGCCAAACCCTCTGACGCCAGGCTGATCGACCTGTTCCTTGATATGCTCGCCGCCGAGCAGGGCGCGGGCAACAATACGCTCGATGCCTACCGCCGCGACCTCACAGATTTCTCCGAATTCCTCGTCACCCGACGCCAGACCTTCGTCAGCGCCGCAACCCAAGCCTTGCGCGACTATCTCGCCGATCTCGATGTCAGGGGATTTAAATCCTCGAGCGTGGCGCGGCGGCTGTCGGCGATGCGGCATCTCTATCGTTTCCTGCTCAACGAGCGGGTTCGCAGCGACGATCCCGCCGCCATTTTGTCGGGACCCAAGCGCGGGCGCGGCCTGCCGAAGGTGCTGTCGATCCCGGATGTCGATCGCCTGCTGACGCGGGCAAAGGCCCTGACGGAGGAAGCGGAAACCTCAAAGCTTGCTCGGCTTCGCACGCTGCGGTTGCATTGCCTGCTCGAGGTGCTCTACGCCACCGGCTTGCGCGTCTCCGAGCTTGTGGCGCTGCCGCTATCGGCCGCGCGCACCGACGCCCGCATGATCGTGGTGCGCGGCAAGGGCAACAAGGAGCGGCTGGTGCCGCTCAATGACGCTTCGCGGCGCGCGATGGCCGACTATCTCGCGGCGATGGAGGCGCTCAAGTCGTCAAAGGCGAAAAATGCGGCCGGCTCGAAATGGCTGTTTCCGTCCTTCGGCGAGAGCGGCCACCTGACCCGGCAGCATTTTGCGCGCGACCTGAAAGAACTCGCGGCCTCCGCGGGCCTCGCGCCGCGGCTGGTCTCGCCACACGTGCTGCGGCATGCTTTTGCAAGCCACCTTTTGCACAACGGCGCCGACCTGCGCATCGTGCAGACCTTGCTCGGCCACACCGATATTTCGACGACACAGATCTACACCCATGTCGTCGAGGAGCGGCTGAAAAGTCTGGTGCGCGATCTGCATCCTCTGGCGGAGAAGTAGCGAATCACGCCATGCGAGGCGCTTGCAGATCAAGGCGAGGCTGCTTGACTTCGGCGGCGTCTCCCCCGAAAGAGCCATTTCCGCTCACTCCTGAAGGCGCCCCTTGCCGAAGGGAGCTTCGTCCAGCGTTGGAGCGTACGCTAAATATCTGAAGATGCGTGCTTTCTTCCCACCACCCGGGAGCGCTTCGCTCCAAGATGGCTTCGCCCCTATATTGAGATTTGATGCCGGATCAGATGCGCAGCTACCTCGATTTCGAAAAACCCGTCGCCGAGCTTGATTCCAAGATCGACGAATTGCGGGTGCTTGCAGCGTCCGGGAGCGACATCGGCGAGGAGATTTCGCGGATCGAGGAGAAGGCGGCCCAGGCGCTAGCCGACCTCTATGACAATCTGACGCCATGGCAGAAGACGCTGGTGGCGCGGCATCCGCAGCGGCCGCACTTCACCGATTTCATCACCGGGCTGATTACGGAATTCACGCCGCTCGCCGGCGACCGCAAGTTCGCCGAGGACGAAGCCCTGGTCGGCGGCTTCGGCCGTTTCCGCGGCGAGAGCATCTGCGTGATCGGCCAGGAAAAAGGCGCCAGCACCGAATCCCGCATCAAGCACAATTTCGGCATGGCGCGCCCGGAAGGTTATCGCAAGGCGGTGCGCCTGATGGAAATGGCCGACCGATTCGGCATTCCGGTGCTGTCGATCGTCGATTCCGCCGGCGCCTATCCCGGCATCGGCGCCGAGGAGCGCGGGCAGGCCGAAGCGATTGCGCGCTCGACCGATGCGTGCCTGTCGCTTGGCGTTCCGAATATCGCCATCGTCACCGGCGAGGGAATGTCCGGTGGCGCCATCGCCATCACCACCGCCAACCGCGTGCTGATGTTCGAACACGCGATCTACAGCGTGATCTCGCCGGAGGCCGCCTCATCGATCTTGTGGCGCGACGGCACCAAGGCCCAGGAAGCCGCCACCAGCATGAAGATCACGGCGCAGGATATGCTGCGCTTCGGCGTGATCGACCAGATCCTCAAAGAGCCGGTTGGCGGCGCTCATCGCGATTCTGCCGCCATGATCGCGAGCACGGGCGAGGCCATCGCCGAGACGCTGGGCGAGCTCAATCAGCTGGATGCCGACGCTATACGGAAGCAGCGACGGCAGAAATTCCTCGATATCGGACGAAAATCGTTCTGAGAGGCCGCTTTTGCCGCAGTGACGCCGGTGCCACACCCCATTTTCGCCGCAGTTGGACCTTGGCCTTCCGTTTAAAATTCATTCACCACGCCTGGGCAGGGCACAGGCGATAGAGTCTCCTCGGCTTGCGATTAGAGGGGCTTTAAGGATAAGATTTTATTCAATGGCTTCAGGGCGTCTGCGCGAGTTTGGGGTGCGAGAATTGCCCGTTGGGTGTGGAGCTTTGCATTGATCGGCCGCTCTTTGATTCGCGCGCTCATGACGTCTGCTGCGCTGTCAGCAGCTGTGCTCCTGGCCGGCTGCAATACTGAAGAGCTCACCTCGCTCGCAACCAACGCCAAGGCCAACCAGCCGGTCCCGCCCAAGCTGCTGGCGGCGATGGTCGAGAAGAACATGGATACCCAATCGCCGATGCTGATCCGGCTGTTCAAGCAGGAGGCGGAGCTCGAGGTCTGGAAACAGGACCGCACCGGCCGCTTCGCGCTGCTGAAGACTTACCCGATCTGCCGCTGGTCGGGCGACCTCGGGCCGAAGGTCCGCGAGGGCGACCGCCAGGCGCCGGAAGGTTTTTATGCGATCACGCCGGCGCAGATGAACCCGACCTCGGCCTATTATCTCTCCTTCAACACCGGCTATCCGAACGCCTATGACCGCTCGCTCGGTCATACCGGCTCGGAGTTGATGGTCCATGGCGACTGTTCCTCCCGCGGCTGCTACGCGATGACCGACGAACAGATCGCCGAGATCTATGCGCTCGGCCGGGAATCCTTCTTCGGCGGCCAGAAGTCATTTCAGTTCCAGGCCTATCCGTTCCACATGACGCCTGCCAATTTCGCGCGCCATCGCAACAGCCCGCACATGGCGTTCTGGAAAATGATCAAGGAAGGCAACGACATTTTCGAAGTGACGCGGCAGGAGCCGAAGGTCGACTTCTGCGAAAGGAAATATGTGTTCGACGCGGTGAAGACGCCGGATGCGAAGCGCGACCCGGTATTTGAGGCTTCGTCGAAATGTCCGGCCTATGCGATCCCCGACGAAGTCGCGCAAGCCGTGCACGAAAAGCAGGAAGCCGATCAGGCTGAATTCGACAAGCTGGTGGCCAAGGGTACGCCCGTCGCCCGGCTCAATACCGGCATCGACGGCGGCATGAACAGGGTATTCGCCGCCAGCGTGCCCAACGGCAACACCGGCCTTTCCGACGCTGGTTCGGGCCAGTCGCTGTTCGCGCGGCAGGAAAGAGCTCCCGGCACCATCCCGCTGGACCACGTCAACCCGCCGCGTGGACAGGTGACTTCACCTGACGAGCCGTTGACGGCCTCGCTCTCGACAACCTCGTCCTCGACGCGCGTGGCTGCCGCCGCTCCCGCAACGGAGAGCGGCGAGTCGGAGAGCTTCTTCTCCAGCCTCGCCCGCAAGGTCGGCCTGAGCAGCGCCTCGACCGAGACCACCGCGGCCACACCGCCGCAGCCGGTGGCGCCCGCCAAGCCGAAGGTCGCCGAGACCAAGCGCAAGGTTGCGAAGGAAACCAAACAGGCCTCCGCCAAGCCCGCGGCGACCGAAACCGCGGCCGCCGCAAATCCTGCGCCTGCTGCCGCTCCTGCCGCACCCGTTGCCAGCAACAGCCTGGTCGCCGGTGCTCAGCCGATCGTACCGACGAACTCGTTCGACAGCCGCTTCTCGGCAACCAAGTAAGCCGGTCTCCGTCTCCGCCCGATTTATTGCCGCCCGACTGCAGTGCAGCCCTGCAGATCGCCTGCGGGTGATGTCCTCGCCTCAAAGTTTTCGATGCGCTAGTCTCCTGCACAAATAAAGAACGACGGGCCCGGCTTGTCGAAAAAAGCGGGAGAAAGCTCATGGCCAAATCGGATGAAACCGGCCTGCATCGCCGGCGCTTTCTGAAAGGCGTGGTTGCGGCCGGCGGGGCCACCATCGCCGCGCCGAATGCCAGAGCAGCGCAAACCGAACCGGCCGGGAACACCACCAAGGGCACGACGCCGCTGCCCAACGCGGCCACACAATCGCAAGAACGCGGACACCCGCCGGACGTCGAGCAACTGACGACGGAGAAGACCGGCTCCGACTTCATGGTCGACGTCTGCAAGACGCTCAATCTCGATTACATCGCGGCCTGCCCCGGCTCGACCTTCCGGGGCTTGCAGGAAAGCTTCGTCAACTACGGTGCCAACAAGCGGCCGGAATGGCTGACCTGCCTGCACGAGGAAGTCTCGGTCGGCATGGCGCATGGCTATGCCAAGGTCGCCGGCAAGCCGATGGCCGCGATCATGCACGGCACCGTCGGCACGCAACATGCCGCGATGGCGATCTACAACGCCTATTGCGATCGCGTTCCCATGATTCTCTTCACCGGCAATGCCGGCCCGCTCACCGATCGCCGGCCCGGCGTCGAATGGTTCCACAGCGTGCAGGATGGCGCCGCCACCGTGCGCGACTTCGTCAAGTGGGACGACTATCCGATGTCGCTGCAGCATTTCGCCGAGTCGACCGTGCGCGGCTATGCGCTTGCCTGCGCCGAGCCGCCCGGGCCGGTGTTCCTTGTCGCCGACAGCAAGTTGCAGGAAGGGCCGCTGGAAGACCACGAGGCGCGCAAGCTGAAAATTCCGCGCCTGACCATGCCGTCGCAAACCGCAGGCGATCCGAACGCGTTGCGCGAAGCGGCCAAAATGCTGGTGGCCGCGGAAAACCCGGTCATCATCGCCGACCGCTATGCGCGCTCGCAAGGCGCCATGGACGATCTCGTGCGCCTCGCCGAGCTTTTGGAAGCGCCTGTGATCGACAACCGCGCGCGCATGAACATGCCGAACACGCATTATCTTTGCCAGTCCGAGCGCGCCGGCACGCTGATCGGACAAGCGGACTGCATTCTCTCGCTCGAACCCGTCGATTTGTTTGGCCAGCTCAACGCGATGCGCGATCAGATCGAACGCACCGACAGCCCGAAGGTCAAGGCAGGCGTAAAGGTCATCAGCATCTCGACCCGCGACCTGCTCGTGCATTCCAACTATCAGGATTTCCAGCGCTATGTCGGCGCCGACCTCAACATCACGGCCGACGCACAGACGACGCTGCCGTTCCTGATCGAGGCCGTACAGCGCCAGACGAGTGCGAGCGGCAAGAGCGGGAGCGAAATGCGCGCAGAGAAGCTGCGTCAGGCCTATCGCAACGCGCTCGAGCGCGCTCGCACCGAAGCAACCTACGCATGGGACGCCAAACCGATTTCCACCGCGCGTCTCTACATGGAGCTGTGGGGACAGCTGCAAAAGGAAGACTGGGCGCTGGTCTCCGACAGCGACTTCTCGTCGCGATGGCCGCATCGGCTGTGGCCGCTGGAAAAGCATTATCGCTTCATCGGCGGCTCGGGCGGCTACGGCGTCGGCTATCAGCCGGTCGCATCGCTGGGCGCGGCGCTGGCGCATCGCGATGCCGGCGGACGCGTCGTCGTCAATGTTACCGGCGACGGCGAATTCAACATGGCGCCGCATACGCTGTGGACTGCGGCGCATCATGGCATTCCCTATCTGACCGTCATCCAGAACAACCGCGCCTATCATCAGGAGATTATGCATCTCCAGCGCATGGCGAATCGGCACAATCGCGGCGTGACCACCGCGCCGACCGGGGCAACGATCGACAACCCGAACATCGATTACGCCAAGATCGCGATGGGCTATGGCGCGGTCGGCATCGGGCCGATCGAGGATCCGAACGATCTGGCCGATTCGTTCCGCAAGGGCATCGCCGCCGTCAAATCCGGTCAGCCCGCGCTGATCGACGTCGTCACGCAGCCGCGCTAGTGGAGTGGATTTGACATTCGCTACCGAACTAACCACGGACCAGGAAAGCGAATGTCAAATCCGAAACTCCACTAGAGACTCATATTTGCTAGTGGTCCTGTGATTCTAACATTCGCAAACGGACCGCTGAGAAGGGATGCGAATGTTAGAATCGGATCACTAGGGGGACAGGCTATGAAACAGTCCAGCCTCACGCTCGTGGCTTTGGTGCTGGCGATCGGATCGGCGTCGGCGCAACAGGCAGCGCAGCCCTCCGGCAATGCCGAGCACGGCAAGACGCTCTACCGCGAGACCGGGTGCTATCAATGCCATGGCCTCGCGGGCCAGGGAGCGATCATGACCGGCCCGCGCGTCTCGCGCACCGAATTGCCGCTCGACGCCTTCGTCAATCAGTTGCGGCATCCGGCCAACCAGATGCCGCCCTATGAGGCCGCGATCGTTTCCGATCGCGACGCCGCCGATATCTATGCTTATCTGAAGCAGATGCCGGTGCCGCCGGACGCGAACAGCATCCCGCTGCTCAAGGTGGCGCGCTGAAGGCTTAGCTCCAATGCCTGCACCCAGACATCTCATTGTTGAAGGATCGAGCTCGAGCGTCGATAACGGCGGCGCCGGAACGACGTCGTATCACACACTCTACCTTCCTCACGCGATCCAGGAGACCGACCAAAAATGCTTCGCTACGAATGGCGCTCACCTGCCCGACATGATTGCGCGGCAATCGCTGGTGATCGAAGCATTCCAGGACGGTCCGAACATTCTATTTGTCCAGGCAGGACAGAATGACCTGGTTTCGACGGATGCCTCGGCGTGGCTAGACGCCTTTTCAGCCTAACTTGCCAAATTCAGGGAGGCTATCGCAGCGTCCAGCAAGCTGGTTCAATTGGGGATCTGCACTCACAATCCGCGTAATGACGCTACGTTCAATGCCAATAGGGCAATTGCTGATCCGGCACTGCGACTTTTCCCAAGTCAGGGGAAATGCGACTTCATTGTTGATTGGGCGGCTGATCCTGTCTGGGGACCCGACTCGGCTGCGGCAAATCCGGCTCTGTATCCTGACGGAACGCATCCGTCGCAGGCTGGTCAAAACAACATGGAGGCGAGGTTCTTTCGCCCCGCTCTGAATTCCCTCTTTCTTCCATCGAGCTAAGAAGACGGCAAACCGGCTTCGATGACGAAGCTAGGGCACAAGCCAAGCGCGGCCGCTAACGCTCGCGGAGGCTCCTCATCGATACGCGAAGAGAGCCTTCCTCAGGCGTACTTGCCGTGGCAGTGCTTGTACTTCTTGCCTGAGCCGCAGGGACAATCCTCGTTGCGGCCGACCTTGCCCCACGTCGCCTGGTTCTTCGGGTCGCGGTCGGCGGCCGCCGTCGGCACCAGCGAGGCGTTGGCGAACTGATCTTCGCCGGTATTGGGATCGAACTTGTGCGCTTCCATCGCCGGCAGCGGCTGCGGCGGCTGCGCGGGCGGCACGATCTCGACGCGCATCAACTGCGCCGTCACGGCCTCGCGCAGGTGCGCGATCATGGTCTCGAACAGGTTGAACGCTTCGGACTTGTATTCCTGCAACGGATCGCGCTGGCCGTAACCGCGGAGGCCGATCACCTGGCGCAGGTGATCGAGCATGATCAGGTGCTCGCGCCAGAGGTGATCGAGCGTCTGAAGCAGGATCGTCTTCTCGACGTAGCGCATCACGTCGGCGCCCCACTGCGCCACCTTGGCGGCCATGTGCTCGTCGACGCGATTTTCGATCCGGGTCAGCAGCTCTTCGTCGGCGATGCCCTCTTCCTTGGCCCACTCGTCGACCGGCAGGTCGATGTCGAGCACGCGCTTGAGCTCTTCCTTGAGGCCGGCGACGTCCCACTGCTCGGCATAGACATGCTCGGGCACATGCTTGGTCACGACGTCCTCGACAAAGGCGCGGCGCATGTCGGCTACCGTCTCGGCGACGCTTTCGTCTTTCATGAGATCGACGCGCTGATCGAAGATCACCTTGCGCTGATCGTTCTGGACGTTGTCGAACTTCAGAAGGTTCTTGCGGATGTCGAAGTTGCGGGCTTCGACCTTCTGCTGGGCCTTTTCCAGCGCCTTGTTGATCCAGGGGTGGATGATGGCCTCGCCTTCCTTGAGGCCGAGCCGCGTGAGCATGCTGTCGAGCCGGTCGGACCCGAAGATGCGCATCAGGTCATCTTCCAGCGACAGGAAGAATTTGGAGCGGCCAGGATCGCCCTGACGGCCGGAGCGGCCGCGAAGCTGGTTGTCGATGCGCCGCGATTCATGCCGTTCGGAGCCGATGATGTAGAGGCCGCCCGGCTTGGTCACGGTCTTGGCCGGCTTCGATCCCTTCGCCGGCTCGATCTCGATGGTTTCCTCGGCTTTGAGCACGATCTCACGGAAACGTTCGACGTCGGCCTTGATCCCCTCGATCCTGGCGTTGCGCTCGGCCTCGTCGGCAATCCCCGCGGTCTCGTGCTGGATGCGCATGTCGAGCGAGCCGCCGAGCTTGATGTCGGTGCCGCGGCCGGCCATGTTGGTGGCGATCGTGATCGCGCCCGGCACGCCGGCTTCCGCCACGATATACGCTTCCTGTTCGTGGAAGCGCGCGTTCAAGACCGCAAACAGTTTGGCCTGCTTGCCGGCGCGGGCAGCGGCGTAAAGCTTGTCCATCGCCTTCTCATTGCCGAAGTCGATCTGCTTGTAGCCGTGCTTCTTGAGATATTCGGCCAATACTTCCGACTTTTCGATCGAGGCGGTGCCGACCAGCACCGGCTGCAGCCGCGCATTCGCGCGCTCGATCTCGGAGAGGATGGCGGCGTATTTTTCATTCTGGGTGCGGTAGACCTCGTCGTCTTCGTCGAGGCGCGCCACCGGCAGGTTGGTCGGGATTTCGACCACGTCGAGCTTGTAGATGTCGAACAACTCGTCGGCTTCGGTTGCCGCGGTGCCGGTCATGCCCGACAGCTTTTCATACATCCTGAAGTAATTCTGGAAGGTGATCGAGGCCAGCGTCTGGTTCTCCGGCTGGACCGGCTGATGCTCCTTGGCTTCCAGGGCCTGGTGCAGGCCTTCCGAATAGCGACGACCGGGCATCATGCGGCCGGTGAACTCGTCGATGATCACGACCTCGCCGTCGCGGACGATGTAGTCCTTGTCGCGGGTGAACAGCGTGTGGGCGCGCAGGGCCTGGTTGATGTGATGAACGACCGAGACGTTCTCGACATCGTAAAGGGATTCGCCCTTGAGCTGGCCGGCATCGCGCAGCAGGACTTCGATCTTCTCCATGCCGCCTTCGGTCAGCGTCACGGTGCGCTGCTTCTCGTCGACCTCGTAGTCGGCCTTCTCCAGCTTGGGAAAGAAGGTGTCGATGGTGTTGTAGAAATCCGAGCGGTCGTCGAGCGGGCCCGAGATGATCAGCGGCGTGCGCGCCTCGTCGATCAGGATCGAGTCGACTTCGTCGACGATGGCGTAGAAATGCCCGCGCTGGACCATGTCCTCCAG
>Ga0070741_10006042_pt1 | contig 26306 bp, 22 predicted proteins | sample Coa_R1_4_FD_66440 | JGI IMG/M metagenome (GOLD analysis project Ga0070741, IMG submission 66440) | Surface soil microbial communities from Centralia Pennsylvania, which are recovering from an underground coalmine fire - Coalmine... | ecosystem: Environmental > Terrestrial > Soil > Unclassified ... | reverse complement strand
GACGGCCGCGTGGTGAAGATCGTGCCGGCGATGCGGCCGTGGCGAGTGGCGTTCGGGGGGCGCGGGGCGAAGGACACGCTCGAGTTGCCGGCGGGCGTCGCTGCGAGCAGCGGCACCGAACCGGGCGATCAGTTCGCGTACGGGGAGCCTGAGGCGGGCCAGGCGTCCGGCTAGCGGCGGAGCGCGACGCGGACGAGGTACAGCGTGCCGATCGTCCACCAGGCCAGGAAGTAGTACCCGGGCCCGAAGTACATGGCGACGGCGACGAAGCAGAGGGTGAAGGCGACGAGCGCGTCCAGGTTCTGTCGCAGCGTGCGGAGCCAGTCCCGCATAGATTGATCCTATCCCGTCCGATCGGCCGCTGACAACGGCTTGCGCCCGATCCGGCGTCGCGCGCGCGTGTCAAGCCCCTTGTCGCCGGGGTCGCGAGCGCGCTGCATCGGCATATTCCCGATTCGCTGCGCGGCGAGGGATGCATCGCGCGATCGATGCGATCGATGCGCGGCGCCCCGGGACATAGAAGATTGTGATCGTGCAGGCGCGGCGGTCAGCGCGAAAGGAACTGGAAGCGGTGCGCGCCGATGCGCACTTCATCGCCGTGCTCGAGGATCACCAGCGGCGCCTCGAGCGGGCGGCCGTTGACGCGCACCGGGATGCCAGTCTCGCAGCGGAAGGCGAAGGCGCCGCCGTGCGCCCAGAGACGCGCGATCTCGCCGTGGCCGCGGCCGCGCGCCGGCAGGACGATGTCGGCGTGGAACCCCTCGCCGATCGTCATCGGCGCGCCATCGAGCGGGACGCGCGTCCCCTGCAGCGGCCCGGAGGTGAATACGAGGTGGGCGAGCGTGCCTGCATCGGCCGCGGCGGGCGAGGCGTCCTCCTCGCGCGCCGACTCGGCGAGCGTGCGCAGCCCGAGCAGGCGCTCGCGTTCGGCCTCGTGCAGCCGTTCGCCGCGCGGCAACCGGCGCGCGCGGTCGGCAGCCGGCGCGGCGGCCTTGCCCGCGCGACTCCCCCTGGGTTCGGGCGCCGGCTCCTCCGGCGGCGCGCTGTCCGTTAACGCCTCGACGAGCGCGACCGTGGCGGCGTCGCGCCGCGTCCGGCGGAACCAGATGGGGATCACCTTGGGCGGCGCCGGCCGCGCGCGGCTGTGCTCCTCGGGCACCGCGAGCGCGCGCTCGTCGTCCTCGGCGGACGCGTACTCGTCGGCGCGCGCGGCGGCCGCGCCCGGCACGGCGATCGGCTCCGGCTCTTCCGGGGCATCGACCGTCGGTGCAGCCGCCTGGCCTTCGAGCGTGGCGTCGTACTGCGCCCGCAGGTTGGCGTCGGTGAGGACGCGGCAGGCTTCCTCGATGAGCTCGCGCATGCGGACGTCCTCCGCCCGCGCGGCCGGGGGCGCCGTGCGGCGCGCGTGCTCCGCGGCGATCGCGACGGTCGCCGGTGTCGCCTCCCGGTCGAGCTGGAGGAGCTGGTACCAGTCCTGGCATTCGACCACGAGCTCGGTGCGGGTGAACCAGCCGAGGAAGCCGCCCTTGTGCGTCCGCGCGCTGACGGACGGCGGCGCGAGGTCGCGCAGGCCGGCGGCCTCGTCCCAGTCACGGCGGCGGCGCTCGTCCATCAGCAGCGCGTAGGCGGCGTTCAGCTCCGCGAGCTGCTGGTCGGCCTCGGCGGCGGGGCGCATCGCCCGGGCGCGCTCGACGAGGCTCCAGTAGACCTGCATGATCAGCTCTCGCCCGGCGAGCGGATGGACTTGCAGGGTGCGGTACGGGTCCGGCGGCCGCGTTCCTTGCGCTTGCAGCATCACCTCTCTCGCGGGGCGTTACCGGCTGTTCAGCACGTCGACCGCGTTGATGATCACCGGCCCGATGATGACGATGAACAGCGACGGCAGCACGAAGAAGACGAGCGGGAACACCATCTTGGGGGCGGCCTGGCGCGCCACCTGCTCCGCGCGCTGCCGGCGGCGCACGCGCATCTGCCGCGCCTGCGTGCGCAGCACGGTTGCCACGCTCGTGCCCAGCGCCTCGGCCTGGATCACGGAGTTCACGAAGACGTTCACGTCCGGCAGGTCGATGCGCTCCGCCATGGCCGTCAGCGCCTCCCGGCGCGTCTGGCCGAGCGCCTTCTCGCGTAGCATCCGCGCGACCTCGTCGCCGACGGGCCCGTGCTGGCGCTCGGCGACGCGCTGGAAGGCGAAGTCCAGGCTGAGGCCGGCTTCGACGCATGTCACGAGCAGGTCCATGCTGTCCGGCAGCGCCTTCCAGAACTGCGATTGGCGGTTCTTGGCGCGCCGGCGCAGCAGCATCATCGGCGCCAGGAAGCCGAAGACCGCCGTGATGGGCACCATCGCGATCATCCGGCCGCTCGGGTGGCCGCCGGCGTGGCTCCAGACCGCCAGCGTCACGGCCGCCGCGGGCAGCGTCGTCGTCACGAGCACGATCGCCATGAACGTGCCGATGCTCATGCTGCTGTCCGCGATGATCAGCCACTTGCGCGCCCGCGCGACGAGCGCGGTCGGCATGACATCGACGATGCGGGTCGTGATGCCGTGCACGGCCGGGAACATGACGCGCTGGCTGAAGGCCTCATCGGCGTTGGCCAGGGCGCGCCGCTGCGAGGCGAGCCCGCGGACGCGGTCCTCCATCTCGTTCTTGCTGCGCAGGTACCAGAGCGAGAAGAAGAGCACCGAGAGGAAGACGGCGAGCGACGTCGCGAATGCCATCGGTCCCTCCTAGATGTCCACGTCCAGGATGCGCCGGATCGTGAAGAAGCCGAGCAACTGGCCGATGCCGCCGGCGGCGAGCATGATCCGCCCGGCGAACGTCGTGAAGAGCACCGAGGTGTGGTGCCAGTTGAGCGCGCAGAACAGCAGGAGCAGGAGCAGCGGCCAGAACGTGAGCACCGTGCCGGAGAAGCGCTGCTGCGAGGTCATCGTCCGCACCTCGCCCTCGAGCCGCTCGCGTTCGCGCATCGTCTCGGCCACGTTCTCCAGGATTTCCGCGAGGTTGCCGCCGCTGCTGCGCTGGATCAGCACCGCCGTGACGATCAGGTTCATGTCCTCCGAGTCGGCGCGCGCCATCATGCCGTGGAGCGCCTCCTCGACGGAGGCGCCGACGGCGATGTCCGTCGTCGCGCGCTGGAACTCCTCGGCGATCGGCGGCTCGAACTCCTTCGCGACCATGTCCATGCCGTGCTGGAAGGCGAAGCCGGCGCGGAGCGCGTTCGCCATCATCGTCACGGCTTCGGGCAGTTGCTTCGCGACCTGCTGCGCGCGCCGGCGCCGCAGCAGGTGGAGCACGTACGAGGGCAGCCAGTAGGCGACGGCGCCCAGCGCGAGCCCGACGACGAACCCGAGCGCGCTGCGGCCGACCGCGGTCACGAAGACGAGCACGGCGAATCCCAGCGCGACGCGGATCAGCAGGTACTCGCCGACGCGCATGCGGATCCCGGCCTGCTCCAGGTCGACCTCCCAGCGCTCCGCCCAGCGACCTTTTTCGACGAACTTGCGCAGGCCCGGGATGTTGGCGGCGCGGCGGCGCATGACCTCGTCCGTCGAAAGGCCGCGGTGCACCAGGCGGGGGCGCTCGACCAGGCGCTGGATGCGCCGGTCCTGGGGGCGGTTCATCGCCTGGCGCACGAGCGCGACGGCAACCAGCGCGATCGCGCCTCCGGCGGCGAGCGAGCCCATGAGCGCGAAGAACATCAGCGCACCGCCTCCGGCTGCAGGCCCAGCAGGTCGAGCACGACGCCGTTGCGGGCGAACTCGTCGGCGAACGTCGGCATGATGCCGGTGGGCTCGAGCGCGCCGATGATGCGGCCGTCCTCGTCCATGCGGTCCTGACGGAAGCTGAACAGGTCCTGCGTCGTCACGGTGTCCGACTCGCGGCCGGTGATCTCCGTGATCTGGATCAGGCGCCGGCGGCCATCGGGGAACCGCGCGATCTGGATGATCAGGTCGAGCGCGGCGGCGATCTGCTCGCGGATGGCCCGCACCGGCAGGTCGAAGCCCGCCATCATCACCATGTTCTCGATGCGGATGAGGGCGTCGCGCGGCGAGTTGGCGTGGATGGTCGTCAGCGAGCCCTCGTGGCCGGTGTTCATCGCCTGCATCATGTCGAAGGCCTCGGCGCCGCGGACCTCGCCGACGATGATGCGGTCGGGGCGCATGCGCAGGGCGTTGCGCACGAGGTCGCGCTGGGTCACCTCGTTGCGGCCCTCGATGTTCGGCGGCCGCGCCTCCATCGCCACGACGTGCGGCTGCTGGAGCTTCATCTCGATGGGGTCCTCGATGCTGACGATGCGCTCGCGCGCCGGGATGTAGGCGGAGAGGGCGTTCAACAGGGTGGTCTTGCCGGTGCCCGTGCCGCCGGAGATGACGATGTTCACGCGCTGCTTCACGCAGGCCCGCAGGAACTCCGCGATCCGCTCATCGACCGTCTCATTCGCGATGAGGTCTTCCATCTTGAACCGCTCGCGGCGGAACTTGCGGACGGTGATCGTGGGGCTGCGCGGCACCAGCGGGGGGATGACGATGTTGACGCGGGAGCCATCGGGCAGGCGCGCGTCGACGTACGGCGACGATTCGTCGACGCGGCGGCCGACGGGCGCGATGATGCGCTCGATGACGCGCATGACGTGCTCGGTGTCCCGGAAGCGGAGCGGCGAGAGGTAGATGATGCCGTCGCGCTCGAAGTAGATCTCCTCCGGCGCGTTGACCATGATCTCGGACACGCTGTCGTCGTCGATGAGCGGCTGCATGGGGCCGAAGCCGATCGCCTCGTCGATCACGCGCTTGATCACGCGCTCGCGGTCGTCGCCGAGCAGCGAGGGGAACATCTGCGTCACGAGCTGGCGCGCCGCGACGGACACCGCCTCCTGCGCCCGCGTGCGGTCGAGCTTCTCGAGCGCGTTCGGGTCCATGTCCTGGAGCATGCGCTGGTGCACCGCGTGCACCGCATCGAACCATTCGCCGTCCCCGCCGTCGTCGATGGCGGTGGACCGCGTCGTCTCCCAGCGTGTGTCGATCGCCATGGTGCCGTCCTCCCCGCGCGGCCGCGCGTGCCGGCCGCGGTCCCGCTTACCCTTCCGCCACCGCCGGCTGCGAGCCCGGCCGCCACTTGAAGCCGCCGAGGATGCCCCGGCCGTTCTCGAGCCGGCCGCCGGCGATCACGGTCGCCAGGTCGGTGAGGCTCTTCGCCGCCACCGACTGCGGGGCGGTGATCACGATCGGCTGGCCCAGGTGCGTGCCCTGGCGCACTTTCTTGTCGTAGGGGATGTTCCAGAACACGTCGCGCTGCAGCGCGTCCTGCACGACGGACGGCCGCACCCCGTCATCCGGCGAGATCGCGTTCATGACGATGCGGACGCGCTCCTGCGAGTAGCTGAGCATCTTGAGCGCGCGCATCGCCTCCAGCGAGTCCTTGACGCTCGCGAACTCGGTCGTCGTCACCCAGAGCACGATCGTGCCGATGTCCACCGCCATCTCGGCCAGCTCGTTGAGCATGCCGGAGGTGTCGAGCAGCACCGTGTCGTAGTTGCGCGCGAGGAACTCGATGACGCGCCGCACCTGGTCCGGCGAGATGTGCCGCCATTCGAGCACCGTGGGCCCAGCGAGGATGTCCAGGTCCGTCAGCTCGTGCTTGGTGACGTAGCGCTGGATGTCATCGCGCTCGAGGGTATCGATGTCGCGCACCATGTCCGCGAGCGTGCGCTCCGGCCGCACGTCGAGCATCCCGGCGATGTCGCCGAAGCCGTTGTCCAGGTCGACGATGCAGACCGACGAGCGCTCCATGCGCGCGAGGGCGACGGCGAGGTTGCTCGTGATGGTCGACTTGCCGATGCCGCCCTTGGCGCCGAAGATCGTCACGATCGTGCCGGCGGTGGGCGCCTGCGGGATCTGGCCGAGCTGCCGCAGCTTCTTCTTCTCCTCGACCTCCAGCGCGGAGAGCACGGAGGCGCGCAGCGTCTCCGGGCGCACCGGCTTGGGCAGGAAGTCGCGCGCGCCCGCCATCATCGCCTTGCGGATGGTCTCGATGTCGCGCGAGTCGGAGTAGACGAGGATCGGCGTCTCCGGCAGCAGGCTCTGCAGGGTCTCGACGGTCTGCAGCGGGCGTTCCATGGGCTCGCCGACGCCGATGAGGATCACCTCCGGGCGCAGGTCGTTGGCGGTGTTGACCGCCTCCATGCCGTAGCCGCACTCGCCCGCGATGCTCAGGCCGGACGCCTTCACGGCCTGTTTCGCATCGAAGCGGCTCTGGATATCCGTATCAACGATCAGTGCGGCTGGTGTCTTCGCCAAGTCGGTCTCCCTGCGTCCGGCCTCGTCGCCTTCCGTTCGTCCTTACTGCAGTTCCGGCGGCAGCGTCACGATGTCGTTCGGGTTGTTCACGTGCGACGTGTCGCCCGGCGGCCGCGCCGACAGCACGACCGTGTAGCCGACGGTGCCGAGCGCCAGGCGCGCCGCCTGCTCCGGCGTGACGGCGAGCGTCACGGTCTTCGCCTTCGGCGACGGGTCGTTGTTGTTCCCGGCCGCGATCGAGCCTTCGGCGGTGTCCGCCTGCACCGGGTTGCCGTTCTCGTCGACGCGCGACACCGGCTTCAACGTGTCCTGCGCGACGGCGAGCACCTCCACGTCCTCCAGCAGCGTGAACGACGCCGGGATGTCCGTGCTCTCGCCGTTGATGTTCGCCTTCGTCTTGCCGACGACGATCACGTCCACGTGGTCGCCGGCGACGATCAGGCCGCCGGCGCTCGTCGTCTGGTCTATCTCCACCGAGACGGCGCGCTTGCCCGGCGGCGTCACCCAGCCGATGCCCTTGCCTTCCTCCGCGCCCTTGCCGACGACCTTCGCATCGGACACCTGCTCGCCCTTCGCGAGCGGGTAGAGCGCCTTCAGGCCGACGGCTTTCGACTTGTCGGTGAAGGCGCCGGCGACGAGGGCGTCGCCGGGGACGCTCACGACCTGGAGCATGTCCGCGGTGAGGACCGTGCCGACCCCCACGTCCTGGGTGGTGACGACCGCGGTCCCGGAGCCGCCGCCGCCGCCGCTGTCGGTGCCGCCGAAGTTGCTCAGCGCCACGAACACGAAGATCGCCGCGATGGCGGCGAGCCCCACGGCGCCCATGAAGAGCAGCCGGTTCGTGCGCTCGGGTCGTGCTTGCGTGAGTGTGCGTGCCATGCTGTCCGTCCTTAGTCCACGGTCTGTATGGTCAACGGCGCGTTGTTCACGGGCTTCACGATGCCGCCCGGGACGCCCGTCGCGTAGTAGACGTGCACGGGCACGCCGCGCAGCTCGTACTGGCGGCCCGGATTGCCGTTCGGCACGTTGCAGGTCGGCCGGCTGACGCTGCCGTTCAGCGGCGCCGACTGGTCCGTGCAGCCCAGCAGGTACACCGTCGCGAAGCCCAGCACGGCGCGGTCCGTCTCGCCGTTGCTGATGTTGCCGACGATCGGCAGCACGACGATGCGCGGGTTGTCGAAGCAGTCGTTCTGCACGTAGGTCGTCGCCGAGGGGTCGGTGCCGAGGTCCGGCGCCGGCCCGAGCGCGGCGGCGGGCCGCCCGTTCGCGAACCCGAAGGCCGCCTGGAACGACGCGCTGTCCGGACCGCGGTCGCAGTTCGTCGCGCGCGAGAGCCGGTTCTGCAGGTCGTTGCTCACGTCCGTGTTCGCGCTCAGGGCGCGCACGCAGTTCAGCCCGGTGCAGGCGCCGCCGGCGGTGTTCGTCTGGCAGTCGAACTCGTTGCCGTCGCGCGCCTGCTGCTTCACCTGCCCGCCCGGGACGCTGCCGGGGCGCCTGCAGCTGGCGGCGCCGGGCGAGAGCCAGAACGCGCGCGTGCGCGGCATGCCCGGCGCCGGCGTCGGCGGCGCGTCGATGGCGCCGAGGATCGTGCAGGCGCGGCCGAGCCGGAGCTGCCCGGCGGCGTCGAAGCAGTTGTTCGCGTTGGCGTTCGCCGCGCCGGCGGTCCTGTTGACGAGGACGAACGGCATCCCCCGGCGGACGGGTACGTCCTGCGCCGCGCGGCTCTCGATGAGCTCGGTGATCGAGCCGTAGCACGCCGTGGACTTCGCCTGCACGTCGATGCCGAGGATGCCGAAGGCGCGCGAGAAGAGCGCGGTCGTGGTCTGGCTCAGCTTGACCTCGGTCGAAGGGAGGCCCGTGCCGGCGCTTTGGAGCGGGGCGCAGTTGGCGGCGCTCGCGCAGCTCCCCGGTGCGGCGACGGGCACGAGGTTCGCGTCCGCGGTGTCGCCGGCGACGTCGCAGGGGGCGCCAGCCGACGGGCCGGGCAGTTGCGCCTGCGCGCCGGAGCGCGCGGCGGCATCGGCCGCGCCCTGCACGTGGCTGCGCCGCGCGAGCCACAATCCCTGGTCCATCGCGTACGCGCCGACCACGAGGATCACCGTAAAGAACGCGACGAACAGCAGCAGCACCTGGCCCCGCTCACCACGTCTCCTCCGTTCATGGTCGCCCGCGCCTAGCACGGATCCGTCCCGCCCGTCACGCCGGTGATGGGTCGCTCGAGCCGGTGGTGGCTACAGGCGACGATGTCCCATGTCGGGCTGACGAACGGCAGCGGGGTGATCAGCCCGTATTCCTGGCGCACCCGCACGGCGACGATCGACCCGACCTGCCCGGCGTCCTCGCCGTTCGGGCCGTCCATGTAGACGAGGCAGACGTCATCGCCGCTGCCGGTGCAGGTATCCGGGTCCGCATCGTCCACGGCGCCGTGCGTCTGGCCTTCGACGATCGCCTGGACGTCGGCCGCATTGCCGATCGAGGCCGCCCGCGCGGCCTCGGCGGCCGCCTGGTTGGTGTTGTTATAGCGGCCCATCACCAGTCCGCCATCGATCACCATGAACAGCAGGATGGCGAAGATGGGAAAGACCGCAGCGAACTCGACCAGTCCCTGCCCGCGTTGACCCTTGATGCGCCTCATCGAATACACGCCGGGGGCAGGCAGTACGCCTACCCCCGGCCCGAACTCCGGTGTCCGTTGACCTAGTTGAAGTCGCAGGTGCTGCCGTTCACGTTGAAGCTGATGCAGGCGGCGATCTTTTGGCTGAAGGTCGTGATCGCGTCGGCGAACGGCGCGTCGGTGATCAGCGCGACGAAGATCGCGATGCCGATCGCGCCGGCGAGCACCGCATACTCCAGCAGGTCCTGGCCACGCTCGACCTTGTAGAACGAGTAGAGCCGCGCCCGCAGGTAGGACAGCACGCCGCTGGCCCCCAGTGCCATCCGAAGAAGTAGGAACATGTATCCTCCTGGACCTTCGCTGTAGAGAAGCTCCCCCGCCCCCGCGGAGGTGGTTCCTGTCCCATCGGCGGGCGAGACAGCCGCGTGGCTTCCCCCATCGCCTGCCTGCTACGCCGGGGCCGGAAAAAAGCCGGGGACCGGCCCCGTTTGGAGCCGGTCCCTCGCGCGCGATACGATCTACGCGCACGGGGGCTTCGGCCCCTGTCACTGGCCCCGGTCGCCGCCCGCTGCTCTTGCCGGAGAATGGGCGGTCCGGGGTCTCTTCCTATTCGCTTTTTTCGCCTCGTCCGACCGGTAGAACGCAACGCCCACGCGGCTGTTGCGTTTGGGGTCGCCGACGCGCTCCCGGACTTGACGCGGGTGCGGTCGCTGCCTCCGGCGGGTCGAAAAATGCCTTGGTCTCGCGCGCACCGCGGCTGCCACCGGCCGTGCTGCGCCAGAGGAAGAGCAAGGCCGAAGGTAGCATCGGGTATAGGTGATGTCAAGTTCGCTCTTGACAATTTATGCGCGCGTTTGGTCACTGCTTGACGCGCCGGCCTGCGCCGTACTACTCCCTTCGGTCCGCCGCCAGTTCACCCGCGACGCAGCGAGTGTTGCGGCGGTGCGCGCCGGCGCGTCCCCAGCGCGAAGGAGCAGTGCAGGGCGCGCACTCCGCGCGCGACGCGCCGGCGTCGTGGCTCGCTGCTCGGCGGGCTGCGGGCCCCCGGCGTTGTCCACCGGCGGCCTGCGGCGCGTCGTGGCCGGCGTCCGCGTCTAGCCGCCGGGCGCGATGACGCCGACGCCGCCCATGAAGGGCAGCAGCACCTCGGGCACCTCCACCGTGCCGTCCGGACGCTGGTAGTTCTCGAGCACGGCGATCATCGTGCGGGGCAGCGCGAGGCCGGAACCGTTGAGGGTGTGCACGAACTCGGGGCGCGCGCCGGCCTCGCGCCGGAAGCGTATGTTGGCGCGCCGCGCCTGGAAGTCGGTGCAGTTGCTCACGGAGCTGACTTCGAGCCATTCGCCGCAGCCCGGCGACCAGACCTCGACGTCGAACGTGCGGGCGGCGTTGAACCCGAGGTCCGCCGTGCACAGCTCGACGATGCGGTGGGTCAGGCGCAGCGCGCGGCAGACGTCGAGCGCATCCTCGAGCATGGCGTCCAGCTCTTCGGCGGAGCGCTCGGGCTCGCAGAACTTGTACATTTCGACCTTGTCGAACTGGTGGCCGCGCTTGATGCCGCGGACATCGCGGCCGGCGCTCATCTTCTCGCGCCGGAAGCACGGCGTGTAGGCGACATAATGCATGGGCAATGCGCCCGGCTCGAGGATCTCGCCGCCGTGCAGGTTCGTCAGCGGCACCTCCGCCGTGGGCACGAACCAGTAGTCCTCCTCGGCATCGCGGTAGAGGTTGTCGCGGAATTTCGGGAGCTGCCCCGAATGCCACATCGTCTCTTCCTTGACCATCGCGGGCAGGTACATCTCGCTGTACCCGTGGCGGTCGATGTGCAGCTCGAGCATGAAGGCGATGAGGGCGCGCTGGAGGCGGGCGCCCGCCCCGGTGAGCACGTAGAAGCGGCTGCCGCTGAGCTTCACCCCGCGCTCGAAGTCGATGATGCCGAGCGCCTCGCCGAGCTCCCAGTGCGGTTTCTGCCATTCCTCGCGCGCGGGTTCGCCGGACTGTGAGCGCACCCGGTTATCGTCCTCGCTCTCGCCGTAGGGCGCGGCCGCGTCGGGGATGTTGGGGATCTCGAGCACGAGCGCCTCGACCCGCTCCTCGACCTCGCGCAGCTCCGGCGCGAGCTCGTCCAGGCGCGCGGCAACGCCCTTCATCTCGTCGATCATGCGCTGCCGCTCGGCGGGATCCTTCGCCGCGCCGATCTTCTTGCCCGCGGCGTTCTGCTCGGCGCGCAGCTGCTCCGTCTGCGTGAGCAACGCGCGCCGCCGCTCGTCGAGCGCGAGCAATTCATCGAGCGGCGCCGGCGCGTGGCGGTCGGCCAGCGCCTTGCGCACGACATCGGGATGCTCGCGGATGAACTGGATGCTCAGCATCGGGCGCAGTGTATCCGGAGGCGGGAGCTGGGAGGCGGGACGCCTCCGCGCCGCCTCGGCCAGGATGGCTAGCGCCGGCGGATGAGGGTGACCCCGTCGCGGACGGTGAGGAGCACGGCGCGCACGCGCTCGTCGTTGCGCACGCGCGCGTTGAACTCGCTGATGGCGCGCGCGTCGTCCTCCTTCGGGTCGAGGACCTCGCCGCTCCAGAGCGTGTTGTCGACGACGATCGTGCCGCCCGGCGCCAGCAGGCCGAGCGCGGCCTCGTAGTAGTTGAGGTAGTTGCGCTTGTCGGCGTCGATGAAGACGACGTCGAAGGGCCCGCTCAGCGTCTTCAGCGTCTCGAGCGCGGGCCCGAGCCGCACCTCGATCTTGCGGCCGTGCTCGCTGCGCCTGAAGTAGGCCGTCGCGAACTCGACCGCCTTCGGGTCGATATCGCAGGTGACGAGGCGGCCGTCCTCCGGCAGCGCCGCCGCCATCATCAGCGCGCTGAAGCCGGTGAACATGCCGATCTCCAGCACGCGCCGTGCGCCGGTGGCGGCGACGATCGTCTGGAGGAAAACGCCCTCGACGTGGCCGGAGAGCATGGTCGAACGGTCGCCCATCTCGCGCAGCGTGGCATCGGCCAGCTCCTGCATGAGCGGGTCCAGGGGCGTCGTGTGCGCGGCCGCGTAGGCCTCGATCGCTTCGGGGACGAGCTCGAGCATCGGCGCACCTCCTGCGCACATCGTGCCGCAGGTTGCGCCCGGGGGGAACCGCCTCGCCGGTCGGCCGGCAGGCGCAATCAGGCGTCGCGGTCCGCGCCGCCGCCGGCCGCGCGGATCACGGCCAGCAGGTCGTCCATGCACTGGTGCTTGCCGATGAGCGCGACGGCGCCCGCGAGCTTCGCCCGCACGCGCGTGTCGCTGTCGTCGTGCAGGGTGAGCACGACGACGTGCGTGCGCGGCGCGACCGCCTTCACCCGGGCGGTCGCGGCGATGCCGTCGAGGCGCGGCATGGCGACGTCCATCAGCACGACGTGCGGCTGTAGCCGTTCGATCAGCTCCAGCCCGGCGGCGCCGTCGCCGGCCTCGCCGACGACCTCCACGTCCGGCTCCAGCGCCAGCCGCATGCGCAGCGCGCGGCGCACGGTCGGTTCGTCGTCTACGAGCGCGAGGGTGATCATGGCGTTGCTCCTCTGCCCCAGTGTCCACCAGCGCGGCCGCGCGGCGGATCGCACAAACGGCAGGAACCGACCGCGGACTTGGGCGGATGGATCGTCTCCGACTAAAGGCGGAGGCGCCGCCTCGGCCCCCGGTCCGTGCCGGGGCGGCAGGGCGCCGTGTTACAGTGGGCTGCTTTGAGCCTTCACACCGAAGGAAGCCATATGCCGATCCGCATCCTCATCGCCGATGACCACAGCGTCGTGCGCCAGGGGCTGCGCATGTTCCTCGCGCTCGACCCCGATCTGGAGGTGGTCGGCGAAGCGCAGAACGGCGCCGAGGCGCTCGCGATGGCGCACGAGCTGCAGCCGGACGTCGTGCTGATGGACCTGCTGATGCCGGTGATGGACGGCATCACCGCCATCGGCCGGGTGCGCGAGGAGCTGCCCGAGGTCGAGGTGATCGCGCTCACGTCGGTGCTGGAGGACGCGTCCGTCGTCGGCGCCGTGAAGGCGGGGGCGATCGGCTACCTTTTGAAGGACACGCAGGCGGACGAGCTGTGCCGGGCGATCAAGGCTGCGGCGGCGGGCCAGGTGCAGCTCTCGCCGCAGGCGGCGGCGCGCCTGGTGCGCGAAGTGCGGGCGCCGGACGCCCGCGAGCCGCTGACCGACCGCGAGACGGACGTGCTGCGGCTGATCGCGGGCGGGCGCGCGAACAAGGAGATCGCGCGCGAGCTGGGCATCGGCGAGAAGACGGTGAAGACGCACGTCAGCAGCATCCTCAGCAAGCTGGGCGTGCAGAGCCGCACGCAGGCCGCCCTGTATGCGGCGCAGATCGGGCTCGCGCCGTTGGAGACCTCTCACCCCTGAGCGTGCGCTGTGCGCCTGATCCCTGACCGCCTCGGCCCCCGGCTCAACCTCTCGCTCCTGCTCTTCATGGTGCTGCTCGGCGCCGCCATGGCGGGGCTCGTCCTGCTCGGCTTCCGGCGGACGCAGGGCGGCGCGACGGACCGCAGCCGGGAAGCGCTGGAGGCGCAGGCGCGCGACAGCCTCAGGTCGAACGCCGGCGTCGAGGCGTACGTCGGCGACTCGCAGATCGGCGCGACGGGCGCGCTCGGCGTCGCGGCCGCGAAGGCGCTGCTCGACCTCCGCAGCGCCGGCGCCTCGGTCGCGGCCGATCCCGGCCGGCTCGTCGATAGCGGCGATGGCATGCGGTACGACGCAGACCCGAAGCGGACGACGGACGTCGTCGTGCAGCGCGGGTTCGCGCTCGATGACGCGGCGCTGCGCGACATCCGCGAGTCCGCCGTGTTGGACGGTGTCTTCCCCGGCCTGATGGCCGGCTCCGAGAACCCGGCCCGGGAGCGCAACTTCGACGCCGTCGCGATGTACTTCGACAGCGTCAACGGCGTCACGCGCTACTACCCGCCGACGCGTACCGGCCAGCGCGCGCCGATCATGGAGACGCTCCAGGCGGAGATGGCGCGCGTCGGCCCGCAGGGCAACCCCGACCGCAAGACGGTGTGGACGGCGCCGTACCTCGACCCGGCGGGCCAGGGCCCGGTGGTGACGGCGAGCACGCCGGTGTACGACGGGAGCGAGTTCCGCGGCGTGATGAACGTCGACCTCTCGCTCGAGCGCCTGATCGCGCAGGTCGACGTGATGAAGCCGACGGCGAGCGGGTACGCCTTCTACCTCGACCGCGATGGAAAGCTGCTGCACACCGCGTCGTACGACGTCGTGCGCGACGGGATGGCGGACAGCACGAACGAGCCGTTCGCCGCGACGATCGCCGCCATGCGGCACGGGCAATCCGGGGTGGACCGGGTGACGCTCGGCGGCCGCAGCGTGTACGTCGCGTACGCGCCGCTGCCCGCGGTCGGCGGCAGCTTCGCGCTCGTGGCGCCGATCGACGAGATCACGGCGCAGGCGGGCCAGGTGAGCGCCTCGATCCGCCACGAGGGCAACCGCATGCTCGGGGTCACGCTGGGCACGATGGCGCTGTTCTTCATCCTCGCCGTCGCCGCGACGGCATGGCTCAACCGCCGGCTGATCCTGCAGCCGATCGCCTCGCTGGTCGCCGGCACGCGCGCCGTCGCCGCGGGCGACCTCGGCGTGCGCGTCCCGCCGGTGTCGACGGACGAGCTGGCGATGCTCGCCGAGTCGTTCAACGGCATGACGGAGCAGTTGTCGTTCCGCGACCAGGCACTGCGCGAGCAAGAGCAGCAGTACCGCAGCGTCTTCGAGTCGACGACCGACGGACTGGTGATCGTGGACATCGACGGCAAGGTCGTCGAGGCGAACCCGGCGATGTGCGCGATGCATGGCTACACGCGCGCGGAGTTCCTCGCGCTGCCGCCGCTCGGCTACCTGGACCCGGCGTACATGGCGCGTCGCCATGACTACGCGCAGCGCGTGCGCGAGCGGGGGGAGGCGCGCGCCCGCTCGCGCGACCGCCGGCGCGACGGCTCGACGTTCCCCGTGGACGTCTACGGCACGCTGTTCAGCTACCGCGGCAAGCCGCACATCCTCAGCGTCGTGCGCGACATCACCGAGCAGGAGGAGGCCGAGCGGCTGCTCGAGCGGCGCGTCGAAGACCGCACGCGCGAGTTGCGCGCGCTGGTCGATGTCTCGCGCGACGTGGCCTCCACGCTCGATCTGCAGCGGCTCCACGCCATGGTGCTGCGTCACGTCAAGTCGGCCGTCGGGTACGACCGGGCGGTGTTCATGCTCCTCGAAGGCAACGAGCTCGTCGTCGTCGCCGCCGACTCGGGCGACACCGACGAGATGCGCGAGCTGCCGGGCATGCGGTTCGATGTCGGGCCGGGCGGCCCCTTCCAGGGCATGTGGTCGGTGATGGCGCGCGGGCGGCCCATGCTGATCGACGACGTACGGGACGACTCGCCCGTGTCGGCCGGCTTCCGCGCGGCGATCGGCCCCCGCATCGACACGACGATGCGCTTCGTGCGCGGCTGGCTCGGCGCGCCGCTGCGGCTGCAGGACCGGCCGATCGGCATGCTGGCGCTTTCGACGAGCGAGCCGGGCGTGTACACGACCGCGCACGCGGAGCTCGCGGCGGCGATCGGCGGCCAGGTGGCGTTTGCGGTCGAGAACGCGCGCCTGTTCGAGCGCGTCGAGTCGCGCACGCGCGAGCTGCAGGCGTTGCTCGATATCTCGCACAGCGTCGCCGCGAAGCTCGAGCTCGGGCCGCTGATCGCGCTGGTGCTCGCCCAGCTCCGCAGCGTCGTGGATTACAACGGCGCCTCGGTGCTGATGCTGGAGGGCGACCAGCTCGTCCTGCAGGACTTCCGGCTCGCCGGCGATGGAGAGCGCCGGCAACCGCTCGGCTTCCCCGTGGCACGCAGTGGCGGCCTCTGGGAGCCGATGCTCCGGAAGGAAGCGGTGATCGTCGCCGACGTGCGCGCCGATGACGACTTCGCGCGCGGCTTCCGCGAGACCGTCGGCCCCGTGCTCGACACGCAGTACGCGCACGTCCGCGCCTTCCTCGCCGTGCCGCTGGCGCTGCAGGAGCGCGTGATCGGCCTGCTGGCGATCAGCCACGGCACGCCGGGGTTCTTCACGCCGGAGCACGCGCGCCTCGCCGCGGCCGTCGCCAACCACGCGGCGATCAGCATCGAGAACGCGCGGTTGTTCGAGCAGGCGGAGGCGCGGACGCGCGAACTGAAGACCGTGCTCGACGTCTCGCGCACGGTGGCGTCCACGCTCGACCTGCGCGCCCTCGTGTCGCTGATGCTCGACCAGTTGCAGGACGTGGTGCAGTACAGCGGCGCCTCGATCCTCACGATCGAGGGCACGGACGCCATCATGCTCGAGTCGCGCGGGCCGGCGCGCAGCGAGACGGAGACGGTGGGGATGCGCTTCGCGCTGCCGCAGCTCGCGAACTGGTGGCAACGGCTGGCGGCCGGCGAGCCGATCCGCATCGACAACGTGCGGGACCCGGAGGACCCGCAGGCGGCGGTCTACCGCGACGCGATCGGGCCGATGCTCGAGACGCCGGCCTTCGACTACATCCGCTCGTGGCTCGGCGTGCCGCTCGTGCTGAAGGACCGCGTCGTCGGCGTGCTGACGATGTCGCGCGACACCGCCGGTTACTTCGACGACGGCCACGCCCGGATCGCGCTCGCCATCGGCCAGCAGGCGGCGATCGCGATCGAGAACGCGCGCCTCTTCGAGCAGGCGGAGGCGCGCACGCGCGAGCTGCAGGCGCTGCTCGAGGTCTCGCACACCGTCGCCGGCACGCTGGAGCTGTCGACGCTCTTCGACCTCGTCCTCGAGCAGCTGCACGTCGTCGCCGACTACTCCGGCGCCTCGATCCTGACGCTCGACGGCGACGAGCTCGTCATCCGCGGGTCGGCGGGGCTCGGCCGCGACGCGGCCGGCGCGCGCTTCCCGCTGCCGAGCGCGGGCGCCGTCTGGGAGGCGATGAAGCGCCGCGAGCCCGTGCTGATCCGCGACATGCGCGGCGATGAGCCGTACGCGATCGCCTACCGCGCCGCCGTCGGCCCGTTGTTCCAGACGACGTTCTCCTACGTGCGCTCCTGGCTGGCGGTGCCCGTCGCGCTGCAGGACCGGGTGATCGGCATGATGACCATGTCGCGAGACGAGCCGGATTTCTTCAGCGAGCGCCACGTGCGGCTCGCGTCGGCGATCGCCGACCAGGCGGCGGTCGCGATCGAGAACGCGCGGCTGTACGAGCGCACGCAGATCGCGGCCGCGATCGAGGAGCGGCAGCGGCTGGCGCGCGAGCTGCACGACTCCGTCTCGCAGGCGCTGTACGGTATCGCGCTCGGCGCTCGCACGGCGCGCACGCTGCTCGACCGCGACCCGGCGAAGGCGCTCGAGCCGGTCGACTACGTGCTCTCGCTCGCCGAGGCGGGGCTCGCGGAGATGCGCGCGCTGATCTTCGAGTTGCGGCCGGAGTCGCTGGCGACCGAGGGCCTGGTCGCCGCGATCGAGAAACAGGTCGCGGCGACGCGCGCCCGCTACGGCGTGCTCGTCCACGCCGAGCTCGGCGACGAGCCGGACGCGCCGCTCGAGACCAAGGAGGCGCTGTACCGCATCGCGCAGGAGTCGATGCACAACACGGTGAAGCACGCCCGCGCGACGGCGCTCCGGCTGCGCCTCGACCGGCACGACGGCGTCATCCGGTTGGAGGTCGCGGACGACGGCATCGGCTTCGACCCGGCGGGCGACTTCCCGGGCCACCTGGGGCTGAAGTCGATGCGCGAGCGCGTCGAGCGGCTGCGCGGTCGCCTGCGCGTCGAGAGCGCGACCGGTGAGGGCACGACGATCGTCGCCGAGATCCCGGTTGCCCCGGCGCCGGCGCCCGCGTCGTAGACTGCGCGCCATGGGCACGCCCGTGCGCCTCGAGACCGAGCGCCTCATTTTGCGCCCCTTCGCGGCGGAGGACGAAGCGGCGTTCGCTGCCTTCGCGGCGGATCCCGCCTACCGCCGCTACCTCGGCGCGGCGCACCCCGACCCGGCGCAGTTCGTGCGCAATAACCTCGGCACCGACTGGGATCGCGAGCTGTCGTGGGTGATCTGCGCCGGCGACGAGGTCATCGGATCGATCTTCATCGGCGTGGACCACGACGACGCGCTGGCGGAAGTCGCCTGCCTCCTCGCGCCGGCCGCGTGGGGCCGCGGGATCGCCGGCGAGGCGGGGCAGGCGGTGGTCGATTACGCGTTCGGCTCGCTCGGGGTTGAGAAGGTGTTCGCGCGGGCGGACGCCCGGAATGGCGCGTCTTGCCGCGCGATGGAGAAGTCCGGTATGACGCGCGAAGCGGTGCTTCCCGCGCACCGGCGCGGCACCGCAGGCGTCCGGGTCGACGAGGTCATCTACGGGCTGACACGCGAGCGCTGGGCGACGGCCGCCCGGCCGCTGACGCGGACGAACAGCGAGGCCGGCGCATGAGCCGGGCCTCGCGCGTGTTTCTAGCGGACCCGCGCAGCGATCAACAGGCGCGGTTCCCCTCGAAGATCATCGTGTAGTAGACCTTGCCGTCGGCCGCCTTCACGACGCCCGTCCCGAACCGCTCGTAGTGGCAGTTCAGGATGTTCGCCATGTGCGGCGGGCTGTTGTGCCACATGTCCACCGCGACGCTCGCCGTCTGTGACCAGTCCCAGGTGTTCCAGGCGATGTTCTCGCCGGCGTAGGCGTGGCCGATGCCGTAGCGGTCCATCAGGCAGACGTAGTTGCAGCCGTCCGGCGGGTTGTGGCTGAAGTACCCCTGCGTGGCCATGTCGCGGCTGCGGATGCGCGCGATGTTCACGATGGAGGCGTCGGCGCGGAGCGGCGGCAGTCCGTTCTGCGCGCGGATCTGGTTGATGCCGTTGTACGTCTGCAGCTCGGCGTTCACTTCGGGCGTGCAGGCGGTGAACACCGCGACGGCCGCGAACGCGAGCAGCGCGCAGGCGGGAAGCGTCAGGTATCGACGGGCAAGGCGAAGGCGACTCATGCTACCGGCTCCTCTAGGGGTAGAGTCGGCAGCCAGCCCGCGAACCTGAATCGCGCGCGCCGGTATGCGTCGTCCGTCAGCCGCCATGCTGTCCCTCCTACATCCATGCCCGCGCCGCGCGCGCCGCGGCGCACACGGTGCTCCCGACGCGCTGCGAAGCCCGCGCCGGAGGGGAGATGACCCGCAGATCGGGGGCGGCGAGTGGCGGAGGAAGCTGCTCGCCTTCAGCTCGCGGGCTACCCTACACGACCCGCCGGCCCTTGAAAACCCCGGCGGCCGGCGGTGTCGCGCCTATGTCTAGTCCCTCGAATCTGGCTTATGTCTGGCCTCGTTCGGCGAAAAAAGTCCGAAAAATATCCCGTAAACCCGGCTTCCGGCAGGCTTTTCGCACCCCCCGCTTCCCGGCCGGCCCGCCGGCGCTGTCGCTGCCCGCTCGGGCTGCCGGTGCGATACTGCCGGCGCGCCGGCAGCGCCGGAGAGGGGGTGATGGCTCCGTGACGCGAGAGGAAGTGCGGCTGACCAGCCTGGCGTCGTGCGCGGGTTGAGCCGGCAAGGCGGGCATCGCCACGCTGGCGCAGGTCCTGCGCCCGATCGCCGCAACGTTCCGCGCGTCTGACCACCCCGACCTGCTGATCGGGCTCGAGGGGCCGGACGACGCCGCCGTCTACCGCCTGAGCGACGAGCTCGCGCTCGTGCAGACGGTGGACTTCTTTCCGCCCGTCGTCGACGACCCATGGCAGTACGGCGCCATCGCCGCCGCCAACGCCATGAGCGACGTCTACGCGATGGGCGGCGAGGTGCTGCTCGCCCTCAACGTCACGTGCTTCCCGGAGGACCTGGACCCGGCGGTGCTCGGCCGGATCCTCGAAGGCGGCGCGGCCAAGGTCGCGGAGGCTCGCGGCGTCATCGCCGGCGGCCACACCCTCTACGATGCGGAGCCGAAATACGGCCTTGCCGTCACCGGCCTCGTGCGCCCGGACGCCGTGATCGCGAAGTCGGGCGCCCGGCCAGGTGACGCGCTCGTGCTCACGAAGCCGCTCGGCACCGGCGTCGTGCTCACCGCGGCGCGCGATGGGCGGGATGGCGCCGGATATGCGACGGCCGCGGTCGAATCGATGCTCGCGCTGAACCGCCACGCATCGCATTTGGCGCGCGAAGCGGGCGCCCATGCCATGACCGACGTCACCGGCTTCGGCCTGCTCGGCCATGCGCAGGAGATGGCGGCGCGCGGCGGCGTGCGCACCATCATCGAGAGCGCGCGCGTGCCGCTGCTGCCGGGCGCGCGCGAGTACGCGGCCGCCGGCGTCACGACCGGCGGCGCCGGGCGGAACCGCGCCGGGCTCATGGGCAAGGTCGCCATCGCGGACGCCGTCGACCCGGCGGCGCGGGAGTTGCTCTACGACCCGCAGACCAGCGGCGGGCTGCTCGTCGCGCTGGCGCCCGCGGCGGCCGCGGCGATGGTCGCACGGCTTCATGCCGATGGCCTCCCGGGCGAGATCATCGGACGCGTCGAGCAGGGCGCCGGCGTCGCGGTCGAGTGACCGCGGGCGGTTGCCGCGCCCCGGAGCATCGGATATGCATGGGGCGACGCGCGGCCCCGCGCCGACGGAAGGGATTCCCGTTGAACATCCTCTTCGCCGCCGCCGAGATGAGCCCGCTGGCGAAAGTCGGCGGACTCGGCGACGTCGCCGGCTCGCTGCCACGGGCGCTGCGCGAGCGCGGCGACGACGTGCGCGTCGCCATGCCGTTCCACGCCGCGATCGACCGCAAGCGGCTCGATGCCCGCAGGACGCTGCAGGATGTGAAGGTGCCGTGGCCCGGCGGCGATGAGCGGGTGGACGTCTGGACGCTCGATGTGCGCGGCGTGCCCGTGTACCTGCTGGAGAACGCAAGGTACTTCGAGCGCGGGCACGTGTACGGGCAGGACGACGACGTCGAGCGCTTCCTCTTCTTCTGCGATGCGCTGCTCGCCATCGCACCGCACGTCGGCTTCGCGCCGGACGTGGTGCACGCGCAGGACTGGCACGCGGCGTTCCTCCTGGCTCGGCTCGCCACGGGCGCCCCGCACCCGTGGTCCGCGTGCGGCCGCGTGTACACGATCCACAACCTCGCGCTGCGCGGCGACTTCGACGAGGCGTTCGCGCGGCGTCACGGGCTCGGCGATGCGCTGGCGCTGCCGGACGACCTGCCGCCGGAGATGGCGCTGAGTGGCATGGCGCAGGGGATCCTCCATGCCGACTGCATCAACACCGTCAGCGAGACCTACGCGCGCGAGATCCTGACGCCGGAGTACGGCGCCGGGCTCGACCCGTTGCTGCGCGCGCGCGCCGGCGACCTTTCGGGGATCGTCAACGGCATCGACTACGACGAGTTCAACCCGGCGACGGATCCGGCGCTGACGCAGCGCTACGACGTTGCGTCGCTCGACGCGCGCGCGAAGGACACCGCCGCCCTGCGCGGCCGGGCGGGCCTGCCGGACCGGCCCGACGCGCCGCTGTTCGGCGTGGTCACGCGCCTCTTCGCGCAGAAGGGCATCGACCTGGTCGGCGATGCCTTCGCGCGCCTGCTGCCGGAGCATGACGCGCAACTCGTCGTGCTCGGCACGGGCGACGAGTCGGTGCACGCGCAACTGAAGGACCTGGAAGCGCGCGCGCCGGATCGTGTCAAGGTCTGGCTCGAGTTCAACCCGCCACTCGGGCAGGAGATCTACGCCGGCTGCGACGTGTTCCTCATGCCGTCGCGCTACGAGCCGTGCGGGCTCGGCCAGCTGATCTCCCTCCGGTACGGGGCGGTGCCGCTCGTCCGCCGCACCGGCGGCCTCGCGGACACCGTCGAGGACGCGGACGAGGGCCTGACGCGCGGGACCGGCTTCGTCTTCGACGCGGCGACGAGCGACGCGCTCGCCGGCTGCGCGCTGCGCGCCATCGCCGCCTTCCGCAACCGCGCCGGCTGGCGCGCCATGCAGGAGCGCGGCATGCGGCAGGACTGGTCGTGGCGCCGCGCGGCGGAGCAGTACGACGCGCTGTACGCCGCCGCGCGCGACGAGCGGCTCGATGCGATCGCGGAGGCCGCGGAGCGCAGCCGGCCGCTCGCCGGAGGGTGAGGCCGGCGTGAGCAGCCCGGCGCTGTTCGCCGGCATCGACCTCGGCGGCACGAAGATCCTCGTGCTCATCGCCGATGCCAGCGGCCACGTGCTGGGCAGCGCGCGCGTCGCGACGCTCGCCGGCCAGGGGCCGGAGCCGGTGTTCGGCCGCATCGCCGATGCTGTGCGCGAGGCGGCGGCCGATGCGGCAGTCGCCGTGGCCGACGTGCAGGTCGCCGGCGTCTCGGCGCCGGGGCCGATCGACTTAGAGGAAGGGATTATCACGGACCCGCCGAACCTGCCGGGATGGCACAACGTGCCGCTGGCGCGCATCCTCCATGACCGCTTGGGCATGCGCGTCTATCTGGAGAACGACGCGAATGCGGCGGGCGTCGGCGAGCACCAGTTCGGGGCCGGACGTGGCTTCCGGCACATGATCTACGTGACGATTAGCACCGGCATCGGCGGGGGCATCATCATCGACAATGAGCTCTATATCGGGACGTCGGGCGCGGCCGGCGAAGTGGGGCATATCGGCGTGGCCGCGAGCGGCCCGACCTGCGGCGCGGGGCACGTCGGCTGCCTCGAGGCGTTCGCGTCGGGCACGGCGATCGCGGCGCGCGCGCGCGAAGCGATCGCGCAAGGGCGCATGCCGAGGACCGCGAGGATTGCGGAGCACAATCCCCCATTGAGCGCCGAAACCGTGTATCTTGCGGCGGAGCAGGGCGAGGCCGAAGCGGCGGAGATCATCGCCGCCGCCGGCCGGTACCTGGGCATCGGGCTCGCGAGCCTGGTGAACGTGTTCAACCCGCAGGCCATCGTCCTCGGCGGCGGGCTCACGAACATGGGCGATGCCATCATGGGGCCGGCCGTCGAGACGGCACGCACGCGCTCATTCGCACAATCCTTCATGGACGTGCGGATCATCGAGGGTGAGTTGGGGGATCGGGCGGCGGCGCTCGGGGCGCTCGCAGTGGCGCGGATCCGAGATGCCCGGCGCGCGAGTTGAGACGGGCCTGTGCTACGGGCGCGGTAGGGTGAAGCCGATGATCAGATCGGTACCCCGGGGCGCGGGCCAGTCTCAGAGGGGTTGTGGGGATGATCAACGTCCGGAAGGCCGCAGCGACGGTTTCGACTGAGCGCGCGCGCCTGATGCAGCTCTCGGCCGTGGTCTTCCTCTGGCAGGCCGCGGTGGGTATCTACTTCCTCTCCCTGGTCCAGCAGTACCTGCCACAGCAGCTCCATACCGGCATGGCCTATCCGGGCTACGCGATGGCCGCCTACGGCGTCGCGCGCTTCCTCTGGCAGACGCCGGCGGGCTGGGTGGCGGACCGCGCCGGCCGGCGCGTGACGATGGTCGCCGGGCTCGCCGTGAGCATCCCCGTGCTGTGGCTGATGATGATGGTCCGCGACGAGCAGGCGTTCCTTGGCTTCTCGGCGCTGCTCGGGCTGGGGGCCGCCACGATGTGGCCGGCGTTCATGGCGCACGTCGGCGAGACGACGCCGCACGCGCGGCGGACGCGGACGATGTCCCTCCTGAACATCGCGCAGATGGCGGGCATCGGCGTCGGCACCTTCATGGGCGTGCTGCTGGTGGACTATGTGACCTATGGCGCCGCATTCTGGCTCTGCATCGGCTTCAACGTGCTGGCGCTGGCCATGGTGGCCCGGCACATCGACCGGGCGGACCAGGCGCCGGCGCTCGTGAGCGTCGCGGACGCGCCCCCGGCGGCGCAGGGAGGCTGGACGCCGGGCGTGCTGGTGCTGTCGGTCATCGTGCTCTTCCTGACGCTCGGGACGAGCCTGCACACGCCGATGATCGGCGCGTACACGCACGAGGTGCTGAAGGTGAAGATGTCGCACCTCGCGCTGCTCTTCCCGGGGCCCGCGGCAATCGCCGGTTTCATCCTGTGGCGCTACACCCACGTCGCCGACCGCTACAGCCGGCAGGTGCCGCTGGTGCTGGGGCTCGCCGTCGCGGCGTTCAGCATCTTCGCGCTGACGCTGACGCGGAGCCCGTTCCTGGTCGTGAACCTCGTCGTGCTCGCAGGCCTCGCGTACGCGATCAGCATCCCCGCGTGGGGCGCCGCCGCGCTCGATGCCACCGACGCCGGCAGCCGCGGCGTGTGGCTCGGGGCGTTGAGCGCCGTGCAGGGGCTCGGCGTCGCCGGCGGGCAGGCGCTGGGCGGCGTCATCGGCGGCGTCTGGGGGCCGCTCGCGCCGTTCAAGCTCGCGGCGCTGCTGCTCATGGTCGCCTTGGCGCTGATCATCGTGCACCAGCGCCACCAGGCGCGCTCGCGGCAGGCGCGGCCGGGCCCGCTCCCCGCCGCGCTCGTGCCTTCGGTCGTCGCCGTCCGCATCGACTGATACCAGCCGTTCCTCGCCGGGCGGGCGCCGGGGAGCGCATCGCCGCGCGCCAGGGCGGAGCGTCCCGCGCTTGCCGCTTGTGCAATCCTGCACTACTCTCCCAGCGAAGACACAGGGAGCGCATACATGGCCCTCGATACCCGCTGGGAAGACGTCGATTCCCTGCTCACGCGCACGCAGCGCACGGTCGATGAGACGCACATCAAGGCCGTGCAGGAGATCGCCGCCCGGCGCTTCGAGTTCCCCACCACCGAGCACCCCGCCTACCGCACGCATGTCAACGTCCCGGAGGTCACGATGAGCGTGCAGGTGGGTCAGGAGGAACTGGCCCCGGAGATCGTCGTCGTCGAGAAGCTCAAGACGGGCGAGACGCGCCTCGTCATGACGGCGTCGGTCGCCGTGCGCGAGCAGGTCACCGAGGCGGAGGCCAGGCGCGCCTGGGCGCGCTACGCCGCCATCAAGGGCGTGGCGTCCTACCTCTTCGTGCCGGTCGGCTATGGCGCGGCGGCGAAGAAGATCTGCCGCAAGGCCGGCATCAAGGTCGATGGCTTCCGCACCTGGCGCACCACGCCGCGCGGCTTCGAGATCAACGACATCTCGGAGCCACCCTCGCCGCTCGCGCCCCTCATGCCGCCGATCGTCCGCAGGCTGCTCGAGACGCCCTGACGCCCGCGGGCGGCGGATTCCCCACAGGGCGACCCTGACCGCATACGCCGCTTCCCCGATGCGGGGCGCGGGGTCGCATTCGCTACACTGAATCCGCATTCCACGACAGAGGACCCTCCATGGTGAAGCTGCTCTCCCGGATCTTCGGCGACAACGACCGCGAGGTCCGGCGCTACATGCCGCTCGTCGAGCAGATCAACGCCCTCGAGCCGGAGTTCGAGGCGCTGTCCGACGCCGACCTGCGCGCGAAGACCGACGAGTTCCGCCAGCGCCTCGCCGGCGGCGAGACGGTCGATGACCTGTTGCCGGAGGCGTTCGCCGCGGTCCGCGAAGCCGCGAAGCGGAAGGTCGGGCAGCGCCACTACGACGTCCAGCTCGTCGGCGGCATCGTCCTGCACCAGGGGAAGATCGCCGAGCTGAAGACGGGCGAAGGCAAGACGCTCACGGCGACGCTGCCGCTCTACCTGAATGCCCTCGAGGGGCGCGGCGCCCACCTGGTGACGGTCAACGACTACCTCGCCAAGCGCGACGCGCAGTGGTACGGGCCGGTGTACGACATGCTCGGCCTGTCGGTGGGCGTGCTCCAGCACGAGGAGGCATTCCTCTACTCGGCGGAGAAGGTCAGCGATACGGAGAACATGGAGCACATCCGCCCGTGCAGCCGGCGCGAGGCCTACCACGCCGACATCACGTACGGCACGAACCACGAGTTCGGCTTCGATTACCTGCGGGACAACATGGCGGTCTCGCTCGATGCCACGGTGCAGCGCGAGCTGCACTACGCGATCGTCGACGAGGTGGACAACATCCTCATCGACGAGGCGCGGACCCCCCTGATCATCAGCGGCCCGGCCGAGGACAGCACCTCGCGCTACCAGCTCTTCGCGCGCCTCGCGCCGCAGCTCGTCGCCGAGAAGGACTACACGGTCGACGAGAAGGCGCGCGCGGTGCTCCTCACGGAGGAGGGCGTCGAGAAGATCGAGAAGCTGCTCAAGATCGACAACATCTACGCGCCGGAGAACTACCGCCTGACGCGCTACATGGAGGCGGCGATCAAGGCGCAGGTGATCTACAAGCGCGACGTCGACTACGTCGTGAAGGACGGCGAGATCGTCATCGTCGACGACTTCACGGGGCGCCTGATGTTCGGCCGCCGCTGGTCCGATGGCCTGCACCAGGCCGTCGAGGCGAAGGAAGGCGTGCGGATCCAGAACGAGTCGATCACGTACGCGACGATCACGCTGCAGAACTACTTCCGGCTGTACGACAAGCTCGCGGGCATGACCGGCACCGCGG
>Ga0070741_10006041_pt1 | contig 26308 bp, 16 predicted proteins | sample Coa_R1_4_FD_66440 | JGI IMG/M metagenome (GOLD analysis project Ga0070741, IMG submission 66440) | Surface soil microbial communities from Centralia Pennsylvania, which are recovering from an underground coalmine fire - Coalmine... | ecosystem: Environmental > Terrestrial > Soil > Unclassified ... | reverse complement strand
GTACGGCTGGTGCCCAGCCGTGCGGCCAGATCGTTCTCGGTGGGCAGCCGGTCGCCGGGCTGCAGCCCGAGCTCGGCGATGAACCGCAGGATCTGCTCCGCCGCCAGCTCATACCGGGGCTGGTATGCCCGAACGTAGGCCGTCACGCCCTGGATTCTACCTATGCTCGGAACCGCATGGCAATATAGGTATGACTTATTGTCTCAGTCCGAAATGGGCCTGCCTGACGTCTTGACGAGGCGATCGCATGCCGTCGATACTGCGTAATCGTGGCCGGCCCGTGGCTATCGTCGAGCCTCGACGGGCGATGAGTAGGACTTATAGCCACCGCATCAACCCGACGGCGCCGTTACCCTTGAGGAGGATCGATGCTGGCAGCGCTGTACGCCGGTAATGAGACGTTCCGGCTTGAGCGGCGTCAGCCCCGGCCGCCCGGGCCGGGCGAGGTACGGCTCGACGTCGCCTACGTCGGCATCTGCGGAACCGACCTGCACATCAAGCACGGCGCCATGGACGGGCGCGTTGCTATCCCGGCCGTGATCGGCCACGAGATGTCGGGCACGGTGGCAGCGGTCGGGAAAGGTGTCCACGACTGGTCGCCCGGTGACCGGGTGACCGTGATGCCGCTTGAGTGGTGCGGCCAGTGCCCGGCGTGCGTCGCGGGTCATCGCCATGTCTGCCACAATCTGGTGTTCATTGGTATCGACTCGGCCGGCGCGATGCAGCAGAGCTGGACCGTTCCGGAGCGCGTGCTCGTGGGCTTGCCACCTGACCTCAGGCTCGATGCCGGTGCGCTGGCCGAGCCGCTCGCGGTCGCGGTACACGACGTGCGGCGCGGCGCCGTGGCGTCCGGCGAGCGGGTGCTGGTCGTCGGCGGCGGCCCGATCGGCCTGCTGATCGCGTGCGTGGCGGTCGCCGCGGGCGGGGACGTGGTCGTGTGCGAGCCGAACCCCTACCGGCGCTCGATCGCGAACCGGCTCGGATTGCGAGCCGTCGATCCGCTCGACGGCGAGGCCACCGCCACGCTTGACACCTGGACCGGAGGTGCCGGCGTGGATGCCGCCTTCGAAGTGTCCGGCAGCGTCGCCGGGCTTGACACGGCGACCGGTGCGCTGCGGGTGCGCGGCCGCCTGATCGTCGTGGCCATCCATAGCCAGCCGGTTCCGGTCGACCTGTTCCGCGTGTTCTGGCGTGAGCTCGTGCTGGTCGGGGCCCGGGTCTACGAACGGCCGGACTTCGAGCAGGCGGTAAAGCTGCTGGGCGAGGGCAGGATTCCGGTGGCCGAACTGATCTCCGCGGTCGAACCGCTCGACCGCGTTCCGGCCGCGTTCGAAGCACTCGAATCCGGCACCGGCGTGATGAAGGTGCTGATCGACTGCCAGGCGGGCCAGTGAGCGCCCCGCTGTTCTCCCTCGACGGCCGCCTGGCCCTGGTGACTGGCGCGCGCCGGGGCATTGGCTTGGCGATCGCGGAGGCGCTGGCCTGGTCCGGCGCCGATGTGGTGGGGGTGAGCGCATCGCAGGAACGTGCTGGCGGCGAGGCCCGGCGCCGCGTCGAAGCCGCGGGCCGCCAGTTCTGGGCGATGCCCGCCGACCTCGGCGACCGCGCGGCCGTGCACGGGCTGCTCAGGCGGCTCGACGAGCTTGACCGTCCCGTCGACATCCTCGTCAGCAACGCCGGGATCATCCACCGGGAGCCGGCGGCGGAGCATGCGCTCCAAGCCTGGGACGACGTGATCGAGGTCAACCTCACCGCGTCGTTCATCCTCGCCCAGGCGATCGGGGCCGGGATGGTCGCGCGCGGCAGCGGAAAGATCATCTTCACCGCGTCGCTGCTGAGCTTCCAAGGCGGGATAAACGTCGTCGGCTACACCGCGGCCAAGCACGCGCTCGCCGGCGTGACCAAAGCGCTCGCGAACGAGTGGGCGCATGCGGGCGTCAATGTCAATGCCGTCGCGCCCGGATACATCGCGACTGACAACACCCGGCCGCTGCGGGAGGATCCAAACCGGGCGCGCGCCATCCTTGACCGCATACCCGCCGGCCGGTGGGGACACCCGGAGGACATCGCCGGCGCGGTCGCGTTCCTCGCCGCGCCGGCCTCCGACTATGTCAATGGCACGGTTCTCGCCGTCGATGGCGGGTGGCTCGGGCGATGAGTGCGCTGGACCTGATCGCCGACTGCGGTGTCGTGCCCGTTGTGGTGATCGATGACTGGGAAGCGGCGCCGGCACTCGGTGACGCCCTGATGGCGGCGGGGCTGCCGGTAGCGGAAATCACTCTCCGCACCGACGCCGCGGTCCGGGCGGCCGAGCTGCTCGCCCGCGATTCCCGGTTCACCGTGGGCGCTGGCACCGTGCTTACTCCCGCCGACGTTGATCTAGCTGTCGCGGCGGGCGCGCGGTTCATAGTCTCGCCTGGATTCGACGTCGAGGTGGTGCGGCGCTGCCGCCAGCTGGGTGCAGTGGTGATCCCGGGCATCGCCACGGCGTCGGAGGCGATGGCCGCGCTGCGCGAGGGGCTCGGTGTCGTGAAGCTGTTTCCGGCCGAACCACTCGGCGGCCTCCGGTGGCTCAACGCGCTCGCGGCTCCGTTCCCCGGTCTGCGGTTTGTCCCGACCGGCGGGATCGGGCCCGCTGAGCTGGCGGAGTATGCGCGGCATGCCGCGGTAACGGCGGTAGGGGGCAGCTGGATCGCGCCGCGCGCACTGCTGCGTGCGGGCGAGTTCGACGAGATATCCCGCCTGGCCGCCGCGGCGGTGGCGACAGTAGCGGCGGCTCGCCGCCCCGAAGGGGCTCATCATGACCGTTGATTTCCGGCCCGCCGCCACCTGCGCGTACGACATAGTGTCGCTGGGCGAGGTGATGCTCCGTCTCGATCCCGGCGACGGGCGCATCCGGACGGCCCGCCAGTTCCGGGTCTGGGAGGGCGGCGGCGAATATAACGTGGCCCGCGGCCTGCGTCGCTGCTTCGGCCTGCGCGCCGCCATCGTGACCGCGCTGTGCGACAACGACGTGGGCCGCCTCATCGAGGACCTGATGCTCACCAGCGGTGTCGACCTCAGTTTGGTGCGCTGGATGCCGTTCGACGGGGTGGGACGCCGTGCGCGGAACGGGCTGAACTTCACCGAGCGTGGCTTCGGGGTGCGCGGCGCGGTCGGCGTCTCCGATCGCGGCCACAGTGCGGCCAGCATGCTCGCGCCGGGTGAGGTCGACTGGGAGCTGCTATTCGGCCGTCTCGGCGTGCGGTGCCTGCACACCGGAGGGATCTTCGCGGCGCTGTCACCGTCCACCGCCGCGCTCGCGGAGGAGGCGATGCGCGCGGCTCACGCTCACGGGACGATCGTCTCCTACGATCTCAACTACCGGCCGAGCCTGTGGCAGGCGGCAGGCGGGCAGGCCGCCGCGCAGGAGGTAAATCGGCGGCTGGCGCCGCTGGTGGATGTCATGCTCGGAAACGAAGAAGACTTCACCGCCTGCCTCGGGTGCGAGGTGCCGGGGACCGGGTCCGATCTCGGCGAGCTCGATTCCGCGAGCTTCCGCACGATGATCGGTGACGTCGCGGCCCGGTACCCCACGCTGAGCGTTGTCGCCACGACCTTGCGCACGGTGCGCAGCGCGACCGTCAACGACTGGGGTGCTGTCGCGTGGTCGGCGGCGACCGGGTTCGCCGAGGCGGTGCCCAGGCCCGCACTCGAGATCTACGATCGGGTTGGCGGCGGCGACAGCTTCGCATCCGGGCTGCTGTACGGACTGCTTGAACTCGGGGACCTGCACGCCGCGGTCGAGTACGGCGCGGCGCACGGCGCGCTGGCGATGACCACACCTGGCGACACGTCCACCGCGACATTGGCTGAGGTCCGCAGGCTGGTCGAGCGGCCGAGCGCCCGGATCGTCCGGTTATCCCGAGTCGAGTCGCCGTCAGGGGACGGTCCATTTCTGGTTGTTGCCGCCGTTGCAGGTCCACAGTTCGAGCTGGGTGCCGTTGGCGGTGTTGGAGGCTGGGTCGTCGAGGCATTTGCCGGAGGCGGGGTTGACCAGGGTGCCGTTCTGGGCGTGCCACTGCTGGTTGGTCCCGCCGTTGCAGTCCCACAGCTCGATGAGGGTGCCGTTGCTGAAGTTGGCGCCGGTGATGTCCATGCACTTGCCGAAGACCTGGAGGGTGCCGTCGGGTTCGACCGTCCACTGCTGGTTCGGGTTGCCGGACTGGCAGTCCCACATCTGGATCTTGTTGCCGTTGGCGGTGCTGCCGGCGCTGTCGTCCACGCACTTGGCGCTGTTCACGCCCGACGTGATCGGCCCGGTCGTCCCGCCTCCGCCGCCGGTGTTGTAGCCGGCCGCGACAATGTTGGCCTGGACTGAGTTCTCGGTGGCGTCCGAGGGGAAGCCGGAGGTCATCACGCCCTCGTAGAAGGTGCCCTGGGCGCCCTTGCTGTTGTCGCCGCCGATGCCGAGGATGATCGCGCCTTGCTTGTGCATCGGGTTGTAGCCCGGCGAGGGCCGGCCGCCGTTCCAGAAGGTGGACAGGCCGCCCGATTGCGCGTTGCCGCCGCGGATGGCGAAGTTGCCCGGCTGGCCCTTGACCACGGCGGTGGTGAACCGGAAGTTGGTGGTGGGGTCGTTGGTGCTCAGGCCCAGGTGGTCGGCGGCGAACAAGCCGTTCTCCAGGTCGGCCATGACCCACGGGCCGTTGCCGGAGCCGAAGCCCCAGACCCTGATGTTGCCGAAGGAGATGGCCTCCATGGTGCCGTTTCCGTCGTCGTTGTTGTTGGTCTCGGCGTTGCCGTAGTCGAAGCAGCAGCCGCCGTTGAAGTGCGTGCCGTCGAAGATCGCGTACTCGCCCTCGGGGTTGTCGCCGGTCGCGATGCCGTTGGTGCTGTCGTCGCGGTAGCCGGTGCCCGGCGCCACGAACACCCCGTAGGCCTCATGGCCGCCGACCGTGATCCGCGCGGCGGTCGCGTTGGCGAGGTTGTCCGGGCCGCCGGCCGCCCCGCCGCCGGGCGCGTCGGTCAGGTTATTGCCCCGGCCGGACTGGTCGAAGATCTCGGTGATCACGCAGCTGGTGCCGGCGCAGAACGAGTCCTGCGCGGCCGCGTTGGCCACGCCGCCGGCGCTGAGCGGGCTGATGTTGATGGTGGCGTTGTCCGAGGCGCGGCGGACCTGGTACAGCGGCCCGTTGTAGGCCCCGTACAGCGCCCGCGTGGTGCTGTGCGCGGCGACGCACGGCGTGCCGCCGGCGGCGTAGATGTCGCACGGTCCCTGGCCCGCCGCCCGGGCCTGCGGTGCGGTGCTGACGGCCAGGGCCCCGGCGGCCAGCGCCGTCCCCGCCGCCACGACCAGCAGCGTTCTTCTCGTCTGCCGGAGCCGTGACTGGAAAGTCATCATTGAACCTGCCTTCCTTAGCCGAGCGTCCATTGCTGGTTGGAACCGCCGTTGCAAGTCCACAGCTCGACCAGGGCGCCGTTGGCGGTACTGGCCCCGGTGACGTCCAGGCAGAGCCCGGATTGCACGCCGGTGATGGTGCCGTTGGAGTTGACGGTCCACTGCTGGTTCGCGCCGCCGTTGCACGACCAGATCACGACCTTGGTGCCCGGCGTGGTCTGGTTGCCGGAGGCATCCAGGCACATCTGGCTGCTCCCGCTGTATACGGTCAGCTGCCCACCGGAGGTGTGCGTCCAGAGCTGGTTGGACCCGCCGTTGCAGTCCCAGATATCCAGCTGGGTCCCCGCCGTGGTGCTGAGGTTGGGCACGTCCAGGCATTTGCCCGACCCGACCGCGTGCACCTCGCCGCCGCCGCCGGAGCTGGAGCCGCCCAGGGCGGACAAGGCGGCGTTGTAGGCGGGTTTGGGCTGGTAGTTCTGGTCGTACATGGTGGCCGCGCCGAAACCCGAGAAGGTGCCGGGGATCCAGGAATCGGCGTCGCCGACGCCCCATTGCGACACGCCGACGCAGCGGGAGACCTGGAGGCAGTCGTGCACCACTGTCGCGTAGTCGGTGGCCTGCTGGTTCAGGTTCGCCGTGGTGGCGGGAAGCTGGATGCGGTCATCAAGCTCGGTTACCGCGACGTTGACGCCCAGAGCGGCGAACCGCTGCATGTTGGCGAGCATCGACGAGGGCACCTGGCCCAGGATGAAATGGCTCTCGAAGCCCACGCCGTTTATCGGCACTCCCTGGGCCAGCAGCGACTGCACCAGGCTGAACATGGCGTTGCTCTTCGCGTTCTCGCCCTCGATGCTGAAGTCGTTGAGGTACAGCTGAGCGCCGGGATCGGCGACGTGCGCGGCGCGCAGCGCGTCGGCGATGTATCCACTGCCCATCGCCCGGAAGAACACGTCATTGACGAAGCTGCCGTCGCCGTTGAACGGCTCGTTGACGACATCCCAGGCGTAAACCTGCCCCTTGTAGTGGCCGGCTTCCGTCGTGATGTGGCTTTCCATCGCCTGCTGCACCTGGTTCAGCGGCAGGCTGGACACCCAGGACGGCAGCTGGTTCTGCCAGACCAGATTGTGTCCCCGCACCCGCATGCCATGCGCCTTGGCGAACGACACGACTCCGTCACCCGGGCCGAAGTTGTACGACCCGTTGGACGGCTCGGTGGTATCCCACTTCATCTCGTTGCCAGGGGTCACCATGTCGAACTGCTGGCCGGCCAGGTTCGTGATCGTCGGGTTGCTGACCATGCTCCCGGTGACCTCGGTGCCGAAATACTTGCCCTGCGCCTCGGCCGCGGCCCGCAGCGTGCCGCCGGCCGCGCTGGCCGGCCCAGCCGCGGCCAGCGCACCGGCCACCACGCCAGCCGACAGCGCCGCCACCATCGCGGATCTCAGGGTCATCGCTACCTCCAGTTCAGCGCGGGGTGAAGTCCTGGTTGGTGCCGGGGGCGTTCTTGCACGGCCACTGGTCGAGCTGCTGGCCCAGGTTGCTGCCGGCGCCGAACACGTCCAGGCACAGGCCGCTGCCCTGGTTCTTGAACTGCCAGGAACCGTCGGACTGCTGTGCGGGCAGCCACAGGCTGCTGGCCGCTCCGCTCGGGGGCGCCTGGACGATGTCCGTAACCCCGGAGGCTGTCGCGCTGCCGGACACGGTCACGTCGTCGCCGGAGTTCTGGGCCTGGAGTTCGCCGTAACCGCCGGAGACCGGCACGAACTGGAACTGCTGGTTGGACTGGCCGTTGCAGGTCCACTGGTCGATCGCCGCGCCGCTCGCGGTGGTGTTCCCGAACACGTCCAGGCACAGTGCGTCGCTGGCCAGTACGAGCTGGTGATAGCCGCCGGGGAACCCGCCGCCGCTCGACCCGGCCGGTGTCAGGTAGATCGCGAAGGCGTCGTGGGCGGCCTGGAAGGTGACCGGCACCGTGACCGAGCCGCCCGAGGTGCTCATGTTCTGACTGAGCACCACCTGCGGCGAGCTCAGCGGGTACTGGTCGGGGATCCGGTCCACGGTGACGTTCACCGAGCCGTTGCCGGCCAGCCAGGAGACCGAGCCCAGCCCGCTGAACGTCACGGGCGCGGCACCGGTGAACCCGTTCGAGTCCCCGATGATGGCGACGGCTCGCCTGGCGGAGCTGTCCTCGGCCGCGGAAATCGCGGTAGACCCGACCTGGCCGGAGGTTGACACCAGCGAACCGGTCATGTCGGCGTAGGCGCGCAGCGCCCACCAGTTGCCGTTCGGCTGCCAGGACCCGTTTGCCTGGGTCAGTACTCCGGTCAGGTTCGGGGTCAGGCAGCACACCCAGTTGCCCCGCATGGCGTTGGTGTAGCCCGACTGGGCGAAGCGGGCCAGATACCAGGCGGTCACCCCGGCGGTCTGCCGGTCAGCTGGCTGGTATTCGTTTGCGGACAGCGGAATGCGCGCCAGTCCGGCGGCGGCTAGGTCGCTGTCGATCGCCTGCGCCACGGTGACGGGGTCGTCGACGTCTCCCTCGTCGTGGTTGGTGATCATGTCCGGCACCGTCCCCGCCGACTTCACGTGCGCCAGCCAGGTCTGCCACTCGCCGTTGTTCCGCTGCGGGGTGAAGGCGAACGACGGCCCGACGATCGTGGCGCCGGGGGCCACCCGCCTGATCTCCCGGTAAGCGGTGTCCCACATCTGGAAGTACTGCGTGGTGTTGACACCCGGCCCCCAGAAGATGGACAGCTCCGGCTCGTTCCAGATGTCGTAGGCGAACTTCAGCCCGGTGGCCTGGAGCTCACCCAGCACATCGTCGAGGAACGTGACCCAGTTCGAGCAGTTACCGCTGGTGCACGGGTACACCGTGTTCGACGGCTGTCCGGCGTCCGCGCCGAAGATGTCGCTCAGCAGCACCTGGTACTGCGCGTGGTTCGGCGGCTGGGTCAGCCGCCGGGCCTGTGCGATCACCGTGTTGACGTCAGCCTGGGTACCCGAGCCGTTCTGGTATCCGTCGCCGATCCATCCCCCGGACACATGCCCGCCGCCGCGGAACGCGGTGATGCCCAGCGGCACCAGGTTCTGGTCCGCCGGCTGAGTGCCGTCCTGGCTCACGCCGTACAAGAAGCCCTCGCCGACCCCGGTCGCGGGTCCGGTCACCGATGCGAGGTTCACGCTCAGCGACTCGGCCGCGGCCGCGCCTTGCGCGGGCGCCCCCAGCGGTACCGCCAGCGCCAGCACAACGCTCGCCGCCGCCGCGAGGCGGCCACGTCTCGTCCTGGTGCTCATCACGGGACGGTCCATTTCTGGTTGGCGCCGCCGTTGCAGGTCCACAGGTCGAGCTGGGTGCCGTTGGCGGTGTTGGAGTTAGGGTCGTCGAGGCACTTGCCCGAGGCGGGGTTGACCAGGGTGCCGTTCTGGGCGTGCCATTGCTGGTTGGCGCCGCCGTTGCAGGTCCACAGCTCGATGAGGGTGCCGTTGCCGAAGTTGGCGCCGGTGATGTCCATGCACTTGCCGAAGACCTGCAACGTGCCGTCCGAAGCCACGGTCCACTGCTGGTTCGAACCGCCGTTGCAGTCCCACATCTGGATCTTGGTGCCATTCGCCGTGGACAGCCCGTTGTCATCCACGCACTTGGCGCTGTTGCCGCCGGCCGTGATCGGACCACTCGGCGTGCTGGACTGCGCGTAGCCGGCCGTGGTGAGCTCAGCCTGCACCGCGTTCTCGGTGGCATCCGACGGGTAGCCGTTGGTGATGGCGCCCTCGAAGAACTCTCCCTGGGCGCCGTTGCTGTTGTCGCCGCCGGTGCCGAGCAGGATGTCGGCCTCCTCGTGCATCGGCGAATAGCCGGTGGGCAGCGCGCCGGAGTAGGTCGTGGTCAGCCCGCCGCTGGTGGCGTTGCCGTACTTGAGGGTGAAGTTGCTCGTGCCGTTGTTCTTCTCCCATGCGCTGACCCACGGGAAGTTCACTCCGGGGTTGTTCGCGTTGTTCGGCCCCCGGTTGGTCGAGTACATGCCGTTCTCCAGGTCGGCCTCCACCCACGGGCCGGGCCCGGTGCAGCCGCCGAACCAGCAGGCGTTCCCCCATTCGATGGCGTTCATGTGGCCGTTGCCGGTGTCATCGTGCGAGGTCTCGCCGCTGCCGAAGTCGAAGCAGCACTGGCTGTTGAACAGATTCGAGGAGGTCACCATGTACACCCCCTCGGGCTGGGAACCGGTCGGGATCGGAATGTTGTCCACCCGGTAGCCGGTGCCGGGGGTGATCCTGACGCCGAAAGCCTGAGTGCCGTTGATGGTCACCGGCAGGGCCATGGCGTTAGCGCCGATGTCCGAGCCGTTCGGCCCAGGGCCGTGCCAGAAACCACCCGAGGAGATCGGCAGGTCGCTGTGGTTGGCGCTCTGGTCGTAGATCTTGGTGATCGTGCACGTGGTGCCGGAGCAGAACGAGACCTGCGGGGCGGCGTTGACGTCGCCGCCCGCCGATGCCACGCCGATGTTCAGTGAGCTGCCGTCGGATGACCGTTGTACCTGGTAGAGCGAGCCGCCGTAGGTGGCGTACAGGGCGCGCACCGTGCTGTACGCGGCCACGCAGGGAGTCCCTCCGGCCGCGTATATGTCACACGGCAGCGATGATGCCGCCCGGGCAGCGGGCCCGCCAGCGCCGGCCCCCGCCAGCGCTCCGGCGGTGAGCGCGAGCGCTCCGCCCGCCATCAGCAACGCCCGCCTCGCATGCCGGACTCGTGACCGGACGGTCATGGGCAATCTTCCTCTCTCACACGTTCCGCCATGTGACCGTTCACAATCGGCGGCGAACGGCCGGAAGTTCGTTTGAATATGGGTCGAATCGATTCGCGCAATCGGTTCGATGGCATATTACGTTCGAGTGTGAGCGAGATCAATAGTGCGTTAAAAACTGGTCAAGCCGGTGCATTGGGGATAGCGGAGGGCGGTGAGAGCCGCGTGAAACTTGCAAAAGCGCGGCACCCGGCGCGAGCCCGATCGCTCGGCGGGAGAGCACAACCTCACCCGGAAGGTTCTTGACACCCGGCGAGCGACGGCCTACGTTCCAATCGAATCGATTCGTAATTCCGCGCCTTCTCTTGGCGGCCAAGAGGCAAGGCAACGCGGCCCAGACGATTCGCGCATTCGGGAGCCTACGCGGATGGCCACACGACAGCCGTCCGCTGCCTGGCACATCTGACTTCACGCTGGAGGCTGCCCGACCATGCCCTCGAACTCGCATCCCATCAGCCGCCGCAGGCTGCTGATCACCACTGGTGTCACCGGGGCGGCCGCCGCGGCCGGCCTGCTGCGACCCGGTAGTGCCCTGGCGAATAGCGGCCCGCAGAGCTACCAGCCGACGTGGGCGTCGGTCGACCAGCACCCGCCGGCGCCGCAGTGGTTCCAGGACGCCAAGTTCGGCATCTACTACCACTGGGGCGTGTTCAGCGTGCCCGCGTTCAGCAACGAGTGGTACCCGCGGAACATGTACAACCCCGGCTCGATCGAGAACCAGCACCATATCGCCACCTACGGGGATCCGTCGGTGTGGCCGTACCACTTCTTCATGCTGGGCGCCAACGACAAGGCGGGTAACTTCACCAAGTTCGCGCCGAAGCTGGTATCCAACGGCGGGAACTGGGATCCGAACGCGTGGGCGACGCTGTTCAAGAACGCCGGGGCCAAGTTCGCCGGACCGGTCGCCGAGCACCACGACGGCTACTCGATGTGGAACAGCCAGGTGAACGAGTGGAACTCGGTCAAGACCGGGCCCGGCCTTGACCTGCTGTCGATCCACGCCCAGGCCATCCGGGCGCAGGGCCTGAAGTTCATGTGCTCGCTGCACACGGCCTACCACTTCAACGGCTACTACCAGTACGTGCCGGCGCAGTCCACCGCCACCTTGCAGAAGCTGTACGGCCAGCTGGGCACGGCCGCGGAAAACGCGCTCTGGTACAACAAGCTGGCCGAGGTCATCAAGGGCTACCAGCCGGACATGATCTACCACGACTTCGACCTGAACCTGGTCGAGGAGTCCTACCGGCTGCAGTTCCTCGCCGACTACTACAACGCGGCGGTCTCCTGGAACAAAGACGTGCTGACCACGTACAAGGACGGGTTCGACAACCTGGGCGAGGTCTTCGACTACGAGCGCGGCGGTCCGGGCAGCATCGTGACCCCGTACTGGGAGACCGACGACAGCGTCTCCCCCTCCACCTGGTGCTATGTCCAGGGGATCGGCTACTTCACCACTCAGCAGCTGCTGCACTCGTTCATCGACCGGGTCAGCAAGGGCGGCACCATGCTGCTGAACATCGCACCGCTGGCCGACGGCACGATCCCGTCCGCCCAGCAGGCGATCCTGCAGGGCTTCGGGGCCTGGCTCGGCCCGTTCGGCGAGGCCATCTACGCCACCCGGGCCTGGACCGTCTACGGCGAGGGCCCAACTCAGATGGGCGGCGGCGCGTTCACCGGCGACAAGGCCGGCACCCCGCAAGACATCCGGTTCACCCGCAGCCAGGACAGCACCGTGCTGTACTGCACGGCGCTGGGCTGGCAGGGCAGCACGATGACCGTTCAGACGCTGAACTCCAACCAGATCAACGTCAGCAGCCTGGTTTCGGCCCAGCTTCTGGACAACACCGCGGGGACGTACATCAACCTGCCCAAGCCCAGCCAGGACGCCGCCGGGCTGCACTTCGCCATGCCGTCGGCCAATCCGCCGTGGACCGCATGGGCGTACGTGGTCAAACTGACCTTCTCCGGCCAGATCCCGGCCCTGAACGCGGCGGCCGTTCCGGCCGGCTGGGTGACGATCGCCAACGTGACCAGCGGCCTGGTCGTGGACAGCGGCGGCAACGTGGCATCCGGATCCAACCTCAAGCAGTGGAGCTGGGACGGCAGCACGAACTTGCAGTGGCAGTTCGTCCCGCTCGGCGGCGGCTGGTACCGCATCGTCAACAACACCAACGGCATGGTCATCGACAGCTGGGGCAACACCGCCAACGGCGCCCCCGCCCGTCAGGCCCCGTGGAACGGCGGCAACAACCAGCAATGGCAGCTTCAAGGCGCCGGTAACGGCCGCTACCACATCGTCAACCGCGGCACCGGCACCGCGCTGGACGGTATGGGCAGCACGACAGTCGGCTCCGTCACCGGCATGTGGGCGGTCAACGGCAACACGAACAACGAGTACACGATCACCGCGGTCTGACCGAGCCCCGTCAGCACCTCGATCAAGGAGGACGAGCATGTCTTTGCACAGAGGATTCCGCGGCGCGGCCGTTACCGTACTCGGGCTGCTGGCCGGCTCCGTGATCCCGGCCGCGAGCCCCGCGAGCGCCACGACCGTTCCGGCCGTCGCCAACCTCTACGTGGCGCCGCGGACCGGTACCGCTGGTGTGGCAGCCGACGGGACGGCTCAGCGGCCGTTCGCTACCATCGAGCAGGCACAGCAGACGGCTCATCAGCTGTCGGCCAGTTCCGACGTGGTCGTCCACCTGGCCGCCGGCACCTACCGGCAGACCCGCCCGCTGACCTTCACCAGCGCCGACTCCGGCCAGAACGGCCATACGATCAGCTACGCCGGCGCGGCCGGCCAGGCGACGGTCGTGAGCGGCGCCCAGCAGGTGACCGGCTGGACGCTGCAGAACCAGGCGAACAACATCTGGGTGGCCAGCGTCGGCACCGGGACCAACACCCGTCAGCTGTACGTCAACGGCGCGGAGGCACCGCGGGCGGCGTTCTCCGTGCCGCGGTCGGATTTCACGTTCACCTCGACCGGGATGACCTTCACCAGCTCATCGCTGAACTTCCTGGACGGCCTGTCCGATCAGAACCAGATCGATGTGGAGAGCGTGGACTCCTTCACCGATCGGTACGCACCGGTCCAGTCGATCAGCGGCGGCACGATCACCATGCAGCAGCCGGCCTGGGCCGACAACACGTTTGGTTATGACACGCTGAACGCGCCGTTCGCCGGCGGGGCGATGTTCCTGGAGAACAACTCCGCGTTCCTCCAGCAGGCCGGCCAGTGGGCGATCAACTCCTCTACCGGGCAGCTGTTCTACAAGGCCGCGTCCGGGCAGAACCCGAACAGCCTGGACATCGAACTGCCCAAGCAACAGGTCCTGCTCCAGGTCAGCGGCAGCTACAGCAATCCGGTCACCGGCTTGTCGTTCGGCAACATGACCTTCACTGGCGCCACCTGGCTCGGGCCCAGCAGCCCCAACGGCTACGCCGACCAGCAGGCCGGCGCTACCATCACCGGTACCTGGCAGCAGCCCGCCTTCGGCAGCTGCACCAGCGGATGCCAGCTGTTCGAGGCCACCCGGGAACACTGGAATCAGATGCCCGGCGCCGTGCAGGTCTCCGCGGCCACGAACATCACGTTCAGCGGTGACACCTTCACCGATCTGGGCGAGGCCGGGCTGGGGGTCGGGCTGGACGCCGATGCCAACGCCAGCGGTACCGGCCTGGGCGCCAGCAGCGTCACGATCACCGGCAACACGTTCACCAACGACGCGGGCAGCGGGATCGTGGTCGGCGGGGTCCAGACCGACGCGCATCACCCGAGCAACCCGGCGATGACCAACCAGAACATCACGATCACCGGCAACCACGTGACGAATGTCGGCACCGACTACAAGGAAGTCCCCGCCATCTTGTCCACCTACGTCACCCAGGCCACGATCAGCCACAACCAGGTGGATCACCTGCCGTATGACGGGATCGACATCGGCTGGGGCTGGGGCATGAACGACCCGGGCGGCAGCCAGGACTACGTCAACCGGGGCACCTACAACTACCAGCCGATCTACACCACCCCCACCACCCTGAAGAACAACACGGTCTCCTGGAACCTGATCTTCGACACCAAGAACGTGATGCACGACGGCGGCAGCATCTACAACCTGTCCGCCAATCCCGGATCGGTGATCGAGGACAACTACATGTTCAACAACAACTCCACGGTCGCGCTGTACCTCGACGAGGGCTCGCGGTACCTGACCGTGAGCAGCAACGTGGTGCAGGGCGCGGGCGTGTGGGCGTTCACCAACGCCAACCCGAACAACAACACCGATGACAGCACGTTCTCCGGGAACTGGTTCAACGGCGGCGCCACCCAGGTCGCCACCGGCTCCCCGCACAACAACGTCCTGTCCAATAACGTTCAGGTCAGCGGCACCAACTGGCCGTCGGGTGCGCAGCAGGTCATCAGCCAGGCCGGCCTGCCGACCTCGAGCGGCGGCGGCTTCCCGTCCGGATATCACCGGCTGGTGATCGGCAACGACAGCTTGTGCCTGGACGTGTTCGGGAACACGACCGCGAGCGGCGCGGCAATCGACCAGTACACCTGCAACGGCCAGTCCAACCAGCAGTTCCAGTTCGTGCCGGTCTCCGGCGGCTACGGCGAACTCCAGGCCCAGAACTCCGGCGACGACGTGGCGGTGGCCGGCAGCTCCACGACCGCCGGGACTCCCGACATCGTCCAGCAACCGGTCAACGGTGCCGCCAGCAGCCTGTGGCTGCCCGCCCAGCAATCCGACGGATCCTGGGCGTTCAAGAACCAGAACAGCGGCCTGTGCCTGGACGTGTTCGGCGCCGGCAGCAACCTGGGCCAGCAGCTCGACCAGTGGGCATGCAAGAACGCCGCCGGCACCAACCAGGACTTCACCCCGCACTGACGATGGGAGGACGGCGCATGATCATGAACTGGAAATTCATCTCCCGCAGGTCAGTAACCGCGGGGGCGGCGATGCTGCTGGTGGCGGCCGGTGGCGTCTCGGTCGCGACCGCGCAGTCCGCGTCTGCGGCGACGGCCACTATCACGGTGAACGGCACGCAGGGCGGCCGGACGTTCGGCGGGATCGGGGCGATCAGCGGCGGGGGCGGCAACTCCCGGCTGCTGTCCGACTACCCGGCCGCGCAGCAGCAGCAGATCTATGACTACCTGTTCAAGCCCGGGTACGGGGCGGATCTGCAGATCCTCAAGGTGGAAATCGGAGGTGACACCAACTCCACCGACGGGTCGGAATCCAGCATCGAGCACGCCCGCGGCTCGGTCAACTGCAACGCGGGGTATGAATGGGCGCTGATGGCGGCGGCCAAGGCCCGCAACCCGAACATCAAGCTGTACGGGCTGGCGTGGGGTGCGCCCGGGTGGATCGGCGGCGGGAGCTTCTTTTCCACCGACATGGCCAGCTACCTGGTGAGCTGGCTGAACTGCGCGAAGTCCAAGGGCCTGACCATCGACTACCTCGGCGGCTGGAACGAGCGCGGTTACAACATCGGCTGGTATGAGCAGCTGCGCTCCACCCTCAATGCCAACGGGTACTCCGGGGTGCAGATCGTCGCCGACGACACCAGCTGGAACGTGGCCAACGACCTGGTATCCAACAGCGCCTTCTCCCAGGCGGTGCAGGTTGTCGGCTCCCATTATCCCTGCGGGTACCTCAGCGGTGAGACCTCCTGCCCGAGCACCGCCAACGCGGTGGCCACGGGCAAGCCGCTGTTCGCCAGCGAGAACGGGTCGCAGGACTACAACAACGGGGCGGCCGCGATGGCCCGGGCCGACAACCGCGACTACCTGGACGGAAAGATGACCGCCACGATCAACTGGCCGGTCATCGCCGCGCTCTACCCGGGCATGCCGTTCAACACCGACGGGCTGATCGTGGCGAACCAGCCCTGGTCGGGCTGGTACTCCCTCGGCAAGCAGCTGTGGGTCACCGCGCAGACAACGCAGTTCACCGCTCCGGGGTGGACCTACATCGACTCGGCCAGCGGATACATCGGCGGCAGCGGCAGCAACGGCAGCTACGTCACCCTCAAATCCCCGGATGGAACCGACTGGAGCTCGATCGTCGAGACCACCCAGGCCTCCTCGGCGCAGACGGTGAACTACACGATCACTGGCGGGCTGTCCACCGGGACCGTGCACGTGTGGAGCACCAACGTCAACTCCAGCGACCCCGCCACCTGGTTCGTCCACGCCCAGGACGTCACCCCCAGCAACGGCAGTTTCTCGCTCACGCTCCAGCCGGGATTTGTGTACTCGCTGACCACCACCACCGGGCAGGGCAAGGGCACCGCCGCGTCGCCGGGCCAGGGGGCGCTGGCGCTGCCGTATTCCGACAACTTCGACGCCGACACCGCCGGGCAGCAGCCGCCGTACCTGGCACAGATGCAGGGCGCGTTCGAGGTCGGGCCGTGCGCGGGCGGCCGGTCCGGGCAGTGCGTCCAGCAGCAGGCCCCGGTCCAGCCGATCGAATGGGACAGCAACGCCAACCCGTTCACCGTCGGCGGGTACCCCGGCTGGACGAACTACACCGTCTCCGCCGACGCGCTGATCGCCCAGTCCGGCGCGGTGCAGCTGTTCGGCCGGGCCGGCGCCCAGGCCGGGTACTTCCCGCCCGCGGTCAGCGGCTACTACCTGCAGCTGTCAAACACCGGTGGCTGGCAGGTCATCCGCGAAGCCGGCAACGGCGGCACCAGCACGCTCGCCAGCGGCACGGTGTCCGCGCCCGGCACCGGCACCTGGCAGCACCTGTCGCTGACCTTCAGCGGCAGCTCGATCACGGCCGCGATCAACAACACCACCGTGGCCACGGTCACCGACTCCACCTATTCCACTGGCATGGTCGGCTTCGGCACTGCCGGCTACCAGACCGGCCAGTTCGACAACCTGTCCGTCACGCCGGGCGGATCGAGCGGCGGTACCACCGGCCCGATCACGGCCGGCGGCAACAGCGCCAAGTGCGTTGACGACAACGGCCAGTCCACCGCGAATGGCACCAAGATCCAGATGTGGGACTGCAACGGCGGCGCGAACCAGCAGTGGACGGTCGCCTCGGACGGCACGTTGCAGGTCTTCGGCAAGTGCATGGACATCACCGGCGCCAACTTCGGCAACGGCACCCTCATCGAGCTGTGGGACTGCAACGGCGGGACCAACCAGCAGTGGCACGCGCAGAACGGCACCCTGGTCAACCCCGCCTCCGGCAAGTGTCTCGACGACCCTAACTCCAACACCGCCAACGGCACCCAGCTCGACCTGTGGACCTGCAATGGCGGCACCAACCAGAAATGGACCATCCCCTGACGGCGCCTCGCCCAGGGCCGTGGCCGGCCAGCCCGGCGGCCCGGGCGCGCCGGATTACCAGACGCGGATGCGAGAGTCGCCCGGGGTGAGGGTCGCGATCGGGCCGGCGGGGTAGTCGCAGGCAGGGTCCTTGCGCTTGCCGAGCAGGTCGACGTCGAGGGCGGCCGGAGTGCCGTCGCGTTCTTCGAAATTGGCGTCGGCGATGCGGACGCGCGGCAGGTCGGCGCCGGTCACCACGCTCAGGCGGGTCTCGCCAAAGGCCGCTGGCAGCCGTGCCTCCAGGTAGACCTCGTCGCCTTCGTCGGTCACCGCGAACGATATGTCCTGCGCGAGCGTCTTCGCCGAGCCCTCGTCGGCGAAGGCGCTGGCGCCGGGCGCGTAGACGTTGTCGCGCAGGTAAGCGGGCTGCTTGACGGAGATGAAGCGCTGTTCGTCGCCCGGGGGCTGGTTGGCGGCGCGGACGATGTACTCCGCGAGTGACGTCGGGGAGCCGTCGTAGCCGGCGGTGCCGTAGCCCGCCGGGGGATGGCTGCCCTTCGTGGTGTCGTACCCGTACGCCTTCTCGATGTCGCCGCCGAGGAAGATGTTGCCGATCCAGCGGTCGTCGCGGCCGTGGATCACCGCGTAGCCCGCGAGCTGCGTGCTGTGCGGCCGGTGGTAGGGAGTGGCGCGGTCCATGACGGGCACCAGGCGCACGGTGCCGCCGACGAGGTTGTGCACGAAGGCGCCGCCCTGGCTGAACGACTCGACTGAGACGTTCGAGGCGAGCACGTTATGGTCCACGAGGTACGGGCCGTGGCTGACCTCGACGAACAGGTCCCGGTTGTTGCGGTAGTACAGGTTGCGCGAGACGCGTGTGCCCTGGGTCTGCCAGTCGAGCCAGGTGCCGAGCGAGCAGTCGTGGATGCGGTTGCGGCGGATCTCGACGTCGATCGCGGCGTGCAGCTTGATGCCGGCGATCTCGTGGCCGTAGAACTCGCGCTTGAGGGCGATGTTGTAGATGTGGTTGTCCTCGATCGTGGAGAACACGCAGCCGAGGTGGCCGACGATGCCGTTCTGCCCGCAGTCGAAGATCGTGTTGCGCCGGACCACGTGCGAGCCGATGTGCTCGCGGTCCCAGCCGATCTGGCGGGCGGCGAACACGGACTCGAGCTGGTACTGGTAGCCGGGTTTGTCGCCGCGCAGCGCCGCGTAATTGTCGCCTGTCGAGGACTCCTTGCCGAGCGAGACAGCCGAGCACTTCGCGTCGTGGATCGTGTTGTCCTCGATGATCCAGCCCTTGGCCCAGTTCGGGCCGATGAGCCCGGGCTGGTCCGCGGTCGGCGGGGCCCACGGGCACGCCGCCTGGGCCAGTTCGAAGCCGCGTACGGTGATGTAGTCGAGGTGGTGCTCGGCCGGATAGAACACCGACCGGCGCACGTTGATCTCCACCAGTTCGGCGTTCGGGTCGGCGCCGCCGAAGTTCGCCCAGATCGTCGTCGTGTGGTCGCCGACCTCGGCGTACCAGACGAGGCGGGTCTGCCCGGGGTCGCGGACCCGGCCGGTCACGCCGGTCCAGTGGTCGGTGACCTCGGTGCGCAGTGGCGGATCGGTCACCTCGTCGCGGGTACTCACCTCATAGCAGCTACGGCCGTTCAGGTAGACGTCGCCGAGGTGCTTGACGGCCGGCGGCCTGGGCTCGACCAGCCAGTCGCCCGCAATCTGGAGCGCGAAGGGATTCCAGTCGCCGAACACCGCGTTGGGCACCGACGCCCGCCACACCGCGTCTCCGGCGCCGGCGCCCCCGGCACCGGCGCCCCCGGCACCGGCGCCCCCGGCGCCGGCGCGCGGATCGCGCTGCCAGCCCGTGACCGGCTCAGACCCCTTGATCACCACGTGCTCACCCGGCGCGGCCTGGTAGGTGATGCGCCGCGCCCCGCTCAGCCCGCCACGCCGCGGCCGCACCCACTCCCGGTACACGCCCCCGTGAACCAGCACAGTATCGCCCGGCCAGGCGAGCTCAGCCGCCCGGCTGATCGTCCGCAGCGGACAACCCGCGGAACCGTCCGCCGCATCCGCACCGTCAACCGCCACATGCAGTACCGTCATCGTCCGCAGTCCTCTTCCGTCTCGGCATTTGGTCAGCTCAGCGCGGCCGCCGTCCACGAAACAGGCGGCAGGTCGATGGTGAGTACGCCGTCGGCGAGGGCCGCGCTCGCGTTGGCGGCCGGGGTTACCCGGTCCTGCTCGGCGAGCGTGTTCTTCGCGTAGACGTCGGCGTCGGCCAGCGTGACCGCCTCGATGATCCGCGTGGCACCGAGGCTGCGCACGTCGATCGTGACCTGCGCCGTCTCCTTGAGGTCGCGGTTGACGAGGAACACGGCGGCACGGCCGTCGCCGACGGTCGCGATGGCGTCGATGACGGATGCCTCGCCGTGGCGCGCCGTGTCGTACGCCGGCGCCTCGATCACGGGACGGATCACGTCGCCGGAGGCGAGCCGGCTCGTGATGGAGAACGGGAAGAAGGTCGTCTGCCGCCAGGCCGGGCCGCCGGGCTCGGTCATGATCGGGGCGATCACGTTGACGAGCTGGGCGAGCGACGCCGAGGTGACGCGGTCGCTGTGCTTGAGGAGCGTCATCAGCAGGTTACCGACGACGACGGCATCCGCGACAGAATAAACGTCCTCGAGCAGGCGCGGCGCGTAGGTCCATTCGTCGTTGACCGCGGCGGCCTCTTGGTGCTCCTTGAGATACCAGACATTCCACTCATCGAAGGACAGCTGCATCCTCTTCTTCGAACGCTTCTTGTACCCGACGTGGTCGGTCGTCGCGACGACGGTATCGATGAAGTAGTCCATGTCGAGCGCCGAGGCGAGAAAGGAGCCGAGATCTCCGTCAAACTCCTGGTAGTACGCGTGACACGACACGTAGTCGACGTGATCGTAGCTGTGTTCAAGCACGGTGCGCTCCCAGTCGCCGAAGGTCGGCATGGCCGAGCCGGACGAGCCGCAGACCACAAGCTCGAGATCCTTGTCGGCCATCTTCATCGCGGCGGCAGTGCGGGCGGCGATCTTTCCGTAGTCGTCGGCAGTCATGAAGCCCGCCTGCCACGGACCGTCCATCTCATTGCCGAGGCACCACATGCGCACGTTGTGCGGCTGCGGTGTGCCGTTCGCGATGCGCAGGTCTGACAGCGCCGTGCCGCAGGGGTGGTTGGCGTACTCGAGCAGGTCGAGGGCGGGCAGGATGCCGCGGGTACCAAGGTTCACGGCAAGCATCAGTTCGGAGTCAGTGAGTTTCAGCCACGTGGCGAACTCGTCCAGGCCGACCTGATTCGGCTCGAGCGAGTGCCAGGCGAGGTCGCGGCGGACCGGGCGCTTGTCGCGCGGGCCGATCGAGTCCTCCCACCGGTAGCCCGAGACGAAGTTGCCGCCCGGGTAGCGGATGGTCGTGCTGCCGAGTTCCTGAACGAGTTCCACGACGTCCATGCGGAATCCGTCCTCGTTCGCGGTCGGGTGCCCGGGCTCGTAGAGCCCGGTGTAGACGCACCGGCCAAGATGCTCCACGAACGCGCCGAAGGTGCGGCGCCGGACGGGCGCGATGACGGCACGCCGGTCGAGCTCGATGTGGGCGCGAGGCAATCCGGTAATCCCTAGCCCTTCAGTGCGCCGGTGAGGCCCCCGACGATGCGGCGCTGGAAGACGGCGAAGAACAGCAGCGCGGGAAGCATCGAGAGCGAGGTGAACGCGAGGACCCTCGCCGTGTCCATCGAGTACTGCGAGGAGAACGCCTGCACGCCGAGCGGCAGCGTGAAGTTCGACTGCGAATTCAAGATGTACAGCGGCAAGACGTAGTTGTTCCAGCTGCCGATGAAGGCGAGGATGCTGACGGTGACCACGCCGGGCAGCGAGAGCGGGATGGCCATGCGGAAGAAGAATCCGAGGCGGCTCGCGCCGTCGATGGCCGAGGCCTCTTCGATCTCCCTCGGAATAGCGCGCAGGAAAGGCACCAGGATGATGACCGCCGTCGGCAGGCCGAATGCGATCTGCGGGATGGCGACGCCCATCAGGTTATCGACCAGGCCGAGGTCCTTGATGACGATGTAGAGCGGGGTGATCGCGATCACCAGCGGGAACATCAGGCCCGCGGCGAACAGCGAGTACATCGCGCCCTTGAGCTTGAAGTCGTAGCGCGCGAGCACGAAGCTCACCATGACGCCGAGCACCACGACGCCAAGCGTGGACACGAACGCCACGATCACCGAGTTGGCGAATTCGCCCCAGAAGGTCGTCGACTTCAGGACGTCGATGTAGTGGCTGCTGACCCACGGGTGCGGCAGGCCGGCCGGGCTTGTGGTGATCTGTGAGTTGGTGCGGAAGCCGCCGAGCACGATATACACGACGGGCGCGAGGCTCACTGCGATGAGCAGCAGGGCGATGAAGTAGGTGACCGGACTCCCCCACTTCTGCGGCTTGTCGCGGCGCTTCGCGGATCGAGCCGGCATGAATGGTGCGCCGGAGGTCATCGCGCTCATCAGTTAACTCCCTGAGTGACGGCGCCCCGCATGTCGCGGCGCAGGACGAAGCGCTGATAGATCAGCGCGACGATGAGCGAGACCAGGAACATGACCACGGCGACCGCGTTACCGTAGCCGTAGTTGCCGGCGTTGCGGCCGTTCGCGACCATATAGGTCGCCATGGTCGAGGTTCCGGCCGTGCTGGCGACGTACTGGCCCCAGATTATGTAGACCAGATCGAACAGCTGGAGCGCTCCGAGGATCGACAAGAAGGCCCAGATGCGGATGGTCGGGCCGAGCAGCGGCACCATGATGTGGCGCTGGACCTGCCAGTAGGACGCGCCGTCGATCCGCGCGGCCTCGGCGAGCTCCTCGGGGATCGACTGGAGGCCGGCGAGCATCAAGATGACGGCGAAGCCGATGTATTTCCAGGTGATGATGCCCATCAGGGACCAGATCGCGCGGTTCGGGTCGGCGAGCCAGTCGGCAGCCAGAAAGCCGAGACCGGCGTGGTGAAGCACATCGTTGAGCGCGCCGGCGGGCTGGAGGATCAGGCTCCAGCCGGTGCCGACGATGACCTCGGAGATGACGAAGGGGACGAAGATCAGGACGCGGATGAGCGCGCGCCCGCGGATCTTCTGGTTCAGGAGCAGCGCGAGCAAGATGGACAGCGGCCCCTGGATGACGAGGGACAGCACGACGATCAGGCCATTATGCAGCAGCACCTGGTGGAAGGCGGGGTCGGTGAGGATCAGCTTGTAGTTGTTCAGGCCCACCCAGTCGGTGGGCGCGCCGTAGCCGTGCCACCTGTAGAAGCCGTAGTACGCGGCGAGCGCGACCGGGAAGATCACGAGCGCGACGAACACGAGGATCGCGGGGCCGGACAGGACCGCTATTTCAAGCCGCAGGCGTCCCCTGCCGCGGCGTTTGCGCGTACGCGGCGTCGGCTGCGTGGCGTGCGCCACGTCCCCGACCTGAGCTGCGCCCCGCCGACGACCGACGGTCGCGGCGCCCACGGTGTCGCTCATCGCTTACCGTTCAGCCCTTCGCGGCCGCTTCGCTGGTGTCGCTGACGATGCCGGCAGCCGTGCCTTTGCCCGCGAGCAGGTTCACGACAGCGGTGTTCATCGCATTGCCGACATTCTGGCCGAACAGCGTGTCGAGGAACTGGGACGTGTAGGCGGCCTTGCTGAAGGCTTGGAGCGCCGAGACGTTGTACGGCTGCGTCACGACCGACCGCGCGGCCTTGTTGACGGGGATGGTGACGAACGCGGTGGCGTAGGCCTCCTCCTGATCCTTGGTCACGAGGAACTCCAGGAACCCGAAGGCCTCCTTCGGAGCATTCGCGGACAGCGAATAGCCGCCGCCGCCGCCCATCATCGCGCTCGGATCGCCCTGACCGCCGGGAACCGCGGGGAAGGGGAACCAGCCGAGGTCCGGCAACGGCTGCTGGTTCGGGGTGAGCGTTTCGATCACGCCCGGGTCCCAGCTGCCCATGAGCTCCATGGCGGCCTTGTGGTTGGCCACGAGACCGGCCGACGACCCCGCGCCCTGCTGCGCGGAGGTAGTAAGGAAGCCCGTCTGGAACGGGTTGACCTTCAGGAACGACGCCAGGTCTTCACCGGCCTTGGTCCAGCACGGATCGGTGAACTTGAGGGTCTTGACGGTGGCGGTCATCGTGGCCTGGCTGCACTCGCGGAGGGCGAAGTTGTAGTACCAGTGGGCGGCGGGCCACGCGTCCTTGGCGCCGACCGCGATCGGTGCGACGTTGATGGCCCTCAGCTTGGCGACATCGGCCTCCAGGTCGGCGATGGTGGTCGGCGTCGCGGTGATGCCGGCCCTCGCGAAGAGGTCCTTGCTGTAGTAGATGCCCTCAGGCTGGGTGTCAAGGGGCATGGCGTAGACCTTGCCGTCGATGCTGTCGCTGGCGAGCGCGGCGGCACTGACGTTGGCCTGGTCCGTGGCGGTGAGGTTCAGTGGCTGGATCTCGTTCGCGTTGACCATGGCCAGCATCTTGCCGCCGCCGCGCTGCAGGAAGATGTCCGGCGCGGAGTTTGAGTTCAGCGCGGTCTGCAGCTTGCCGTCGAGATCCTCATTCTGGATCGACTGGATTTTGATCGTCACGTTCGGGTGCAGCGTGTGGTAAGTCTTCACCGCGTTCTGGAAGTACGTAAGGCCAGGGCCGGGGGTGGCGTTTGTCCAGAAGGACAGCGTCACCTGGCCGTTGGAGGACGAGCCATTGCCGCCGCCTCCCCCTCCGCTTCCGGCGCAGGCGGAGGCCAGCAGAGCAACACCGATGCCGAGCGCGGTGATCGCCGCAGTGCGGGTTTTCGTTGTCATCGCAGAAACTCCTTGAGCGATACTTGCGCAAAAACATGCGGATCGTCACCAGTCGGACCGCGTCTGGCGCCAGCGTGACATAAGGTTTGCGTCGCACGCAAGAGCACCTGAAAGCGAAAGTTGCGCAACATTTTCGTCCGCTAATCTGAGGCCATGACAAATGGGTCGCCTGACCGGCAGCGCCCCACGCTTTCGGCGGTGGCCGCCATCGCCGGCACCAGCGTTCCGACCGTCTCCAAGGTGCTGCGGGGCGGCACGGATGTCTCACCCCAGATGCGCCTGAAAGTCATGGACGCCGTCCGGACTGTCGGGTACACGCGCCGGGGCAAGAGCGCGGGCGAGCGGCTTCGCGACGAATCCGACGCGCCGAGCACGATCGAGCTCGTCGTGAACCATGTCGAAGGAACATGGATGAACCGAGTTCTGGCCGGGGTCGAGTACGAGGCCGCGGCCGCCGGACTGGATGTCGTCCTCACCCTCGCCCGCGACAACCACGACTGGACGTCACGACTGCTCCGAAGACGTTCCGCGGGAGCCGTTGTCGTACTCGTCGATCCCTCGTCCAGCCAGTTCAAGGCCCTCTCTGCGGCAGGCATCCCGGTGATCTTGATCGACCCCATGAGCAGGCCCCCGGACGGGACCGTCAGCGTCGGCGTGGCCAACTGGGACGGCGGCCGCATAGCTGCCGAGCATCTTCTCTCTCTTGGGCACACAAGAATCGGCATCGTTGCCGGGGACCGTCGCCACTTGTACAGCAGGGCCCGCATCGACGGTTTCCGCGCCGCCGCGGAGGCCCCGGCCCCCGGCGAAGCCGTGATCTCCGTCGCCTACGGCAACTGGGATCCCGAGAAAGCCGAAGCCGTAACCCATTCGCTGTTGGATCAAGACCCCGCTATCACCGCCGTATTCGCATGCTCAGACACGATGGCACTCGGCGTATACGACGCCCTGGCGGCGCGCGGCCTTCGCATTCCCACCGACGTGAGCGTGGTCGGATTCGACGACAGGCCGGAGGCTCAATGGGCCAGGCCGTCGCTGACCACTGTCCGGCAGCCGACCGCGGAACTGGGTGCCACGGCTGTCAAACGCCTACTCGAAATCGCGGGCACGGACAGGTTCGAACTCGACTCCCGATCGCGCCTCGAACTCTCCACCGACTTGGTCATCCGGGCATCAACGTCGCGGCCAGGCATGCCTCCGTCCGTTCTGAAGACTTAACAGCGACGGACGAACGTACGGTGGTTCTTCGATCCGGACATGCTCGCGGCCTGACAGCCGGCGGTTCCATGTCTATCCCCGGATTCGAAATGTTTCGGGACCTCGGCCGCCGTCAGCCTGATCCATGTAACATTCACGCGGCCTTCAGAGGCGAGCTCCGCCCGGGCATGGTCATTTCACCTGGCAGTAGTAGTTTCAGGCGGGTCTCCAGAATATTTACGAAAAGTTGACAGGCGATGGTGCCGTGCAAATGATGGCGCTGCTCGCCTGCCCAGCCTTCCCCTGGAGGAAATACGCCGATGAATGGGCTCCCAGCCACCCCGTCAGGCCGCAGACGCGGCCGCATCTTGCTGCTCACTGGCGGTGCCTGCGCCCTGGCACTGGCCACGACCGTCGCGACCGCCGCGCTCCTGCCCGGCACGGCCAGGGCAGCGACGCAAGTCTGCTCGAACCAGACCGGCACTATCAGCGGCGCGTTCTATACGATGTTCGTCAGTGGCGGGTCGGCCTGCATCACGCTGAATTCGGCCACCAGCTACTCCACCACGTGGAGCGGCATCGGCGACTTCGTCGGCGGCATCGGCTCGAACCCGGGCAGCACCAGCCGCACGGTCAGCTTCTCCAATAGCCTCCACGCCTCCGGCGGTACCACGCTGGTGTCGCTGTACGGCTGGTCCACCAACCCGCTCGTCGAGTACTACGTCGAGGACAACTACGTCCCCGCCGGGAACGCGGCGGGCACGTTCATGGGCACGATGACCAGCGAC
>Ga0070741_10006040_pt1 | contig 26311 bp, 23 predicted proteins | sample Coa_R1_4_FD_66440 | JGI IMG/M metagenome (GOLD analysis project Ga0070741, IMG submission 66440) | Surface soil microbial communities from Centralia Pennsylvania, which are recovering from an underground coalmine fire - Coalmine... | ecosystem: Environmental > Terrestrial > Soil > Unclassified ... | reverse complement strand
GGCTTGACCAGTTCGAGATACCAGTCGCAGAGCAGGTTCCAGACGAACTTGTAGATCGCGCCGGCCGCGTCGTTGAAGCGGTAGCCCTCGATGGCGGCGGTCGTCGCCGCAATCGCGCGCGTCGTCTCGGTCGCTATCCAGCGGTTCAGCGTCTCCTTCGCCGCGGCGGGCTCGAACCCCGCGACGCGCTCGCACCGGTAATGCTCGGCGAACTTCGCCGCATTCCAGAGCTTGGTGACGAAGTTGCGGTAGCCCTCGACGCGCGCCGCCGACATCCGGATGTTCCGCCCCTGCCCGGCCAGCGAGGCGAGCGTGAAGCGGAGCGCATCGGCGCCGTAGGCGTCGATCAGTTCGAGCGGGTCGATGACATTGCCCTTCGACTTCGACATCTTCTGCCCCTTCTCGTCGAGAATGAGGGCGTGGATGTAGACGTCGCGGAACGGGACCTCCTGCATGAAGTGGAGGCCCATCATCATCATGCGCGCGACCCAGAAGAAGATGATGTCGAAGCCGGTGACCAGCACGCTGGTCGGGTAGTAGCGCCCGAGTTCCGGGGTCCTGTCAGGCCAGCCCAGCGTCGAGAACGGCCAGAGCGCGGAGGAGAACCACGTATCGAGCACGTCCTCGTCGCGCCTCAGCGTGGTCGCCGCGCCGTAATGCCGGTCGGCCTCGTTCTTCGCCTCGGCTTCGGTGGCGGCGACGAACACCGTGCCGTCCGGCCCGTACCAGGCCGGGATCTGGTGGCCCCACCAAAGCTGGCGCGAGATGCACCAGGGCTGGATATTCTCCATCCACTGGAAGTATGTCGTCTCCCAGTTCTTCGGGACGAAGCGTGTGTCGCCGTTCCGCACCGCCGCGATCGCCGGCCTGGCCAGCGTCGCCGCGTCGACATACCACTGGTCGGTGAGGAACGGCTCGATCGGCACGTTCGACCGGTCACCGTGCGGCACGGAATGGACGTGGTCGTCGATCTTCTCGACGAGGCCCTTGGCTTCCATCATCTCGACGACGCGCTTCCGCGCCGTGAAGCGGTCGAGCCCGTCGAGGGCGGCAATCGTCGCCTTGAGCTCTTCCCCGTCCGGGACGCCAGCGAGGAAGTCGGCATTTCCGGCAAGCGTCACGTTCGCCTCGACGGTGAAGATGTTGACCGCGGGCAGCCCCGCCCGCTTGCCCACGCCGAAGTCGTTGAAGTCATGCGCCGGGGTGATCTTCACCGCGCCAGAGCCCGTCTCGGGATCGGCGTAGTCGTCGGCGACGATGCGGAGCTTCCGTCCGACCAGCGGCAGGATTGCGTGCCTGCCGACCAGCGCCCTATAGCGCTCGTCCTCCGGGTGGACCGCGACGCCGGTGTCGCCGAGCATCGTCTCCGGCCGGGTCGTCGCGACAACGATGAACGTCGACCTGTCGCTCGGGTCGAAGGTCCGGCCCTCGATCGGGTAGCGGAAGTGCCAGAGCTTCCCCTTCACCTCGACCTGGTCGACTTCGAGGTCGGAGATGGCAGTCTGGAGCTGCGGGTCCCAGTTGACCAGCCGCTTGTCCTTGTAGATGAGGCCGGCGCGGTAGAGTTCGACAAAGACCCGGGTGACGGCCCGCGACAGGCCCTCGTCCATGGTGAAGCGTTCGCGGCTCCAGTCGGCCGAGGCGCCGAGGCGCTTAAGCTGGTTGACGATCTGGCCGCCCGACTGCCTCTTCCACTCCCAGACCTTCTCCAGGAATTTCGCGCGGCCGATGGCCCGCCGGTTCGGCTCCTGCCGTTCCATCATCTGCCGCTCGACGACCATCTGCGTGGCGATGCCGGCATGGTCGGTGCCCGGCTGCCAGAGGACGTCGCGGCCGTTCATCCGCTGGTAGCGGGCGAGGATGTCCTGGAGCGTATTGTCGAGCGCGTGGCCGAGATGTAGCGAGCCGGTGACGTTGGGCGGCGGAATGACGATGCAGAACGGAGCGCCGCCGCGCGCGCCGGCGCCGGCCCTGAAGGCATTCGCCTTCTCCCAGGCCGTCGCAACGCGCGGCTCGACGGCCGAGGCATCGTAGTTCTTGTCGAGCATGGCGGATTTCCGGGGCTTTCAGGGCGCGCCGTTCTAAACCGGAAGGCCGCTTTTGTGTCAACCGCGGCGGCACTGCCGCGGGGGATCCCGGCTACCGCCGCCCGCGCGAAACCCGCTCGATCTCCTCGCGCACCAGCCGCTCGACGAGCGGCGGCAGGTTGTTGTCGAGCCAGTTCCGAAGGAGCGGACGGAGCAGATCCTCGACCAGTTCGTCGATGGTTCGGGAACTCCGCGACAGCATCGACACCGCGAGGCGGTTGAAAGCGCCGGCAACCGCCGCATCAGCATGGGGCGACATCAGCGGAAGCGGAGCATCCCCGCGCGCCGCCTCGTCTGCCTGCGGCATCGCCGATGCGGTCGAAGCCGGCGCCGGCTCGCCTTCCGACGGCGGAGCGGTCTCGGTCGGCGACTCGCTCGCCGGCGCCACGCCCTGCGCTGTGACGGCCGATCCGGGGGCAGGCTCGGGAATCTCGCCGGCGGCGGCCTCGCCGGGAGCCGCATCCGCCTCCTTCGCGATTGCCGCCTCTTCCGCCGCTTCCGCAGCGGCTTCGAGCCGGGCATCCTCCATGGCGCGGGTGATCGCCAGCTCGATCACGTTGTCGTCGGCCACGTCCGAAGCTTCGCCGAAGGCGGCCGGATGCGTGTCGTCGGCAAAGAGCTTGGTTACCTTGGCGGGCTTGGCCTGGGAGACCGCGTGCGGGCCCGGAGCGAAAGGCTGCTCGTCGTCCGAGATCATCCGGCGGATGGACGCCAGAATCTCGTCCATGGTCGGCTCATGCGCGGTGCTCGCCCTGGCCATACGTCCCTCAGTTCGCTGCCGAATCAACGGCAGCCTAACGCAAGCGCTGAATCGCGAAAACTCCCGGACGGTTCGCTCTGGGTCGGTCTAGCCGCCTTCCGGCGTGCGCAGGCCGATCCACTTGTCCTTGACGCGGCGGTAGTGGCTCATCGGATCGTAGATCGCGACCTTCAGGCGCAACGTCTCGGCATCGAGACGGCCGATTGCGGCGAGCAGCGCGAAGGCCGCCACCACCCGGTCATGCTGGGCCTGGACCTGAGCCACCTGGGCGTTCAGCAATTCCTGCTGCGCATTGAGGACGTCGAGCGTCGTGCGCTGGCCGACCTTACGCTCCTCCTGGATGCCCGACAGGACGAGATTCTCGGCCTGAACCTGCGCCTGGGCCGCGGTGACCTGCGCCTTGGCCGCCTCGAGCGTGCCCCAGGCGGTGGTCACCGCCTGGCGGACCGCCGCGCGTGCGGCGTCCAGTTCGTGCAGCCGCTGCTCCAGGGTCTCCTTGGCTTCCCGGACCTTCGAATATTCGGCGCCGCCGTTGTAGAGCGGCACGCTGAGCTTGCCCATCAGGGCGGCGGAGTCCGACCAGGTGCCGGGCGCGGTCTGATCGTCGCGATGCGACAGGGAGCCGGTCACCGTCACGGAGGGCAGGAGTGCGCCTTCGAGGACGGCAACGTTGTAGCGCGCGACCTCGACGTTGAATTGCGCCGCGATGATATCGGGATGCTCGCGGCCGGCGATCTCGAGCGCCGCCGCCAGCGACTTCGGCAGGATCGCGTCGATCGAATTGACCGCGCCGAGGCTCTTCGGCCTGTGTCCGATGATCTGCTCGTAAACGGCCATGGCGCTGTTCACGCCGGCGACGGCCGCGTTGTAGTCGGACTGGCCGGCAGACAGGCGGGCATTGGTCTGGGCGACGTCAGTGCGCGTTCCTTCCCCGACGTTCAGCCGGTCGGTCGCTGCCCGCCCCTGTTCGCGGAGGAACTGAACGTTCTGGGCCTTGAGGTTGAGGACCACCTGCGCCTGGACGACATCCATGAATGCCCGGACCGCGGCCAGCAGCGTATCCTGTTCGGCGCCGCGAAGTGCTTCCCTGGCGGCGCGGACTGCGTTCTTCGCCTGCTTGACCGAATTGACGGTGCGGAAACCGAGGAAGACCGGCTGCTCGATGGTGATCCCGACGCCGCGCGGATAGGTCGGCGAGCCCCAGCCGCCGGAACTGCTGCTGCGCGCCACCGCGACGGACGCGTCGGCCGAGGCGTTGACCTGCGGGCGGTAGCCGGAAAGGGCCTGCGGGACTACCTCGTCGGTCGCGCGAAGCTGGGCTCGCGCCGCGTTCAACGAGGCGTTGTTGGTATAGGCGGATGACAGGGCCTCGATCAGCGATTCCGCATGTGCGAAGGCCGAAATCGTCAGGCTGGCAGCGAAAACCAGCGCGAAGAGCGCGGTTCCGCGAAAATTCCCGGTGTTATCCACAGTGTATCCACCCCGCTTCCAGCCGCGAATCTCTAATTCGCACGGTAGTTTACCGGCAAAAACTCGTCCAACAAAGGAAAAGTAGCCAGATCTGGTCCGATTTGACGTCTTCCCGTCACTGCAGCACGGCAACGTGACGGGAAGATGATTCGGTTGGGGGCGATTTGCCTAAAAAATGAAGGCTTTGGGCCGCTCGAAACCCGGCAATGCCCTCGCCGGCACGTTGAACGTCGGACGTGCCCCGACCTCCCGCGCGCTGCGCGTGTAGAGGACAACCGTGGGTGCAGACCCGCCGGTCACGACGGCAACCAGCCGGCCGCCTTCCGTGAGCTGGTTCAGGAGCGCATCGGGGACCTGTTCGACCGCCCCCTCGACGAGGATGGCGTCGAACGGAGCTTCGTTCTGCACTCCCTGGTTGAGCGGCCCGGTCACCAGGTTCACGTTGGCTATGCCGGCCGCAGAGAGCGCACGGCGGGCGCCATCGGCGAGCGTTCCATCCTCCTCGAGCGCCACGACGTTCCGGACGAGCCGCGCGAGCACGGCGGCCGAATACCCGTTCGCCGCGCCAACGATCAGGGCCTTTTCCGCGCCGGTCAGTTCGAGCAACTGAACCATCCGCGCGAAGGACGCGGGCCGCATCAGGTAACGCCGCGGGCGGGCGCCGACCGGCGTCAGGAGCAGGTCGTCGTCGATATAGGCGATCTGTCGCAGGTTCTCCGGTACGAAATCCTCGCGCGCGACCGTTCCCATCGCCGAAATCAGCGCATAGTCGGTCACGTCCTCGGTCCGCACCTGCGAATCGAGCATCTTCAACCGGGCCGCGGCGAAGTCCATTCTGTCCCGTCCTCTTGATCGGAGAGCAGCGTTCCTTAGCTTCGCCGCGGAAGCCTGACAAGCGATCCGTCGGTCATCGGCGGTGTCATCAACCTCGTCGGCACGGGCTTACCATTTGGACTTCACGAAAGCGTGAGGAAAACATATACATCGCCGGCCGGCCTCGTGGCGGAGTGGTTACGCAGCGGACTGCAAATCCGTGCACCCCGGTTCGATTCCGGGCGAGGCCTCCACTTTCCCCCCTTCTGATCGATGCGCGCTGACGACGCTGTGGTAGCGGTCCCGCGCCATGGCGGCGATCTCGCCTTCGCCCACGCGCGTTATCCGGACGTCACTGGATCCTGGCTCGACCTCTCCACCGGCATCAACCCGGTCCCCTATCCCGCTGCAAGGCTTCCGGTCGAGAACGGGCGCCTGCCCGGCTCGGACGATCTCGCCGACCTCCTCGTAGCGGCCCGCACGGCTTACGGCATCCCGGACGGAGTTCCCTGCATCGCGGCCCCGGGGAGCGAGATGGCGATCCAGCTTCTGCCGCTGACGGTCCCGCCGGCCAGAGTTGCGATCGTCGCCCCGACCTATGCCAGCCACCGGCGCGCCTGGGAGGCGCACGGGCATCGGGTCGTCGAGATTGCCGCGGTCGGGCAGGCGCCGGCGGACGCGGGGATCGTCATTCTCGCCAATCCCAACAATCCCGACGGCCGGGTCGTCTCGCCCGCCGATCTCGCCCGCATGGCGGAACGCCTCGCCGCAGCCGGCGGATTGCTGCTGGTCGACGAGGCCTTCGCCGACGTTGCCCCGGAGGTGAGTCTCAGCCCCTATCTCGGCGAGGCACCCGCGGTCGTCCTCCGTTCGCTCGGGAAGTTCTACGGCCTCCCTGGTCTCCGCCTCGGTTTCGTTGCCGGCCGCCACGAGGCCGTCGGCCGACTGCAGCGCCTGCTCGGCGACTGGCCGGTATCGGCACCCGCGATCGCGGCCGCGTCGGTTGCACTTCCGGACGCCGCATGGCGGCGGAAGGCGCGTGCCCGCCTCAAACGGAGCACGGCCGCGCTGCACAGGCTTCTCGGGGAGGCCGGGCTATCCGTGGCGGGAGGGACCGACCTGTTCACGCTCGTCGAGGATCCCCGCGCGCATGCGCTCCACGAAGGCCTCGCCCGCGAAGGGATCTGGACGCGCGTCTTTCAGGATCGCCCGCGCTGGCTCCGCCTCGGCCTGACGGCGGACACGCCGGCGTTCCGCCGTTTCGCCGAGGCGCTGCGGCGTGTCACGGCGACAGCGACCACGGGATGATCACCGGCATCCCGCGCCGCTCGACGATCTCGGCCCTTACGCCGAACGTGGTTTCGAGAAGGCGGTGGGTGAGGACCGCCGCCGGCGAACCGGCCGCGACCACGCGTCCCTTGTCGAGAACGACGATGCGGTCGGCATGGCGGGTTGCTAGGCCAAGGTCGTGCAGGACCGCCAGGACGGCGCCTCCCTTCTCGGCATGCCGCCGCAGGATATCGAGGACGATGATCTGGTAGCGCGGATCGAGCGACGCGGTCGGCTCGTCGGCAAGGATTACCGGTGCTTCGGTCGCCAGCACGCGCGCCAGCGCGACGCGGGCGCGCTCTCCGCCGGAGAGCTGCGTCACCGGCCGGTCGGCATATTCCGTGGTGCCGGTTGCCGCCATCGCGGCGGCGACCGCCTCGCGGTCGGCAAGCGAGGGACCGGAACCTCTCGTGCGCGGGAGCCGCCCGAGGCCGACGATGTCGGTGACGGCGAGCGGCCAGTGGAAGACGTGTCCCTGGGGGAGATAGGCCACACGGCGGGCGCGTTCGGCGAGCCCGAGCCGTTTCAGCGCCGTGCCGCCGATCTCGATGGTGCCCGTCGCGCGCGCCAGTCCGGCGAGCGCGCGGAGCAGCGTCGTCTTCCCCGCCCCGTTCGGTCCGATGATCGCGACCAGCTCGCCGGCGGCAACCTCCAGCCCGACGTCTTCAAGGACCCGCCGCCGGTTCAGCGAAACCCCGACGTTCCGCGCGGTGACCAGCGCCGTCATGCGGCCTCTCCGGTGAGTTCATGCCGGCGGCGGAGGATAAGCGCGATGAAGAACGGCGCCCCGATCAGCGCGGTCAGCACGCCCACCTTGATCTCGCCGTTCGACGGAATGAGCCGCACCGCAATGTCGGAGGCGAGGAGGAGCGCGGCGCCGGAGAGCGTTGCCGGCAGCAGCAGCCGGCCCGGATCGTAGCGGACGAACGGACGCACCAGGTGCGGCGCGACGAGGCCCACGAACGAGATGGAGCCCGCGACGGCCACGCCCCCGCCGACCGCCGCGGCGACGCCGAGGATCACGCGTAGCCGCACCAGGGTCAGGTTGAAACCGAGACTGGCCGCCGCTTCCTCGCCGAGCGTCAGGGCGCGGAAGGCGCGGCCATCCCATAGAAGGAGGGCCGCGCCCGCCGCCATGAAGGGAAGCGCGATCATCACATGCTGCATGCTCCGGTCCTCGAGCGAGCCGAGCAGCCAGAAGGCGATCTCGAGGGCGGCGAACGGGTTGGGCGCGAGGTTGAGCGCGAGCGACGTGCCGGCGCCGGCAAGGCTCGATATTGCGAGGCCCGCCAGGATCAGGACGAGAAGGCTCGCACGCGGTCCCGCGACCAGCACCAGCAGACCCACCGACAAGAGCGCTCCGGCGATCGCCGCAAAGGGCAGCGCGTAGGAAAGCGCGTCGGCCGCGCCGATCACGATCACGATGACCGCGCCGAGTGCCGCCGCGGCGGGAGCGCCGAACAGGGAGGGTGCCGCGAGCGGGTTCCGCAGCAGTCCCTGCAGCGCCGCTCCCGACAGACCGAGCGTCCCGCCGATCATCAGCGCCAGCAGCGCCCGCGGCAGCCGAATCTCGTTGATGATGATGACTGCCGCCGGCGATCCGCGCCGGACCAGTGCGTTCACAACCGATTCCGGATCGATCCAGACCGATCCGACGCCCAACGAGACCAGGAAAAGCGCGGCGACGAGGATCGCCAGCCCAGCCAGCAAAGCCCCGTTCTTTCCGCCCGCCTGCATCCCGGATTCCCAAGCCAGAGCGCGCTTTGTTAGCCCCTCCCGCCCCGCAAATGAAGGACGGAAATCGTCATCTGCCGACGCGCCGTAGGGATATAAACCGTGCCATGCTGGTACGAATCGCCCTCCTTCTCCTCGGGATCTCCGCCCTGGTTTGGCCGGCGACCGCCAATCCGCAGCGGATCGTCTCGATCAACCTGTGCACCGACGAGCTCCTTCTGAGGCTCGCCGACCCGGCGCAGATCGCGGCGCTTTCGACCTATGCGACCGACGAGCGGTTGTCGTTCCTCGCCACGGAGGCCAAGGCGTTCCGCCACGATGCCGCCGATGCGGAAACGGTCGTCGGCCTCGACCCGGACCTCGTCCTTGCCGGCCGCTTCACCAAACGGGACACGCGGGACATCCTGAGACGGCTGGGCTACCTGCTGGTCGAACTCGACCCCGCCCGGAGCGTCGACGATTCGATTGCAGCGATCCGCGAGGTGGCGAGTCTCACCGGTCACCCGGAGCGCGGCGAGGAGCTTGTCGCTGAGATCGAGGCCGCGCGCCGCCGCGCCAAAGCGGCCGTGTCCGCGCCGAAGGTCCGGCCGACCGTGGTCTTTTATCAGCGCCGCGGCTATGTCACCGGTGGCGCGACATTGACCGGGGAACTGCTCGGCGATGTCGGTCTCGACAACGCCGGCGGCACCCTCGCGGGCGGGTCAGGCGGTTTCGTCCCGCTGGAAAAGCTCATCGCAAACCCGCCGGACTACCTGATCCTATCGTCCGCCACGGCGAGAGCCGAAGACCAGGGCAGCGCCCTCCTCGCCCATCCCGCGCTGCTTCGCCTGTTCCCGTCCGAGAAGCGGATTGCCCTGCCGGACCGGCTGACGGTTTGCGGCGGGCCCTCGCTGCCGGCGGCCTTCGACTGGCTCGCAGCGCAGGCGCAGCGCATAGCGCCGCCGTGATCGCCTTCGACCACCTTTGGCTGCTGGCTCTCGCCCTCATCCTCGATGCCCTGGTCGGCGATCCTCCCCTTGTCTGGCGAACCGTCCCGCACCCGGTCGCCTGGATCGGAGGGCTGATCGGGTTCCTCGACAGCGGGCTCAACCGGCCCTCCGCTTCCCCCCGAATGCGGCGCATCCTCGGCATGCTGGCGCTCGTTCTTGTCGCGGCGATCGCGGCAACGGCCGGCTGGACACTCGAATGGCTGCTCCTGTCGCTTCGGCACGGCTGGATCGGCATCGCTGTCATTGCCTCGATCTTTCTCGCGGGACGAAGCCTCTTCGACCACGTGCACGACGTGCGCCGGGCCTTTGCCGCAGGCGGCCTGCCGGCGGCCCGGAAATCGGTCTCGCGTATCGTCGGCCGCGACCCGGCGAGCCTCGACGAGGCGGGCGTTTGCCGTGCGGCGATCGAGTCGACGGCGGAGAATTTCTCGGACGGCGTTGTCGCGCCCGCCTTATGGTTCGCGCTTCTCGGGCTGCCCGGCATGCTCGCCTACAAGGCGATCAACACCGCCGACTCGATGATCGGGCACCTGACGCCGCGGTACGTCGATTTCGGCCGCGCCGCGGCGAAAGCGGACGACCTGGTCAATCTTCCCGCCAGCCGGTTGTCCGGCCTGCTCATCGCGCTGGCTGCTCCCCTCGCCCGGGGTTCGGCCGGGCGCGCGCTCGCCGTCGTCAAGGCGGATGCGCGCAAGCATCGCTCACCCAACGCCGGCTGGCCCGAGGCCGCCATGGCCGGGGCGCTCGGCATCGCGCTGGCCGGGCCGCGGCGGTATCGCGGCGTGCTGGTGGACGATCCGTTTCTGAACGCGGGCTGCCGCCGGCGCGCAACCCCCGACGACATCGGCCGGGCCCTCCGGATCTACCTTGGCGCGGCCGCGATCCTGTTCCTGATCGTGGTCGCGGCTTCCGCGCCTGCGATCATCGAGACAGTCCGGCGATGGTGAGGAGACGCTCTACGTCGAGGTGTCGTTCAAGATGGTCGGCGAGCCCGTCCAACACAACTTCGACCGACGTTTCGTATTCCAGACCGGACGCCGGAACACCAAGCGCGGCGAGATAGGAGCGGCGGAAACCGTCGGCGGCGAAAAGTCCGTGGACATAGGTTCCGGCCACCATGCCGTTTGCCGAGATGGCCCCCTCGTCCTCCCCGCCGATGCGGAGGAATGGCCGAGTCCGATCCGGCCCGTCGCTCACGCCGAGGTGGATCTCGTAGCCCGTGACGGTCTCGCCGGTCGCGGCCGCGACGCCACGCACCTCGGTCGTTCGCTTTTCGGCTGTCAGCACGGTCGCGACATCGAGGAGGCCGAGGCCAGCCACGACGCCCGGTTCGCCTTCCACCCCTCGCGGGTCGGCGATCGTCCGGCCGAGCATCTGGTAGCCGCCGCAAAGGCCGAGGACACGCCCGCCGCGGCGGACATGCGCCGCGATATCGATGTCCCAGCCCTGCTCGCGCAGGAAGGTCAGGTCGGCGATCGTCGCCTTCGAGCCCGGAATGAGCACCAGCGTTGCATCTGCCGGGATCGGCTCGCCCGCTTCGACGATCAGCAGCGAGACCCCGGGTTCGGCGGCAAGCGGATCGAGGTCGTCGAAATTGGCGACCCGTGGCAGCCGCGGCACCGCAATCACCGCGCCGCGTTCGCGCCGGCGTCCGGCAAGACCGAGCCCGTCCTCTGCCGGCACCGCGCGGGCACCGTCGAACCAGGGCACGACGCCGAGATTGGGCCAGCCGGTCTTTTTCTCGACGAAGCTGGCGCCTTCAGCAAACAGGCCTGGATCGCCGCGGAGCTTGTTGACGAGGAAACCTCGGACATGGGCACGGTCGCGTTCGTCGAGCACCGCGTGGGTTCCAACGAGGCTCGCGATCACGCCGCCCCGGTCGATGTCACCGACGAGGACGACCGGAACACCCGCGGCGTCCGCGAAACCCATATTGGCAATGTCGCCGGCACGCAGGTTCACTTCGGCCGGACTGCCGGCCCCCTCAACCAGCACAATGTCCGCCTGTTCGCCGATCCGCCGGAAGCTCTCCAGGACCCGCGGCAGGAATTCGCATTTGCGCCGCCCGTATTCGGCCGCGCGCATTGTGGCGAAGCGCTTCCCCTGAACGATGATCTGCGCGCCGGTTTCGCTCTCCGGCTTGAGCAGAACCGGGTTCATGTCGACGGAGGGCGGAAGCCTTGCGGCCCGCGCCTGGAGTGCCTGCGCTCGGCCGATCTCGCCGCCACCGGCGGCGACCGCGGCGTTGTTCGACATGTTCTGCGGCTTGAACGGCGCGACCCTCAGTCCGCGCCGGACGAGCGCGCGGCACAGCCCGGTGACGATAACCGACTTGCCGACATGCGAGCCGGTGCCCTGGATCATCAGGGACGCGGTCAGAACTCGATCCCCTTCTGCGCCTTCACGCCGCCGCGGAACGGGTGCTTCACCATCTCCATCTCGGTGACGAGGTCGGCGATCTCGATCAACGGGTCGCGGGCATTTCGCCCGGTGACGATGACGTGGACATCGGCCGGCTTCTCGTCGCGCAGGAAGGCGACGATCTCCTCGGTCGGCAGATAGTCGTAGCGCAGCACGATGTTCAGTTCGTCGAGGAGCACGATCCGATGCTCGCCCGAGCGGATGAGGGCCTTCGCCTGTTCCCATGCGGCGCGGGCCGCCCCGAGGTCGCGCTGGCGGTCCTGGGTTTCCCAGGTGAAGCCTTCGCCCATCGTGTTGATGGTGACGAGATCGCCGAAGCGCTCCAGGGCCGCCCGCTCGCCGGTCTGCCATCTGCCTTTGACGAACTGGACCACGGCGACCTTCATGCCGTGGCCGAGCGCGCGGAAGACCATGCCGAAGGCGGCAGTCGACTTGCCCTTGCCCTTACCGGTGTGGACGATGATGAGGCCCCTCTCGATCGTCTTCGAGGCAACGATCTTGTCGCGCACCGCCTTCTTCTTCTTCATCTTCTCAGCGTGGCGGGCGTCGAGTTCGGCTTCGCTCAGACCGTCCTTCATTCGGCGGCCTCCCTCGGGGCGGCAGGAAAACCGGTCAGGTCACCGTAGGCGCTGTTGAGGCGCGGCGTCCACAGGCCGCGCTCGATCGCCTCGCGGAACTTCGCAGCCATTTCGGCGAGCGCCGCCGGGTTCTCGCGGCCGAGAAAATCGCGGACCGCGGGATCACGCAAATAGGCCTCGTAGAGGCCGTCGAAATGGTGGCTGCCGACGGCGTCCGTCGTCGCAGCGTAGGCAAAGAGGTAATCCACCGTCGCCGCCATTTCGGCTCCGCCCTTGTAGCCATGCCGCATCATGCCGGCGATCCATTTCGGATTGGCGGCCCTGCCGCGGACGACGCGCCCGATCTCCTCCTGCAGCGGCCGCACGCGCGGATGCTCGGGCAGCGCATGATCGCCGTGGTAGATGCGGGGCGCGACGCCGCGGAGCGACTCCACCGCCGCCGCGAGGCCACCCTGGAACTGGTAGTAGTCGTCGCTGTCGAGGATATCGTGCTCGCGGTTGTCCTGGTTGTGGACCACAGCGTCGGCCGCTTTCAGGCGCTCGACGAGGGCATCGCGTGCCGGGGCGCCTGCTTGCCCGGCGCCGTAGCTGAAACCTCCCCAGGCGAGGAAGGCGTCGGCAAGGTCCTCGCGCGTCTCCCAGAGGCCCTCGTCGAGGGGAACCTGAATCCCGGCGCCGTAGGCGCCCGGCGGCGCGCCGAATATGCGGGAGCCGGCCAGCCGCGGCGAGTCCGCGATGCCCTGCGCCGCCAGCCGCGATGCGGCCGCGCGCACCGAAGCGGCAATCGCATTCGCCTCGTCGTCCTCGTCGAGCCCGGCCACGGCACGGATCGCCGAATCCATGAGGTCGATCTGGTCGGGGAACGCGTCGCGGAACATCCCTGAAATCTTCAACGTCACGTCGATGCGCGGCCGGCGGAGGTCGCTGAGCGGAATGATGCGAAAGCCCGTAACCCGGCCGGTTCCCCGTTCCCAGACAGGCTCGGCGCCGATCAGGGCAAGCACCTCGGCGATATCGTCGCCGCCGGTGCGCATGTTCGATGTACCCCATGCCGACATGGCGATCGAACGCGGCCATTCGCCGGCGTCCTCGAAGTAGCGGAGCGCCAGTTCCTCCGCCGCAGCCTTGCCGGTAGCCCAGGCCGCCCGCGTCGGCACCGCACGGACGTCAACGGAGTAGAAATTCCGGCCGGTCGGAAGAACGTCGGGCCGGCCGCGCGTCGGCGACCCCGATGGGCCCGGCCGGACGAACCGCCCGTCCAGGGCGGCGAGAAGCGACGCGATCTCTGCGTCGCCCGAGGCATCGAGCGCGGGCGCGAGTTCGTCGGCGATCCAGTCGAGGACGGCGCGGGACGATATACCGACGGAGTTCGGAGCTCCGGTAACCGCCCGGTGGATCAACCGGCGGGCGGAGAGGGCTATGCGCTCCACCGTGTCGCCCGTCGTCCGCCAGGGAGCGGTCGATACGGCCGCGAGCACCTCGGGCCGCCTGCCCTTCCACTCCGACGCCGGCGCGGCGGTCAGGGGATCGAGGTCGAGGCCCAGATCGGCTGCGATCACGCGGTCGAGCGACTGGTCCTGCGGCCGGCCGCCCGAACGCGGAGTGCGTGCGATCGCAGCCAGCGTGTCGATGCGCTGGTCGTCGGAGGGGCCGGCTCCGAGGACATGGAGCCCGTCGCGGATCTGGAGTTCCTTCAGTTCGCAGAGATGCGCGTCGACGGCGCGCAGCGTCTCGTCCCTTTGCGCGCCGGCGAGACCGAGGTCCGCCGCCAGACCGTGCCGTTCCGCAAGCGCGACAATCTCCTTCTCGAGCCAGGCCCGCCGCGACCGGTCGATCCCTGCCGCCACGTAGTATTCGTCGACGAGCGTCTCGAGCTCGGCGAGAGCGCCGTAGGTCTCCGCCCGGGTCATTGCCGGCATCAAGTGATCAACGACGACCGCCGACGACCGGCGCTTGGCCTGGCTGCCCTCGCCGGGATCGTTGACGATGAACGGATAGATCACCGGAACCTCGCCCAGCGCGATCTCCGGCCAGCAGGTCTCGGCAAGGCCCAGGGCCTTGCCCGGCAACCATTCGAGATTGCCATGCTTGCCGATCTGCACGATGGCGTCGGCGTCGAACTCCTCCCTTAGCCAGGCATAGAACGCCAGATAGCCATGCGGAGGCACCAGCGCCGGATCGTGATAGGTCGCCTTCGGATCGAGGTTGTAGCCTCGGGACGGCTGCAGGCCGACGACCACATTCCCGAAGCGAACGGCCGGGATGCCGAACCTGCCGGCGACGAGGGCCGGCTCGCGGGCGGGGTCCCCCCAGCGCGTCAGCACGGCCTCGCGGTTGGGCGGCGGCAACGTTTCAAAAAAGCGCCGGTAGGCGGCCTCCGCCATTTGGATGGAACTTGCCGATCCGCCTGCGACCTGCGCCAGCGCCTCCATCAGTGTGGCGCCGTTCTCCGGGAACCCCGCCGTATCATAGCCGCGGTGTCGCAGCGCCTCGGCGATACGAACCGCGCTTTCCGGTGTGTCGAGGCCGACGCCATTGGCGAGGCGTCCCTCCCGGTTCGGGTAGCGCGAGAGGATGAGGGCGATCCTCCGCCCCTTCGGCGGACACTCTGCCAGACGTACCCACGTCGCGGCCTGTCGTGCGACGAATCGGATGCGGTCGGCGAGCGGGGCATAGACCGTGGCGGTCCGGCCTCCGCCCAGTGCGGTTTCCGCCTTGAACGAAACGGCGCGGCTGAGGATGCGCCCGTCGACCTCCGGCAGGACGACATTCATCGTCAGGTCGCGCGGCTGCAATCCGCGGCCGCTCTCCCGCCAACCGGCCTCGCTCGATCCGGCGAAGACCACCTGCAGCACCGGCCGTCCCGGTTCGTCGAGCACGGTTCCCTCGCTTGCGGCGCCGATACGGGAGACGGCGAAAGCCGTCGCGTTGAGGACGATGGCCGGGGGAAACGCCGTCAAGGCCTCGCGCAGGAACGCTTCCGACTCCGCATCCTTGAGGCTGGTGACGAAGATCGGCAGTGCGCTCATGCCTTCCCCGGCGAGGGCCTCGGCCAGCGCATCGACGGGCGCCGTGGACTCGCCCGCGACCAGAGCGCGGTAGAACACGACCGGAATGACCGGCCGGGTTCCGTCGACGCCTTCGCGGACCTCGGCCCATGGAACGCTGCCGCGGCCCGGCCGATAAACGCCGGCATGCGGCACGACGACCGGCGGCTCGGGCCGCCCGGCCTCGCCAAGGAGATACGCCATGAAGACGAGACCGCGCCGCGTATTCTCCTCGCCGCCCTCGGCGAAATATCGCCAGAGGGCCCGGCTGTCCTCCTCGCCGATGGTCGAGAAGGCGGAGAGCGTGTCGTCCCAGCGATCGTCACCGGGGATGACCGCAAGGCGCAGATTCGTCTTTCGCGCCAGCGCCCGGAGCCGGTCGAGGCCATAGGGCCAGTAGCCGGCGCCGCCCATCATGCGCACGACGATCAGGCGCGAACCCGCGACCGTGCGGTCGAGATAGAGGTCGACCGAAAGAGGATGCGACAGCCGCGCGAGGTTGGCGGTGCGAAGGCTCCTCTCTCCCGCGGCTCTTGCCAGGGCGGCCAGTTCACTGTCGGCGGCGGAGAGGAAGACAATGTCGCCCGGAGGCTGTCCGAGGTCGACTGCGGCATCGCCGTCGTCGATCCGTCCGGCATCCCCGGCGAGAAGGTGCATCTCTATCCGCCCAGGCGCGCCTCGACCGCACCGCGGTCGAAGCCCTTGAGGCCGATGACGACGAGGCCGGGCGCCGTCATCTCGGGCGAGAACCAAGTCTCGACACGTGGCCCGACCGCCTGCACGACCGCGGGCGCCGCCCGCCCGGAGACTGCCGCCCGTCCCTTGATCCTGAGCACGCCGGGAACTGCCAGCGCCGCTCCGACCCGTGCTTTCACCTCGTCGAGCGACCGGAACGGAGCCGGGCTGAGCACGCAGCTCTCAAAATCGTCGTGGTCGTGCTCCTCGCCCTCGAGGTCGTGGTGGCTCTCGCGCCCGGCCATGTTGGCTTCCGTCGCCGAGGCAAGCCCGAGCAGGACCTCGGGCACCACGCCGCCCCCCGTGCTTCGCAGCGTCGAAGTTCCGGGGCGGGTCTCGCGGCGCACGACTTCCTCGACCGAAGCGAGGCCGGCTTCGTCAAGCAGGTCGGCCTTGCTGACGATGACGAGGTCGGCGCAGCGCAACTGGTCCTCGAAGAGCTCCTCGACCGGGTCGTCATGCTCGCGCGCCGGCCCCGGCCCGGTCGGAGCGGGCGCCAGGCGCCCCTCGGCGACGGCCGCCGCATCGACGACCGTGACCACGCCGTCGACGGTCACCTTCTGGCGGACACCCGGCCATGCGAAGGCGCGTACGAGCGGCTGCGGCAGCGCCAGGCCCGATGTCTCGATGACGATGTGGTCGGGCGCGGGATCGCGCTCGAGCAGGGCTTCCATCGCCGGCAGGAACTCGTCGGCTACCGTGCAGCAGATGCAGCCGTTGGTGAGTTCGACGATCTGGTCCGGCCGGCAATCGTCGTCGCAATCGGCGATCAGTCCGCCGTCGAAGCCGAGATCGCCGAACTCGTTGACGATGATCGCAAGCCGCCGACCCCGTGCCTTTGCGATGAGGTTGCGGATGAGCGTGGTCTTCCCCGCGCCGAGAAAGCCCGTGACGATGGTGGCGGGGATGCGTCCGTTCACAGGGCGATCTCCGGTTGCGGCGCCGGCTTGATCAGGACGGGAATGCCGGCCGCGACCAGCACCACCTGCGCCACTGCCGACGCCACGCGCTGGTTGAGCGTGCCGAGCGCGTCGGCATAGCGGCGCGCCAGGGCGTTGGCCGGGATCACGCCGGAGCCGACCTCGTTGGAGACCAGCACCACCGGGCCGGCGGCCCGGTCGAGGGCGGCGAGCAGTTCGGTCGCGGCATCGGACGGGTCGACCCCTGCCTCCATCAGGTTGGCGAGCCAGAGGGTCAGGCATTCGACCAGCACCCCGCGGCCATCCCTGGCGAGGCGGTCGATCGTTCCGGCGAGATCGAGCGGCTCCTCGACCGTCAGCCAGGCCGGCCCGCGGCGCTCGCGATGGAGCCCGATCCGGGCCGCCATCTCCGCGTCCTGCGGGCGCGCGGCGGCGACGTAGACCGGGAGAAGGCCGCTTTCGGCCACGAGCCGCTCGGCGTAGCGGCTCTTGCCGGACCGCTGCCCGCCGAGAACAAGGACATGCCGAATTGCCACCCGAGCCACCCGCCTCAGGCGAACCGCGGCCAACGCCGTTCGGTCAGAAAGCCGAAGCCGATGCCCAAGGCGATCCAGAGCACGGCCTGCGTGCCGAGCGAGGCCATCCGGAACTGCCAGAGCAAGGGCGCCGGGAAATGGTCCGGCACCTCGTCGACCGAGGGCAGAAGCGCCATCGCGATCGCCGCGATTGCGATGAAGACGGCCCCCGCCGCGAGGCTCGCGTTCCATGGGCCGAACCGTGGCAACACCCGCTGCCGCGCGGCGGCCGCGGCAAACACCGCGCCGAGCGAGACAAAGAGCATCACCCAGAAGAGCGCAGTCCGGTATCCAATCGTGTCGCCGCTGCCGACCGAGGGCGGATTAGCCGGGTACTTCAGCATCGGCACGACCGCCACCGCGAGGAACCCGATCGCTGCCATCGCCGCGGCGGCGGTGCGCGGGCGCAGCGTGGTTATCCGCCCGTAGGCGAAGCCGTAGACGAGCGCGAACAGTCCACCCAATGCCGCGCCGTAGACGATGACGCCGGTGAAGAGGCCAAGCCCCGCCTGCGTATCCCGACTGACGATCTCCCGGTCGGCCGCGCCGTGGGTCGCCTCGCCTGTGGGAGCAGCGGCAGGCGCCGCCGCCGCGTGCGCCGATTCTTCCAGGGCGATCGCCGAATCGAGCCCCGGCTCGCCGAAAATCCTTGCGAAGCCGAAAGCGAGAATGCCCGCGATCAGGCCCACGATCATCCCGCGGACCAGCAGCGCACCGACCATGGCAAAGGCTCCCCTAGTGGCAGGGGAAGCCGAGGAGGTGCCGCCCGTCGTGGACGAATTCGTGTACGTAGGTGCCGTCGAAAATGGAGAATGCGCCCTCCTCCACGCCGACGAAATAGATCGCCACGAAGGCAAGGAGCCCGACAAAGATCGCCCACGGAAGCAGCTCGCGGACGGGGACTGCAAGCGGCCGCGTTACGGCGGTCGCAAAAGCTGCATCGGTCATGGCGGAAAACACCTCCTTGGGATAACGCGTCCCGGATGGACTGGTGCTCGCGGAGGGGTCTGACTTCCGCCCGACGGTATCCGCCTGACGGTCACAGTGGCGCGACCGCGCCGGATTTACACCGGCTTCCATATCTGCGAGCTTGCCGAGATTGGGCCGGGGGGCAGGTACTGTCAATACGCAGGGCGGAGTTTCGCCCGCGCTGTCTTGTTGTGCCGGCCGTCCGGTGTTCGAACCGCCGGCATCGCGAGTGTCCCCAGTCCGCCTCACCTTTCTTTGTCATGCCGCCACGGCGGCGACCCGCCGCGGAATCTTTCCGCGCGATGAGCCGCTCGACGAACGCGGGCGGAAATCGGCCACCGCCGCCCGCCCGAACTTCCGCCGATTCGACGCGGTGCTGACGTCGCCCGCTCTCAGGGCAAGACAGACGGCGGAAGCCCTCGGCTTCGACGGCGAGATCAATCCGGCGCTTCGCGAACTTGACTACGGCCGCTGGGCCGGGATGCCGATCGGCGAAGTCGCGGCTTGCGAGCCGGTGCAACTGGCGGAATGGCGAAGCAACCCCCTCGCGGCGCCGCATGGCGGTGAGTCAATCGCAGCGCTGCTGGCGCGCGTGCGGGTCTTTCTCGAGAACCGGCTGAAGCTGCCCGGCACCTTTCTGGCGGTTGCGCATGCCACGGTACTGCGGGCCGCGGCGACTACTGCACTCGATGCTCCGGTGGCGGCCTTTTGGCAGATCGATGCGGGTCCCCTCACCTCCCTGACCCTGACCGCTGACGGCGGTTCATGGCGCCTGCGCTCCCTGATCAATCCGCGCGAGGGGCAAGTCCGGCAAACGGCAACCAGACCCGGCTAAGGAACCACCGGCCGCGCCTTGCGTTTGGTACCGGTCCACCAGCGCTTCGTGGGAACACCGACACGCCGGTTGAATCTGCGGACGACAGCGATGTCCTGGGCCAGAACCACGAACCCGAGGGGGATCATCCAGAAACCAAGGACCGGCAGGAATCCGAGCGTCCCGCCCGCGACCAGAAGGCCACCGATCGACATGCGCGCCAGGCGGCTTTCAGGGAGGTGGACGGTCTTCGGCCCCAGTCGGATCCTTGGCACGTCCACTCCTCCTGTCGAACGGACAGGCGGCGGCCCGTCCTGCAATCGGATGTGGGAAAGACGCGCATCGGGCGCAAGCTTGGTTTCGAGCCGCCGGATTCCGGGCTACACTTGCAATATGAACGGTGTTTGCTATAGGGCATCGCGCGCACGGCGACAGGTGCCGATCCCCGGTAGCTCAGTTGGTAGAGCAAGCGGCTGTTAACCGCTCGGTCGCTGGTTCGAGTCCGGCCCGGGGAGCCAGCGCACAGGGCCGATTGGAAGGGCGACGTTTCTTGAATCGGTGTTTACATAGCCTCTCGGAACAGTCCGAATTGCGCTTGCGGCCGTCACGCCGCCGGGCTGAGAAGCGGGACGGTCAAGTCTGTTTCGTGGCTGCCGGGACCAGTCCTTCGGGATCCGGGCAAATGCGGAACTTGGGGTCATAGGGCGACGATGGGCCGCGGCGTACCAATCTCATCATCGGTACGCCGGGGCTCGCAACTTACAAACTAACCGGCCAAAGGAGGTCGCAAGTGTCGACAAGAGACAGCATGAACAGGCAGGCGGACAACGGTGGCGGCGGTCGTTCGATCATAATCGTGATCATCATCGTCATCGTCCTCGCCCTCATCTACGGCTACTTCTGGGGTGGATGGTTCGGCGGCGCGACGAATACCGCCACCAACACGACCACCACGACCGCACCGGCCAACACGATGGCCCCGGCGGCGACGACCTCGCCTGCTCCCGAGCCGACTCCGGCCCCGGCGGCAACGACCGCTCCGGCGGAAGCCCCGGCACCGGCACCCGCTCCGGCGGCGACCACGGCGCCCGCTCCCGAGCCGGCTCCGGCTCCGGCGGCGACCACCTCGCCCTAGCGGCAGACGGAACGGCTACACGAACAGCGCCTCGCCCGAATGGGCGGGGCGCTTTCTCTTTCAGGTTCGCACCGGCTCCGATCGACCGCGGCCGGCTTAACCCTAATCCGCGAAATTCGAATCAAATCCGCCCTTCTCCGCCTATGGTCGGCTGCGACCAGAACGCTGACAGAGGCCGGAAAATGCAGGACGAATCGCGGGTCGCCTGGGTCGACTACGCCAAGGGCTTCTGCATCGTCATGGTGGTGATGATGCATTCGACGCTGGGCGTCGAGAAGGCCGCTGACGCGACCGGCTGGATGACCTATGTGGTCGCCTTCGCGAAGCCGTTCCGCATGCCCGACTTCTTCATGATCTCCGGCCTGTTCCTCGCCCGCGTCATCGACCGCGACTGGCGCACCTACCTCGACAAGAAGGTCGTCCACTTCGCCTATTTCTATGTGCTCTGGCTGACCATCCAGTTCGTCTTCAAGGCGCCGGCGATCGCTTCTGAGGAGGGCATTGCGGGCGCGCTGCGCGAATACGCCCTCTCCTTCATCGAACCGTTCGGCACGATCTGGTTCATCTATCTGCTTCCGATCTTCTTCGTCGTCGTGAAGGCGACGAGAAGCGCGCCGTGGTGGATCATCTGGGTCGCCGGTGCGCTCCTCGAAGCGGCGCACGTCCGGACCGGATGGATCATCATCGACGAATTCGCCGCGCGGTTCGTCTACTTCTACTCGGGCTACGTCTTCGCTCCCCACATTTTCCGGCTGGCGGCGGCGGTCATCGAGAAGAGCCGGGCGGCCGCCGGCTACCTCGTTGCATGGGGATTGGTCGAAGGCGTCGCGGTCTTCGGTGGCGTCTCCGAGATGCCGGGGGTCAGCCTGGCGCTGGGTCTTGCGGGAGCCGTCGCGGTGGTCAGTTTTGCCGGCCTGCTCTCCAAGGCCGACTGGGCGGCGCCGCTGCGCTACTGCGGCCGCAACTCCATCGTCATCTACCTCGCCTTCTTCCTTCCCATGGCGACTTCACGCGCGGCGCTGCTCAAGCTTTGGCCGGACGGCGACCTCGGCACCATTTCCCTCATCGTCACCGCGTGCGGCGTCGTCTTTCCGCTCGTCCTTTTCTGGATCGTCCGCGGCACGCCGTTCCGCTTCCTCTTTGAGCGGCCTGCCTGGGCGCGGCTCGGCATCGGAGAGCGCCGTCCGGCAATGGTCGCTGCCGAGTAGGACCGGGACGCGCCGATCGGATTTCCTCGCCTGAAGGCTTGTGCCGCCCGGATTCGAGGGCAACCATCCGGCGATGGCAAACCTCGTTTGGCTTCGCGACGACCTGAGGCTAGCGGACAATCCTGCTCTCGCCGCCGCAAGCGCCCGGGCCGAGCCGACCTGCTTCGTCTATGTCCTCGACGAGGAATCGCCCGGCCTCCGGCCTTTCGGCGCGGCGCAGCGCTGGTGGCTTCACTACGCGGTTGCCGGCCTCGCTGCGGACCTGTCGCGGAAGGGCCAGCGCCTCGTGCTCAGGCGCGGCGCGGCGGCAAAGGTAATCCCGACCCTCGCCGCAGCCATCGGCGCCGACCGAGTGTTCTGGAACCGCCGCTACGGCCATGGCGCCATCGTCGACGAGAAGGTCCGGCTGGCGCTGCGGCGAAGGCCCGTCGAGACGTTCTCCGCCAACCTGCTCTTTGAGCCGTCCGCGATCCAGAACGACGAGGGCAAACCATTCCGCGCATTCTCCGCCTTCTGGCGGCGGGCCGCATCCGGTCCCGCCCCGCGCCAACCGAGGCCGAGTCCGCGCCGACTCCCTCCCCCGGTTCAGGACGTCTCCGGCGACCAGATCGAGGATTGGCGCCTCATCCCGACCGCCCCCGACTGGAGCGGCCGCATCCGCGGCACCTGGCAACCTGGCGAGCGCGGCGCCAGGAAGCGCCTCGCCGCCTTCATCGCCGCCAGCGCCTCGCGCTACGCGACGGAACGCGATCGGCCCGGGTCTTTCGCAACCTCGATGCTCTCCCCGCATCTCCGCTTCGGCGAGATCAGCCCCCACCAGCTCTGGCATGCCGTCGAGGGCGCCGCGGCGGGGAAGATCCGGAGCGAGCTCGGCTGGCGCGAATTCGCATGGCATACGCTCGATGCTTTCCCTGACATGGCGAAGCGGAACATCAACCAGGCTTTCGACGCGCTCCCGTGGGAGGAGCCCTACGAGGACGACATGTGGGCCTGGCGACGGGGGCGCACGGGATTCCCGATCGTCGACGCGGGCATGCGCCAGCTTTGGCAGACCGGCTGGATGCACAATCGTGTCCGGATGATCGCTGCCTCGTTCCTGACGAAGGACCTGCTCGTCGACTGGCGGCTCGGGGAGGCCTGGTTCTGGGACACGCTGGTCGATGCCGACCCCGCCAACAATCCGTTCAACTGGCAATGGGTCGCCGGCACGGGCCTCCATGCCCAGCCCTTTTTTCGCATCTTCAACCCGGTGCTGCAGGGTGAGAGGTTCGATCCGGATGGGGCCTATGTCCGCACCTACGTCCCGGAGCTGGCGGCGCTCCCCGCCAAGTACATCCACAAGCCGTGGGCGGCTCCGGAACATGTGCTGACCAGGGCCGGGGTGAGGCTCGGCGAAACCTATCCGCTGCCACTCGCAGACCATTCCGCCGCGAGGGCGCGCGCCCTCAACGCTTTTCTGCAAATCCGGCAAAAGCGGAACGCGCAAACCTTGTGACCCCAAGTTTCAGCGACTAGCTTCCCGCCTTTCTTCCAGAAGGCTGTGCCGCAGATGCAGGGCAAGTCATCGGTCCTCGAGGCGATCGGCAACACGCCGCTGATCCGCCTTCGCCGAGCTTCCGAACTCACCGGCTGCGAGATCTACGGCAAGGCCGAGTTCATGAATCCCGGCCAGTCCGTGAAGGACCGCGCCGCGCTGTGGATCGTGCGCGACGCGATCGCCAACGGCAAATTGCGGCCAGGCGGCGTCATCGTCGAAGGAACCGCCGGCAACACCGGGATCGGTCTTGCGCTGGTCGCGGGCGCGATGGGATTCCGCCTGGTGATCGTCATCCCGGACAATCAGAGCCAGGAGAAGAAAGATGCGCTCCGCATCGCCGGCGCGACGCTGGTCGAGGTGCCGCCCGTCCCCTACCGCGATCCGAACAACTACATCCGCATTTCGGAACGTCTCGCCAGTCAGTATGCGATCAGCGACATCAACGGGGCATTCTGGGCCAATCAGTTCGACAACACAGCCAATCGCAAGGCCCATATCGAGGGCACTGGGCCCGAAATCTACGAGCAGACCGGCGGCAAGGTCGATGCTTTCATCTGCGCCGTCGGCACCGGCGGGACACTGGCCGGCGTCGCTATGTCCTTGAAAGAGCGAAACAAAAACATCGTCGTCGGGCTCGCCGATCCGATGGGAGCCGCGCTCTACGCCTGGTACACGCGCGGCGAACTGCGCGCCGAGGGCTCCTCGATCACCGAGGGCATCGGCCAAAGCCGCATCACCGCCAATCTCGAGGGCGCGCCCGTCGACCGCGCTTACCAGATCAAGGATTCCGAGGCGGTGCAGACGGTCTTCGACCTCGTCACAGACGAAGGCCTGATCCTTGGCGGCTCCTCTGGCATCAACGTCGCGGGCGCGATACGGCTAGCCAAGGAGATGGGGCCGGGCCACACGATCGTGACCGTGCTCTGCGACTACGGCACGCGCTATCAGTCGAAGCTGTTCAACCCGGCCTTTCTCCGGCAGAACAATCTTCCCGTACCGGCTTGGCTGGAGAAGACCGCCGATGTTCGAATTCCATTCGTAAGTCATTGAGATGGCTACTGTTCTTCTCTTCCGTGAGGATGCCTATCTGCGCGAGGCGGAGGCGACCGTTCTCACGGTGAACGATCGGCGGGGAATTATCCTGGATCGCACGGTCTTCTATGCGACGGGCGGCGGACAGCCCGGTGATACCGGCAGACTCATCCGGGATGGCGGACCGATTGCCGTGGCGACCGCGGTCTACGGCGAGGACAAGACCGACGTGGTTCACGTTCCCGGCGAGGCGGAGCAAATTCCTCAAATCGGTGAAAGGGTTAGAGCCGTTGTCGACTGGGACAGGCGGTACCGCCACATGCGGATTCACACCGGACTGCACCTTCTGTCCGTGGTGCTGCCATTCCCCGTGACCGGCGGTTCGATTGGCGCGGACGAGGGCCGACTCGACTTCGACATCGACGGGGAAGTTCCGCCAAAGGAGGACATCGAGGCTCGTCTCAACGCCCTCGTCGCGGCCAATCACAAGGTCACCAGCGAATGGATCAGCGACGGGGAGCTTCTGGATAACCCCGGATTGGTCAAGACAATGAAGGTGAAGCCTCCGATCGGCACCGGACAGGTACGACTAGTCCGGATCGGTGACATAGACCTGCAGCCCTGCGGCGGAACCCATGTCCGCTCGACCGCCGAGATCGGCCGTCTGGTGGTGAGCAAGATCGAGAGCAAGGGAAAACAGAACCGGCGGGTGCGAATCCGCTTCGCGGAGACGGGATGAGCGACCGCTCGCACTGGTTCATCCCGACGGAGGAGCTTGCCAGCCGGCTCGGCGAGCCGAACCTCGTCGTCCTCGACGGCTCGTGGCATCTGGCGACGACCGGACGGAACGCGGCGGCCGAATACGCCGCGGCACATATCCCCGGCGCGATCTTCTTCGACATCGACACGATCGCGGATACGTCCAACCCGCTCCCGCACATGCTCCCCGACGCGGAGACGTTCGCGCGCATGGTCGGCGCCCTCGGCATCGGCAATGACGACCGGGTCGTCGTCTATGATACCAGCGGGCTCGGATCGGCGGCCCGCGTCTGGTGGACCTTCAGGGTGATGGGTTGCGGCGACATCCGCATCCTCGATGGCGGGCTGCCGAAATGGCGCGCCGAGGGACGGCCCGTCGACGACCGCCCGGTCAGGCTTCCCGCGAAACGTTTCACGGCAAACCTCGATCCCGAGGCCGTCGCCGATCTCGACGCCGTGCGCCGCAACCTCGACACGCGCGGCTTCCAGCTCGTCGACGCGCGCCCTGCCCCGCGTTTCACTGGCGCCGCGCCGGAGCCGCGGCCGTGGGTGAAGAGCGGTCGCGTGCCCGGCAGTTTCAACGTACCCTCGGGCGACCTCATTGCCGACGGCCGCCTCAAGGACGACGCCGCCCTGCTCGCCGCGTTCAAGGCGGGCGGCGTCGATCTCAGCCTTCCGATCGTGACGAGCTGCGGCTCCGGCGTGAACGCCGCCACCCTCTCCCTCGCCCTCGACGTGCTCGGCGTCAATCGCACCGGCCTCTATGACGGCTCGTGGACCGAGTGGGGCGCGCGGGACGACCTGCCGATCGCCACCGGCGCGGAACGATAGCCCCACCAAAGCGTTGACGCCCGGGTTCCCGGTTCCGCGGTCGCGGAATCCGTTGTGCCTGCGTTCAGGTTCGCTGCGCTACGCGTGCGGCCGTTCGACCGATCCTGAGGGGGATCACCGTAAGGGTCCTGACGCCAGGCCCCGTTAGAGACGAGGACAAGCCTATGCCTTCGATCCGATCCATTCTGCTCGCCGGAGCAGCGCTCTCGGTGCTCGCCGGCCCGGCGGTCGCCGGCGCCCAGCCGGCACTGCTCGCCCAGGCGGGCGACGCAGCCCCGCCGCCGGCCGCGGAAGCCCCCGCCGCAACCGCTCCTGCCGCCGAGGCGCCCAAGACCGCTTCGCTCGAGGAGCAGATCGCCGAAGCCGAGCGCCTGGTCGAAAAGGCGCGCGCCGCACTTCGCCGGGCGATGGCGCGCGGCAAGGGCGTGGAAGAGGCCCAGACGGCCCTTCGCGATGCCCTCACCAAGCTCAACCAGCTCCGTGAACAGGCCGGCCTGCCGCCGGTTGCCGAGGAGCCCGCCGTCGCTGTCCCCGCCGCGCCGGTCGTTCCCACACCGCCGGTTGCGGC
>Ga0070741_10006039_pt1 | contig 26316 bp, 26 predicted proteins | sample Coa_R1_4_FD_66440 | JGI IMG/M metagenome (GOLD analysis project Ga0070741, IMG submission 66440) | Surface soil microbial communities from Centralia Pennsylvania, which are recovering from an underground coalmine fire - Coalmine... | ecosystem: Environmental > Terrestrial > Soil > Unclassified ... | reverse complement strand
GTCGTACAACACCCTGCGGTTGCTCGAGCTCGGGGGCAGCAAACGGTCACGGTTCACGTCAACGCTCGCGGGGGTCGACTCCCGCCGTGTGGCAGACCTCAGCGTGCGCGCCGTATGGGCCCTCGCGGCGGTCGCACTCGTCGGCGCGTGCCGGCCGTCCGTCCGCCGTCGCGTCCCGGGGTTCGTGTGGCTCACCTGGGGCCTGCTGTTCGCCAGCATCGTGCTCGTCAACGTCGAGACGCCCCGGTTCCGCCTCCTGCTCGATCCCCTGCTGGTCCTCCTCGCCGCCGGCGCGTTCGTGCCGGCCGCCGACGGCACGCGGTCGGGCCCCGCTGCCGCCGTGGACCACTCCGTCGCCGCTCGATAGGCACGGCGCCTGTGTCCGCGCCGTCGGGAACGCCGCCGGGCGCGCGTTAGAGTCCCCGCGTCGGGGCGGAGGCCCGTTGCATGGATGACCGCGGCGAGGACCTGGTGGGGAAGATCGGCAGGGTCACCGTGCCGATCGACCCGTCCCACCCGGGTGAGGTCATGCTCCCCGTGCGCGGTGGGACGGAGGCGTACGCCGCCTGCTCCGACGTCGTCATCGCCAAGCACGCCCGCGTCGTCGTCGTCGAGTGGCTCGCCGGCCGAACGGTCACCGTCGCGCCGTTCCCGTGAACGGCCGGCCCTAGGAGGTCACCATGCTGTTCTGGCACGTCCCAGCGCCGAACGAAGCGCTCCTCATCTCCGGCTCGCGCCGCAAAGCGCAGGACACCCAGTTCCGGATCGTCACGGGGCACGGCTGCTTCGTGGTGCCGGTGAAGCAGAAGGCACGCTTCCTCTCGCTCTCGCTCCGCGAGTCGGAGATCGAAGAGGAATGCATCACGACCCAGGGCATCAAGCTCCGTGTTCGCGCCATCGCCGCCTTCAAGGTCGGAGACGACGTCCCGTCGATCGCCAATGCGGCGCGCAGGTTCCTCGCAGAGCAGAACCGGATGGAGGAGCTCGTCGGGCGCATCTTCGCCGGGCACCTCCGCTCGATCATCGGCTCGCTCACCGTGGAGGAGATCATCCGCGAGCGCGACCGCCTCGCCCAGGAAGTGAAGGACGGCAGCCACGGCGAGATGGAGAAGCTCGGCATCGTCGTGGACTCCCTTCAGATCCAGGAGATCGAGGACGACTCCGGGTACATCAACAACATCGCGGCCCCGCACGCGGCCGCCGTCGCGAGCAAGGCCAGGATCGCCGCTGCGCAGGCCGACCAGGAGGCGACACAGCGCGAGCAGGAGGCCGCCGCCCTGAAGGCCCAGTACCAGCGCGACGCGCAGATCAAACAGGCCGGCTTCGCCGCCGAGGTCGAGCAGGCGAGGGCTCGCGCCGCGCAGGCCGGCCCGCTCGCGCAGGCCCAGTCGTCGCAGGAGGTGATCCAGCAGCAGACCACGCTGGCCGAACGCGAAGCGGAACTCACGGAGAAGCGCCTCGAATCCGAGGTGCGCCGGCCTGCCGATGCCGAGGCGTACAAGACGCGCACGCTGGCCGACGCCGATCGGGACAAGGTCAAGGCACAGACTGAGGCAGAGGCGTTCCGGCAGCGGACCCTCGCCGAGGCCAACCGCGACACCGTCAAGTTCAACAGCGACGCGGAGGCCAACCGCCAGCGCACCCTGGCCGCCGCCGAGTCAGAGGCCAAGACGGTCCGAGCCGCCGCCGACGCGGAAGCCAAGAAGCACGAAGCGGACGGCGACGCCTACGCGGCGCGCACCGTCGCGGCCGCCGAGGCGGAGGCGATCGAGGCGCGCGCCGCTGCGCTGGCGGACGGCAACCAGGGCCTCATCGCCGCCAACAAGCTCATCGACGCGCTCCCCGCGCTCGTCGCAGAGGCGGCCAAGGGCATCACCGGCTCCAATGTCACGATCCTGAACGGCGCGGACGGCATCAACCAGCTCGTGGCCAGCCTGGTCGGGCAGGGGTTCACGATCTACGACACGCTGCGGCACGCGCTCCCGGAGACGGCGAGGGCCAACGGGGCCGACGCCGCGAACGCCCCCGCGGCGACCTGACCGACCGCCCTCGGCATGGGCCGCGATGAGGGAGAGCCGCCGTTCCACGTCGTCGCCGTCGGCCGCGTGGAGTCGACGTTGCAGGCCCGGGCTGAGGCGCCGCGCCAAGCCGACGAGGGGGCGCCCTCGGCGTGGTTGGTGTTCGACCCCGCCTATGCCGATGCGGTGCGCGACGTGGCGGTGGGTGACGACCTCATGCTGCTGACATGGCTCGACCGCGCCGAGCGCGACGTGCTGCGCACGCGGCCGCGCGACGACCCGGCGCGAGCCCCGATCGGGGTGTTCAGCACCCGGTCACCCGACCGCCCCAACCCGATCGGGCTGCACCGGCTGCGGGTGACCGGTGTGGACGGGCTCCGCCTCGAGGTGGACCACCTCGAGGCGCTCGACGGCACGCCGATCATCGACGTGAAGCCCGTGCTCAGGGCCGCCGAGGAGCGCTGACGGCGGCTCTCGCTAGTCCTCCGTGGGCGCGTCCAGGTCATAGAGCTTGGCGTAGTTGTCCCATAGGACCTTGCGCTTGGTCGACTCGGCAAAGGGCAGCCCGAGGAAGCATTCCGTCGCAGCCGGGAACTTCGAGTCGGCGTGCGGGTAGTCCGTCGAGTACACGACGTTGTCGTCGCCGAAGCGGTCGAAGTAGTACTTGGCGGTCTCTTCGTCCGCCTCGCAGGACACGAAGCAGTTGCTGAGCAGGTACTCCGACGGCTTGCGCAATACCTCGGGAGCTTCGTAGTGGCCCGTCCACTCCCAGTGCTCGTCGAGGCGGTACATCATGAACGGAGCCCAGGAACAGTTGCCTTCAAGCAGGCCGACACGGAGGTCGGGGAACCGCTCCAGGATCCCGCCCGACGTGAGGCACGTGGCCACGAACATGATCCCGAGCGGCTGGTTGAACGGGTGCCACAGCATCATCCGGTCGAGGTGCTCCCCGAACGAGAAGTCCGGTTGGGTCACGCCACCGCCGTGGAAGCAGATCGGCACACCGAGACTCGACGCCTCGCGCCACAGCGGGTCGTACACCGGGTCGTGCCAGGGACGGCTGTCGACGAGCCCCGGGCTGACGAACGCACCTTTGAACCCGCGCTCCACGTTGCGCGCCAGCTCGTCCACGGCCGCGCCGACGTCGTGGGGGGCGAGCATGGCCGCACCGAACACGCGCCCGGGGCGGTCACACTCGGCCACGAAGTCCGCAAGCCAATCGTTGTAGGCCCGGGCGATCGCCGTCGCCAGCGGCGGTTCGAGGCCCCGCGAGCCGACGTGGTGGCTGCTCGGCAGGGAGATGACGAAGAGGCCCCGGCTCGGGAACAGCACCGTTGAGTCGAGGTGCTCCGTCTCCATCGCCATCACCTGGGACTTGGCGTCCCAGCCGCGTTCCTCGGCGACGCGGATGGCGGCCTCCTGCGTCGGGTTGTACGGGTTGCCGAGCGTACGGGGGGCACCGCGTTGGGGTTGCACGACGCTCTTCAACCGCACGCGCATGTCGCGCTCGGTGTCCTCGAGTCCGACCGGCGTGAGGTGGCCCCAGCTGGGGTCCATGTAGCGCTGCCAGAGGTTGCCGGGCTCCATCACGTGCATGTCGCTGTCGGCAACCAACATGCCGTCCACGGACATCCCCCACCTCCCACGGTTGCTGGCCACGTTGGTGGCGCGGCCATGCTACGCCGAGGTGGTGCGGTGAGTGCCCCTGGTGATGCCCCCGTTGGGCGCTGCCCTTCGCCGCCGCCCTGGAGGCCGTTTGTTATACGGACCCCCACCAGACCTGCGAGCCGTTCGGCCCGTCGACCGCGAGGAGGAGCTGGTGGCCGTTCAGCGCGGCGAGCACCGTTGCGGGCGGTCCACCGGGGGCGGCCGCCGGCGCGGCGACGGGGTGAAAGGCGTTCCCACCAGATGAGGCCCACACCCGTAGCTTGCTGTCGACGACCGCGCTGACCACGTCGGTTGCGCCGGACGCAGCCACGGCCGTGCTGGTGATCCGTTCACCGCCCCCCAGCGTCGTCGCGGCGAGCCGCCGGCCGGGGCCCCACGACCACACCACGACTCCGCGCGTCGCGCTCGTGCTCCACGACCCCACCGCGCACCATCCCGTCGGCGTGGCGGCGACGTGGTCGACACGCACTTGGGCGCCGGGCGCGCCGAGGGCGGCGTCGGTCGGCGCGACCCGTGCCCAGTCGGAACCGTCGCCGCTCTGCCAGAGGGCACCGCGCTCACCGCCGGGGTCGGCGGGCGTCGGCACCAGTGCGTCGCCGACGACCGCCAACCCGGCGGGGCCGTCGGCCGCCCCGAGCGCGGACGTGATCTCGCCCCGCGCCCCGGCGAGCACCGGATCGGAGTCGATGCGCCGCCACTGTTGCCCATCGCTCGAGCGCCATACCGTCGCGACCGACCGTCCGGACGCGTTGACCCACGTACCGGCGATCGTGAACCCGCGGGCCCCGCCGGCCACATCGCCGAGGGTGACGACGTTCTCGCCGCTGAACAGCTCGCGCACCGTTGGGACTTCGCGCCAGTCCGCGGTGCCGGGCCCGGCAACCCATGGTGACGGCCGCGGGATGCCGTGGTTCGGACTGTTGTACCAACCGAACGCGACGGCCCGGCCGCCGGCGCGCGCCAGGCCCCGGATGGTGGCCTCGGGGCCGTCGGGGCCGACCGCGGCCGCCGGCGCGGGCACCCATGGAGCTCCGGGCCGCGGGGAGGAATAGAACGCGACGCGCGGCGCCCTCCCCGGGACGGTGGTCGAGCCAGCCAGCAGCCACGGGTCGGGCCCATTGCCCGCGACGACAGCTCCGACATGGACGGCGCCGGTCGCCGGCACCACGGCGCGCGCCCACGCCGGGCGCGCCCGACCGGAGCTGCACGCGCCGACCGCTGCCACTGCGAGCACGGCCCCGATGTGGCGGGCCGCGGGTCGCCTGGCGCAACCGCTCGCTCCCGGCCGCGCCGCCGCGCCGTGCGCCCGTTGCTCATCGTTCGGGTCTGCGGCTGCGAGCTCCGGGATGAAACAGGCTATCGTGCCTAATGCTCGTTACGCACGGCAGCGATGGCGCACCCATCCCGTCGCACCCGAGCGACTACCCGTGCATCGACCTCGTCAACAGCCGGTTCAGCGACTACCTGGGCGGCGAGGGCGTGACGGACCGGCTGCGGTCCCCGGAGTGGCAGGCGTGGTTCCTCGAGCGCCACGAGCTCACCCCCGATGACGGCGCTGGCGCGCCGGTGGTAAGGCTTGAGGGGCTCCGTCGCGACCTGCGCAGGATCCTCGAGACGTGGGCGCGCCACCGCGCGCTCTCCCGGCGGGACGGCGACGTCCTCGACGCCTGGACGCGCGGTGCGCACCTCCGCCAGCGTGTCACCGTGAGCCGGGGAGAGGCGCGGCTCGAACTGGAGGCGGTCACGCGCAACTGGGACTGGGCCGTCGCGACGATCGCGGCCTCCGCGGCGGGCGTGATGGCGGGCGGGGACCCGCACCGCCTCAAGGTGTGCAGCAACCCCGGGTGCAGCTGGATGTACTACGACACCACGCTCAACGGCTCGAAGCGGTACTGCTCCACAACTCCGTGCGGCAGCCTGGTACGCGTGCGCCGGTTCCGGTCCGCCGACGGGTGAGGAGGGCCGGCGTCCTGCCGCGCGGGGGCCGCGCCGTCGCCACCGGGCGGACCGCCTCGCGTTCGCGGCGACACGCAAGCCGGCGGGCTCGCCCGCCCTCCCCCCGGGCCGGCGTGCCGTCACGTCGCGGCGCGTCGAGCTATGCGCGCAGCTCGGCGTCCTCGTCACGCGTGAACTCGGCCCACACGGTCTTGCCGTTGCGGCCGTCGCGCGCCGTGGCGTGCCAGCCCCACTCAGCACAAAGCCCGGACACGATGTGCAGGCCGCGCCCCGACGTGGCGTCCGCGCCCCGGCGGACGAGCACCGGTGGGAGCGATCCGGTGTCGAACACCTCGACTCGGAGCCACGTCGGTGCGGCGTCGACCCCGGCGGTGAACTCGGTATGGGCGTGGCGGATGGCGTTGGCCACAAGCTCGCCGAGCACAAGGACCACGTTGTCGAGCAGCTCCGTCGCGACGCCCACGTCGCGCAACTGGAGGGCGGACGCGTGGCGAACAGCGCCGCAGCACTTATCTTCGGGCGGGTAGGTCCCCTCCCATAGCATGGCTCTCCTGGCCGGCCGCTCGCTTCTGAACAGCCAGTTCGACCGTACCTGCCGCCCGCTCACTCGGCAAGGTGCACGACAACGTGCGACATTGTGTGCCCGCCGCACGCGTCCCGGGACGTGGCTCGACCCGGCCCCCGTGAGTTCGTCGTCGACTCCCGTGGGATGCCGGGCTAGAGCGAGAGTGGAGCGATCGTCGCGACGGCCTGCGGGTTCGTCCTCCACTCGTCCGAAACGTCGACGTAGAGCTCCAACCCGTTGCCGTCCGGGTCCCTCAGATAGAGGCTCTGCGACACGGTGTGATCGGACGCGTGGTCGACCACGACGCCTTTGTCCTCAAGCTCGCGCTTCACGGCGCGCAGCTCGTCGAGCGAGTCGCCGACCTTGAATGCAACGTGGTACAGACCGGGCGCGTTCTCTGGCGCGTCAGGCGCATCTGCACCGACCGCAACGACTGCGAGATCGTGGTGGTTCCCCAAGGTGAAGAACGTCATGCTCGTTCCCAAGCGAGCGGCTATGGGCAGGCCGAGTACGCCGTTGTAGAACTCCTCGGCACGTCCGATGTCCCGGACCTTGAGCACCGCATGACCAAGTTGCTGGACTCGCATCGGGCTCCCCTCCCTCTGCCCCGTGATTGTGCCACGCACCACGCATCCGAGGGCGCCGTCGAACCGCGCACAGCTGCAGTTCCTTACGATTCGCGAACCTCCGGCCCAGGCGAGCCAGCCCTCCTGTACCGTCGGGCCGGTGACGGACGTGAGCGATGACGAGGTCGGCGATGAGGAGCTGTCGGCGCTCGCCCTCGCCGGCGACCCGGACACCGTCGTTGGCGACGACGCGCAAAGCCTGTGGGACCTTATCGCCCAGGATGACGGCACGCTCCCGGGCGGGCTGCCGGATTGGTACATGCCGCCGGTGAGTGCGGGGCCGCGCCAGCACCCGCGCTGGCGCCGGCGGGTCGCCCTGATGATCATCTGCGCGTTCCTGGCTGTCGACGCCTACGGCCTGTGCTCGACGTACGGCTACCTCGTGGTGGCCTGACGTCCTAAAGCCGGTCGCCCGGGCCCGGCCTCACGGTCCACCCTTCGGAACGAGCTCGGCGCGCTCGCCACCGTGCCGGGCCACGAGCCGCATCGCCTCGCCGCGCACCCACACCCGCTCGATCTCGATGGCCCGCCACCCAGCGGGCATGGTGATCGGCCCCTGCAGCCAGGTCTCGGGCTCGCCGGGCCTCGGTTCCACCCTCGGAAGGCCGTACATGAGGCTCGTGAGGAACCCGCCGACGTTCGCGAACAGCGGGCCGACACGCGGCTTGTCGGGAAAGCGGACGTTGCTGAACTCATTCGCCTCCCGGTACGGGTCAGTGATGAACTCTGCGTAGCCCGCTTCGAAGAGTTCGGCGGAACGCTTCCGATCGCCGACGCGCGCGGCCCACACGCCGAGAGGCGCCGACAACATCGGGAACCCTATGTAGGGCTCGATCCTCCCAAGGTAGAACGCGAGCGTGGCCCGGACGACGTCCTCCGGCGCCCGGTAACCTGCAGGGAAGAGCCCGGCAAGAGCCTCGGGCGTGGCGCCCGTGACGCCGCCTTCGCGTGCGGTGAACCCGTCATGGTTCAAGATCACCTTCGTGCGGGGGTTGACCGGGACCACCATCCGGCGAGCGATCTCCTCCCATCGTTCCGTGGGCGCGCCGACGTGGCGGGCGACGGCGACCGCATCGTCGAGCGCAACGGCGGCGGCCATATTGACGTAGGCGTTGTTGTCGACGGGCGAGGCGCGGTCCTCGGCGATACCGATCGTGCCGAGGATCTCGTACCCCCGGCTCGTTTCGCGGGCCCGGCTCGCCACCCAGCGTGCGACATCCCGCACGACAGGCCACGCCTTCTCGTGAGCGAACCCGTGGTCTCCCGTCACGTACCAGTACCGCGCGAAGCCTGATGCGACGCTGAAGTTGACGTGCTCCTCCATGCCGACGAGCGCGCCCGCCGTGGGAGTGGCCTCCTCGCCGAGCTCGGCACTGCTCTCCCATGGGAACTGCGCGCCCGCTGCACCGTGCATCGCCGCGTTTCGGCGCGCTGCGGCCAGCCGAAGGAACCGGTAGTCGAGCATCGCGCCGGCGGTCTCGGGCGCCGTCAACAGCAGCGGTGGGAGTGCGAACGTTTCGATGTCCCACATCACATGGCCGTAGTAGTAGTGGTAGTTGGGCCAGTACGCGAGGCCGAACATTGCGGTGCTGAACAGCGATGACCGGTGCGCCGACGCATGGAGGTAGTAGAACGCGGCGTCGACGATCCCCTGCCAGCGGTCGCCGGCCCCGTCGATGACGACCCGCCCGCGCCAGATCTCAGCCCAAGCCTCGGCGTTCTCACGCCGCAGTGTGTCGAAGCCCCGGTTGGCGGCGATGCTGATGAGGCGGCGCGCCTCGAGGTCGGGCTGCGAGTGGAACGCAGTCGGCACCAACGCGCAGAGCTGGTGGAGGACATAGGTACGGTTCGCCCGGGCGCGGCCCGAGTAGCCCGTCCACAGCGGCGCGAGGTCGTCGGCGATCTCGCGGCCCTCCTCCCAGTCCGCCGCACCCGAGAACCACGTCGCGTACGCCGCGCCGCACTGCGAGAGCGCTCCGTGGGTGTCCATCAGCAAGGAACCATGAGCAGGGGCCTCCCCCTCGCGGCGGTCCGCACGGCGGGAGACCACTCGGCCCGGGACACCCGCGTGGTTCACCCCGCCGCGTATCTGCAGGGAGCACGCGCGGTCCGTACGCACCCGCACCTCCTGCAGGGTGACGAGCGGGAGCGACCGACTGCAAAGGGTCAGCACCTCGACCGCCGCGGTGACATCCCCGGCGTGGAACTCAAATCGCGTGCGGAGCTCCCCGCACCCGAAGTCGTACGCCTGCTCTCGGAACGTCACGTTTCCCGGGAGGCGGCTCAGCCGGTGCCCGTTCACCTCGATGTCCCCGGCGAACGGGTAGGGGCCGCGGGCAAACGCCTCGACGCCGTGCTCGGGGTCCATCCCCCGCAGCCCACTGACCACCGCGACGCCCTCGAGCAGCGGGACCGTCCCGACGCGCACGCCGAGCAAACCGCTCGAGAGGTATGCCGGGAGGTACTCGGGGCGCGGTGAGCGCATCGGCGGAGGGCTGAGCGGCGCCGGCCGGGGCACGACCCAGTCGTTCCCTTCGCTCGAAGCTGGCAACCCAGCCCGTACGCGCGGCTCGACCACGCGGTGACGGCGGGTGCCGGACCTATCCTTTGGCATCCGGCGAAGATCCGTGGTGGCAACCAGTCGCGGCCCGAGGGCCGTCCGTCGCTGGTTCGGGCGCCTGCCCGAGTGGCGCGTCCGGTGACGAGCGTCGAGCGGGAGGCGGTCCTCGGTCGTGGCGAGCTCGATCTGGCGACGGCTGGCGCGGGTACCACGGTCGAGGTCCTCACGCGGCTGGCGACATCGCCCACGGGCCTGACCTCGCAGGAGGCGACGAGGCGGCTCGAGACGTTCGGGCGCAACGTCTTGGCGGAGCACCGGGTCACTCCGTGGAGCGTGCTCGTCCGCCAGCTGCGGAACCCGTTGCTCATCCTGCTCCTCTCCGCCGCGGGAGTGTCGGCGGTGACCGGCGACAGGACCGACGCCGGGATCATCGCCGCCATCGTCTTGCTCAGCGTCGGATTGGGCTTCGTCAACGAATACCGCTCGGAGCTCGCCGTCGCCGCGCTGCACGAGAACATCCGCCATGAAGCGGTCGTGTGGCGTGACGGCGCACAGCGCCGTATCGATGTGCGCGACCTCGTCCCAGGCGACGTCGTCGAGTTGCGCGTCGGGGAACTCGTCCCCGCCGACGTCCGTCTGCTCGACGTGAGCGAGCTCGAGTGCGATGAGGCCGTGCTGACCGGTGAGTCAATGCCCGCAGCCAAGGTCGCTGACCCGCGCAGCACAGACTCGGCCGTCGACCTGCCGTCGTGTGCGTTCATGGGGACAATCGTGCGGCAGGGATCGGCGTCCGCCGTGATCGTGTCGACCGGCTCGGCCACGGCGTTCGGCAAGATCGCGGTCGGCCTCAGCGAAGGCCAAGAAGAGACGGCGTTCCAAGCCGGTCTGCGGGGCTTTTCCAAGCTTCTCGTCCGGGTGGCGGCGGTCCTGACCGTCTCGATCTTCGTGATCAACGTGGCGTTCTCCCGGCCTCTGATCGACGCGCTGTTGTTCTCCCTGGCCATCGCCATCGGGATCACGCCCCAGCTGCTCCCCGCCATCGTGAGCGTGTCCCTCTCGAGCGGTTCCCGCCAGCTCGCCCGCAAGAAGGTCCTCGTCAAGCGGCTGGTGACGATCGAGGACCTCGGCAACATCGAGGTGCTGTTCACCGACAAGACGGGCACGCTCACGGAGGGGACGATCACCTTCGACCGCTCGCTCGACGCCGCGGGTCATCCCGCGACCGAGCCGCTGGCGCTGGGCCTGGTCTGCAATGAGGCGACCGTCACCGATGAAGGGCCCGTCGGTGGCAACGCCCTCGACGTCGCACTGTGGCTGGCACCCGAGGCGAAGTCGCTGGACGTCCACGCGGAGCGGCTCGGTATCGTCCCGTTCGACCACGAGCGCCAGCTCGCGTCAGTCCTGGTCCGCGTCACGGGCGGCCCGAACCGGCTCGTCACCAAAGGCGCGCCGGAGGCGGTCCTCGCCCGGTCCGTCGAGGTGCCCCCCGAGTCCCGGCGCACGCTTGACGCCCTGTTCGCCGAAGGCGCCCGCGTCGTCGCTGTTGCGGCACGAGACGCACCGGAGCTGCAGTCTGTCGGGCCCGCCGACGAGCACGACCTGCACCTGGTGGGGTTCCTCACCTTCATCGACCGGCCCAAGGCCGACGCCGCGGAGTCGTTGGCCAAGCTCGGCGCCCTCGGGGTGGCCGTGAAGATCATCACCGGCGACAACGGGGTGGTCGCGGCCAAGGTCTGTACGGACCTCGGGCTCACCGTCGAGCAGGTCCTGGCCGGCGCCGACCTGGACCGCCTCGATGACGATGCCCTGGCCGCTGCCATCCCGACCACCACCGTTTTCGCCCGGGTGAGCCCGGACCAGAAGTCGCGCATCATCAAAGTCGCCCGGCGAACCGGCCGCGACGTCGCCTTCCTCGGCGACGGGGTCAACGACGCCGTCGCCCTCCACGCCGCGGACATCGGCATCTCGGTCGACTCGGCCGCCGACGTGGCCAAAGACGCCGCCGACATCGTGCTGCTCGACAAGGACCTCGGCGTGCTCGCTGAGGGGGTGATGGAAGGCCGCCGGATCTTCGCCAACACCCTGAAGTACGTCCTGATGGCGACGTCATCGAACTTCGGCAACATGTTCAGCGCGGCGGGCGCCTCCCTGTTCCTGTCGTTCCTGCCGATGCTGCCCTCGCAGATCCTGCTCAACAACCTGCTCTACGACGTCGGCCAACTCGCCATCCCGGGCGACCGCGTCGATCCTGAAGTCCTCGCCCGGCCCGCCGCGTGGGACATCTCGTTCGTCCGCAGGTTCATGAGCGTGTTCGGCCCGCTCAGCTCGATCTTCGACTTCCTGACCTTCTTCGTCATGCTGTCGGTGCTCAATGCCACGCACACCGAGTTCCGCAGTGGCTGGTTCGTCGAGTCGCTCGCCACCCAGACGCTCGTCGTGTTCCTCATCCGGACTCGCCGTATCCCGTTCATCCGCAGCCGGCCCAGCCCGGCCATGATCGTCCTGCCGATCACGTGTGCCGTTATCGGCGCCGTCCTGCCGTTCAGCCCGCTCGCCCACACCCTCGGGTTCAGCCGCCTGCCGCTGTCCTTCTTCCTGATCCTCCTCGGGATGATCGTGACGTACCTCATGCTGGTCGAGATGGCGAAGGCGCGCTTCTACGGCACCGTGGCCCGCCCGCGGAAGCCCCCCAGCACGCACGAACAACGGCTCGCACGTCGGGTGGCCCGGCGCGCCGCCCGCTTCACGCGCCGCAAGGCGCCTTCGCCTCGCTGACGAGGGCCTTTGGGCCCCCCGTGCGCGCCGTACCATGCCGCGGTGGCGCTGCGCGTCGTGGGGGCGGGGCTCGGTCGCACCGGGACCTACTCGCTCAAGCTGGCACTGGAACGGCTCTTGGGTGGGCGCTGCCACCACATGGCTGAGGTGCTCGCCGACCCCGAACGCCATTTTGCGTTGTGGGCGCCTGTGCTGCGCGGTGAGGAGGTGGACTGGGAGGAGGTCTTCGCCGGGTACGTCGCCCAGGTCGACTTCCCGGGCGCGGCCTTCTGGCCGGAGCTCAGCGAGGCGTTCCCCGACGCGCTCGTGGTCCTCTCCACGCGGCCGGCGGCGGCGTGGTACCGCAGCGCGGCGTCGACCATCTTCCAACTCGGCGACGACCATGCGTCCTCACCGTTCGGCGACATCTGGCGGGAGCGGTTCGGGTTCAGCGACCCGTTCGACGACCGCGAGGCGACGATCGCCGCCTACGAGCGGCACAACTCCACCGTGCGGTCCGCCGTGCCCGCGGCCCGCCTCCTCGAGTGGACCGCCGCCGACGGCTTCGGGCCGCTCTGCGACCGGCTGGGGCTTCCCGTCCCCGACGAACCGTTCCCCTGGACGAACACCACCGCGGAGTTCCGCGCCCAGAACGGCATGGACTGAACCGCCACCGCGGCCGCCGGCGTCCACGACACACCCGAGCCACATTGGCGCTTGACATGTAACCATAAGGTTACGTATTGTGCCGAGGTGTGGACGATGGCCTCGTCTTCAAGGCGCTCGCAGACCCGACGCGCCGCTTCCTGCTCGACCTCCTGTTCGAACGCGACGGCCGCACGTTGACCGAGCTCGAGTCGAAGGTCGAGATGACGCGTATCGGGGTGATGAAGCACCTGCGGCTGCTCGAAGATGCGGGGCTAGTCGTGACGCAGCGTGTGGGCCGGGAGAAGCTGCACTTCCTCAACCCGGTCCCGATCCGCCTGATCCACGACCGCTGGATCAACAAGTACACCGAGGGCCGCGCGTCGGCACTCGTCAACCTGAAGAGAGAGTTGGAGGCCCGGGAATGAGCACATCGACGAGCATCGAGACAGTCCAGATCTACCGCGTGTACATCAAGGCGACGCCCGAGGCGATCTGGGACGCGCTCACCCAACCGGAGTGGACCGTCCAGTACGGCTACGCGCCGCTCGTGGACTACCAGCTGTGGACGGGTGGTGCATTCCGGGCGCATGCCAACGAGGGCATGAAGGCCATGGGCTGCCCCGACGTCATCAGCGATGGTGAGGTGATCGAAGCCGACCCGCCGCGGAAGCTGGTCCAGACATGGCGGATGACCATGACGCCCGAGCTGGCCGCCGAGGCGTTCACCAGGCTGACCTACGACATCGAGCCCGCGCGCGGGGGTGTGACCAAACTCACGGTCACCCACGAACTTGCCGGCGCGCCGATGTGGGCCGCCGTGCTCCGGGGCGAGAGCGAGGCCGACGGGGCCGGTGGGGGCTGGAACGAGATCCTCAGTGGGCTGAAGACCTTGCTGGAGACCGGGCAGCAACTTCCGTTCCAGAGCGGCCCGGCATCCCTGTGAGGCGCTGCAGCAGAAGGATGGACTGTGACGCGGGAGCGCTGAAGGCGTCTCGGCGTTGCTCCGCCGGGCAGCCTCGGCGCCAGCGTCACATCGGTTAGGGGCGCCGGCGCGAACCTCGGAGCTTGGCGCGAACGACGCCCGATGTCGGCACGTACTCCCATGCCTTCACGTCGCGGGAGTGGCGACAGGCCAGCTCGCGTGTCGCCACTCCCGCATGCGTGCCGCACCGCTGCCACGCCGCGCCGGTGAGCACGGCCTCGATGGCGCACTTCAGGCCTTCGTGGGCGTCGGAGACCACCAACTGCACCTCCTCGGGCAGCTACGCCTGGCGCCGCTCGACGAACACCTCCGCATGCAGACCAGGCGCGAATGAGGCGCGCACGCATACAGTCCCCCGCCGTGGACGACTCGGTATGGGCGGGCGCGATGGCGCGGATCGGTGCGGCCGGCGACCGCTTGGCCGCCGCGATGCGCGAACGGGGCGAAGATGTCGACACGGACGTCTACGTCACGCTCCTCGGCTCGCTCATGGACACGTACCTCAACCGCGTCAGCGGTGAGGCGCGTCACCCCACCTTCGTGCCGTGCTGTGGGTACTTCCAGCACCTGGGTTCCCCGAACCCCGACACGGTGTACCGCCGCGCGCCCGTCGATGACAGGGCCGTCTACCGCCTGACCGGCGAGCGCGGCGACGCCTGGCAGGTGACGATCATGCCGTTCACCGAGATGATGCTGGGCTTCACCCCCCTCGATCTCTCCGACGTCGCGCACGGACACGATGGGCGGTTCGACGTCCTAGTGAGCACGGAGCGCCCCGCGGGGTACGGCGGCGACTGGTGGCCACTCGAGCCCGGCACCGCGAGCCTGTGGATCCGCTCGGTGTCTGACCGATGGGGTGAGGAGCGAGACCCGCGCATTGCCATCACGCGTGTCGACGAGCCCGCACGAGCGCGGCCGTCGGGTGACGCGATCCGCCGGCAGGTCGCCGCGCTCGGGACCATGGTCGAGCGCATCGTCGAGTACGGCATAACGCACGTCGACGACCTGATCGAGCAGGGCTTCGTCAACCGGCCCAAGACGGTCGACTACGGCCAGACCGGCGCCATGCCGCTCCAGCACTACCACGAAGCGGTGTTTCAACTGGCCGACCACGAGGCGCTCCTGGTGGAGGCGCACCTCCCCGCCGGTGCCGACTACTTCTCGTGGTCGCTCACCGACCGGATGCTCGTCACCCTGGACTGGACCCACGCGCAGACCAGCCTCAACCGTTCGCAAGCGATCGTCGACGAGGACGGCGTGCTGCGGGCGGTGGTGAGCGCGACCGATCCGGGCGTCGCCAACTGGATGGACACGACTGGCTACCGCACCGGTGTGGTGCAGTGCCGCGAGATCGGATCGGTGGAGGTACCCGAGCTCACCGCGCAGGTCGTGCCGCTGGCGTCGCTCCGGGAGCACCTGCCGGCCGGTACCGCGTTCGTCACGCCCGAAGCGCGCGCGGACGCGCTGCTCACGCGCCGGACGGGCTTCCAGCTGCGGTCGCTCTGGTGACGCCGGGAAGCACCGCTTCACCCCACAGCTCGAAGTCGGGGAACATCTCGGGGCTCATGTCGATACCGACCTGCGCGGCGGCGATTCGGGGGTCGGTGTGCTCCGTCGCCGTCTCCGGTAGCGGGCACGGCTTCCCGGCTTCCCACGTGCGGAGCGAGCGGCGCGAGTGGTCACACGCGAGCAGGAAGCTGGTTGCGGTGGAGCCGGTGCGCGATCTCGAGCCCTTCACGCCACGTGTCGAGGCCGAAGTCGTCGGAGCCCGCCCGTTCGGTGGCGGTTGCGATCAGCGCGTCGACGACGATCAGCTGGCTCCCCCGGTGCGGCAACCCGTCGATTTACAGGTTCGGTGACTACTGTAATGGTCATGACCGAGGCCCCGTCGACGTCCGTGCTGATCCTGGAGGCGGCCCGGCGCACCATCCGCGCCCGGGGGCCCGAGAAGCTCTCGATGTCGGCGGTCGCGGCGGAGGCGGGCGTGTCCCGCCCGACGCTCTACCGCTGGTTCCCCACAAAGGCGCTCCTGCTCGGCGCCATCGCCGCATACGAGGTCGAGCAGTTCGACGTCGGACTGCAGGAGCTCGCCGGCCGCCATGCCGATCCCGGTCGCCGTCTCGACGCCGCCTTGCGGTACCTCGTGATGTACCTCGATCCGACGCTCGGCGCCGACTCGATCCGGGTCGACGCCGACTTCGCCCTCCAGAGCCTCAACGACTCGCTGGAGTCTCACGTCACGTCGCTCGCCCGTGTGCTGGGCGACGCGCTCGACGAGGTGCCGGCCGCGCGCAGCCGGCAGGTCACGCGCGAGCAGGCGGCAGAGGTGTTCCTCCGCCTCGCCTACTCGCAGTACCTGGTGCCCACGCACGACGCGGAGGACCTGCTCGCCACCATGCGCGCGTTCGCTGGGCTGCCGAGTCGCCGGCGGGGGCGCGCACCTGCGTGAGCTAGACGGACTCGACCTCCGAGATAGTCGGCTCGAACTCCACGTCGTTCTTCGGCGAGCAGTCGAACGTGCCCTTCTTTACAGAGGCGGCCCAAAGTGTAAGGTTACAGCTCGTGAGGACAGCCTCAGTGGAAGCCGAGATCAACTACATCCGCAACCCACCGCCGCCGGGCGGCGCCGTCCTCGAGTACGTCACAGAGGACGAGGACCGCAACACGATGGTCACGCGTCCTGGGCAGCCGATGCCGATCACGAGCGCGCGGGGCATGGACACCGACCTCGAGCGCGAGGGCTTCCGGATCGTGCGCTTTCCCAGCTCCGTCGTCGACTTCCACCAGCTGCAGCTCGACCCGGCAGTCGACGCGCAGTACATGGAGGAGACGGCGGCGATGCTCACCGAGCTCGTCGGGGCGGCGCGTGTGATCATGCTCGGCGGCGGCAAGAAGCGCTACGGCGAGTCGGCCGTCGACCAGCTGGCGGTACTGAAAAACGCGAAGCCGGCGCGCTACCCGCACGCGGACAACACCGACGCGTCCGCACTGGAGCTCGCCAATCTGTTCGATATGTTCGTCGACGGCTTCAATCTCCACGCCTACCGACGCTGGGCGATGTACAACGTCTGGCGTGCGATCACGCCACCACCGCAGGACTTCCCGTTGGCGCTGTGCGACGCACGGTCGGTGAGCCCAACCGACGAGATGACGGTCACCGCGATCACCGAGGAGCTCCAGGGCAACATCGTCCACGACACGGTGAGCTACGTGCACAACCCCGGGCACCGTTGGTACTACTTCCCCGACATGACGATCGACGAGGTGATCGTGTTCAAGTCTGGTGACAGCGACCCCACCGGCGCAGTCCGCGTAGCCCACACCGCGTTCACCGATCCCACTTGCCCATCCGGCGTTCCCACGCGCGCGAGCGTGGAGATGCGCGCGCTCGCGGTGTTCGCCTGATGGCGGCCACCAGCGTCGACGAGGTGATCGCACGTGCGTCGGCGCTCACCGATGTCACCGACCCCGCACCCGAGCACTTCCTCGAGAACCTCACCGCCGTCGTCGAGAGCATCAACGACGAAGCTGCGCTCACCGACGGAGGCCTCCAGGGGATCTTGTCGCAGTTGGTGCCGGCGCTGCGCAACCGCATCGAGGTCGACGCCTACGTCGCCGAGCATCCGGAGGTCGACCAGTCACGCCTCTCGGCACCCATCTTCCTGACCGGACTGCCGCGCTCGGGCACGACGTACTTCCAATACCTCTTCGACCAGGATCCACGGCTGCGGATGATGCGCACCTGGGAGGGCGACCGCCCGTCACCTCCGCCCGCGCTCGACCCCGAGTCGGCTGCACGACGACACGCGGCGAGCGTCGAGCAAGCCCGCGTGATGCGCGAGGCGACGGGCGGAAAGATCGACGCCTTCCACCTCACCGACGTCGACGGCCCGCAGGAGTGCCTGGCCATCCTCGACCAGACGTTCGTGAATCCCGGTCTCCTCTGGACGATGTCGGTGTTCGGGTACCTCGAGTACCTGCTCCACGAGGCAGACCTGCAAGAGGCCTACGAGTACCACGCCCGCGTGCTGCGCCTGCTGCAGCAAGGCGCGCCCGAACGCCGGTGGGCGCTCAAGTGGCCGTGCCACCTTCTCGCGCTCGACGCCATCGCCGCGGTGTACCCCGACGCGAAGTTCGTGGTGACCCACCGGGACCCTGTGCAGGCGCTGGCATCGAACTGCAGCCTCACCAACATGCTGCGCGCTGGGACATCGCCGCACGCCGACCCGCTGCACATCGGACGCGACATGCTCGAGCTCGTGCGCCAGCACGTCGACCGGCTCGTCGCCTTCGACATCGAGCAGGAGCAGCTCGGCAGCGGCCGGCTCGTGCACGTCGACTACTACCAACTGGTCGACGATCCCGCCGCCGCGATGCCAGCCGTGTTCGACGCCGTCGACCTCGAGTGGACGCCCGAGGTCGACGAGCGCGTCCGCACGTGGCGCGAGGAGAACCCCAAGGGGAAGCGCGGCGCCCACCAGTACGACCTCCGCGACTACGGCCTCGAGCCCGAGGCCGTAGCCGAGGCGTTCGCCGCCTACACGGAGCGCTTCGACATCCCCAGCGAGTCCAGCGCCGCCTGAGCGAAGAGCGCTCGCAACGCGGCAGCGGAGGGTTGTGTAGGGATGGACCAGCCGGAGCGAGCCGCGTACTTGAAGGTCGGATCAGGGAAGGTGCGGGCCAGAGAAGTCTCTGGCGATCACGAAACGCTGGATCTCGCAGGTGCCTTCGAAGATCGTGTTCTTGCCTTCCCTGGACCGGCCCGGTCTGCCGAGGAGTCTCACGTCCAGAAAGCACCGCCGACCTGGGACTTCTTCCGTGGGCGCTTCTTCCGTGGGCCCGGCTGGGATCGAACCAGCGACCGAAGGATTATGAGTCCTCTGCTCTGACCACTGAGCTACGGGCCCGCTTCACCCTGCCATACGCGCTCGCCCGGCGTGCCTACTTGGGGTCGAAGCGCACTGCGCCGTCGAGACGGACGACCGTCCCGTTGAGGTACTCGTTCGTCACCAGGTGCTCGGCCAGGCGGGCGAACTCCTCGGGTTGGCCGAACCGCCGGGGGAACGGCACCTTGGCCTCGAGGGCTTCCTGCATCGCCGAGCGGACGTTGCCCCAGGCCTCGGTCAGCATGGTGCCCGGGGCGATGCAGTTCACCCGGATGCCGATGGCGGCCAGGTCGCGCGCGGCGATGATCGTCATGCCGATGATCCCCGCCTTGGCCGAGCCATAGGAGATCTGCCCGATCTGGCCTTCGATGCCGGCGATCGACGCGGTGAGGACGATCGCGCCCCGCTCCCCGTCCTCGTTGGCAGGCTCGAGCGCACCCATCGCCGCGGCAGCCATCCGGACGGTGTTGAACGTACCGACCATGTTGAGCTCGACCGTCTTCGCGAACGGCTCCAGAGCGTGCGGCGTCCCATCGCGGTTCACCGTCCGGCCCCCGCCGGGCACCCCCCCGCCGGCGATGGCGAAGCACATACGCAAGGGGCCGAGGCCCTGGGCGACCTCGATGGCGTGGGCCAGGTCGGCCTCGTCGAGGATGCTGCCTCCGACGCCTACCGCGCCCTCGCCGAGCTCGCTGGCGACCTGCTGCGCCCCCTCGCCGTTGCGGTCGAGGATCACCACCTTCGCTCCCTGCGCGTGGATGTGGCGGGCGGTGGCCTTCGCCAGCCCGCTCGCGCCACCCGTCACCAGCGCGACATTCCCTTCGACCTTCACCGTTGCCTCCCGTTCGGTGCCGCACCCTAGGCAAGGCCCGCGTACGCTGCCACCTGATGAAGGTGCGCATCGGCATCGGTACCGGCGGCGCGCTGCCCGCCGAGGAGCTGGCGGCGGTCGTGGACGCGATCGACGAGCTCGGGCTCGACTCGCTGTGGCTCAGCGAGGTCCTCACCGCCCCGGTGCCTGACCCCCTCGTCGCCCTCGCCTTCGCCGCGGCGCACAACCCCCGCGTCAAGCTCGGCACGACGATGCTGCTGCCCGGGCGCAACCCCGTCCGGCTGGCGAAGGAGTGCGCGACGCTCGACGCGCTGTCGAAGGGGCGCCTGCTGATCACCTTCGTGCCCGGCCTCGGCCGCGACCCCGAGCGGGCCGCCATCGGGCTGCCGACGGGGCGCCGCAACGCCGCCATCGACGAAGTCCTCCCGTTGCTACGGCGGCTCTGGTCGGGCGAGACGGTCAGCCATCACGGTGAGTTCGCCGACTTCGACGGCGTGGCCCTGTCGCCCCTCCCCCATCAGCAACCCCTCGAGGCATGGCTCGGCGGCATGGTGCCCGCCGCGCTCGAGCGCTGTGGACGGCTCGCCGATGGGTGGCTGCCCTCGTTGTGCACACCAGAGGAAGCGGCGAAGGGCAAGGCGGTTATCGACGATGCCGCGGCCCGCGCCGGCAGGTCGATCAGCAACGAGCACTTCGGCATCAGCCTCGGGTACGCCCGTCAACCGCTGAGCGATGACGCAGCCATGGCCATCGCCAGTCGGGCGCATGGCCACGACCCGCGAGAACTCGTCCCCGTCGGCTTCAGCGAACTACGCCGAGCCATCGGGCGCTTCGTGGACGTCGGGTTCTCCAAGTTCGTCGTCCGGCCGCTCGCGCCGCCCGCGGACTGGCGCGCCGAACTGGAGGAGGTGGCGGCCGCCGTGGGCGACCTGCAGACCTGATGGGCACGACTGGCGAGGTCGTGCTGACCGACCTGGTGTTCCCGGAAGGACCGGTGTGGTGCGCCGATGGGACCGTCGTGTTCACGAGCGTGCCCGAGGGTGCGCTCTACCGGCTGCACCCCGGGCCGGGTCGCGCCGAACGGATTGCGAGCGTCGGCGGCGGCGCGAACGCGGCCGCGCCGGCGAGCGACGGTGGGTTCGTCGTCACCCAGAACGGCGGCATCGACTTCACCAAGGCCCAGGTGTTCAAGGAGCCGCCCCCCTACCATCCGGCGACGCCCGGCCTGCAGCGCGTGCTGCCCGATGGCACCGCGCACTACCTGTGCGACACGGGCTTCCTCGCGCCGAACGACCTCGTCACCGCCGCCGACGGGACCCTGTACTTCACCGACCCACCGCACCACCCGCCGCCGCCGGAGCCGCTCGGGCGCGTGCACGCCCTGCACCGCGACGGGACGACATCGGTCATCGCGTCCGGCTTCCACTACTGCAACGGGATCGCCCTGGAGCCCGACGGGACGATCGTCGTCGTGGAAGGCAAGGGCCTGATGCGCGTGCACCTCGACGGGACCACGGAGTGGGTGACGGAGGTGGTCGGGCAGGGCGGTGACGGGTTCTGCCTCGACGTCGAGGGCAACTTCTATGTCGCCGCGACGCGTGACCACGGTATCCGCGTCGTCAGCCCCGGCGGGAAGGACCTCGACTTCTTCCCGATCCCGGACCCGCCCGACGGTTTCGGCATCGTGACCAACTGCTGCTTCGGTGGCGACGACGGGAGGACGCTGTTCGCGACGGATGGGATCCCGGGGTGGCTCGTCGCCTGGGAGCACATGCCCGTCCCGGGCCGGGAGGTCCATCCCTGGCCGGTGCCGTGATCTGGAATCTCAACCTATTGCTCCGGGGGAGAGACTCGAACTCTCAACCATCGCCTTAACAGGGCGCCGCTCTGCCGATTGAGCTACCCCGGAATCGACGGATGAGGATAGCAGCGCAGCCACGAGGCCGATGATTGCCCGGTGCGTCGTGGCGCAGCAGTACGACAGGGACGCGCAGCCCATCGGGTGCTTGGTCGTTCGGATCGTCGCGTCGGCCAGCGCGCGATAGGGGCGCCTGAACTGCGCAGGAGGGACGCCGACCGCTCGCGACCAGAACTCCGTGGCGCGATCGATGTCAAGGCCGGCGTGGAGGTACACGCGGGCGCGCAGGCGGCTCTCGTCGATCGGGAAGAAGTGGCGCAGCCAGCTGGCAAAGAACGCCATCATGCGTGGGTCGCTGTTGACGAACACCACGACACCGTCTCGCTTGGCCCCTTCACCTGCGTAGAGGGCGGCGCCCGCCACGAGGAACTCCCGCTCACTCAGCATCCCGATCCGCCGGCGGCCCTCGTCCAGGAGCGCGTCGATCTCGGCCTGTTTTCGGCGTTGCAGCGCATTGGGGCCCCGTCTCTGGCCGCGACGGCGCGGGCCGGGGGTGAACTCGACGTCGCGCACCCACAGCGACACCGAGCTCTTCGACACGCCGAGCTCCTTGGCGATGTCGAGCAACGTCATGCCCTCGGCACGCAGTTCACGGGCCTTCGACCGCTCGGCGAGCTTTCCACGGTAGCCCATGGGAGCGGAAGGTATCGAACACACGTTCGAGTGTCAATACGGTAAACAGATGACTATGAACAAGTTCCGCGTCGGTGCGCTCCTCGGCTTGGCGGTCGGCTACTACTTCGGGACGAAGGCCGGGCGGGAGCGCTACCACCAGCTCAACGCATGGATGCGGCGGGCACGCACGAGCGGGGCGTTCGACCAGGCCGCGACGGTGGTGGGCAAGGCCAAGGCGGTCGTCGACCTCACCCGCGAGCGGGTGGTGGACGTGACCGATCAGAAGACCGACGCCGCCCGCCCGTAGCGCCCCGTCGGGACCGTAGAGACGTCGGGACCAGAGAGCTGCGTCGGGACCGACGCGCGCAGAAGGGCGGGCGGCATGGCCGAACTCGAGGGGTACACGCGCACGAGCTTCGTCTCTGAGGGCAAGGCCCGCGACGTGTTCGTGACCGGCTCAGGGCCGGCGGTGATCGTGATCTCCGAGATCCCCGGCATCACGCCGAATGTCGCAGCATTCGGGAGGCGCGTGGCGTCGATCGGGTGCACGGCGTGGTTGCCCCACGTCTTCGGCGAGCCCGGCCGAGCCCCATCGGGGACGTACATGTTGCGCTCCGTGCTCCCGGCGTGCGTGTCCCGCGAGTTCGTCGCGTTCACCACCGGGCGGACGAGCCCCATCACCGTCTGGCTGCGTGCGCTCGCCCGCCACGCCCACGAGCAGTGCGGCGGCCCCGGTGTGGGTGTCGTCGGCATGTGCTTCACGGGCGGGTTCGCCCTCGCCATGGCGGTCGACGACGTCGTGCTCGCTCCCGTCATGAGCCAGCCCGCCCTCCCCGCGCCCCTCACGGCCAAGCACAAGCGCGACCTCGGCATCTCCGCCGACGACCTCGCCAGTGTGAAAACCCGGTGCGCCGACGAACCCGACCTGTGCGTGCTCGGGCTGCGGTTCACCAACGACCGCTCCGTCCCCGCCGAGCGGTTCCAGCGCCTGCGCGACGAGCTGGGCGACCACTTCGTCGCGGTCGAGATCGACTCGTCCCCCGGCAACCCCTACGGCCACCCGGCCAACGCCCACTCGGTGTTGACCGAGCACCTCCAAGACACCGACGGCACACCGACGCGCGACGCGCTCGACCGGGTGCTCGACCTGTTCCGCTCGCGCCTGGTGGCGCCGGCGGGCGAGCCGGGGTAGTCGGGCCCACACGACGACCCCGCGCGCGCCCAAGCGGAGACGCGGGCGCCGGCCGGGCGCGGGACCCGGTCAGGTTCCCCGAGGCCGTTACTCGGCTTCGAGGTAGTCGCGCAACCGTTGCGAGCGGATCGGGTGGCGCAGCTTGGCGAGCGTCTTGGCCTCGATCTGGCGGATGCGCTCGCGCGTGACGCCGAACTCCTTGCCGACCTCCTCGAGCGTGCGCATGTGCCCGTCGTCGAGGCCGAAGCGCAGGCGCACGACCTTCTGCTCGCGCTCGGACAGCTGGCTGAGCGCTTCTTTGACCGCTGCGTTCAGCATGGCGCGCGCAGCCGCATCGGCCGGCACCTCGGCATCGGCGTCCTCGATGACATCCGACAGGCTGAACCCGTCCTCGTCCCCCATCGGCTGCTCGAGCGACACCGTGTCCTGGTTGAGCCGCAGGATCTCTCGGACGCGCGACACCGTCATCTCGGAGCGCTCGGCCACCTCCTCGACCGCCGGTTCGCGGCCGAGCTCCTGGAGCAGCTGACGCTGCACGCGCACGACCTTGTTGATGGTCTCGACCATGTGCACGGGGATGCGGATGGTGCGCGCCTGGTCGGCGATGGCACGCGTGATGGCTTGGCGGATCCACCACGTCGCGTACGTCGAGAACTTGAAGCCTTTGGTGTAGTCGAACTTCTCGACCGCCCGCATGAGGCCGAGGTTCCCCTCCTGGATCAGGTCGAGGAATGCCAGGTTGCGGTTGCGGTAGCGCTTGGCGATCGACACGACGAGGCGCAGGTTGGCCTCGATCAACTTCCCCTTCGCCGTCTCGCCGTCGCGGGCGCGCCGCACCAGGTCGCGGTGCTCCGCGTCGGTCATGGGCTCGGGATGCCCACCCTCCTCCAACAGCGCCGAACGGTCCGCCAGTGCGACCTCCGCGGCGGCACCGGCCTCGATGCGCTGCGCGAGCGAGACCTCCTCCTCGGCAGAGAGCAGCGGGACCTTGCCGATCTCCTTGAGGTAGAAGCGGACAGGGTCGGCGCCCGCACCGGTGAGGCTGTCATCACCGAGCAGGCGGTCCACGCCGAGCGGCTTGGCACGTCGCGCCACGCCCGGCGCGGCATCGGCAACGGCGGCTTCGGCAACGGCGTCATCGGCCGCAGGATCGACAACCGCGTGATCGACAACCGCGTGATCGACAACCGCCGCATCGGAAACCGCCGCATCGGGGATGTCGGCGGCGGTGACGGGAGGCCGGAGGCGGCCTGCCGTGTGATCGGCAGCGCCCGCAGGCTCGAGTGGGTCGTCGCCGGCTCCGGCGCGCTCGAGCGGCTCGTCCGCCGCGGGCGCCAATGGGCCGGCCCCCGGTGCGCCGGGGAGCGCGGTGCGTGCCGTGGCCGCGCCATCGCGCCCGAGCGGGCCCACCACACCCGGCGCCTGCAGCTCCGCTGCGAGCGTGTCGTCGAGCACGTCGTCTTCGAGGCGCGCGGCCAGGTGGATGTCCTGCTCCCCCGCGTCGAACGCGATCCCTTCGGCATGGATGCGGTCGATCACCGCGGCGAGGACGTCGGCCGTGAGCTCGACGTCGCCGAGCGCGGGCACGACATCGTCCATCGTGAGCGCCCCGCGGCGGCGGCCGATCTCGAGCAGCGCGACGAACAGTGCGGACGCGGTGACAGCTGGCGTGCCCCCCTCGTCCGAGAGCGTCGGCGTGCGCTCGCTCATGCACCCTCCTCGCCTGCTCGGCACAGCCAGGCTACCAACTGCGAGGCGGCCTCAACGCGCTGCGCCGGATCGCCCAGCACCTCGATCCGCTCCTTCGGCCATCGGAGGTCCACGGCCGACTGCGTCGCGCGCGCCTCGGCCTCGATCGCGGAGAGCGCTCGGAGCGCCGCGGACCGCACAAGCACGGCCACAACGTCGTCGGGCTCGGTCCCGGGGTCCACCTCCTCGACGGCCAGCCGGTAGAGCAGGGCCTGGGCTTCCGGCGTGGCGCGCTCGATGGCGCCGGCGAGCGTCGGCTCCTCGAGCAGCGCCGTGAGCGCGCTGCGGTGCACCGGGTCGTCGAACAGCACGGGCTCGAGCAGCTCCGCGACGGCCTCGGGGCGGTGGATCGCCAGCCGCAACGCCTCGAGCTCGGGACCGCGCGCGGAGAGGACCGGCATACGGGCGCGTCCTTCCACCGGCGCGGGCGCCGTACTGGCACCACCGTACGCCTCGGCCCGTTCGCGCGGCGGGGCGGCGCGCAGTTCCTCGAGCCGGGCCCGGAGCCGGTCGGCGTCGGCGATCCGGCACCGGTCCGCGACATTCATGAGGTACTTGTCGCGCACGAGGTCGTCCGGGTGCGCGGCGATGACGGCGAGCGCGCGCTCAGCAGCGCGCGCCTGGCCTTCGAAGGTGGACAGGTCCGCGCCGTCGAGCACGCGTGCGAGCCGGAACTCGAGGAAGGGACGCGCAGCGGCGACCGCCTCGCGCAACGCGTCGGGCGGCGTCGACCCCGGGTCCGCACCGGGGGGCAGGGCGAGCACGAAGATGTCGAGCTCGAGCCGCTGCTCCCATGCGAAGAACCGTTCGGCTGCGCCCTGCCCCGCGGCGTCGGCGTCGTAGGCGAGGATTACACGCCGGGCGAAGTTCTTCAGCTTCGCCATGTGCTCGTCGGCGAGCGCCGTCCCGCACGTCGCGACGGCGCGCGCCATGCCGGCGCGGTGGAAGGCGATGACGTCCGTGTAGCCCTCGCACACGATGACCTCACCGGACCTGGCCACTTCGTCCTTGGCCCAGTTGAGCCCGTACAGGACGCGGCGCTTGGAGTAGAGCGGGCCCTCCTGCGAGTTCTTGTACTTGGGGCCGTCGCCCCCCGGGAGCACGCGCCCCCCGAAGGCGACCGGCTTCCCGTCGACATCGAAGATGGGGAACATGACCCTGCCCCGGAAGGCGTCGATCATGTTGCCGGTCTTGCTCCGGAAACCGAGCCCGGTCTCGGAGAGCACATCGGCATCGCAGTGCAGCGCACGGCAGAGCTCGTCCCACCCGCTCGGCGCCCACCCGAGCTTGAACGCGCGCACCGTCTCCGAGTCGTAGCCGCGTTCGTGGCGCAGGTACCGGCGCGCC
>Ga0070741_10006038_pt1 | contig 26317 bp, 23 predicted proteins | sample Coa_R1_4_FD_66440 | JGI IMG/M metagenome (GOLD analysis project Ga0070741, IMG submission 66440) | Surface soil microbial communities from Centralia Pennsylvania, which are recovering from an underground coalmine fire - Coalmine... | ecosystem: Environmental > Terrestrial > Soil > Unclassified ... | reverse complement strand
CGACTTATGCACAGAAAGTGAAGAAAAAAGCCGGGACCGCAGGGTCCCGGCAATGACGCTACGTGGTAGCGCAAAAGGAAAGTTCGGAAACCAGCTTATTCTTTTTTTCTGATTTCCATTGCTGATGATGGTCGAATATGATTCGCCCAACTTCGATTTCCCCATGCTCTTTGGTATCGATGACCTTATCGAATTGACCAGGAAGCCAATTCGATCCGGGACGGATAATTTTGTATCGTTTATCATCCGTCTCATCGCGTGCCAGAATCTCGCGAAGAACAGATTCGACGGTTTCTTTGCTTTGCGGATCTTTTCGCAGGATTTCGGCATGTCGGCGCTTCGCTCGAAGCCATACATCCTCGCACACCAGCAAAATATGGTCGTACCACGGCGCGAGACAGTGCGGAAAACGACCTTCAAGCAGGATTTTATTTCTCCGGCCGGCGCGTTCTAATTCGTCATCGCATCTTTCATCCATATTTGCTTCAGGATGCTCGGTATTCCAAAGAGCAAAATCTTTCTTGGACATTCCGACGGGCCGCATCCGGGTCATGATAATACTGCCGCTGACATGATCATATTCCGGGGCCAGTTTTAAAAATTCCCGACAGGCCGAGCTTCCCCCCACCCCCGTTAGGCTGGTGACAGTAACGCCATCCAAAAATTCTTGCTGATTGGCCATTAATGCCTCGTAACTGTAATCCCTCACTACGCACCTCCGTTGAAATTCTGGATAAAACCTAGCACTTTTGTTAGACTATGACAAATGGCAAAACTCTCCACTGAAAGCTACAAAGGCGTGCGGGATTTTTACCCCGAGGACCAATTTATCCAGAACTATATTTTGTCCATATGGAAAAAGACTGTGGAAAGTTTCGGCTACGTTGAATACGGCGCTTCCATCCTCGAGCCGGCAGAACTGTATCGCGTCAAAACCGGCGAAGAGATCGTCAACGAGCAGACCTATACATTTATTGACCGCGGAGAACGGGAAGTTACCCTTCGCCCGGAAATGACTCCGACCGTGGCAAGAATGGTGGCAGGAAAATCCAAAGAGCTGGCTTTTCCTTTGCGCTGGTATTCCATTCCCAATCTGTTCCGCTATGAAAAGCCTCAGCGAGGCCGCTTGCGCGAGCACTGGCAGTTAAATGTCGATCTGTTCGGAAGCGACAGCGTTGCCGCCGATGCCGAAATCATTACCCTGGCATACAACATCATGAAAGCTTTCGGCGCCCGGGACGGCGATTTTGAAATAAGGGTCAATGACAGAAAACTGCTGCACGAAAAATTCGCAAATCCCGAGGCGATACGGCTTCTCGATAAAAAGAACAAGCTGCCGGCCGAAGAATTCCAGAGACAATGGAACGAACTGGGCATCGGGGCATACGAACATGTTGCATGGAGCGAGGATGTCAAAAAAATTATTGATCATGTCGGAATCCCAAATGTCATCTTTGAGCCGACAGTCGCCCGCGGCTTTGACTACTATACCGGCATGATTTTCGAAGTCTTTGACACTAATCCGGAAAATCCGCGATCGCTTTTCGGCGGCGGCAGATATGACGACCTTACTTCCCTTTTTGGCGGCGATAAAATTTCAGCTGTCGGCTTCGGCGCCGGCGACGTGACCATGCGGGATTTTTTGGAAACACGAGGATTGTTGCCTGCATATAAACCCGCAGCGGATCTGTATATTGCAACCTTGGATGAAAATTTTATTCAGAATGCCAATGAACTTGCCGATACGCTCAGAAAAGACAATATCAATGTGGCAGTTAACATTACTGATAAAAAAATCGGCGATCAGATCAAGCTGGCTGACCGGCAAAAAATTCCGTTTGTATTAGTCATCGGCGAAAAAGAAGTCAAAACGGGAGAATACAATTTGAAAAAACTGGAAACCGGCAAGGAAACAAAAGCGAGAGCCGAAGAGATTCCTAATATCATACACAGATGAAAAAGGTCGTCCTCGATATCGAAACCCGGAATATTTTTCAGGATGTCGGCTCGCGCAATCCGGTCGACCTGGATATTTCGCTCGTCGGCCTCTACGACTACGAGACAAACAGCTATCACAGTTTTCTTCAGGAAGAATTTGAAAATATGTGGGAGATTCTGGAAAAAACCGACCTGATCGTCACCTATAACGGCGACCATTTCGACATTCCTATTTTGAACAAATACTATAAGCGCGACGGCAGAGGCGACCTGACCACCATCCGTTCTCTCGACGTCATGAAAGAGGTCAAGAATTCTTCCGGCCGGTGGCCGAAGCTCGACCAGATCGCCGAAGGCACGCTCAAGGTCAATAAAACCGGCACCGGTCTTGAAGCCCTGAACTGGTGGAAAGCCGGCGAAATTGAAAAAATTCGCGAATATTGCCTCAATGACGTGCGCATCACCAAAGATGTGTATGAATACGCGCTCAAAAATAAAAAATTGCTGTTTAAAGAAGGTCCCTTCATCCGCGAAATCAAACTCGACACCAAACACTGGGACTGGGTCCCCGAAGTGAAAACCGCAAGCTTGTTTTAGAAAATGAAACCCCCACGAATCGAAATTCGTGGGGTTATGATGACGGGAAGCCGCGTACGGCTTCCCCAGGGAAAAAAATTTTTTTACTCGAGAACAACGAGAACAAAGTGATTACTTGTTTACCAGCCCAGTAGGTTTTCCTCTCGAAGTGAGAAGTCCTTAACTGGGTTGCAAGTCAACACCTCCGTTTCTTCAGGCAAAGATTTCCGATGGACCACCGGGGGAACGCGCACCGTGCGCGTCCCCACGATGGGTTAACGACTCTATCGCTTTAGCCTACCGGCCCGATGGCATGAAACCTAAACGGGCAATTTTGGTGTTGGCAGATAGCTGGCCGCAACGGTATTTCCATGAATAGATTATCCGTCGCGTGCAGCATGTCGCCGAAAAAGGCGAAAGAGTCTGACACGTCGGCGTTATTCGACTTGTGTCTTTCTTAAAAGCCGATTAATCGCCGACAACTCGAACAAAATCGACATGTTGCCGGCGCCGCTGGAAGCTTAATTCAATTTTTGTGCGGCGGCCGCGCCCTGGTCGATCGAGATCGTCGGGTCAAAAGTTTCGAATGTGTTAAAGGAACTACGTTCAGGCGGCAAAAAACGTTTCATTGTTTCTAGAACCTCCTTGCCAATACCTTACCAAAACCCACTTTTCCTGTCAAGTCAAATTTAATATTCTCTTCTGCAATTGTAAAAATATGGCTATACAGAGCCATTATTTCAACTTATATTTCAAAACGAGGTAATCTGAAATCATAACTGACACAATTGCGACGATAAAACTGGTAATGACATCAACGACATGATGAAGCTCCAAAAAGACTCTCGAAAATGAGATTAAAATTGCAAAAATCCAGAGAAGTATTCCAAATTTTTTATTGAAAATAAACGTAATGGAAGCAATCAAAGCGGTAATAATGGCATGATCCGACGGAAAACCATTGGCGGAAAGGCCGGAAACTGCCGGCTGAATATGCAAAACCAAATATGGTCTCGGATTATTGTAAAGATAATGCAATATGGTCACGGAAATAAAACTTATGATACTTGAGAAAATCAGAACAAAAGCGGTTCTTTTCTGTCTCAGCTTCGGCTCAAAGAGGAAGAACAGGCCGAATAGAATCAGCGATATGTAAATCAGCTCTTGAGCAAAAAATAATGCCATGATACTATTCTAGCATGTCAGAAAAATTTGCAGTGCCGTTGGCCATTATCATTGCCGGAGGATTGATTGCCGGAGCAGTCTATTATGCCAGCGTGAAATCACCGAAGAACCTGCCGGCCGCGCAAGTGGCGGCTACCACCGACCAGGCCGTCGGCACCATGCGGCCCGTGACCTCCGACGACCATATTCTCGGCAATCCGAACGCCCAGGTCGTCATCGTTGAATATTCAGATCCGGAATGCCCGTTCTGCAAAGCTTTTCATCCGACTCTTCAGCAGATCATGGCTCAATACGGAGCAAGCGGACAGGTAGCATGGGTCTATCGCCACTTCCCTATTGCCGAGCTGCATCCGAAAGCCCCGAAAGAAGCCGAGGCATTCGAATGCGCCTGGGCTCAGGGCGGCAATGATATGTTCTGGAAATATGCAGATGCGGTGTATGCCACAACCAATTCCAATAATTCTCTCGATGACGGCGTGTACAATGTGCCAGCCACTCCGCCGCTTGATGCCAACGGCCAGCCTGCTTATGTTCAAAAACCTCCCCGCTCCAAAACCGATGCCGGCCAACTTTCGGATATTGCAAAAAGCTTAGGCCTGAATGTCGCCACGTTTGAAGACTGCCTGGCTAAAGGCACATATGCCGCCAAAGTTCAGGCCGACTATCAGGACGCTCTTGCCGCCGGAGGCAAAGGCACGCCGAACTCCATTTTAATTTCCAAAGACGGCACCAAAACCGATATCGCCGGCAATGTCCCCTACGCCAGTCTGAAAGCGACCATCGACGCGCTGCTTGGGAAGTAAACTAATTTAATTTCCGATATCCGCAATATCTGCAATCGGGTTCTCCGCAGAATTTGTCGGCGATCGTGCCTTTCCAGACATCGTCAAGCAACATTTGAATTTCTTTTTCTACTTCTTTTATATCTTCCGGATTAACAGGAATCGTAACAATCGGACATCGGCCTTTAGAATCTGGGGAGACAAACACTAACGATGTTTCCACTTTTTTGTTTCTAAATTGTGAATCTTTTTGCAAAAGCATTTTGTAAAAAACTAATTGGCGGAAATAATCTTTATTGCCTTCTTTGGTTTCTCCTTTGATTGCCGATACTGACATTGCCTGTCTGGTTTTATAATCAAACACTTCAGCCATATCGCCCGTATCGATAATAGCGTCGAGCATGCCGTGAAGCGGAATATCGTTGAAAAATGTCTGAATTCGCTTTTCTGAAAAAACTTTTGCCTTGGTTGAAAAATGATTTGATAATGCCTGAGCTACTGCAGGAGCATTTTCCTTTAATTCTTTTTTCAATAATTCCTTATCGCTGGCTGAAAGCAGGGTTTGGTCAATATACTCAAGGCTTTTTTCAATAATGGTTTTTTCAATATCTTTTCTGTCCGACAGCCAGACGGAATGCAACGCATGATGCATGGCATTGCCTTTTTCAGAGGACAGAGTCGGTGCCTGTGGCAGTTTCAGTATGCTTTCGTACAGAAACTTATTTGGACATTCAACGTAGTGATTGAGAGCGGTTACCGACAAGCCGGTTTTAAGCAGAACTGTTTTGGCTTCTTCCACAAGAAGAGAGCTCTCTTTATTTTTATTTTTTTGATTTATTTTTATTTCGTGAAGGCGCTTAAGCGGAACGGAGATAATATGGTCGGGATGCAGTTCGCTTAAAAAGCGCAACGGCGTAAGCATTTTGCCGTCGGATTCTTCCTTGGCATAGAGCATTGAAACGTGCTTTTTTGCCCGGGTAATGGCAACATAAAACAATCGGCGGATATCGGGTATTTCGCTTGCCGAATTCTTGGTTGGCAATATAAACGACGAGCCCCGGTTTCTGCCGATCCACATTTCTTCGTTGGCGTACGGAATAAAGACATAGTCAAATTCCAGGCCCTTGGAACCGTGCGCGGTCATGGCTTTGACCGGCAAATCCGGCGAGCCGAGGCTTACTTTGACCGGCTTGGATTCGGCAGACTGGCGATACGCGAGCAAAGCCGATATCAGTTCCCGCGGATTGGAAATATTTCCTTCGCGCGAAAGCGATTCCGCCAGGGTGACAATGCCCCGCCAGACGGCAACATACGCCGGGTCGCGGGAAATTACGCTCGTCAAACCTGACTCTTCGGCAATAGAAATAATCGCGCCGACTGTTCCGTCTTTTTGCAAAACTTTTTGAATTTTTGCTAAAGATGCCAGTTCCGGAACTTTGCCGGCTCGTATTTCTCTGATCAGCTCCGCGCCTTTGTTAAAACTCAGACCCCACAAACCGGCGGCGATCGTCCGGGCCAGCACCTCGAGTTTGCCCGGATCGGAAAGATATTCAATCAGATCGAAAAAGGCCATGCCGACCGGATGATGGAAAATATCTATGCTCCGCTCCGACGACACGGAAATGCCGGCTGAATCCAAAACCCTCAAAACTCTTTCCAATTCCCTGTTTCGCCTGGTAATAATGCCGACGGTGGCCTGCGGTTCTTTTTTTGCAATATTTTTTATTTCCGCAGCCAAATACTCTTCCATGGCGGAAGCGTTTTCAGCTATAACGATCTCTAAAGGCTTTTTTTGTTTTAGATTTGATTTCAATTGAATCCGTAATTCTTTGTGCTCGTCGTCGGCATAATTATTTTCAATCATGGCGAATGAGGCATCCAAAATACCCTGGTGCGATCGGTAGTTGGTGCCGAGAGAAATAACCTGCATGCCCGGATACCTTTTGCGCAATTTCAGGAAATTTTCCACCGAAGCGCCCTGAAAACGGTATATTGCCTGCTTCTCGTCGCCGACAATGAACAAATTCGGCGTTTCGAAAAATTCGGCGATCAGACTGATAATAAAATTCTGGGAATCGTTGGTATCCTGATGCTCGTCGACCAGAATATACAGGAATCTTTCCTGGATTAATCGTAAAAATAATTCGTCATTTTTTAAAGCTAAAAGAAAGTCAATAATCAAGTCGTCGTAATCCTGAAGCTTATTTTCAAGCTTGGCTTTTTCGTATCCGGCAAAAATTTTGGCAAATAAAACAGTCTTTTCTAGTTTTTCGATCTGGTCCAAAGCGACGGCCTTCAAATTTCCTTTTGTCGCTCCTCTGTCGGAAATATTTCCTTCCTCATTTTTTATTTCTTTGATTTTATTTTTTGCATATTTCGCTACTTCATCCGGAGTTAAGGCTTCCTTTTTAGCGTCAGAAATAGCCCGGACAATGCCGGAAATGTACGCATCAGGCCGGCCAAGAGGACGAAGGTCGGAAAATTCCGAGTTAATCAAAATATTCCTGATCAAAGTTTCAACTTCGACATCGGTCATGATCCTGGAATCGTTCCGATGCATGAAATGATTCGGATACTCCGACATCATGGCCGAAGCAAAACTGTGAAAAGTGTGAATAGCCAAATCGTGGGCGCGATTGCCCATTACTTCCCTTAATTTTTGCCTCATGGCTTTGACGCCAGCGTCGGTATAGGTAATAGCCAAAATGCCGTGCGCCGGCGTGTCAGTTTTATTTAAAATTTGGGCAATTCTAAGAGTTAAAATAGTGGTCTTGCCAGTCCCCGGTCCGGCAATGACCAAAACCGGTCCTTCAATTGTATCCACCGCCCGTTTTTGTTCCGGGTTCAGCTGCTTATAGCGCTTTTCGAATTCAGACATACCGCCATAATAGCATAAGTTTTGAGCGTCCTATTTTTTAATCATTAGGGCTTTTGGCGCTCTTTGAAGCACATATACCAATAAGTTAAGGGCTGATTCAACATGTTTAAGTTCACATTTTTTTGTACGGGGCTTACTAAAGTGAAAAGTGTTTCTTATGTCATTTAGTTCTAAAATATCATCCGAAGTTCTTTCTATTATAAATTTTTTATTTTTAAAAAGGGCAACTAGATCATATAAGCCGATTTGATGTTCGTCTTTTTCCACTTTTTCTTGCACAGCAACAACCACTGGAAGACCTTCCTTGCTTTTGTGGCTGTAACCCTCTGGTAGTGATTTAACAAATTTATATTCCAAAGAATGTATCTTTTCTCCACGTTCTTTATAAAAATACAAAAGTACCGCTTCAATGGCTGATATAACATACAAAATAATTACTCTATAAGTTTCTTCCACATAGAGTTTTTTCTTTTTTTGGCCAGTTTTTAATTCTTCAAAAAGAGCATAAATATACTCTATTGAATCTTCAATCGTCGAGCGCAGTCCCTTGTCTGTAATAAATTCAAGATCATTCATTACCTTAAGCGGACTTCTTTTGAGTCATCTTAAGTAGCTTTGACAAGGAAGGCAATCCTTCTTTTTTCAATACAGTATGGAGTTGAGCATCAGAACGATACCCCAAATCGACCCCATATTTCTTTTCTATGGTTTTTACAAGCGTATCTTTTCTTTTTTGATGGATCTGTTTAGACATATAATCATCATAACATAGTGCTATGTTTTTTAAGTGAAATTGTACAAAGATAAAAGCTTACAGTCTAGAATTTTATAATTACACCACTCTTTACAACACATATTTTTTATTTTGTGAAATACTTATCCACTTTTTTCTGACTAAAGAAAGCGTAGAATGAAAAATGTAAAAACATCCGCCGGTCGTATGTTGGTAAGTAAATGGAGGTAACTAAGTCAAAAAAGGAGGGAGAACCTGCAATTCTCAATAAAACCTCAAGATGCGTATGCGCATACAGCTTCGAAAAAAGAATTCTTTATCTTACTACCTACATATGACCTAACTTTATTCCAGCACGGATCAAGGGTGGGTGTTTTTATTTTTGTTATCTTGATTATATAGTTCTAAAAAAGTAGTAACAAGATTTTCTGTGGATAACAGAAAAATACGCCACAGATGTAATCATATTTCTAGGCTTTAATAGTAGTTCCTCAGCCGGTTTATCTTATCATGTTGCCTAATTTTTTCATGCGCTTTGGCTTCAATCTGGCGGATGCGTTCGCGGGTCACCCCAAATTCCTTGCCTACTTCTTCGAGTGTGTGAGTGACACCGTCGGCCAGGCCGTGGCGGAGTTCCAAAATTTTTCTTTCTTTCTCCGGCAGATCGTACAAAATTTCCTTGACCTGGTCTGAAATAATTCTGCGGGACGATTCCTGGTCCGGAGATAATATTTTTTCATCGGGCAGAAAGTCGCCGAGCTTTGACTTGCCGTCTTCTTCGTCCCCGATCGGAGCTTCGAGAGACACGGTGCTTTGGTCGATTTTTTCAATGGTGTAAATTTTGTCTACCGTGGTGTTCATTTCGGTAGCAATTTCTTCGGGCAGAGGCTCTCTACCGAGATCCTGCGACAAGCGTCGCACGACCTGTTTGTACTTGGCAATCGTTTCCACCATGTGGACCGGCACACGAATGGTTCGGCTCTGGTCGGCCAAAGCGCGGGTAATAGCCTGACGAATCCACCAGGTGGCGTAGGTGGAAAATTTATAGCCTTTGGTCCAGTCGAATTTATCGACAGCCTTGAACAGGCCCAGATTGCCTTCCTGAATCAAATCAAGCAGGGTCAAATCGGCGGAACGGCCGACGTATTTTTTAGCAATGGAAACAACCAGGCGCAGGTTTGCCCGAGCCAGCAAATTTTTTGCCTCGATGTCGCCGGCTTCAATGCGCTTGGCCAATTCCTTTTCCTGGCTGCCGGAAATAAGCGGATACTGGCCAATTTCCTTGAGATACATCTGAATGGAATCATACGAGCCTTCTCCCCCGCGGCCATAGGCGTACTTTTTAATGGTGGCATCGTCGAGATTGGTATCCAAAAGTCCGCCACCCTCGAGAACATCGATACCCGCCACTGAAAACTTTTCGTACAACTCATCGAGAAAGGTAATGTCTTCCTCGATAGTCGGAAACTCTTTCAGAATTTCATCATAGGTCACATAGCCGCGCTCCTTGCCCTTGGCGAGCAGATGCGTCAGCCCTTCTTCCTGCTTATTCTGCTTCTTGGTCTGTTTTGCGATTTTAGGCTTTACTATCCCGGCTTTTTTAACAGCCTTTTTCTTCAAAACTTTTCTGTTTTCTTTTTTTGCCTTGGCTTTTGCCTTCGGCTTTTTATTTTTTATTTTTTTGTTTTTTGTTTTTTTAGCCATTATGTTTCAACGCGTCTATTTTCTTGGAAATTTCCTGGTACAGCCGGAGGTCTTTGGTCTGTGAGCGCTTATGTTCGAGATAATCCTTCTCCAGGCCGATGAGTAATTCGTGAATTTCCCTGTCTATGTCTAAAGCGCTAGTATACCGCGTTTCTATCTCAAATAAAAGGGTCTCTTTTTCTTTTTCAAATTTTTTGACCGACTCGTCGAATTTTTCTCCCAGAAATTCTTTTACTTTTTTCTCCGTCTCACGTGTGTCAATATTGTTCTGTTTCTGCCAAAAGAGAATTCCGATAATCTTTTTTTCTATGATATCGGACCGTTTTTCTTTCGGCGGCGCTTCGATTTTTTCCTGGATGGGCGTGTCAGTATGCTTTAAATCATCCCACAATGCATCTTCCTTTATTCCGGTCTTTCCGGAAATTGTCTTGATAAAATGAGCCCGCTCGATGGCGCTCGGCAGCAGGGCGACATACCCAAGCACATGATTTCTGACTTCCTGACCGAGTTTCCTCGGCTCCAAATTTTTTGAAAGCAGCGTATCGGTATAAAAATCAATAATGTGCTTGGAATTTTTCAGACACTCATTCAATTCTTCCGGATTATCTTTTGCCAAGTCCGCCGGATCTTTGCCTTGAGGAAAACTGGCCACTTTTAAATCCATGCCGAGGGATAAAGCTATTTTTGCGCTTCTATCTGCTGCCATGAACCCGGCATTGTCGGCGTCATATGCCATTATTAATCTATTGGACAAGCGTCGCAATCTGGTCAAATGTTCCGCCGTCAATGCGGTGCCCGAACTGGCCACCGTATTATTTATTCCGACCTGATGCATCATCACCAGGTCCATCTGACCTTCTACGAGTATGGAGTAATCTTTGGTGCGTATACTTATTTTTGCTTTGTCCAAACCAAAGAGAATTTGGCTCTTATTGAACAATGAAGTCTCCGGACTGTTGACGTATTTCGGCGCCTCCTCCTTAACTTTCAATATTCTTCCGGAAAAGCCGACAACGCGGCCGGAAGGGTCTGAAATCGGAAACATAATCCGTCCGCGAAAGGTGTCGTAATAGCTTGAGTCTTTTTGCTTCAATAAGCCGACCGCCATCATGTCGGCTTCCGAGACATTTTTTTCTTTTAAATGCCCGTACAAGCTCCGCCATTCTTCCGGAGCAAAGCCCAGACGAAAACTGGAAATGGTTTCATCACTGACTCCCCTATTTTTTAGATAATCCAATGCTTCGCCGCTTAATTTTCGCTGATAGAAAATAGTGGCTTGCTCCAATATATTATGCAGTTTATTTTTCTCTCCCTGCTCCTTGGTGCCGGAAAATTTGTCCAAAGTCACCCCTGCTTTTTCAGCCAAAATTTTCAAGGCTCCGACAAAATCCACGCCTTCGAATTCTTCCACAAAGGTAAAAATGTCTCCTTTTTTATGACAGCCGAAACAATAGAAAGAACCCCGGTCCGGCGAGACAAAAAAGCTGGCCGTTTTTTCATTATGAAACGGACACTTCCCTTTCCAGTTCATCCCCGCCTTGTCCAGTTTCATATACGCCGAAACCAGGCTTACAATGTCGATTTTGGCTTTGATTTGTTCGACGCTTGAGGACATATACTAGCTAATTTTTAACGTTTGCAAAATTGAATTAAACTCATTCAAACATTGTGTACCCGCAGGAGAGTAAAGCCAAAACATATAATAATAGTCCTTGAATTGTGCTATCACAACAATACCATTATTTGTAGTATTAGGATTTTTATAGACGTAGATTGTTTCGGTCCCCGTGACAGTACCAATTTTTATATCCTTATTACTTGTTTCCGTGAGAAAGTCTATACTTTTACCTCCCTCTCCTAATACAATCCAACATCTGCCATTTAATAATTTTGGTTGTGAATAATAGACGTTATCCAATTGAAGTTTCCAGTTGGATGGGTAACTTATTGAATATTTATATTGATCGCCATAGGCAGTTATGCCCTCGTATGTTTTCCAACCTGGAATACTAACTGAAGAAAGCTCGCCGGTGATCATAATGTCCACTTCGTTACTCTTTGTGCTCAATGGGTTAACGTACAAATTGTAGGTACCCGGTGAAAGCGAAATAAATTTCGGGCATGGCTCGCCTTTGTATGACTCATCTACCGTGCAGGCTTTGGTCGGGACAGTGAAAGTCAAGGTATTAGTGCTTTCATCTCGTGCACCGTAAATAATACCTTTCTCACCGGCAGAATTCGTAATCCAAACATTTTTATCGCCTTCAAATCCGCGTAAATTACAACCATACAAAGTAACCGTATTGCCAACAACAGCCGTATCCTTCGAAAGCGACAAGATAACGGGAGTATCACCGATGCAAGAAACCGTAGTGGAAACTTGAGATTTCTTACCCCACACAAAATATCCTGCAATTCCGATGAGAGCTATCGTTGCTATTGCAAGAAAATTTTTTTTCATATTTTACTAGAAACTTATGACTCGTATCTGAGAAGGGGCTTCGGAGCTCGACGGAGCGAGATTGAGCCAAAGTCTAGCAAGACTTATGGCGTACCCTTCGAAGATATGAGGAATAAGTTATCTATACAAATTCCTTTCCTCATACACCGGCATCTGCCTGGCTTTCATATCTGCAATCATTTCCTGTTTCTTGCTTCCGGGAAATCCTGTTCCTGCGGGAATGAGCCTGCCGAGAATGACATTTTCCATCAGACCGGTGAGCGGGTCTTCATGGCCTCGAAGGGCGGATGAAATGAGAATTCTGGTGGTCCACTGGAATGAGGCGGCTGCAAGGAAACTTTTTCGGGACAATGAAACGTCGGTAATGCCCATGACCACGCTTTCGGCTTTGGCTTCTTCTTTTCCAAGCGCCTTGACTCGGAGGTTTTCTTCAGTCAGAAAAGCCTGCTCGACAATATCGCCGACGGAGAATATAGTGTCGCCGGCAGATTTGATTTTCTTTCTGGCAAACATCTGGCGGACAATGGTTTCAATATGCTTGCGGGACACGGTCTCTCCCTGAAGCTCGTACGGCTTGTTGATTTCGTGAATGATATAGTTGATGGTTTTATCCCTGCCGGCATAGGCAAAGAGCTCGTCGATATCGGCCGATCCGTCGGTGATAATATCTCCTTTCTTTATTTCATCGCCGACCTTGACCAGAATGACGCGGTTGAGCGAAACTGAAAACTCAACGCTGTCGCCGGCATTTGTCTTGGTCTTTTTGCGGTCTTCGAGAACCGGGGTAACCACGATAGCTTTTTCCTTGTCTGTCTGCTTGATTTCAGAAACAGTGCCCGAAACCGAGGCGACCACGGCCGGATTTTTCGGCTTGCGCTTCTCGAACAGTTCCTCGACGCGCGGCAGACCGTGAGTAATATCGCCGCCGACCGAAGCCACGCCTCCGGCATGGAAGGTGCGCATGGTCAATTGCGTTCCCGGCTCGCCGATAGCCTGGCCAGCCACCGTGCCGACTGCTTCGCCGAGCTCGACGATTTTATTTTTGCCGAGATCGGCGCCGTAGCATTTGATGCAGATGCCGTTCAGGGTTTTGCACGACAGAGGCGAACGGACTGAGACTGAAGTGATGCCGGCTCCTTCGATGGCAGCGGCGTCTTTTTTGGACAGGAAATGATCTTTTTTAAACAATACCTTGCCTGAACTGTCGACAACGTCGGCGGACAGGAATCTGCCTTTGATGTGCTTGGCGATCGGCGTTTCAATGCCGGTGATGGCGTATTTGTCGATGATTACTCCTTCTTTAGTACCGCAATCTTCTTCAGTAATAATAGTGTCCTGAGCCACCACGAACATCTTGCGAGTCAAGTAACCGGACTTTGCCGTGTTCAGCGCAGTGTCGGTGAAGCCCTTGCGAGAGCCGTGAGTGGTGATGAAATATTCAAGCGGAGTCAGACCTTCGGTATAGCAGGTCAGAATCGGAAATTCGATGGTCTCGCCGGCATTGTTGGCGATCAGGCCTTTCATGCCGCCCATCTGGGTGATGTTCGACATCGAGCCTCGGGCGCCGGATGAAACCATATCCGAAACTGAGCCGTTTTTCTCGAGCGTGCCCGGCATGATTTTTTCCACTTCGGCCTTGGCTCCCTGCCAGATTTCAATAATCTGCCGGAGGCGCTCTTCCTTGGAAATGAGGCCGGCATTGAAATGCTCGATGATGGCCTCGACTCTGGACTTGGCCTTGGCGATAATATCTTTTTTATTTTCCGGAATTTTAATATCCTCGAGGCCCCAGGTCACGCCGGAATAGGTGGCGAAATTAAAGCCGAAACTTTTGATGCGGTCGATGATTTTCGGCACATTCTCGATGCTGTAGCGCTCGATCAGATCGTCGACCAAGGCGGTCATTTTCTTGCGGTCGATTTCATCGTTCATAAACGGATAGTCGTTCGGCAGGACAGAATTGAAAAACAGGCGGCCGACGCTCGTCTCAAACAGCTTGCCGTCGAACTGTCGGTATTTTTCCGAATCGGTCGGCAAAACGTGGATTTTGGAGCGGAAACTGACTTCGCCGAAATCATGGGCGGTGATGGCCGCGTTCGGCGAAGAAAAATATTTGCCCTCCCCTTTTTCGCCCGGAACGATTTTAGTCATCCAGTAGCAGCCGAGCACGATGTCGAGCATTTTGGCGGAGACGGTCGGATCACCGGAACCAGGCTTCAGAATGTTTTTATCAGAGGCCATGATTTCGCGGGCTTCCATCTGAGCTTCATCGGAAAGCGGAACGTGCACGGCCATCTGGTCGCCGTCGAAGTCGGCGTTGAAGGCCGAACAGACGAGCGGATGCAGCTGGATAGCATTGCCTTCGATCAGAATCGGCTGGAAAGCCTGAATGCCGAGGCGGTGCAGAGTCGGAGCACGGTTCAGGAGCACATATTTGCCGGAAATAACTTCTTCCAAAATAGCCCAGACTTCCGGAATGCCGTCTTCGATGAGTTTTGATGCGCCGCGGATATTATACGCGAGCTCTTTTTTCAGAAGCTGGGAAATAACGAACGGCTTGAACAGTTCGAGGGCCATATGCTTCGGCAGACCGCACTGATTGAGTCGCAGATCCGGACCGACGACGATGACCGAACGGCCGGAATAGTCGACGCGTTTGCCGAGCAAGTTCTGGCGGAAAATGCCGCGCTTGCCTTTGAGGTTGTCCGCAAGCGACTTGAGCGGGCGGCGCTGGCTTTGATTGACCGGGCTGGCTCCTCCGTGGCGGATGGAATTGTCGATGAGGGCGTCGACGGCTTCCTGCAAAATTCTTTTTTCATTGCGCAAAATAACGTCCGGAGCGTGGATTTCCTTCAATTTTTTGAGGCGATTGTTGCGGTTGATGACCCGGCGGTACAAATCGTTCACGTCCGAGGTGGCGTATCTGCCGCCGTCGAGAGGAACCATCGGCCGGAGTGCCGGCGGAATGACCGGAATATTCGACATGAACATCCATTCAGGGCGAATGTTCGAATTGATCAGGCTGTTGACGAGCGCCAGGCGCTTATTGATTTTGCCCGTTTCGATGGTATTAGCTTTTTCCAGTTCCTTGGTCAGCTCGGCCTGCAGCTTGTGCAGATCGATTTTCTTGAAAATATTGTAAATGGCTTCGGCTCCGATGCCGGCTTCGAACATGGTGCCGTATTTCATGCCGAAATTGTAATATTCGATTTCATCGAGTACCCGGCCGAGAACAATCGATTCGATTTCTTTTTTGGCCGAAGTGAGCATTTCTTTGACATGCTCCTTGGTTTTTTCATCCTGAAGACTCTTGATTTTGGCTTTATATTCGGAATCCAGATCCTTGAGATAGCGGACACGATCCTCTTCGCTTACTTTGGTGACAATATAGCCGGCGAAATACACGACCTTCTCGACTTCGCTCGCCTGAATGCCCAAAATGCCGGCAATGCGCGACGGCGGACTTTTCAGAAACCAGATATGGGAAACCGGTGAAGCTAATTCAATGTGGCCCATTCTTTCTCTCCTCACTATTGATCTTGTGATTTCCACGCCGCATTTCTCGCAGACAATGCCTTTATAGCGGATGCCGCGGTACTTGCCGCAGTAACATTCGAAATCTTTGTCCGGTCCGAAAATTTTCTCGTCGAACAAACCGCTTTTTTCAGAGCGCTGGGTGCGGTAGTTGATGGTTTCCGGCTTGGTCACTTCGCCGTACGACCATTCGCGGATACGCTCCGGCGAGGCCAGCTTCAGAGCGATCGTTTCAACGTTTGATGAGCTGTCTTTGAATGTTTTCATGCTATTTGTTTTTTAGTTTTAGTTTCAAACGCGCTGGCAATGTCTGCTGCCGGACGCTTGATCTGAACGTCGAGAGCAAGGCCGCGCAGATTGTTAAGCAAGACGTTAAAGGACGCCGGCGTATTCAGCTGGGTGATCGGCAGGCCTTTGACGATGGCGTCGTAGGCGGCCGAACGTCCGAGAATGTCGTCGGACTTGATGGTCAGAATTTCCTGCAGGGTATGCGCCGCGCCGTGGCCGAGCAGAGCCCAGACTTCCATTTCGCCGAAGCGCTGGCCGCCGTTCTGGGCCTTGCCGCCGAGCGGCTGCTGAGTGATGAGCGAGTACGGGCCGATCGAGCGCATATGGATTTTATCCTCGACCATGTGATGCAGTTTCATAATGTACATATAGCCGACGGCAATATCTTTCTGATAGGCCTCGCCGGTCCTGCCGTCGAACAATTTCATTTTTCCGGTTCCGGAAAATCCGGCCGTTTTCAATTCGGCTTTGATTTCCTCGCCGGTCGCTCCGGCAAACGGCGGCACCACGGCCTGATAGCCGAGCGTATTGGCCGCAAGGCCGAGATGCATTTCCAGAATCTGGCCGAGATTCATGCGAGAAGGCACGCCGAGCGGAGTCAGGATAACGTCGATCGGCGTACCGTCGGCCATGTATGGCATATCTTCTTCCGGCAAAATGCGGGAGATGACGCCCTTATTGCCGTGGCGGCCGGCCAATTTGTCGCCGACGGAAACATTTCGCAGTTCGGCCACTTCAATGTGGATGCGCTTGATGATGCCGGAGTCGAGCTTGTCGCCTTTTTCGCGCGAGAATACCTGGACCTTGACTACCCTGCCGCGCTTGCCGCCTTCCATGCGCTTGGACGTATCTTTGACATCGTGGGCTTTCTCGCCGAACAGCGACCTGAGCAGGCGCTCTTCCGGCGTCAATTGCGTTTCGCCTTTCGGCGTAATTTTGCCGACCAGAATATCGCCGGGACGGACTTCCGCTCCGACGCGGACAATGCCGTCTTCGGCCAAATTTTTCAGCTTGCCTTCGCCGACATTCGGAATATCGCAGGTCGTCACTTCCGGACCAAGCTTGGTGTCGCGGACCGACACCACGAACTCTTCAATATTAATAGACGTGAATTTAGAATTTTTAACCACGCGTTCGGACAAAATGATGGCGTCTTCGTAATTCGCGCCGCTCCAGCTCATGAATGCCACGAGCATATTCTGGCCGATGGCCGCCTGGCCGTTTTCGCTTGCCGAAGTGTCGGCCAAAATATCGCCGGCTTTGACTTTATCGCCGACTGAAACCGACGGACGCTGATGGAAGGCGGTAAAGCCGTTGGTTCGGGAAAATGTCACCAGGTTGTATGTCGTTTCTTTGCTTGAATTGGCTTTCTTGACGGTAATTTTCTTGCCGTCGGCGGCCGTGACCGTGCCGTCTTCTTTGGAAATAACCAGTCTGCCTGTGTCGCGGACAGCGTCGGCTTCCATGCCGGTGGCAACGAGCGGCACTTCCGGAATAATGCACGGCGTGGCCTGGCGCTGCATGTTCGAGGCCATCAAAGCGCGGTTGGCTTCATCGTGATTCAAAAACGGAATCATCGACGTGGCGATGGAAAAAGCCTGATTGGTGGCCACTTCCATATAGTCGACTTTGTCGCGAGTGACCATTTCCGGATTGCCTTCGATGCGCACTTCGACGTCATTAGTCAGAATTTTTCCGTCTTCTCCTGTCGGCGTGGCGGCATGGGCAATGGCATAGCTTTCTTCTTCCGAAGCGTTCAGATATACGATTTCGCCGGTCACCTTGCCTCCTTTTACTTTGGCGTACGGCGTTTCAATCATGCCGAAACTGTTGATGCGGGCGTAAATGGCCAGGCGCAATACCAGGCCGATGTTCGGGCCTTCAGGGGTGTTGATCGGACACAGTCGGCCATAGTGCGACGTATGGACATCGCGGACTTCAAAGCCGGCTCGTGTGCGGTTCAAACCGCCGGGACCGAGCGCCGAAAGCGTTCGCAGACTTTCGATTTCAGTGAGCGGATTTTCCTGGCTCATGAACTGCGACAATTGGTTGGTGGTGAAAAATTCCTTGATGCGGGCCTGGAGCGGACGCGGAGCGACAAACTGAACCGGCATAGTCACGTCGGTTTCAATGGTAGACATGCGGTTCTGAATATTGCGCTTGATCTGGGCCATGCCCTTGCGGATATTCTGCTGGAACAATTCGCCGACAAAACGCACCCGGCGCGAACCGAGATGGTCGATGTCGTCGGCCATGGCGTGCGGAGTATTATTTAAAAGGGCGATGTGCTTGACGATGGTGACCAGGTCGTCGAGATTGACCGTCTTGCGCCTCAGTTCTTTTTCCTCCATTTTCTTGCCGAAGCGCTTGTTGAAACGATACCGGCCGACCGGCGAGAGGTCGTATCGCTCGGCATCGAAGATGGAATTGAAAAATTCGCGGGCGTTTTCAGCCGTGGCCAGGTCGCCGTCGCGGAGGCGCTTATGGATTTCTATATAGGCTTCTTCTGCCGTCTTGGTATGGTCCTTGGCCAGAGTTTTTTCAATGGCCGAAACAGCAAACGGCATAGCCGCCTGGCTGAACAGACTCTTTATCTGATCGTCGGTTCTCGCGCCGAAAGCCCGCAAGAGCGTCGTGACCGGAAACTTTCGCTTTTTGTCGATACGCACCCAGATTGCCCCGTCGACGTCGGATTCGATTTCAATCCAGGCTCCGCGGGACGGAATGACTTTGGCCCCGAAAACTTTCTTGCCCCGGACTTCGCCGTCAAAGAAAAAGATGCCGTATGACCTGGCCAGCTGCGGCACAATAACACGCTCGATGCCGGAAATAATAAAGGTGCCATGCGGGGTCATGAGGGGAAAATCGGCCATGAAAACCTCCTGCTCTTTCTCAGTGCCGAGAATATGGTTCTTCAGCTTTACTTTGGCCTTTAACGGAGCCTCGTACGAAAGCTTATTATCCTTGGCATAGTATTCGTCAAATTTCGGCTCGCTCAGTTCGAAGCCGGTAAAGTCCAGGGTGAACTTTTTGCCGGAAAAATCCTTGATCGACGAAAACTCGTCGAAGATTTCCTTGAGTCCCGTTTCAATCAGCCATTTGAACGAATCAAGCTGCGGCTCGACAAAATTCGGAGTCGGAATCAAGGGCTTCTTGAAACTTCCGAAAAACTTCTGCGGACGCGATGTGGTTGTATTCATTAAAAATATTAAAATAAAAACAAAGATAACAAGCCATGCCTGGTTTGCCCCTTTTTCGCTATTAAATTGTTTTATTTAAACCCCAAGTAGATTCGGTTGTTTAGCTCTCAGTCGGAACTCAATCGAATAAGCCAAATTGAAGTCTATACCAAGCCCCAAAACTTGTCAACAGTTGTCAAGCAGGTTGTGCACATTTGACTTTAAACCACTCTTCTATATACTTGTACTATTGCCTTCGGGCCCGCCCTCGCAAGAGGGAGTACAGGTGCAGCCATGCAGCCCCTTCGGGGGAGAATAGGAAAAACCGTCAGATTAAATCCCTGACGGTTTTTCGTATAGTTTCAAAAATTTCCTTGTCTAGATAGCTGGCTAGGTTTATAAGTCTCTTAGTATCGACAACTCTCATTTGAGAAATAATCGCTGAAATCTTTTCCCCATTTATAACACCTAGAGGAATTCTCATTGGGTGAGAGTTTTCAGAAGTAGTCAGTGGAACCACAAGACACGTTTGATTTGAAAAACATTTTAATATCAATGCCGTTCTTTCACCTTCTTGCTCGAATCCAATATTCATGCCAAAAGCACACCACCACATCTGTCCTTCCTGGCAGGACTTGTTTTTGTGGCTATATTGAATAAATTTTTTCCTTTCATTCCACGAGTTGAAATCTTTATACATATAAATAAAAGACCCTTAGCTAGTAAAGGCCCTTGGAGAGCTCAATCTTGTTGATTACATAGTAGCAAACTAGTTACAAAATGAAAAATTCTTCTGTTGACAACACAATATCATTAGACTAACTTTAACCTGGAAACAAAATTCTGGAGGTGATTATGAGCAGTGAATATGCCCAATCGGGCGTAGACTACACAAAGATAGAACCTTTCAAACGAGCAATGAAGGAAGTGGGCGGTCAGACACTCACTTTTCCGAATAAACGCGGAGTCATCGTCGAATCCCATGACCATGGCACAGTTTTCCGATTCGCAGACCCGACAACGAGTCATTACTGGGGCGGCGCTAAAGGCTGGAGATATTATTCTCGGAGTACCATCGTCTGGATTGCACGCGAATGGAATCTCACTCCTCATTAAGCATGCACTGACATTGCCCGATCAGTTCCTTACCAAGATCGGCGACAGCACCCTTGGAGACGAGGCATTGATTCCGACGACATGCTATGTCGGACTCGTCGAAAAATTGCTATATGGATGGGTCCACGCTTTTGTTCCGGGAACCGGCGGTGGTGTGGCAAAAGTCGCCTTCGATAAGCGGCCGTTTACTTACCGAATCCATTCCTGGGTTAAAGAAATTCCCCCACTCTTTCAATTCATGCGAGAGCTCGGTGTCTCGCTTAAAGATTGTCTGGAAACTTTCAACTGGGGTATCGGGTATTACATTTTCGTTTCCCCATTGTATGTCTCGCAAGTCATAGTCGCGGGAAGATCTGCCGGGCATGAAATCATGGAGATTGGCCGCGTTGAGGAGGGTGAACGAAAAGTGATCTTTGAACCAGAAGGAATTACACTGCCCCCTCCGGGAGAATAGTGAATAGAGGGTCGGAGATACCAACCCCTCTTTTTATAAAACAAAAAACCCCGCGTAGCGATACGCGGGGCTCTTTTTTATTTGTTACCTCCAATAGTAAAGTATCGCGCTTAGAATCCCGAATGAAATAATCGCCTGAACGGCGTTAAAGAGAACGAGCTTGAATGGTTTGCGATCCCAGAGCCACGCACCAAGCTGGACCGGAAAAGCGAATCCGAGCCAGATGATAAAGATGCTGTGGTAGAAAGCCGAGAACGACATCGGCATCAGGGCCGGAATGAGCCATGCCACCACTTTTGCCGTAACCAAAAGGAAAATAAACAGCACAACCATCTGGCCTGCCATACCGCGCTTTTTGGCTTCTTCCATCTGCTCATGAGTGACGCGCATCATGCGCATCCAGGCTTTGCCGAACACCGGACCATACCAGAGCATGCCGAAAATAAATGTGGCGATTGCTCCTACAATAATGGGAAGAATCATATAATTACATTAAATATTAATGAATATATTCTATCAAAGAGCGCCTTCCGCTTTCAACAGAGCTTTCTTCCGGGCTTCTCCTCCCCTGTTGTAACCGCCTAAGCTGCCGTCCGAGCGGATGACCCGATGGCACGGAATATTTGTATCAAAATTTTTTGACATGATCATGCCGACGGCTCGGGCAGCCTTCGGATTTCCCGCTTTTCGGGCAACTTCGGCATAGGTCATGACTTTCCCTTTGGGAATTTTCCTGACCACTTCTCTGACTTTTTCCGAAAAATTTTTCATACACCTTCAGGCAAAATAAAAGCGCATAAGCGCTTCTATCGTAGCATATGTGCGTATCATAGTGTTAGGTTACGGGGTTTTTGCCCTGAATAATTCTGATAAGAAACATGATAATGGCCAGAATGAGAAGAATGTGGACGAACCAGCCGATAGTATAGACGCCGACCACTCCCAAAATCCACAAAATCAGAAGAAGAATAGCGATGGTAACAAGCATAGTTTTTTAAATTGATTTGTAATTATCCTCTGCGCTTTTTACGCCGAGGCGGGACCTTTGCGCCAGCTTTTCTTGCTTCGGACAAACCGATGGCGATAGCCTGCCTGCGCGATTTCACTTTCTTTCCGGAACGTCCGGAACGAAGTTTGCCGCGCTTCATTTCATGCATCGCCCGCCTGACTTTCTTTTGCGATGTTCGTCCGTACCGTGGCATTGGCTAATTATAAAAAAGGGAGAATGTAATTCTCATGAAGAGAATGAAAAACGTTTTTTAGTTTTGACTTTCGGCTTAATCGAATCGAGAAAAGCTTTTTGCAGCAAGATAATATCTTTCTTAGACATACCCTTAAGCTCTCTTTGGCTTTCTTCTGATTTTTCTTGAAACTTTTTATCGAAATTTAATACTTCCGGATCAACTTCGAGCGCGATGTCGTTAAATCCTAATAATTTAATTCCGTCGAGCGAACGCACTCGCGACAGGGCCACATAGCCCATGCCCCGGACGAATGACTTCGACAAATCGGCTTCCATGGCGTCGAGCGACATGCCCTGGCTTTTGTGGACGGTAATGGCCCAGGCCAGCCGAAGCGGAATCTGAGTGATTTCGGCCTTGATTTTGCCTTCTTCGACAATCTGCCACGACTGCGGAGAAATATCGTATCGCCTGCCATCGGCCGTTTTAATGATCGGATCGGGACCAAATCCCGTTACCACGCCGAGGGTGCCGTTGACATATCCGGCTTCGGGATTATTCCGCGTGCACATCACCCGGGCGCCGATTTTCAAAACCAGGCGCTCCGGCGACAAACAGCCTTTCTTCAGCGTTTCAACCAGAGCGGCCGAACCTTTGGAAGTCATATCAAAAACTTTTTCTTTTTCCAAAATCAGATTGAGGTGTCTCCGGTTGATTTCATCAACGTCGATATTATGCGTATACAATTTTGTAAATTCTTTTTTCGTCAGTTCCTTATTCAGCCTGCCTTTAAGCAAATCAATGGTTTTCTGGCTGACATTGTCGTTTCGAATGCTGTTTAAAATGGAAAGATATGTATCATCATTCTGGCGGTGCTGCTCGGAAAGATAGCACATGGTCAGTTTGGCCGAATGCCAGCTTTCGGCCTTATAGGCAAATTGGGTCTCGGAGATTTCATCTCTTGTCACCGGAGGCAGCTGAAAAAAATCGCCGGAGAAAATGACCTGCATGCCGCCGAACGGCTTCGACGAATGTTTCATTTCCCTGCAGATCCAGTCGATCAGATCGAGGCGGAAATGATGGAGCATGGAAATTTCGTCGATAATGAGGACTTTGGTCCGTTCGAAACGCTTGTACAGATATTGCCGCTGCATCATTTCGTCGATATCCTCGTCGGAAAGCATATCTTTGACTCCGATGCCCGACCATGAATGAATAGTCTGTCCGCCCAAATGGGTGGCGGCAATGCCGGTCGATGCGGTGACGGCAGGTTCGATGCCGTGGCTTTTCAGATAATCGATGTACTCATTGAGCACGTGCGTTTTGCCGGAGCCCGCCGGTCCGGTGATAAAAACATTCTTGCCCATTTTTAATATATTCAACGCCTCGGCTTGAGTCATCCCGCTATTGTAGCAGATTTTAATATGGTATATTGGCGCCTGGAGGTTCCCTGCATGAGAAATCGCGCTACCGGACGATGGGCTTTCTTGGAAAGCAAGCGGGTGCCTGAAAAAGGCAGTTGTGATACCTGGCGAACCGGATTGACTTGGATAATTTTTATCGTCCTTGTAATAGCAGTGATATACGCTGCTCACTACATTACCGGACATGGAAACAGTCCTCGCACATTTTTTATCTGGTTTGTCACGGTTATGTTTGGATTAGGATGTAGCTATGCGGTTCTTAAACTTAACCCGTGACAGAATGCCGGTTCGGATTTTCCGAGCCGGCAGTTTTTTATTTTATTTTTACGCCTCTACGTTTCTAAAGAGAATGCCGCCGATGATCAGACAGCCGACCGCAAAAGCGAGAATGACAAAAAAATCTAAACTGTAGGAAAAGACATGCTGGGTAATGAGCGAGCCGCGGATGCCGTCAATGGCGTATGAAAGCGGATTGACCTTGATGATATAGGAAAAGATTTTCGGAAGACCCTGGACCGGAAAGAGCGAGCCTGACAGAAAGAAAAGCGGCATAACTAAAAAGTTCATAATGAGCGGAAAACCCTGCATATCGTCAAGGCGCGAGGCGATGGCCGTTCCCAACGCGGTAAAAAATAACGCTGTCAGGAAAAGAAAAATCAATGCGAGCACCAGTCCGGGCGCCGAAGAGAATCGAAATCCAAAAATAATGGTGATGACAAGCACGATCAGCCCCTGAAGCAAAGCCACCGTCGTGCCGCCGAGCGTTCTGCCGAGCATGATATTGAAGCGGGACACCGGAGCCACCATTGTCTCCTTCAAAAAGCCGAACTGCTTGTCCCAGATGATTTCAATGCCGGAAAAAACGGCGGTGAACATCACCGACATGGCGATAATGCCAGGGGCGAGGAACTGAATGTAATTGCCCCCGCCGGCTTTGGAATAAATCGAGGAAAAGCCGTAGCCGAAGGCGAACAGAAACAGAAGCGGCTGGGCAAGCGAAGCGAAAATGCGCGACTTGGAGCGGAAATATCTTTTTAACTGTCGTAACCAAAGTATGTAAATTGCGTTCATGGTTTTATTTTACAAGGTTTCACCTCGAGGTGAAACCTTGTAGATTACCTTCGTCCCCACATCTTCGAAGCCTGGCGCATGACATCTTTCGAGCTGGCGCCTTCTTCCCTGACCTCGCGGCCGGTCAAAGCCAGAAAAGCGTCTTCGAGCGTGGCGGCATGAGTCTCTTGTTTCAGCTGCGACGGCGATCCGGTGGCGATAATTTTGCCGTGGTCGATGATAGAGACCGTATCGGCCACCCGGTCGGCTTCTTCCATATAATGGGTGGTGAAGAAGACCGTCAGACGCTCTTTTTGATTCAAATTTTTAATATAATTCCAGATATGGTTGCGCGTCTGCGGGTCGAGGCCGAGGGTCGGCTCGTCGAGAAACAGCACTTTCGGATGATGCAAAAGTCCGCGGGCGATTTCCAGGCGCCGTTTCATGCCGCCGGAATATTCCTTGGTCAGGCTGTCGCGGCGGTCCCAGAGATCGACAAGCCGCATCAATTCCTCGATGCGCGGCTTATAGACCGAGGCTTTCATGTCGTAGAGAACGGCATGGAACTGCATATTTTCGTAGGCAGTCAGCTCGGTATCGATCGAAGGATCCTGAAAAACGATGCCGAACGAGTGCCGGGTGGCGTCCGGCTCGGATGCGACATTATGGCCGTTGAGCACAATGCTGCCTTTGGTCGGCGGCAGGAGAGTTGTGAGCATTTTAATAGTCGTGGTTTTGCCGGCGCCGTTCGGACCGAGGAATGCGAAAATTTTGCCCTGCTCGACCGAAAAGGAAATATTTTTGACCGCTTCAACCTCGCCGAAATGTTTGGAGACATCCTTAACCTCGATAATGTGAGACATGCTTCCAGTATACATTCATTCTCATGAATTTTCCATGCATGAGTAAAGGCGGCGTCATATTGACCGCCGCCTTTTTTTCTACGCCGGCTTGGGAATAGCCGGGGCAGACTTTATAGCTGGAATCCGCTTTTTTTCATGAGTGTCATTGGCTCTACGTTCCAGCTCTTGATCCACCCTACTAAGCAGTTCTTGATCGTCGCTGTGGGGAACAGTGGCAAATTCAAAGGCCTGATGTTGCCATTTTTCGTAAGCCGATAGCTTGCCATTAAGATCTTGCCAATTTGCATCAGCAAGATCAAAAAACTTATCAACAACCGCATCAGCGACAACGAAAACTTTCGTAAAGGCCAGAACTTCTTCGGACTTGCTTGCATCGTAGCTGACCGCAGCCAACAGCAGGGCGTCGTACGATGAATTCCGAGTCAGCTCCTCGGAAAGAGCTGAGCGGGTTTTATTTGTCTGTTCAATAAGCTCCGCCAATTTCTGCTGACTTTCTTTGCAGGTCTTTTCAAATGCCTGCGACGCTTCTTGAATATCGGCCGGAAATTCCGGGCCGAAAGCGGTCGGACATCCGACTTCGATTCCGACAGGTGCCGCCTGAATTGTCATTACCGATAGGACCACCAACGCGAGCGCGAACATGATTTTTTTCATTTGCCTCTCCTTGTGATCGATCAGATTGAATGCCAAAAAACCTCTGAATTTAGAGTAATACTTATTAAATATTTGTCAAGACATCCCTTTCTTCCACTCTTCGATTTTCTTATGATGGCCAGAAAGCAGAACTTTCGGGACTTTGTATTTTTTATTTTTATAGGTAAGAATTTCCGGACGAGTATAAACATCCGATGACGCCACTCTCGACTCTTCCAGAGAAGAAAAATTTCCAAGTACTCCCGGAATCTGACGTGAAATGGAATCGATCAAAATCATGGCTGGCAATTCCCCGCCAGTGAGGACATACGGGCCGA
>Ga0070741_10006037_pt1 | contig 26319 bp, 25 predicted proteins | sample Coa_R1_4_FD_66440 | JGI IMG/M metagenome (GOLD analysis project Ga0070741, IMG submission 66440) | Surface soil microbial communities from Centralia Pennsylvania, which are recovering from an underground coalmine fire - Coalmine... | ecosystem: Environmental > Terrestrial > Soil > Unclassified ... | reverse complement strand
GCGCTTCGTTCGCCAGACTTTGTCTTTTTCCAAGTCGGATGTGATGCATGAGATTTGTCTGCGACTCTTTCTGCATCGCTACAATCTCTCGTTTGTCTCACCCGGCTGAGCCACTACCGACGAGGGAAACCCTCATGGTTGTCTGTCCCTCATTCTCTCCGCCCCATCGCGGTCTGCCTGGACGATGCGAGCCCTGACTCGGCAGATCCGCATCTCGTAAACGAACGATCAGAACACCAGCCCCACCTGCGCCGAGAAGGTGCGTGGCGTGACGACATGGGTCCCGCTGAAGGTTGAGAGGAAGTTATACAGCGCCTCCTTATTGGTCAGGTTGATCGCCGACAGCCGCAGGGTCACCCGCTTCCGCTCGGTGCGCAGCAAATTGTCCGTCCCGACGCTCAGGTCGAACAGATGGCGCGGCGCAATGCGCGGCGGGTTGTGGTCATCATTTACCGTCCCGTCAGCCGGAATCCTCACACGTGTCGCGCCGCGCGACGCGTTCGCGCATGAAGTCAGCCCCTGCGCCGGCGTGGCGAAGTCGCTGCCGCAGAACAAGCCGATCTGTGCCTGCTGGTCGGGCGTCAGCGCGAGCGCGGCGGCATAGTCGGGCACCGAACCCGCGACCGTGCCGCTGTCATAACGCCAGCTGAAGGCGACGTAAGGCTCCATCTTTTTGATCTGGTGGAACTGATACTGCACCTGCGTCGTCTGCTGGAATGCCTGGTCATGGTCAATGCGGAAGACGCCCCCGGGCAGGTCCGAGTTGAAGAAGAGCCCGCCGGTTTCGGGCGGGAAGTAGCGCGCCCGCGTGTGCCCGGCGACGAAGAAGGCCGAGACCCCCTTGTAGTCGGTCAGGTTGACGCGCACCGAGACGCCGTCAATCTTCGCGAGCTTCCACGAGATCGGGAAGGCTACGGGCGTATTCAGGATCACGCTGAAGTCGTAGGCATTGCGCGTGCGCTTCCAGAAGTAGTCGGCATCAACCACGAGGTAATGCCCGATGCCCTGCTGAATGCCGACGTTGAACTGGTGACGGCGTCCGGGTTTGAGCGGCTGAGCGGTTGCGTCGCCGAGGGTGCCGTCGGCCAGGCCGCCACCGCCCGTCGCGCTCGAAAAGATCAGGTTCTCGTTATACGGCGTCTCCAGACTGCGGCCGTAAGAGGCGCGCAGGACGGTGTTGCTCGGGTTGAGGTGATATGAAAGGCCCAGGCGCGGCTGCCACAAATGATCTTTGCTGATGCCGGCGTAGTTATCGAAGCGCACACCCGCGCTGAGCGTCAGGTCGCCAAGGGTGATCGCATCCTGCGCGTAGACCGCCACCTGTTTGATGTCCGTGTGGCCGTTGAAGGTGAACAGACGGCCCCCGCGCGTCAGGTCGAACGGCCGCAGGCCGGGCAGGAAGTCGGGGCTCTTCGGGTCGTTGAAATCCGGGTCAGTGATGCCGAACTGGAAAGCCTCGGTCAGGAATGTGTGTGAGGTCTGCACGCCGACCTTGGCGTTGTGAATCCCTTTGGTGTAAGCGATGTCGGCGCGGATGCCCGCATTGGTCAGCCGACGCTGCTGGCTGAGCGTCGTGGTCAGGTCGGAGAACGGGTTGGCGCTCGGGTAATACCAGATCTGATCGAGCCGGTAGTACGGGTTGACCGTCAGCACGGTGGACGGGCTGAAGATGTGAACGTAGCCGGGCGCGATGTTGAGCGACCGCACGAGCTGGCGCTGGTCCTGGCCGAGGGCCTGCTGGTCGTAAGTGTTCGGAATCTGGAAGCGGTTGCGCGCAAGGAGCAGGTTCAGGTGCAGCGAGTCTTTCGCCGTCGGGTTGTAGTCGAAGTGGTCGAAGATACTCAGCGCCTTGCCCGCGTCGTGCAGCACGGCGAATTCGGGGGAGTCAAGGAAGCGACCCGAGCGCTCGAAGTTGAAGGCGATAAAATTACCGACTTTCGTCCCGCCGTAACCGAGAGTGGCTTCGGTCGTCGAGCCGCCGAAAGTGCCGTACTGCTCGAGCAGACTGCCGGTCGGCTTCTTCTGCCCCAGGCCGGAGCGGGTGATCGCACTGATCACCAGACTGGTCTTGTCGCCGTACTCGGCCGGCGTCGCGCCGGTGATCACTTCCAGCGACTGGATCGCGTTGAGCGGCGGTTGCGTCGAGAAGGCTTTGCTCGACTGATCGGAGATCGGCTGATTATCGAGCGAAATCGTGGACTGGGCATGATCGCCGAGCGGGTGGAAACTCCCGTTCGACTCGGCGACCACGCCGGGCGCGGCGGCAGTCACCACGTCGCTCAGGCCCGACCCGGGCGACCTGACGGGCAGCTTTGAGATCAGCGACTCGCCGATGTCGGTGTGGGTCGTCGGAATATTCTCGACGTTATTGGCGGAACCCTCGATGGTGACCGAGTTGCTCACGACACTGCCAATCGTGAGCGGGACGTTGACGGTGATCGGCACGAGCGTCCGCACGGTCAGGTTCTGCGAACTGGTCTGGAAACCGCTGGCGGAAACACTGAGCTGATAATCATTGGGCGGCACGTTGCTGAAGCGGAACGCGCCCGTCTGGTCGGTGGTCACGTTGCGGCGATAGCCGGTGCTGGAGTTCTGGATGACGACAGTTGCATTGGGAATGACCGCCCCTGCCGGATCGGTCACCACGCCGCTGACAGTGCCCGCGCTGCCGAGCGATTGCGCCGCCGCCGGGATGATGCCCAAACTGATCGAAAATATGATGACTGACAACTGAACCGAGAGGTGGTTACGCAGATGATGAATTGACATGATAGCTCCACATTTTCCGAACTTCTCCAATGGTTATGCACTGACATTCTCCGGGTCAGGCCGGGAAATAATGTCAGTGCAGCCATAGCTGCATTGCTGACGCTCTGGTCAGACGGCTGTGTGGCAATTAAACCAGCGGAGGTGCGCGGTCTGCGGCGGAGTGGGCCGAGGAGCCGACGAAAAAATGCAGAACCCGGTGGTCAGTGACGGTGACCCGGCTGACAACCCAGACGATCGTCGCCGTCGTGTTCAGTTTCAGGTGCTGGAGGGACTGACACGCCAGACAGGCGTGCCCGCTGTTGAGAGATGATGAGCCGGACTGATCGGAGTGATCGGACGGCCCGCTGCTGATCGCCGGCTGAGAGACTTTCCCCACATCGCCGAGGTGCGCGAAAACGTGCAGGCTCACGCACAACAGCGCCAGCATCAGCACCATCGCCGCCGGTTTTCGCCATCGTCCTGTGTCCGAAAGACAGGTCATCATCGCTCAGAGAATTGATTGGGGATGAATCAGGTAAGCTGCATTATTGTGAATTGATGAGGGGATTGTCAAACCATCATTTCACGCAGCCTCTGTCAGCTCTGGACGAACGTGAGGGGCAATTCATTCACACGGAAGTGTCATCAGTCGCGCAGTCGCGAACGCACGCCTGCGAGTGTGACAGGCTTCCGAGAGCGAGAGGGAAACAACGGTCTCTCGATGAAACGTTTTACCGGGTTTCTCACGTGGAGATGAAGGGCGGGAAATTCCGTCCGGGTTCCAGCTAACCACCAGAGGAGGAATGAACGATGCCGACTTTTACCTTCAATCCGCAGACGACTGAATATCAACCGCAACACGCTTACTGGCTCGGCAAGGCGGCGAGCCTGGCTTACCGTGACGAGGCGGTCATTCGCGCCGAAACGGCGGCCTGGGGCTTTGACCGGTTTCAGTTTTACTACTCAAAGCACAAACCGCCGTTCCTGATAGACGACACCCAGGCGTACACCATCGCCAACGACCAGATGATCATCACGGCCTTTCGCGGGACCACGCCGACGATGATCAGTGACTGGCTGACTGATGCGAATACTCCGGCGGTTCCGGGGCCGGGGAAGAAGGGGCTGGTTCACCTGGGCTTCAACCTGGCGCTCGGTTCCGTCTACCCGTCAATCGGGGACAAGATCAGGGAACTGCGCACGAATAATCAGACGTTGTGGTTCACCGGCCACAGCCTCGGGGCGGCGCTGGCGATGCTCGCGGCGGCGCGGATGCACTTTGAAGACCCGAAGCTGCTCGCCAGTGGCGTGTATACCTTCGGCCAGCCGCGCACTTTTGATCACCTCTTTGCGAAAGCGTATGACGCGGATCTCAAGCCCCGCACTTTTCGCTTCGTCAATAACAACGACATCGTTCCGCACGCGCCGCCGGACGAAGTGATCTACCACCACGCCGGGACGCTCATGTACTTCGACGTGGACGGGAAGCTGCATGACAAGTGGCCTTTCTGGAACGATCTCAAGGATAAGTTCAAGGGGCTGACCAGCAGCTGGCTCGCGCCGGGAACCGACGGCATCAGGGATCACAGCATGGACAGATACCTCGCGAACCTGGAGAAAAATCTCGTCTGACGTTTCATCAACCGTTGTCAGCAATCCCAAAACAAACTCCGCCGGCACCAGTAAAAAGCTACGACCGGCGGAGTTTGCGGGGGCGAGGCAGCGGGTATTTATCAGTCCACTTGTAAAAGTCCTTTCGGAGATGACGCGCGGCTTCGATCGCCGTAGCGCAAACTGTCGAGTTTGCGTCGCTTGATCAGGTGGCCCTCTATCGAAGCGAACGCAAACTCGACAGTTTGCGCTACGGCTTGCGTGGCATCGGTTTCTTCTGGCGACCCCTGGCTTCTTCAGGCCGTTGCCGTCACAGCCGCTTTTATTGTTGTAGGGCAATGGCTGAAAAAATCATCTGTTCCAAACGCCCGGCAGCCAGGCTAAGATGCTCCGCGTTGACATCGCAGAGGTTATTCCCCCCATTGACAGAACCCTCTGCAAGCACCAGGAGCCACGACCATGCCGATGGAATATGAACTGACTGAAGAACAACAACAGATCAAACGCGCCGTGCGCGAATTCGCCGAAGCCGAAATCCGCCCGCACGTGATGGAGTGGGATGAGGCGCAGTATTTCCCGAAAGAGCTGTTTGCCAAACTCGGTGAGCTGGGGTTGACCGGCGTAATTTTCCCGGAAGAGTATGGCGGCGCGGGGCTGGGTTACGCCGAATACATGACGGTCATCGAGGAAATCTCGCGCGTGGATGGCTCAATCGGCCTGTCGCTGGCCGCGCACAACTCGCTCTGCACGAATCACCTGTATCAGTACGGCAATGAGGAGCAGCGCCGGCGCTTCGTGACTCCGCTGGCCCGGGGCGAGAAGCTCGGCGCGTGGGGGCTGACCGAACCGGGTTCCGGCTCCGACGCCTCGGGGATGCGCACGAATGCGGTGAAGCGCGACGGCGGCTGGGTGATCAACGGCGCGAAGAATTTCATCACGCACGGCATCTCCGCCGACACTTGCGTCGTTCTGGCGATCACCGACCGCGAACTGCGGTCGCGCGGGATCAGCGCCTTCATCGTCGAGCGCGGCACGCCGGGATTTCTGGCCGGCAGGAAAGAGAACAAGCTCGGCGTGCGCGCCTCGGAAACAGCGGGGCTGATTTTTGAAGACTGCTTCGTGCCGGATGAGAACCTGCTCGGCGAACGCGGTCGCGGCTTCGTCAACGCGATGCAAATCCTGGACGGCGGGCGCATCTCAATCGCCGCGCTCGCGCTCGGCATCGCCCAGGGGGCTTACGAATCCGCGCTCAGGTATTCCAGGGAGCGCCACCAGTTCGGCAAGCCGATCTACGAGTTCCAGGCGATCCAGTTCAAGCTCGCCGACATGGCCACGCAGATTGACGCCGCCCGATTGCTGACCACGCGCGCCGCGTGGCTCAAGGACAACCGGCGCCCGACGACCAGAGAATCGGCGATGGCGAAATTGTATGCTTCGGAAATCGCCGTCAAAGTCAGCGAGGAGGCGATCCAGATTCATGGCGGGTACGGCTACACGAAAGACTACCCGCCCGAAAAACACTGGCGCGACGCGAAGATTTGCACGATTGGCGAGGGCACGAGCGAAGTGCAGCGGCTGGTGATCGCGCGGCACCTGCTCGGGGAGGGGTGAGGTTGCTGACAAAAACTAAAGCGGCCGGCATATCGGCTCACGCTCGGTCCAACGCAACGGGATTTGACCCGGGCTATCCAGACTGATGGTAAAACTTCGCAATCAGATCGCGCGCACTCTACTCCCCGGCATGAGCGTTCCGAAACCACTCGGACTTCTGTTTTCGTGGATTGAAAGTAATGGCTTATTCACCGACACGAAAGACGGCAGGCGAGTTGGATTCCTGTTCCCGGAAGATGAACTCAGGGCAGGGTGGACAGAAATGGAAAGGCCAGGAGGCACCAGTATCGAGTTCTTTGCAGAAGGTAATATCAACCTGAAATACTGGTTCGGCCACGCAAAGCCGGATGTCCTGAACCGTTTGTGCGTCTTTGCAAGAACCGGGGCCGACGGATCAATGGCAGCTTTCTGGCTGGACAGTGATGGGAGACAGAAGATCGTCCACCTTGGGTCGGGTTCCGGTTCAACACTGGTATGCGTACTGGCAGATGATCCCGTTGATTTCCTGCGACTCTTGGCCATCGGGTACGACGAGATTTGCTGGAGCGAAGTATTTTCCAGACCACCCAATGCTGACCATTCCAGTGGTCGTATGTTCGTCCATCCGAACGTCAATTATCAGAACTGGGTAAGAGACACATTCTCCGTTACGATTCCACAGACAGCTGTTGAAATCGTGCGGTGCCCTTCAAAGATGAGGGATAGGCACTCCGACGACCCGTTTTGTCGCTGGGTCAGACAGAATACTCAATAACACCGTCGGAACGATTGGTGTCGGGCGTTGCGCTCAGGGAAGCCAGCGCCTTTTACCACGCCAGGGCATATGCCTCAGTACGAGGATCAGCCCCCGCGCTGATCGTCCCATTCCTCAGGTCAAGCACGATGGCCGCATTCGCCCCCATCGTCCACGCCCCCGAGACGCGCAGTTTGTGGCCCTTCGCAATGAGCGCCTGCCGGACGGCTTCGGTCACCCGCGACTCAACTGACAGGTCGCCCGGATACATCGTGTGTGGGAACGGCGAGGCAGGGAAGCTGCGGGTTGACCAGCGCGGGGCCTCAATCGCCTGCTGCACGTCCATACCGAACTCGACCATGTTCAGGAAAGTCTGGATCGTCCGCATCACCTGATCATCACCGCCGGGGCTGCCCATGATCATGTGCGGCTGCCCGTCTTTCATCACCAGCGTGCTTTGCAGCGTGCTGCGCGGACGTTTGCCGGGCTCAAGCGCGTTCGCCTCGCCCGCCACGAGCGAGTAATAATCGCCGCGGCAGTTGAAGATGATCCCCGTCTCGCCCATTACGACGCCGGTCCCGAAGCTGCTGTGCAGGCTCGGCTCGAAGCTCACCATGTTGCGATCCTTGTCAACCACGGCGATGTAGCTCGTGTCGCCCTCGTGATCCGCGTCGCCCTTCAGATTGACCTTGGTCGGACGATCCAGCGGCTGAGTGTTCGGCATGAATTTCTCCGGCGTTCCGGGCCGTAGCTCCAACGACGCCTTGTTCGCGTCAATCAGCTTCCGGCGCTCGCCGGCATAATCCTTCGAGAGCAGGCCTTCGTACGGGATGCGGATGAAATCCATGTCGCCGAGATATTTCTCGCGGTCGGCGAAGGCGAGCTTGAGCGCCTCGACGCTCGTGTGAATGTAGTCGGTGCTGTTGTGCCCCATCGCCTTGAGGTCATAACCTTCGAGCAGGTTGAGCGTGAACAGTTCCGCCGGGCCCTGGCTCGCCGAGGCGTTCTTGTAGACCTGATAGCCGCGATAGTTGATTGAAACCGGCTCCTCGACTTTGGCCGTGTAGCTGGCGAAATCCTCATAGCGGAACAGGCCGCCATTCTCTTCAGAGAATTTCGCCATCGCCTGCGCGATGTCGCCTTTGTAGAAGCGGTCACGCGCGGCCTTCAAGGCTTCGTGCCGCCCCCGACCGGCGTTCTGCTTTTCGGCCTCCACCAGTTTTTTCAAGGTCCGCGCGAGGTCCTGGTTGCGGAAGATGTTGCCCGGCTGCGGTGCCTGTCCGTGCGGGAAATACACTTTCATGCTGGCAGGGTATTTGCGAATCTTCCGCGTGCCGGCGATGGCGCGGGCCAGTCCGTTGCCGATGGGGAATCCGTTCTCGGCGAGGTCAATCGCCCGCTCAAGCACCTGCGCAAAACTCATCGTGCCCCAGCGGTCGAGCAGGATGTACCAGGCATCTACGACTCCCGGCACGGTCCCCGCAAGCAGCCCGTCGCTTTGCGGGAGCTTGCCGCCCTGATTCTTCTGATACCACTCGATGGTCGCCAGCCGCGGCGCCGTGCCTTCGGCGTTGACCGAGACCACCTTCTTCGCGCGGGCATCATAGACGAGGATCACGGCGTCGCTGCCGACGCCATTCAGGGCGGCGTCCACCACGGCGAGCGCGGCCTGGCCGGCCACGATGGCGTCGAAGGCGTTGCCGCCCGCCTGAAGAATCCGTTCGGCCGCCTGGGTCGCTTCGGCCTTCATCGAAGCCGCCGCGTAAGAGCGCCCCCGGATGACCGGCCGCATGGTTCTGGAAGTGATCTCTGCTTCCTGAGCCGGGACGAACGGCCCCGGGCCGAGACCGAGCAGGAGCAAGCCAATGATCATTGTCTTGAATAAGCTGCGCATAGGGGTCCCCCTTTCTGAAGCTGGTGTCAGGCGCTGTTTGCGGGGGCGGAAGGAGCTGGCTTCGACCTGGTCTTTCGCCGACTTGTGAACCGTACCTTGGGCTGCTTTGACGGCCAGCCGAGCCACCCGAACAGTAGTGTTGCCAGAAGGCAACTGCGCCAATGGACATTCAAGCCTGCCTGTGTGCGGTCATTCCAGGCACGGTCAGGTTCACGCAGATGAGTTGCACAGTATAGTAGCAGCAGAATGCACTTGCCAGACCGGATGCGGTGCCGGGCGGGGCGAGGATAACGATTTTACTTTTCCCTTTTCACTTTTAACGGCTGCCGGCGCCCGTAAGTCAGGGAACGCCAGAGCCACTCCGCCGGGCCAAAACGATAGCGCCCGAGCCAGAGGCGGCTCATCGCGAGTTGGGCCGCAAAGACGACAATTCCGATCAGCGCCGTGACCGCCGGCCCGAGCCGTCCGAAGAGGCCGAATCCGAACCCGTAGAAAAGCAGGCTGAAGATAATTGATTGCGCCAGGTAATTGCTGAGCGCCATCTGACCGGCGGCGGCGAACGACCGCCTCACCGGCCCGGCGGGAGTCGAACTCAGCCAGAGCAGCAGGCCGGCGCCGAAAGCCAGTGCCAGCGGGATGTGCGAGACGGCCTGCAGCAGGCTTGGCGACACTGGCGGCGGCAGGCCCGTTGATTCCGACCGAACCAGCAGCGTGGTACTCACGGCGCCAGTGATGCCGGCCCCGAAGCAGACGGCCCACAGGAAGCTTCGGTGCTGCGCCGGGTTTTTCAGGATGCCGGCGCGCCACGCGGCGATGCCGAGCAGCATCAGTCCGAAGGTCTTCGGCAGTGAGCCGACGAGCAGCGGGGCGATGAACTGCCACGTCTCCCGCCAGCGCAGCGCCAGGATTTCTGTAAAGCTCCCTTCCGCATAAATGTGTGTGGCCGCGGCGGCGTGGGTGCGCAGAGCTGCTTCCGCGGGGAAGGGAAGGCCAAAGACCGGCGCAAATGTCAGCGCAATGGCAGCAATGCCCAGGGCGACCAGCAACCAGACGGGCCTTCCGACGAGCGGAAGGAGCAGCAGGCCGCAGACGGCATAGAGCGTGAGGATGTCGCCGTTCCAGATCAGAAACATGTGAAAGAGCCCGATGGCGAGGAGTATCGCAAACCGCCGGGCGAGGAAGCGTGAAGCGCTGACCGTGTGCGACCGGGCGCGCTCCGCCTGAATGCAGACGCCCACGCCGAACAGGAATGAGAAGAGCGTGAAGGCCTTGAATTCGAGCAGCCAGGCGGCGAGGATGTCCACCGCGCGGTTGGCCAGGCCCGGATGCGTGTGGAAGTTCAGGATGTGTTCGAAGAGCGAGACGCGGAAGAGGGTCAGCAGGTTGACGAGCAGAACGCCCAGGAGCGCCACGCCCCGCAGCACGTCCAGGTCGCCGTACCGCTCACCGGATGAGACCGGTGCCCAGGGGGGTGATGCCGGGGTGTGGTTCATAAGTAGCGAACGATTTCCATTTGGAGGGCATAGCGAAACGGCTCCTGACGGACGATGAAAGCGGCCCGGGTTTTATAACTTGTCAGCCCACGGATGTCCGGCGAAAAGCTTACGGAGCGCAGCCTTCAACCAGACACGACTCCCTTCCGAAAGTGATCCGGCCGCGTTGCCGAAGTCAGCTTCGTCTTCTTCCCGGCAGTTCGATTTGTAGAGCAACACGATTTCGGGGGCGAGAACGGGCAGGCCGGATGCGGACCTGAAGGACATCCGCTCCCGCGGCAGGGTGATGGACTCGTCCCGCCTGAATCTGAATTGCGTGTCGTCAATCTCGTTGAGCAGAAGCTCGATAAAATCAGGGTCGTGACCCTCGTTCCTGCACCAGACGCCATGAACCGGCAGGGCCAGCCATTGGTCGTCTGCCCAGGGGATCAATTCGCCGTTGATGGCCTTCTCCAGCCGCCAGCCCCGCTGCCCGAGAAACCCGCGCGCCCTGAACTGATCGTCTCGTGCAATCGCAATATCAATGTCCTTGTGTTCGCGAGTCAGGCGGTTAAGGAAGAGGTCAATCGCCCAGCCCCCGCAGATGAACCACTCGCAGGGCAGGTCGCGCAGCAGAGAGCCTGTTCTTTGAGGCTGTGCGAATGGGTTCATTGAGCGCGCTCCGGCTTATAGTCAGACGCAAACAACTTAACTTCAGGGGCGCCGTCTGACAGCCTGACCATCCTCTCATACTCGAATCCGATTTTTTCGAGCAGGCGGATCGAGCTTTGGTTGTCCACATTCGTCACGGCCACGACTCGCCTGAGGCCGAGCGTTCCTCTCGCCCAGGACAGGACAGCAGAAGCCGCCTCCAAAGCATAACCTCTGGACCAGAACTCCGGGAGGAAGGCATACCCCAGATCAACGTCTTCGAGTACGTCCCGCTTGAGCAGTCCACAAAGCCCCGCCGATGCGCCCGACTCTTTCAACTCAACCAGCCACAGCCCGAAGCCGTGCTTTTCGTAGCTTGCGACCGGCCCGTTCAGAATATACGAGCGAGCGTCATCCATCGTCCGCACGCCTTTATCGCCGATGTACTCGAGAAAGGAAGGCTCATTGAGCAGCCTCAGAATGAAATCGGCGTCATCAACCGAGAGCCGGCGAAGACGCAATCTGTCCGTTTCAGGAATCACAGGTCAGCCCCCAGGCGTTGTCAGGTAGTGCAGGTCAACCCGGATCGCTCATTCGTTCAGTTTCGATTCGATCCTCGGGTCAGGGCTCAGCCAGATCAGCGCTACAGCCACATACAGTCCGACCGCAATCCACCGATGGACGAAAGCGGACGGGATCGCCATGGCATACAGCAGCAGCGACAGCTTACCCTTGGCGTCCTTACCCACCGCCGCTGCGAGCTTCGGATTGGTGCCCGGCTGCGCGAGGATCATCCTCTGGAGGATCGTGTACGCGACTGCTGCCATCAGCATTACCACGCCATACGCGGCGGTCGGCACCGGTGCAAAATGGTTTTCACCCATCCAGCCCGTCACGAACGGGATCAGCGACAGCCAGAACAGGAGGTGCAGGTTCGCCCACAGGACCCGGCCGTTGATCCGCTCGGTGGCCTGGAGCATGTGGTGATGGTTGTTCCAGTAAATTCCCACGAAGATAAAGCTCAGCACGTAAGTCAGGAAGATCGGCAGCAGCGGGCGCAGCGCCCCCCAGTCCGTGCCGCGGGGGATTTTCAGCTCCAGAACCATAATCGTGATCAGGATGGCGATCACCCCGTCACTGAATGCTTCGAGACGTCCTTTGTCCACCAGTCCTCCCTTACTGGTTCCGCTTGCTGACGCTCGCCGCTGCTGTACCAGTGTTGCCCGCTTCGATCTGGTCTTCGCTCAGCGGAAGCCGCTGGTTTTGGAGAAGACGAGGACTTTCGTCTGCGCGCAGATGCCGACCGGGGCCGCCAGGATCAGCAACCCGACGACCACTGTTGCCGCCTTGGTGATCACAGACACACCCCACCTCAGTTGCGCGATTGGTGCGATAGCTGACAAACACGTTCACCGGGCCGACGCATCAGGCCCCGGTGCAATAGCTGACAGGTTGCAGGTTTAATGTCTGATTTTAGCCCTGCTATTCTTTGGGCCTTGTTTCCCCGGACCATAATAAATATTTTCAAGCCCCTCACAGCAATCAACACAAAAGTCACTCCGACGATCAAAAGTGACGGTCATAATCAATTTACTGCCGAGATAAAAATCAATACGACCTGCCCCCTTCACTTTTTCACTTTCAGCAAATAAAAGGTTTTCCTTCCTGAGCCGCTCACCGAAGGTTAATTTCAAATACTCCCGAACATTGTATAACCTGCGGTCGTTTACGTTGCGATTGCTTTCGCCTTTGCCGAGCCGGGCAATTACAAACAAGCGGTCATTTGATTGCATTACCTGATGTGCCAGGTCATCAAGCAAAGCCCTGTTCGCCTCACAGTTGCGCCCCCTGGTTTCAAATACATTTTGCGCAAATATAAAACAATGCGTCGTCATGGTGATTGTGAGGCAGGCAAGGATTTGGGGGACTATCTTTGCTTCAAATTTCGTAGTCATAGGTCAATAGCCATCCTACGCCAGGTTGACCAACGCACTGGCAGGCACTGTCCCGTATGAAACAGATGTCAGGCTGCACCCCGGCTGATCGGCCCGCTTCACCAATCCGCTAGAAGCCGCCGAGTTCAGCCCGAGCCTGTATATCAGGCCGCTCCCCCAGTGGGAGCGCTATGGCAAAGAACGGCGGCACATGCCCCATCTGGCGCAGGTACTCGGAGAGCTGGGCTTTGTGGTGTATTTCGTGTTCGAGTATAAACCACAGCCATGAACGGAGCGACGCCTCGATTGAGGCATGCGGGGGACGCACCGGCGTGTTGAGCCCGTCATCAGTGAGCCGTGACAGATGGTGGAGTGTCGCCGCCCGCACGGTGATGAACTGCTCCCGCAACTCACTCCCGGGCGGTGATTGGTTCGGCAGTCGAAGACGATCCAGGTTCCAGTCGTCCTCGAACAAACCGCGGGCGTAGAAATCTTCGCACTGCCGGATGTGAACCAGATGCTGGCCGCAACTGTATGCGTCGGGCCTCGGGCGCCACGAAAGCTCGTCATCCGACAGGATGTCGAAATGCTGCAGGGTCACTGCGCGGTAGCGTTCCAGATGCTCTGTTATGTCTGCAACTTCGTTTCGCATATCCTCTCCTCGTCCTGCTGCAAAGACGTCAGGTGGCCGTGCCGCCGGGCTCATTTCTGACTTCGGGGTGGCTGCTCCATTCAAAGAAACCTCTGACGCCGAGTACCCGGTCCGCAATTTCTGTCGCCAGTCCGACCCGTTCATCGCAGCCTGACGTTTCGAAGAACCTGCGTACTTTGTCCGCGGAATCGGGATCTATAATACTGAATTCTCCCAGCAAAGCCTTGTCACGCGGGATAAAGCGCCGGGCCCGCATGAACGCAAACCGGAGCATTCCAATCAGCGCCTGCGACAGTAAGAGGCTGGCCCCGACCGGCTCTCTCGCGGCCAGGTCAAGGGCGTCTTCGAGCCGTGTGGCGGCCTCGTATCTTGCCCGTTCGACCGCCTCCTCCGTCAGGTCGGGCGGCTGCGTGAGTAACCACTCTGCTTTCCGGCGGAGTTCTTCGACAACCGGATCGGTGGCCAGAACGACAAACCCCGTCGCCATCATATGGGCAGAGATCGGGCGGGCGCTCGCTTGGTCATGGGCGAAGTAACCCTGAATGACCCAAGGGGGATTCACAAAGATTTCCGCGGGGACGGCATTGAAGAATTTCTGGATGCGCTGCCTCACAGGTTCGAGGTGAATAACCCACAGGTCAAGATCGCTGCCGGCGTCGGGGTTGCCGCGGATGATGGTGCCCGAAGCAATAATCCCCACCGGCTTGAACGAACTCAGGATGAACGAGACCGCCTCACGCAGGGCCGTGTCGTACTTTGCAGGTGACTCCGGAAACTGACAACTTTCGAGCATGTGACCGCCCCCCAGGTATGAATGCCGCAACCGCGGATGACCGCGTCAGCCCTCACGATCCTGTTTCCTGCCGCCCCTCGTGCATATCTCCTTCGCCCTGCGTTCCGCATATTCCCAGGCGGAAAACCTGCACTCCGCGTCCGGGCCGGAAATCCACGGGTCATCGCCAAAGCTTTTGTATCTCTCCACCAGCTCTTTCGCGCCCATCCCCCGCTTGTACTCATTCATCAACGAGCTTTCCACGATCTCGATGCATTTCCTGACGGCCGATTCGCAGTCATCAAAAACACCGGCAGTGTATCTCTCGCTTTCGTCCATGTAGTGGGAGTTGTCATCAACGAACACCTGGTACTTTGACTTGTCTGATCCGGACATGATGTTTCAGTTTAGCGCGTCAGCCGATAAATCAGCACCGCCGCCCGTTTGATGAGCCTCGGCATGGGCTCCAGTTCGGCCCATTCGCCGGGGGCGTGTTCGTTGCCTCCACGGGCGCCGCCAATACCATCCAGCCCCGGCAGCAGGTGCGAGATGAAACCGATGTCGCCCGCGCCGCGCTCACCCGGGTCGAGCGCTTCGACCTTGCCGAAGCCCAGATCCTGACTGACCTGGTCGAGTTCCTTGAGCAGCGCGTAATTGCCTTCGGTCGGCGTCATCGCCGGATAGCTGTCCCGGAAGGTGATCTTTGCCGAAGTGCCCGGCAGGTTCCGCGCGATGATCTCACGCATCCTGGCGCGCGTGGCTTCCTTCTGCTCCTCGCTGATGAACCGCAGATCGCCGTTGACCACCACTTTCGCCGGCACGACATTGTCCTTGCCCGTAGCCGTGCCGCTCACCCCCTTCAACTCCGCTTCCGTGCCGCCCACGATCACGCTCGGGTTGAAGGTCAGGTACTTTTCCTCGTGCAGCGCTTCGTAAAACTGATTGACGATGCGCGCGGCCTCAAAGATCGCGCCGCTGCCCATGCTTTCCCTGAAGATCTGCCCCGAGTGCCCGGTTTTGCCCTCGACTTCGAGCGTCCATGAACTGGCGCCGCGGCGGCCGACCGTCGCCGTGTTGCGAATTGTGGGTTCAAAGCTCAGAACCAGATCACTTGCTCTGGCCGCCGCGACCATATCGCCACGGCTGATTTCCAGCGGGAGCCCCGCGCTCTCTTCGTCGCCCGTGTACATCACCCTGATCTGCGCGTCACCGAGCGCGCCCGCCGCGTGGAGCGCTTTCAGGGCGTAAAGCAGCACGACGGCGCCGCCCTTCATATCAGACGTGCCTGTGCCGTAGGCCCTGTTGCCTTCGCGCCGGAATTTCTCGCCGCTGAGGACGGTGTCAATGTGTCCGATCAGGAGGATCCGTCTGCCTCTCGTACCCCTGGTCTCCGCGGCCAGATGCCCGGCGCGTTTCATTTCGGCGGGCATCTCGATCCACCCGGCCGTCAGGCCGAGCGACTCAAGCTCCTTTTTGAAGACCATCCCGACCTGCCTGACGCCCGCGAGGTTCTCTGTCGGGCTCTCGATGTTGACGGCTTTTTCAAGCAGCGTGACGGCCTCTCCCTGATGCGCGTCAATGTAGTTGACAATCTTCTGCTCGTCGGCTGATAACTTTTGCGCGTAGCCGCACGTGCAGGAAAAAGCGGTGAACAACAGGGCGACGATTATCTGTCGGATCAGCGTTTTCATTTCGGGTGCTTGTCCTTCCTGGCAGTACCGTACCAATTATGTACTCTCACGAATCAGGCCAGTCGCCCAGCAGCTTTCGTGTCTGGACGATCTGGCCCAGATGATACGCGTTGTGATCGGCGACGAGCAGCACCCCACGCAGCCAGGTGTGCCCCTCCTGCCCGTGCGGGATCCGGGCCGTCAGGTCGAGATGGGGATCATTGACCAGGCCGATCACTTCCTGCAGGTCTGAGAGGAAAGTGGCGACGGACTGAGTCCAACGCTCTTCAGTCACACTCTCCGTTTTTGCGGGCCAGTAGCCCGCGGGAAAGTCGGGCGACTTCCAGGCAGGGTCGGTCATATAACGCAGAATGTCCTCCTGGGCGAGGCGCAGGTGTTCAAGCTCTTCCCAGACGGAATGAAGCCCCTCTGCCGGTCGCCGGGTCCGCGTCTCCGCTTTGACCACAGCCAGCACAACGTCAGGGCCGGTATGAGCCTGACCTCCTTTGAGCAGGTCAGTCAGGCTTCTGCGCAGTATCGCTTCGTTCATCACTCCCTTCACTTAATCGGATCGGGCATTTTCATCACACTTATTTAACCCTCTTCCAGACGAGGTCATTGTTCTCCCGGCGGTCAAGCATGTGTGTCACGCGCCCGCTCGCGTCGCGCGCGAAAACCTTCTCGCCGCGGATCGTCCCTCTGGGGAAAAAAGTGTACTCGTCTGCCGGCAGCAGTTCTTCCTTTGCCCTGCCCGTGCGCTGCCCCGTCAGTCTGTCGTCTTCGAGGGTAATCGTGTAGGTAACGCCCCCGGTCAATTCGTACTCTCCGACAATCGCCTGACAGGTTTTCGGGTTGAGGGCGACGGGTTTGCGCTCGCTCGGGCGGACTATGACGTGTGAGGCAATCATCTGCCAGCGCCCGTTGCGCCTGAAGTAAGTGTCGGTGACGAGATACATCGGGCTTATTTTCTGCCCGAAGATCTGCTCTTCTTCAAGAACGCGATAAGACAGCACGGCGGCGTCGCCGTTGATGCGAGACCTGACATCCGCGACGCGAATCGAGCCCGAATAACCCTTCGGGAGAGGGGCCAGCGAATCGAGCAGTTGTTTCTTCGTCAGGATGCGCCAGTTCTCATCGGTATAGATGAGATCGTCGGCGACATGTTTCTCCCACACAGCCTTATCGCCGGAGGCAACGGCGTCGAGCAGTGCCTGTGCTATGCGAACGAGTTCCCGTTCCGTCGCCGCATCAGATGAGATTGGGGCCGTCGTTTGCCCTATACCCGCCGGGGAAAGAATCAAGAGCAGTAAGACAGCCGGGATGGATCTCATGATTTTTACTCCTTATGGAACAAGTTGAGAAAGGGGCCATCCGGGCGCCGTGCCGCGCCACGCTCCGCGATGCTGCCCGGCTAAGCGCTTCGTGTCAGGCGGGCCAGCACCGCGGCGGCAGCGAGTGCGACAAGAAATGCCGGAAGAGCGGTGATGACCGGCCAGGCCACGAGCGCGACCATCAGCAGGCGCAGGTTGCCCGATGCCGCCCACAACGAATGAACAATCGCTGCGACCGCCAGCGCAAAGGCCCCGACGGCGACACCCACGGCCACATGCAGTGCCGTTGAACGAGGCGGATTGCCCATCCGAAAGTGTTCATACCCGATGTGAGCCGCGTACACAGCGGCGCTGATCACCCACGCCGCCAGCCGCCACATGAAACGCCCCTGACTGGATACGGATGGGTTGACGAGCGTGCCGAAAACGATGCCGACGATCGAGTACACGATGCCGGGGAATAGTGCCCGACGGAGCCATGGCTGGCGACCTGATGCGTCCATATGTGTTACCTGACGGCAGTATTCAGCGGGGACGGCCTGAAACATTGGGAGTGATCGAAGCCTCTGTCGGGCGCGCTCCGCCGCATCGGATGTCAGGCTATTGCCTTAGCCTGCAATCGCGTCAACAGTTAATTCCAGACTTTACTTTTCCTCTTCCAGGTGGCGTTCGGGGCATCAGGGATTGTGGACTGCGTCAGGTTGAAACCGTTATCGAGAATCTTTTGATCCCTTATATTTCCCATCTACCAGGACCACTGACGTCTCAACCTGCCGATCCGGAATCGCCCAGTATTTCCTGAGCAGGCGATCCTTCTCCTCTTCCTCCACAAGACGAAAACCATGCTTCTCATAGAACCGGATCGCCCAGTCGGCAGCCTTCCAGGTTCCGATCAAAACCGGCTTCTTCGCATCTTTTATCAGCTCCTGAAGGAGGAGGGTTCCGATGCCTTTTTTTCTCTGTTTCGTCCTTACATATGCATGGCGAATCAACTCCACATCCGCCTTATCCTGAATCCCCATGACTCCGATGATTTCATCGTCATCAACGTAACATGAAAATCGCACGCCGTCCTCGATTTGCTCTTGCAGCTCTTCTCTGGTCATATAAGGCTCGTGCCACCGATCCGGTGGGATCACCCCTTTGTAAGCAATCGCCGCGTCATTGATGATAGTGAAGATATCCTCGAAGTCTGCATCCGTTCCCTTTCGTATCATGGGGGCCTCCGTTTCTCAGCAGGTTATTCCAGTTTCAGTCACTTGCAGGCTGTGCCTGACGTTGCGGCTGCGCCTGCTCGCAACGCGCCCGGCGGCGCGACCCGGGTGCAACCGCAATGCCGGCCAGCTCCCGTTACCAGGCGAAGAGCATCTGACGCTGCTCCACGATGGCCGTCGGGGAGAAAAGTCGAATATTCTCTTCGATTTTTCCCAGCTGAGCCTCTACTGTCCCCGTCGGGACACCCGCCGGCGCATAAGCCACATACAAGACGTGTGAGGTCTCCGGTGAAATCGGGGACCGATTATCCTGACCGTAGAGAATTGAACAGCACACGCCGCCCGCGTCTCGCATAATCATGTCGCCGGCGCGAATGGCTTTTGTGGCGCCGTTCATCTGAGTAATCCGGTCTCCTTCCCGTGATACGTCTACGGAAATCGGGCCCCGCAACTTTGCAGCGTCATGTCCGGCGGTCAGCACTAACGTCTCTACTTCGGCAACAAAATTTGAATCAACCAGGGGGGACACCCCGGGCAGGCTCTTTCCTTTCAGCACGATTGACTCGACCTGGAGCTGGACGTGACAGGTCTTGTTGAAGCGCTTGTAGTACTGTTCGTATGCTGACATCACGGGCAGCGACAGGAAATCCTGCCGGGAAAAGCCTGCGTAGCGTTCCCGCAAATGCGCTTCCGTTTCTCGTTTTCGCTGATCCAGTTCCGGGGACGAATGCGTGTTTTCGAGGCCCGAAAGTTCCAGCAGTCCTGTCACCGCCCCGGGGTGCGCGGTTCGCCATTCATCCGTTGCTGAAATCATGAGCATATAAATCTCCGCTGTTACACACTGCTGACAACAGGCTGACGTTCAGCCGGCGCGAGCTTTGACACCGCAGTCCGGGGAACTACGAGATTTCATAGCAGCACAGCAGGACTCACCTGGTAGTATGTGCCTGTCGTCCGCCCCGGCTGCCCGGCAATATCTCGACAGCCTTTTCCAGAGCGCTGTCACGCCCCGCTTCGAGGTCTGCTTTCGGGAACACGGGTATGCGAACGTCGGGAGGAACGCCGGTCGCCTCGAAGTGCTTGCCCCGCTCGGTCAGGAAGACTTCATTTGGTAGCCCGAAGCGCCAGCCATTGGGGAGCTGTCGGACGAGTACATCCGAGTAGACGCCCTGGGTGTTTTCGCCGACGCGCGTGATGTGCGGCTGCCGGCCCATCAGCGCCATCGTGAAGGTTTCGCCCGCACTGACCGTGTCAGGGCCGATGAGTTCGACGACCTGCCCGAGGAAACGCGGGCGGTCGCTCACGCGAACCGTCGAGGGCTGCGGCGCCGTCCAACTCTCAGGCCTTTGCGCGTCGTTGCGCGCCCGCTTGACGAACGCCACGTAAGCCCGGTCAGTCAACCGCCCGGCGATCTGGACGCCATACGGGTCAGCACCGCCGCCGTTGATGCGTACATCTATCACCAGACCGCGCAACCCCTGGGCATCCTGCAGAATTTCATCGAGCGCCGCGTTGAGCGCGCGGGCGCCTTCGTCGAACCCGCCCCCGGACGTGTAGCCTTGGAAGGCATCTATGCGGAGGTAGCCTGCCCCTCCCTTTAATCGGGCATAACGCACGTGGCCGTTGCACCACGAACGCAGTTTGCCCTCAAGGTAGCGGGTTTCGAGGATTTCAACCGTCCGCTTTTTTTCGTCGCCGGTCAGCACGAGGGTGCCGGGTCTCCTGCCGCCGAAACCCCGCTTGATGTTGCGCGCCCCGATGAAGGTGTGGGCGTCATGCAGCGGCTCGATCATCGCCTTGAAAATATCGAACAGCTCTTCCGGCTTCGTCTGCGGGGTCACCTTGGCCCGGTACGTCATGGTGACGGCGGCCCAATCCACGCCGCGGTGTTTCAGGAAGCCGTGGTGAGCCGCAAAGGTCGCGGCGAAGATTTCGAAGTTCGTCACAGGGTCATTCGGGGCTTCGCGCGAGCAGGCTTCCGGGCGGGCGCCCGCACGGCGGAAGAGGACTTTCGAGGCGGCGTCGGGCGCGTGGAACCACTCGGAGTTCGGAGAGGGGCCCGGCGACAGGAACAGAACATCGGAGTCGCCAGACCTGAATCGCGTGCCGCGGGGATCAACGGGTTCCGCCTGTAGCGTGAAGGTGTCAGAAGGGATGCAACTGAGCGGGGTGATTTCGAACAGCTTTATTTCGCCGCCTTTGATCTCCGCCAGGCAGCCATAACCATCAGAGAGCCAGTAACCGTCAAGCGATTGCGCCTCTACGACTGGTGCTTTAACCAGAGCCTGCGCGATCAGACTGCACAGGACGATGAGCGCAACACCGAACCGCGCCACCACATACCGGTCTGGTTGAATCATTTCTGTTCCTTATGCCAATGGCAGTATTCAGCGGGGCGGCCTCCGCCGCGCTAATCAGCCGGGGTCAGGGCAGGGCGTCCCGCTGCACGCCTTCCTTCGTGATCACCACGGGCAGGATGAACCCCTTGTCATCGAAGCGCATCTCGTCTATGCAGACGACGCGGTGGTTGCGGTCCGTTTCGCCCAGGGGCCTTCTGTGGTACACGATGTACCACCTGACGGAACCGGCCGCGTGCAGGACCGAATGGTGACCGGCGCCGGTCGCCACTGACGCGTCCTGCTGGAGTATTTTGCCGACGCGCTCGAACGGGCCGAAGGGCGACGACGCGACGGCGTAGGCGACGGCGTAATCGGGGCCGGTCCAGCCCCCTTCCGACCACATGAAGTAGTACCTGCCGTCCTTCAGGAACATGAAGGCGCCTTCGACGTACCCCTTCGGGGTGATCTCCCTGAACGTCGTGCCGTCGGCGAAGGGGACGAGGCCGGTGAAGTCGTCGTTCAGCTTCGCGATGTTGCAGTGTCGCCACCCGCCATAAATGATGTAATGCGCCCCGTCGCGGTCCCTGAAGACGAACTGGTCAATCGGCTGCGCCCCGTTGTGGAACCTGTCTATCAGTGGCTTGCCGAGGTAATCCTTGAACGGCCCTTCCGGCCGTCGGGAGCGCGCGACACCGATGCCCCCGAGCTGCTGGTCGTTCTGAATGTCATTCGCGCCGAAGAACAGGTAATACCAGCCGCCCTTCTCGACCACTGACGGCGCCCACAGCGCCCTCCTGGCCCACCGGACATCGCTCACCTGCAGGATGCGCGGATGCTTCTTCCAGACGACCAGATCCCTGGAGGAGAATGCGTCCATAAAGACCTGCTCGTCGTATGGCGCCGAGTATGTCGGATAGATCCAGTACTCGTTCTCGAAGATGCGCGCCTCCGGGTCGGCGTACCACCCCGGCAGGATCGGGTTGCCTGTCCGCGTAGCTTGTGTGGGGGCTTGGGCGGATGACGCCGGCGGGCGGCCTGTCAGCACGTCAGCCGGCCCCGGGCAGGGAGCGACGAGCGTAAAGATACAAACAGAGAGGAAAAGAAACTTCGGGATCATCTCGCGCTTCAGGGTTCTTTATTCTTTTATCACCACGAGGGGGCCTTTCGTTTCACGCGTCCTGTTGCTGCCAGCCTCCCGCCGGCGGGCCTCCGCCGCGATTGATGTCAGGCCATTTCCTCCGGCAAAATCTTTCCTGAGTCGGCCTGACGGCCGGGATCAGCGGAACGGCCCGGACGCCTTGGGATCACGCGAGGTCACCGCTGGGCCGCGTCCGCTGGATCAAGTGTTAGCCAGCGGTTCCCATTACGCTGAAGACATGACCGAATCTCCGCTTTTATCATCCGCATGCGTTGGGTGAAGGCGAACGTCACGACCACATCGCCGGACACCTCCGCCAGGCTGACGCCCGTTCTGCCACATCCGACGCGCTACCGATTGAGCCAGCCGCCAACACGACCCGACGAACAGCGTGGCCCGGTGCATTGATATGTGAAAGTCGGTACTTGGGTGGCGTTGGGATTTACTCCTCGTTCCACCCAAGCCAATTTGCAGCCCTTAACACATTTGATGGTGGTTTCTCCGCCTGGCGCATCGATCACCACTTCGAAATCTGGCGCGACAGCCTGGCCTCTCCCGAAAGCCCACCCAACAAGAACCAAAGTCACGGCGAGCGCGACTTGAACTGCAGTTCGTCTAAGGTTCCTCATGATTTCCTCCCAAGGGATTCGAGAGTTTGCATTCCGTCCGGCTAACAGGTAATCAGGCTGCCGGACGATGTTTTCAGTATCAGAAACCTGTTTCTGCTCAAACCGCTTTTTCAGGCCGGGCTTCACTCTCCGGTCATACGCATTTCCTGATGCCCGGCTATTCCATCGGCTTGCCGCGCAGCAGGGGCTCGCAGTCAACCGTCTGCGGGCCGTTCTCGGTGCAGACCGCATACCTCGCGCCCTCATACATTGACACGCCCGCATACTCGCCTTTGGCGTTGACGACGTAAAAGTTGATGCCGAAGTTGGGATTGCCCTTGCTGTTGAGCAGCCGCTTCTCGATGGTGTTGGCCTTGATCCGCCGACACGCGTCCAGACCCGCGTCCTTCGGGTGCATCCCGCGCCGCATGTTCTCGACGATCAGGTAGGAGCAGAGATTGTAGAGGTTGGCTTCGCCGCGACCGGTCGAGCCTGCGGCGCCGACTTCGTTGTCCACGTAAAGCCCCGCGCCGAGGATCGGCGAATCGCCCACGCGCCCCGGAATTTTGAAGGCGAGCCCGCTCGTCGTCGTGACGCCGCAGATTTCGCCTTTCGGGCTGACGCCGTCGCAGTTGATGGTGCCGAAGAGATGCTCGAAATCAATCAACCCTTCGAGCGCCATCTCACGCGCCCTCAGAAAACCGACCTGCGTCCTCTTTTCAGGGTTCAGGTAATGCTCCGAATCGGTGCGGCGCTTCCACTCGAGCCAGGCCTTGCGCGACTTCTCGGTGTTCAGGTCGTCTTCGATTTTGAAGCCCATAGTGCGGGCGAAGCGTTGCGCGTCTTTGCCCACGATCAGGTGATGGTCGGTGTGTTCCATCACGGCTTTGGCGACGAGCGACGGGGTGCGCACGCCTTCGATTGAGGCGACCGCGCCGGCCCGCTTCTTCGGCCCATGCATACAGGACGAATCGAGCTGGACGATGCCGTCCGCGTTCGGCAAGCCCCCGTACCCGACGCTCGAGTCTTCGGGGTCAAGCTCGACGATGTTGACGCCCGCGATCAGCGCGTCCAGCACGTCTGACCCTCCGGTGATCATCGTGAATGCCTTCTGCACGCAGGTCACGTCGCCGCCATTTTTGAACCTGTTGCCATTGGCCGAAGACACTACGACAGGTTTGACGCTGCGCTGCGTCCAGATTAAGGGCGCGCCACCCGATGCCAGTTCCGGGGTTGAAGCGATCACTCCGGCAGCCGCGCTGCCGGCCACGAAACCACGTCGAGTTATCTTTTTGCTCATGGTGTCCTTTCGAATCAAAGCTGGTTACGGTGTCTGACGAACGAGTAAGGCGGGTTGCGCCCTGCATCGTTGCCCCTCACTTCGCGCCGACTTTGCTGTAAACGGCGTGGCCGAGCCGGACGAACGGGCCGCCGTCTTCGCTCAACTCTTCCGTCACGGTGAAAGAGTGCGCGGAGACAATGGTAACGGTTCGGCGCAGCTGAAGCGTCTGGCCTTTGATTTTAACCGGCTCGACGGTGAAGCGGATGGCAATGGGGCTCGTCCAGTCGCCACGGCTGCTGACCTGCGCCCCGCCGGCCAGCCGTTCAGAGACAGTCAGCATCTTCGTCGCTTCGTCAAAAACGATCAGGGAGCTTTCTCTGTAAGCGCCGGCCTCGGTCCTGCCCTCGATGCGGCCTTCGACCGATTTGCCGTCGGGGCGTCTGGTGAAGGTCACCGTGCCCTCCCGCGGCGCGGGGCCGAGCGCGCTTTCGCGACCGATGTATTTGAAACCCCACTGGCCGACGAAGTAATCAACGGACTGTTTCTGCTGCGGCTGTGGGACTTCTACCCGACGCGGCGGTTGCTGCTGCTGCGCCTGCCCCTGTGCCGGCTCCGCTGGTCTGGTGCTGGTGCGCTTGAGGTCGTAATCGAAGGTGAAGACGTTGCCGTTGTAATCAACCGATCCCTGCCCCTTCATCGTCTCGCCTTCGACTGTGAAGTTGTAGTTGATCACGACGTTCCCCTGCGGCGCCTGGACTTCAGCGACGGCGGTCACCTTGCTGCCGTCTACCGTGATTTCCTTAAAGGGGATTCGATTATCCGCCCGGATCCCGGTCACCGAGCCGGTGTATTTATCCCCTTCCTTCTTGAAAATGACATTCGCGGGGCGTTCGCCCTGCGGGGCCTGAACCTTGCCGTCCCACGTGCCTTCCAGCTTGTCCTGCGCGAAACCCGTGACGGCGGCCAGCAGGCACAAAATGACTGCCGGAATGATCAATGATCGTTGCATTGGTTACCTCTCCAGTGATGATGATGCCGGTTCCTCATTCCTTCTGCGCCTGCCCTTCGACCAGCTCGATGCGAATCCTGTCGGGGCCTTCGATAAACGCATATTTGACTTTGCCGCCCGCGATGGAGCGGATTTCGTCGGTCACTTTCACGCCGTCCTTCCGCATTCTTTCGAGTGCTTCAGACAGGTTGTCAAAGCTGAAGCCGACGTGATCCACGACGCGGCCTTTGGTGGATTCGAGTTCAGTCTTTCCCTTCCAGTGGTCGGCGTAGGCTTTCTTCGAGTATTCGACCGGGAAGATGATGATGTTGACGTTGTCGAGCGTAAGCGACGCGGCGGGGCCAATCTGGAAGCCGCGGTAGATCCTTGGCTGGCGCGATGAGGGGATCCGCCCCTTCGCGCCAAAATACTTCACATACCATTCGCCGGCGGCCACCGGGTCGGCGCTGAACAGGTGCAGGTGGCCGAAGCGGTGGTGGTTCGCCGTGTTGAGTTCGATCAGCGCGTTGTCGGGGCTTTGCACGTAGGCGTAATAGAACAGGTCTTTCGCGCCGGCGTTGCCGCCGATGTCGCTGATGTCGGTGAGCGGCTCGAAGAACTTTGTGCCCATCTTCAACTGCCGGTCATATTCGGCCTTCATGTTCTCCGCGCCCCAGCCGAAATGCCAGATCGCCGAGGTGAGTTCCCACGGCGGCGGGCTGCCTGCTTTGGAAAAGAGCAGCCACGATTTCTGCGCCCAGACGGCGTCGGCGAGGCCGGCGAAACGCGCCTTCTCGCAATCGAATTTGCTGGTGTAAAAATCAATCGCCGCCTTCGGGTCGGTCGTGTTCAGGTGCAGGTGATGGAAGTGCGCGGTGGGGACGGGGGCCGCCTGATCCTGACCGGCGGCACGGCGCGCGCTCAGACCGGAGGCGCATAAGGTGAGGGCGGCAGAGAAGAGAAGTGATCTGGCGATGACGGATTTGACGGACAGTTTTTCGTTACCTGAGTTCATGAGGCTTTGTCCTCCCCCGGGAATGTCCGACAAACCAGGAAGTTTGTCGGACTGGGCCGCGGCATTTTCATGGTTTCAGGATGTCGCCGGTGTGGCGTGAATATACCTCTGGCAAAAGTCATGATCAGCAGCTGTGTCAGTAGCCCGACCGTGAGGGAGGGCTTAAACCCAAGCCCTCCCTCACGGTCGGGCTACTGACATTTTTGCAAGAGGTCTGATGACCCCGGAGAATAAAACCGCCGGCGCGCTGATGAACGCGGGCCGGCGTCACTTTGCGTTCACTGGCGGTTCCGGTTTGCGCGGCACTGTGGCATCACTTAATCGCCGGCCCGCACCCAGCCGTAAGCCGCGTTGCTGCGCTGCCCGCCCCTTTCGAGGTAAGCCGTCCTGAGCTTTTCCAGCCCGTCAGCCGGGATCGCTTTGCGCTTCGCCTTGACGTCAACGTTGTAGAGCCTGGCAGCGTTGAGGCCGAAGATCTTCGCCTTGTCCTCTTTGGTGATCTTGCTGTAGCCGAACTTCTCGCAGAATTCGTCACTGATCTGGAAGCGCTTGAAGGCATCAATCACCCACTGCGGAGAACCCCACCACAGACAGTCGGTGCCCCAGATGACGTGATCCGCGCCGTAGTATTTGATGTTCTTGCCCATCCCGTGCAT
>Ga0070741_10006036_pt1 | contig 26321 bp, 27 predicted proteins | sample Coa_R1_4_FD_66440 | JGI IMG/M metagenome (GOLD analysis project Ga0070741, IMG submission 66440) | Surface soil microbial communities from Centralia Pennsylvania, which are recovering from an underground coalmine fire - Coalmine... | ecosystem: Environmental > Terrestrial > Soil > Unclassified ... | reverse complement strand
CGACCCTCGCACCCCAGCCATGGCCCTGTGCCTTACCGACCACATCTGGTCAATTCGTGATGTCCTGCTCACGCCGGTCTTTCCGTCCGGAGGTGCGAGATAATCTCATATCACTACCGATGAACGGGCCGAGCGAGTTTCATGTGATTGGCACCATCAAGGATTGGGACATTCGCCACCGCCTCGGTGAAATCAAAGCGCCAACCCTGGTCACATCGGGTCGCTACGACGAGGCAACCCCGGCCATTGCCGAAACCGTGCACAAGGGCATCCCCGGCTCAACCTGGGTGCTTTTTGAGAACAGTTCGCACTCCTCCCACGTCGAGGAAGCGGAACGTTATATGCAGGTGCTTGGCGCATTTATTTCAAAATACGATTCGTAGCTACAATTAATCAAGAGTGCTTACCTGCGGCCAGTCCAGGCGTTTCCCTGCGCCACAAGGAGAGTGCGTTCTTATGTCATCGACTTATGCCCTACGCAAGGAACAGCGTGCCTTTTCATTTGACCGTACTATTCCGCCCGTGTTGACCATTCAGAGCGGGGATACCGTTACCTTTGAAACCGGCGACGCGGCCTACGAGCGCCTCTTCAACGGCGAGACGGTGGAGGCTATCGGGCTGGAAAACTTCAACGCGGTCACAGGCCCCGTTTACGTTCAGGGCGCGGAGCCGGGCGACGCCCTGAAGGTCGAAATCCTGGACATTCAGGTGCGCCGTGCCTGGTCAGTCTGGCTGCCCGATTTCGGCGGACTCGGCGCGCAGACTAAACAGGTGCGCGTCAAAGAGATTCCGCTGCGCAACGGGCGCGCTTACATCAATAACCAGCTGAGTGTACCTGTCCGCCCCATGATCGGCTGCATCGGTGTGGCTCCGGCGGAGGGCAAGGGTTCCACCTTTATGCCCGCCTATCCTTTTGGCGGCAATATGGATTTGCGCGAGATGGAAGCGCGGACGACGCTGTATCTGCCGGTGCAGGTCTCCGGTGGGTTGCTGTCGATGGGCGATCTGCACGCCGCGATGGGCACTGCCGAGCCAACCTGGGTCAGCCTGGAAGCAGCCGGGGCAGCCACCCTGACCATCAGTATTGAAAAGCACATGAAGCTGAACTATCCGCGTCTGCGTGCCGGGGGCAACACCTATTGTCTCGGCATGGCAGATACACTCGAAAAAGCGCATCAGATCGCGCTCAATGAAGCCTACGCTCTGCTCATCAACGAGCACGGCCTGGAGCCATTTGACGCTTATGCCTACACGTCGGCCTGTGTCGGGATGCGTCTGGGCGGCCCGGCGACCTCAATCGTGATGGCTGTCGTGCCCGATCTGGTCTAGCAGCCACAACAGCCTGAACGGATGACTTCGCCGATATTCATCCGTTCTTCATGCCCGGTTAAGATGCACCGCTTATAATTTATAATTGTGTGGAGCGTTCAAGGCATATGGACGACTTGTGCCAGAGAGGAGTCGTGTCATGGCTAAGGAACATGCCCAACAGTTTTTGGATGACCTCTGCAACAATGCATCGCTTCGGGCGCAGTACAACGCTTCGGGAGCCGCCAATGCCGACGCCATTATGGACTTTGCGCTATCGAAGGGCTATGTATTCTCCGAAAACGACCTGCGCCAGGCGCTCAACGACTATCCAGAGCAGTACGTCCTGGATCAGATACGGGATAAGTTGAAGATGCCCAGAGGCCGGCCCGCTGCGAGCACCAAGTTAGGCTAAACGAGCTTCGCGGTGTTGGCAAAGCGTCCAGGCTAAACACCTCAGCCCGGTTGCTCACCATACAGTTGCGGATTTTCCGCCCGATGCCTGGCAATAATTTCGTAAGCCTTTTCCAGCGTGGGGGCGTGCCGCACCTCGGTACGCCCCCCTATGGCCTTGTTGATTGCATCCACCAGCACCTGGACATACAAGGGTGAAGCCACCAGAACATTGATTCCCTCGTTGGCGTGTGCTCTGCGGGCAGCGTAGCGAATGGCCTGAACCAGATTGGGCGGTACACTGATCATTTCGCGCAAGTCGTTGATGATGTCAACACGGTGCTTAACGCTGTCGATCTGCTGGTAGTTCTCGTCGATCAGCGCGTAGTATTCGCTTACCGTCCAGCGTCCCTTGTAGACGTGACGGATGATGGTCCTGGCCTCATCGTCCCACACAATTTGAATGCCCATCTGTGCCTCGCATCGTCTTGCCTGCCCATGACCGGGCAAAATATGAACTGTTCAAGATACGGTTGGCATTCCAATAATACAGCAGGAAAAAGCCAGCAGCGGTAAACAAAATCCTCACAAGTGCTATCGCCGACCTGAATTCCCCATTGCACGCGCTGCCTGACTCCTGTATGATCCCGCCAGATTTCGAGCGGGAAACCCGGTATGAAAGTCCATCTAAGCACCCTCGGCTGCCGCCTGAACCAGAGCGAGATCGACAGCCTTGCACGGCAGTTCGCAGCGCAGGGCCATGAGATCGCTGACCGTGCCGAGGCGGCGGATTTGTTCGTTGTCAATACCTGTGCAGTGACACGCGAAGCGACACGCAGCAGTCGCCAGTTGATCTACCGTCTGCACCGTGCCAGCCCGGACGCGCGCATTGCTGTAACCGGCTGCTATGCGCACCTTGCCCCGCGCGAGGTCGCCGCGCTGCCCGGCGTCGCTCACGTTGTCGATAATCCGGCGAAAGATTCGCTCGTCTCACTGCTGACCGGTGCACCCCTCGCCCAGATCGAGACGTATGACCGAGAGCCAATCGCACGGGAAGCGCTGGTCGGCGCGGTCAGCCATACGCGCGCTTTCGTCAAGGTCCAGGATGGTTGTGATCGTCATTGCAGCTTTTGTGTCACACGTCTGGCGCGCGGCCAGGGGCGCAGCCGCCCGGTAGCCGAGGTCATCCGAGAGATTCGGCAGCTTCATGCGGCGGGCTATCGGGAAATGGTGCTGACAGGCGTTCACCTGGGCAGCTACGGCGACGACCTGGGCCTGATCGACGGGCTGTACCAGCTTGTGCGGGCCATCCTGGAACAGACCCAAATACCTCGCCTGCGGCTGTCCTCGCTGGAACCCTGGGGCCTCAGCCCCGAGCTGATTGCCCTGTGGGACGATCCGCGCCTTTGCCGTCACCTGCACCTGCCCCTGCAAAGCGGCTGCGATGCCACGCTGAAACGGATGATCCGGCGCACCAGCCAGGCCGAGTTCCGCACGCTGGTGGATACGATCCGAAAGCGTGTGCCCGACATGGCAATTGCCACCGACGTGATTGTGGGCTTCCCCGGCGAAACGGACGAGGAGTATGCCATCAGCCGGGCCTTTATTCAGGAGATGGACTTCGCAGCGTTGCACGTGTTCCGGTACAGCAAGCGGCCCGGCACTGCCGCAGTGCGCCTGCCTGACCACGTGGCCGAGGAGACCAAGAAGGCGCGCAGCGAGGAGTTACAGGCGATCAGCCAGGCGGGGAAGCTGCGCTACGCCAAACGCTTCGTCGGGCAGACTCTGCCTGTGCTGTGGGAAGCGGTCAGCGGCTCGACGGAAGCGGGCTTTGTCAACAGCGGCTATACGAGCAACTACCTCCGTGTTCGGGCCGTGGTGCCGGAGGTGCTAACCAACCAGATCACGGATACACAGTTGGTCGGCTGTGATGATCAGGCAGTGATGCAGGGCGTCCTTTCCGGGAGGAACGGCGTTTCATGAGTTCCGATTGTGTCTTTTGCAGGATTGTGCGCGGCGAGCTTCCAGCATCGGTAGTCTTTCAGAATGACGAGATGATGGCTTTTCGAGACATCAACCCGTCCGCACCGACACACATCCTGATCGTTCCACGCCAGCACTTTGCCAGCGCCGCCGAGATCAATGACCAGACCGCACCGCTCGTTGGACGCATGATGCAAATCGCCGCGCAAATTGCCCGTGACGAAAAGGTTGAGCGCAGCGGCTACCGCCTCGTTACCAACGCCGGCCCGGACGGTGGTCAGGTCGTCCATCACTTTCACCTGCATCTGCTGGGCGGGCGGAGGATGAGGGCGCTCGGCTGAATGAGCGTAACCTGGGCACGTTGCGGCCCCTATTTAGGAATTGATTTTTGGTGTTCTGCCGTTTACAATTGCGCAGTCGGCTGGATCACCTTGATATTGAAACTGAATCCCCCGTGAAGGCGGAAGAGGCGTTCTTCACATCGATTTCTGCCAGTCCCGTTGCCGGAAACACTGAACAAATCAGTTCACCATCTCAGTACCTACGACAAGGGAGACACCATGTGCGGGATTTGCGGCCAATATAGCCGCCAGGGGGCAGACCCCGCGCTCGTAGAGCGTATGGTGGCCCGTCTGGCGCACCGGGGGCCAGACGGTCACGGCACATATGCCCAGGCCAGATTTGCTTTCGGCGCGACGCGGCTGGCTATCATCGATCTGGCGGCAGGCGTGCAACCCATCTTCAATGAAAATCGGCAGATCGCCGTCGTCTTCAACGGGGAAATCTATAACTATCCGGCGCTGCGAGCCACGCTGGAGGCCGAAGGACACGTCTTTGCCACTCGTACCGACACGGAAGTGCTCGTGCATGGTTACGAAACCTGGGGAGCGGACATTCTGACGCACTTGCGTGGCATGTTTGCTATTGCGCTCTGGGATGAGCCAAATGAGCGCCTGGTGATGGCGCGTGACCGGTTCGGGGAGAAACCCCTCTACTACGCCCAGGTCGGTGAAGACTTCCTTTTTGCCTCGGAAATCAAAGCGCTGTTTGAACATACCGACCTCAAGCGCGCTGTCAATGCCGAGGCGCTGCTCCAGTATACGGCACTGGGCTATGTTGCCCCACCGCTGACATTGTTTGAAGACATTTATAAGCTGGCTCCGGGTGAGAGGCTGATCCTTGAGCGCGGCATCCTGAACCGGCAGCCCTACTGGACTCCCAAGATGGATAGGTCACGACACATCTCCTACCAGGACGCAGTGACACAGACGCGGCAAGCCGTGACCGACGCCGTGCAGATGCAGCTTATAAGCGACGTGCCCATTGGTGCTTTTCTCAGCGGCGGAGTCGATTCCAGCGCCGTTGTCGCGCTCATGAGCCGCGCCAGCCAGAAGCCGGTTCACACCTTTACGGTGGGCTTTGATTTCCCGCCAGGCAGCGCCGCCGATGCCAAGTTCAACGTGGATGTACGCTACGCGGAGCTGGTTGCCAGGCATTGCGGTTCGCAGCACCACGTCATTAACGTCAAACAGGACGAGTCACTGGCCGAGGTACTGCCCCACCTCATCTACAGCCTTGATGAGCCGATCCCGCAGCCTGCTATCGTCCAGACCGCCTACGTTGCAGCGCTGGCACGCCAAGCGGGTGTGCCTGTTCTGCTCACAGGCAATGCCGGGGACGAACTCTTCCTGGGCTATCCGCACTTCCAGGCCGACCAAATCCTGGCACGCTATCTGCGCCTGCCCAGGCTGATCCGTACAGCCGTGTTGACGCCGCTGCTCGAACGCCTGCCGGAGCGCTTTGCCCTGGTTCACAAACTCGCCCACAAATCACGGGTGACTGACCCGGCCTGGCGCTATATGGAGTGGCTCCGCAACGTCGATTGCGAGACGGTGGCCCATTTATTGGACAAGCCTCGTGACTGGGTACTGGCCCACCTTCGCTCGGTGCTGGCGCCGAAGCTGGCCGAGCCAGTTACGCCACACTTCTCAGACCGGCTCGCCTTCGCCAGCCTGCTGCTGCAGGTGCCCGAAAATGGCAATCTGCGTGAGGACAAGATGTCAATGATGAGTTCGGTGGAGACTCGTTCTCCACTGTTGGATTATCGACTGGTCGAGTTCGTCTGGTCGTTACCACTGGAATATAAGCTGCGCAATGGGGATTTCAAGGCAGTGTTTAAGGCTGCTATTGCCGACCTCGTACCTGCTCAGGTGCTGACCCGTCAGAAATGGGGCTTTTTCCCGCCCGCTTCTGAATGGCTGCGCAAGCCTCTGCACCCGCTGGTCGAGACCTATCTGTCACCCAGGTACGTCAGATCAGCAGGCTATTTTGATCCAGACATTGTGTCTCGACTGGTCGCCGAGCACATGGCTCATCAGCGTTACAACCTCTGGGCCTTGTGGACCTTGCTGACCTTCCACATATGGCACGCGCTGTACATCGATGGCAGCTTGAAACTCGACCATGAACTGTCGCCTGTGGTATTGGCACCGTGAAGCCTACGTGCTACGCGCCAACCAACTTCCGCTTGGCGGCTGTATATTCGTCTGCGTCGAGCACACCGGACTGGTAAAGCGCGTGGAGTTCGCGCAGCTGCGACGGCAGGTTGCCAGCCTCGATGGATGGCGCGGCTCTACGCTTCGCCTTCCACCGGTGTATCAGATCATTGAGCGTGTGGTAGAAAGCCTGTAAATGGGGCGCGTCGGGGATAACCAGATCGCTGCCCAGGTAGTGGACGATCAAACAGGCACTGTGCTGCGCTGTGGCCTCGACGTATTGAACGGCACTGATGTCCTCGTAATCGTAGGCGGCAGTGAGCCAGGTCACGCCGGGGCGCGGGAAGCCTTCGCGCTGTAAACGGGCGCTCACCATGCGTTTTTCTGTCGCCAGCAGCAGTCTCGCCGCCGGGCAGACGTAGCCGAAAATCGCTTCGTCCGGTTCCAGCAAACCGATCAGGTTTTGCCGCCGCTGGGCGGGGTCGTAGCTGTTATCGCAGTGGGCAAGTATCTCGTCGAGGGTCAATGGTTGCATCACGTTCAGCGTTCGATCAGTCTGATCCCCTGTGACTGCATGATCCGGGCGACGGCCAGCGCGGGCAGACCGGTGAGCACCAGATAGGGCCAGATGGGTTGCTCTCCGCGTAACAGCGCTTCCGCAGCCCCGACCAGGGCCAGCCCGCACGCCGTCACGATAAACATGCTTCCCAGAATGCGAATCGTGCTCAGATAGAAATCGTGGCGCACACGCGACAGCGCCACCACACCAGCGCATAGCGGCAAAAACAGGCTGGCAAGCGCGCCTATCGCCATAATGGATGCAGTCATCTCGCTCTCACCTGGCTATGCCTCCAATTTTGCCAGCAGCGCCAGGGCTTGCTGTGCACCGGGTCGGTCTTCGATAGCGTCGAACGAATCGGCCAGCAGTTTCACCATCTCGGTAAGCTGGCTGTGTTGAAGTTCGGCCAGATGGCGCAAACTTTGCAGGCTGCGCCGCGCTATCTCCTCCTGCCGGATGCCCAAGATGCGAAAGGCCAGACGCTGCATGATATTTAATGGCGGCAGTTCCGGCGCAGGGACCGCATCGGCCAGTTTCACCAGGTCTTTGGCAGCAATCGGTTGCAGACGGGTCAGCGCGTCCTGAAGCCAGCGGCGGTTTGCCCCCCGATCCGCCAGGATATGGTGTGCGTTGGCGATGGCTGTATCGACTCGCGCTTCATTGATGGCAAGCTCTGCCTCGTGCAACGCCACTTGCAGACGGTGGCGCGCCCGCCCATAGCGACTCTCGTCCTCAAGCGGGATCGGCCCCTGGCGCTGTTCATCGGCACGATACAACAGCCGCATGGCGTGCAGCCGCAACACACTGGCGACCAGGCTGGCGTCGTCGCCATAGGGCTGTCCATCACGGATTTGGCTGTCTTTTTCGGCGGCCAGCGTTTCGCTGAACGCGGCGCGATCCGCTTCGCCCATGAGCGAGGCGTTGCGGTCAACCCAGGTCTGGAGCGCAAACAGGGCATCGTCCAGCGACTGGCGCCTGGCCGTAACGTCAATCGTCAGACTGTTCACCGTTTCTCCTAACGTTGGCATGAGTCTCCCGGCCAGTGTTCCCAACAATTCAGCCTGATGTACGGATCAGGCTGAAAGGCTAACGATTCTATTTTAGCATAAAGCGCCAGAAGCGGTGATAAGGGTTCGCCTCCGGCGCTTTGTGAGAGAAGTTACTACTGCTGTTGCGGCGGTAAGACCTCAATCGTACCAAACTGGTTCGGATGGATCGCACAGTAGTAAGCATACACGCCCGGCTTGGTGAATTTCAAGGTGAAACTCTGAGTCGGGGCCAGAATACCGCTCTTGGCGACGCCATCGGTGGGCAGTTCCGCACCGCTCTTGAGGTTGGCATTGGCGGCATCGGAGACCAGGCCATGGAGCTGCTTCTTGGAATCCATCGTGGGCGCGAAGATGTCGATCCGGCCTTCTTTCGCCAGCGGGAAATTGACCGTATGCGGGTCCATCCCTTGTGGAACCGTCCAGGTGACACGCTGGCCGACCTGGATCGTGGCATCTTCCGGATAGAAGCGCATGACGGCGGTGTTGCCTTGCTGCAAGCCAGCCGAAACCTGGAGCGTATCGCCCTTGACTTCGGGCAGGAACGTCTTCAGGGCAGCCATAATGGCTTTGTCGCCATCCTCAAGTGCAGCCTTCACACCCTCTGCGCCTGCCTTATCCACGTCCGCAGGGGATGGAATGTCAGTCTTGTCATCGACGACCACAATCGTGCCGACCATGCCGGGGTGCACGTCGCAGACGTAGGTGTACGTGCCCGGTTCAGCATTCATGACCACCGAGAAGGCAAGCCCGGTTGGATTGACGAGAGCCTGAACACCGGAATTCGCACCCGGCTTGAAGGCGTCGCCGCTCTTGGCGTTGGGAAACAGGATGGCCGGATTGAATTCAGGCAGTTTCTTGCCGTCGATGTCGTTCACGACCACCAGATCCAACGGCTTCTGATCGAAACGCGCATTGTGGAAGCCCCTGAACTGCCAGGTCACCGTATCGCCTTTGTGGACCTTGAGGGTCTGCGGGAAGAAAGCCAGGCTTTCCAGGCCGTAGGATGTGTCCGTTCCGACGATGACGTTATAGGTTGCTGCGGCAGCACGGGTGTGTACCAGGCTGGTTGCCAGCCCGGCCAGAGTCATGATGACCAGTGCCACCACAACGATTGGTTTGATGATATTGCGAACAGTTTTGGGCTTGTACATGGTTTTCCCCCTGTCGGTGTACTGTTTAGCTTTGGGCTTGTTTAGCCTGGACTTGTTGGATTCGAGACACGATAAGCAACTCCGGTCAACGCTTCTTACGGCACTTACGTCATCGGCCCCCTTACCTTCCTTTCCGATGGCGTACCCACGAAAGCCTGGCCGGTTAATGAAGAGCCGGATGAGCTTACGCCATAGATTAATAGACCTGCGACTCGTGCGTAGAGGTCACTATACGACTAATTTGAAATCAGCACAAGTCTGACACCCGGAGAGGGAAAAACGCCACCAGCCTCAAGTGAGCGGCGAGAACGGATGCCGATAAGGAAGGCGAGAACCCCAAGCGCAGGGCATCCGCGCTCGCTCTGCGCGAGGCAAATGCCCGGATCAGGTCGCAATCATGTAGCCGACGCCGTGAATCGTGCGGATAAACTGCGCTTCTTCACCGCCCCGTTCGACTTTGGCACGCAGGTTACGCACGTGCGCCCGCACCAGGTCGGGATCGCCGGTATGAGGCGGGTAGTCCCACACCGCTTCCAGCAGGCGTTGCGGCGAAAGCGCCTGATTGGGATGTTCCATCAGGTAGCGCAGCAGCCGGTGTTCGGTGGCCGTGAGCTGGATCGACTCGCCGCCCACCTGCACCCGATACGTGTCGGAGTCCAGGCGGACGTTACCCAATTCGATGATCGGCTTCTTCAACTCTTCGCGCTGCCCCCGGCGGAGCAGTGCGCGCACCCTGGCGGTTAGCTCTGGCAGTTCAAAAGGCTTCATCACATAGTCGTCGCCGCCCGCGTCCAGACCCGCTACCACGTCCTCTGTATCGTCGCGGGCTGTCAGGAACAGCACCGGCAGGTCGATAAAGCGCGGGTCGGCCCGCAGGTGCTTGCACAGCGTCAGGCCATCCATGCCGGGCATCATAATGTCGAGAATCACGACGTCCGGGCGGCGCGCCACGATCTTTTGCCAGGCTTCGTTGCCAGACATAGCGCGCCCGATCTCGTATCCTTCGCGGCCTAAGGCACGGGTCAGCGTACCAAGCAGATCGATTTCGTCATCAACAGCCAGGATGTATGGCACTCTGTCGCCTCCTACCCCTTTTGGCCCCGCACGGGCAGCCTGACACGGAAAGATGTTCCCTGGCCGACCACCGTGTCCACCTCGATCTTTCCCTGCGACTGGTCAACGATCTGCTTGCAGATATACAGACCCAGGCCCGTGCCCTCGCCCGCTGGCTTTGTTGTAAAAAATGGCTCAAACAGGTGCGGCAAGTGTTCCGGCGGAATGCCGGGGCCGTTATCCTGGACGGTCACTACAAGCTCGTCGCCCGCCAGCTTCGAGTTTATCAGAATCTTCGCTTTCGGGATATTGACCAGTGCGTCCTTGGCATTGAGCAGCAAGTTCAGCCAGAGGTCTTCCAGGTGGCCGGGCGCAGCCCGCACGTAAACCGGGGCTGCGTCGTCCAGATCGACTTCCAGCCGGACGCTGCTGCGTTCGACGTGGGTCGTCACCAGTTCCAGCGTATTCGTAATCGTTTCATTCGCAGAAATCCACTGCAACGCCTCGCCCGGCGAACTGCGGCGCGCGGTGCTCAACAAGCGCTTGACAACCGCGTGGGCGCGCTGTCCGGCCCGGTAAATGGCCGTTACGCCTTCGTGAAGCTCGTCACCTTCCTTCAGGTCTTGCAGGATGATCTCGGCATCGACCATGATCGTGGTCAGTGGATTATTGATCTGATGAGCCACCACGGCGGCCAGCTCACCCATGGTCGAGAGCCGCGCAGCCTGCACCAGGCTGGCCTGTGCCTGCCGTAGATCGGACAGGCTTTGTTCCAGGTCGTGATAGAGCCGCGCGTTTTCCAGCGCGGTGGCAGCCTGGGCCACCAGCGCCCAGGCCAGACTGATCTCTTTGGCCGAGAAGCGCCTCGGTTCCAGCGTGTCGTAGATGGTGACGGAGCCAAACGTCTTGCCCTTGATGATAAGCGGCAGGCAGAGCATAGTCGCCGCGCCGTAGGCAGTCATGGCCGCCCGCACCGGTTTGGGAAGGTCGGCATCACGGGCTGTATAGTTGAGGGTCGAAACATCTTCAAAAGCCGATACGTTAGAGGGGAATATCACACGCTGCGGGCGTGGATCATGTAGAAAAACCGTCGTGCCAAACTCGACGACCCGCACGATCTGGTTGCCGGGCAGCAGAGAGAGGATCACGCAGTTTGCCCGCGACATATCGAGTAGTTTCTGAGCGTCATTGAAAATGGCAGCGGTGGGCAGCGTACTGGAACGCTGCATGATCAGCGCCAGGATACTCAGGGCGACGGCGCGTACCTGCGCCCGGAAATCGCTGGTCACTTCGGGCGCCGGGCCACGATAGTACAGTTCCAGCGTACCGATAGCGGGCTGGTTGCCAGAACGCACCGGAATCATGATCAGGCGTTCCGCGCCTTCGCGTTCAAGCCACTGCTGTTCGGACGTCCACTTGCCGCCCTGCTGCTCACGGGTTACCGCATAATAAGCGTTCTGGCTGATGGCTTGCAGCATCACCGGGCGGTCATCGAGCCACGTGACCGGCCCCTGTTCGGGCCGCCAGACGGCGCGGCGGGTGCTTGCCAGGGGGCGCAGAACACTGTTAGCCGGATCGTCCTGGCCGATCAGGCAGGCACTGACGCTGAGGGCCTGAATGATCTGCTGGCAGATGGTGGACAGCACGTCGTCCAGCGCCAGCGTTGAGTTAACTGCCTTGCCTGCCTCGACCAGGGTGGTGAGCTGCCGGTTTTGCAGCAAGCGCTCCTCGTACAGCCGGGCATTTTCGATAGCAATGGCGGCGTGTGCGGCCAGATCGAGCAGTAATTCCTGATCGTGAGCCGTAAAGACGCGATCAACCAGGCGGTTGTTGACACCCAACACGCCTATCGTCTGGCCCTTGTACGTCATCGGGACGTACAGGAGCGATTTCACGAAATACTCCGTCTTGACCCGCTGCCAGCCCCGATCCCCGATCAGGATCGGTTCTCCGCTTTTGTACGCGCGCCCGACCAGCGGGTCTTCGGTTTTGATGCGGAAATTCCGCGCGCTGGCGTCATCGACACCCTTCATGGCTCGGATGTAAAGTGCTTTGCCTTCCTCGTCGGGCAGCAGAATCATGCCTTCCTCGGCATGGGTCAGGGTCGTCGCTGCCTCGACAATCTGGTTCAGCACCTCGCTCAAGTCGAGCACAGACGAGATCGAACGGCCCAGGCTGGACAGGGTCTTGAGTTCGGCCAACTGCTGCTGAAGATGTGCGTCCAGCGCCACCCGCGACGGCTCGGTAGAATCGTCGCTCGTGCTGATGGGTCTCGGCCTGGTGAGCGTGCCCGTTGCGCCATTCCGGGCCGGTGGCAACTCCCCGGTGCTGGCTTTCTTCTGGCCCAGCAGGTCAGACACACGGCTGAGGAGTTCCGTATCCTCGTAGGCCCGCCGGAGCGTGTGGCGGCCCGCCCCAACCTGCGCGTTGTCGGTCATGGTCAGAATCTTCAGGCGCGAAAAGGTCGGATGCGCGGCAATGCTATCCAGGATGGCACGGCCCTCGCGGTCACGCATGGCCGCGTTAACCAGCGCCAGGTCGAACCGGGTATGGTCGGCGGCCAGGGCATCGCCAGAGTTGTAAGCATTTTGCACGTAATAGCCAGCACCTCGCAGCACGGCCACGATCCGATCCGCCATTTTTAGATCGTCCTCAACCACGAGGATGCGCGCTGCATTTAGATTGGGGACTATGTTCATAAGGATCGCACTGTTCTACTTCAACGCTGCCACCAATTCTATACGTTTTTCGGTTTTACGCCGAACGGCTCAGTCCGGCTTGCTCAGGCGTGCACGGCGTTTGGCCAGATCGGCCTCGACCTGTGAGTCGGGTGGCTGGGGCTGCCTCGTTTCTTCTGACTCCTTCGCCTCGGTGGCAATGGAGATCGATTGCCCCGGTTCGGCGTTCTGGGCTGGAGTCAGCATATTGCCCACCGTGCTCTCGACGCGCTCACGCGCTTCGCGGAGCAGGTTGGAAAGCACTGCACCCGGCGTGTGTTCAGCCTCAGTCTTCGCCTCGCCAGCGGGCGCAGACGCCTGCTGGCGGCGGGCATCGCTGACCAGTGCTTCCAGCATGTTGACGCGCTCGATGAATTCAGAGGTGGCGCGCCGGTGCTGATCCAGTTCAGCCTGTAACATGGTGGCAAGCTGCTGCTGGCGCTGCATCTGCTGAATCAGGTAGCGGGCCGTAGCCTCGTCATTACGTTGTAGTGCTGCGTCGGCCTGCTGGTCGTAGCTGTCGATCTGCTGCTGAAGCTGTTCCAGCCGCTTCAACATGGCGTCTTCCTGGTTCAACGCCGCGTCGATCTGCTGGCGCAGCCGGGCAATCTCGCCGTCGATGTCTTTGCCCAGGCGCTCGGCAGGCACTCTGGGCATTCCGGCAGCGTCTCCTAGAAAGCTATTCAGGCTGGATTTAACCAGCACGTTCAGCTTATCAAGTAGATTTGTCATAAGTCTAATTGTATTGAAGGGCACTTCACCGCGCAATCCCCTTGCCCGTGCGCTGCGCTATAATGAGCGCGAACTTCAGGAGGCTCAATTTGCAGCGATTCGATGGCGACGGCCCTGTTTACTACCGCTTTGAGCAGTGGCTGGATACACCCTCCTTCACCCATGCCGTGTTTACGCGCAATGGCGGCACAAGCCGCGCGCCCTGGGCAACGCTCAACGTCGGCGGCACGGTAGGCGATGATCCGCACGCCGTTCAAGAAAATCTACGGCTGGTTTACGCCGCACTGGAACTGGACGGGGAACGGGCCTGCACGGTCTGGCAGGTGCATAGCGCGGACGCAGTCATCGCCGACGAACGCCCGCCGGGTCGGCGCTGGCTGGCGCGCGCCGATGGCCTCGTGACGAACCGGCCTGGCGTCCCCCTGACCATGCGCTTCGCCGACTGTGTGCCGATCCTGTTCTACGATCCTGTGCATGAGGCCGTTGGCATTGCCCATGCGGGCTGGCGTGGAACGGTGCTCAAAACGGCTGTCAGCACCTTGCGAACGATGCAGGCCGCCTACGGGACGGCCCCTGCCGATGTCCAGGCCGCCATCGGGCCGAGCATTGGCCCCGATCACTACCAGGTCGGGCCGGAAGTGGTCGAAGCGGTGCAGCAATCGTTCCAGACGACGGACGGCCTGATCCGCCACGCGGCGGATGGCAGCACTTACCTCGACCTCTGGGAAGCCAATCGCCGCCTGCTGGACGAGGCCGGGGTGAGGAAGATCGAGGTGGCGGGCCTTTGTACGGCGTCCAATACGGCGGAGTTTTTCTCGCACCGCGCCGAACGGGGCAAAACCGGGCGCTTTTGCGCGATTATCGCACTCAAAGATGGGCAACATGACAACCCTTTGTGAACGTCTGGCTGTGGTGCGGGCCAATATCGCTGCTGCCTGTGCCCGTGCCAATCGACCACCGGACTCGGTGCGGCTGATTGCCGTCAGCAAGACGCACCCGGCAGAGACGGTGCTGGAAGCGGTGGCGTGCGGCCAGCTCGAATTTGGCGAGAACCGGATCGAGGAGGCAGCACCTAAGATTCACGAGGTACAATCCCGGACGACGGCCCGGCTGACATGGCACATGATCGGGCACGTCCAGAGTCGCAAGGCCCGCGACGTGATCGCCGTCGTCGATATCATTCACTCCCTGGACAGTCTGAAGCTGGCCGAGCGCTACTCGCGGTTCGCCGTCGAGTTGGGGCGGAATGTGCCCGTGTTGCTGGAGGTCAATGTGTCCGGCGAAGCCAGCAAAAGCGGTTTCCCCGGCGCCAACTGGCAGACTGATCCACAGCAAAGGGAGTCGCTCTGGAACGTGATTCAGCGTATCATTGAACTACCGGGCATTCATGTTGAGGGGCTGATGACGATGGCCCCCCTCGTGGACGATCCCGAAAAGGCGCGTCCGACCTTCACCGCGCTGCGCTGCCTGCGAGACGCGCTGGCTGCCAGCTTTCCCCAGGCAGGCTGGGGCACACTGAGCATGGGCATGACCGACGACTACGCAGTGGCGATTGAGGAAGGAGCGACAATGGTTCGTATAGGCAGGGCCATTTTTGGCGAACGTCAGGCGATGTAGGACGCGGAGAGGGCGTTGTGGCAAAGGTACTGGCAGACATCATTAGCCTGGTCTTTCAGATATTCAGCTTGCTGCTCCTGGCGCGCATCCTGATCAGTTGGGTGCAGCTTGATCCGTATAACCCGATTGTTCAATTCTTGCACAGCGCGACGGAGCCGGTTCTGGCTCCGATCCGGCGCAGGCTGCCGCCAACCGGCATGTTCGATCTTAGCCCGCTGGTTGCTATCATCGGTGCAATGATCCTGCAACAAATCTTGATCCAGCTTGTCTATAGTCTCTTCTAGCAGAGCAAAGGACTTCCCAAATACACCGGCGCCATGAGAGGGAGGGGATTAGATGAACCGAAAATTTGAGATTACGGATGCCAAGCGTGGGGCTGCCTTTACAGTGCGCGTCGTGACGCGGGCACAGCGCAACGAGATCGTCGGCGTACAGGAAGACAAGAGCCTCAAAATCCGCCTGACCGCGCCGCCCAACGACAATCAGGCCAATGAAGCGCTCATCAAATTCCTGGCCGAGCGCCTGGGTGTGCCCGAAAAAGCCATTGAGATCGTGGCAGGGCGCGAGAACCGCGACAAGTGGATCAGCGTCGAAGGCATCTCCACCGCCGATGCCGAGGCGCGCTTGCAGCCCGATTCGGATGCGTCGGACACCTAGACCAGGTGTCGAATACAGGCTGTTTGCTTGCCCAAATTCGTGCGCCGCACTCGAAAATCGACAGGCTTCCCAATCCGCGCAACAGTGCAATGACGGGTAGCACACCTGAGGATGCACTGTCTCGCGCGGTTGTTACTTGTTCTACCCGGACGATCCGCCACACAAATCATAGACACGCCCGGCAGCCACAGGAGAAGCTGCGCAGCAGCTTGACGATTCGGATGGGAACGGAGGGCGGAGATGGAACACCCCGAACACCACCACGATGAGCACAGTCATCATGAGGCGGCGCAGGCTGGAACCGCAGAGGGGCATGCTCTGCGCTCTCATCCACTGCCCCACCAGCACGCGCAACATGCTCAGGCGATGGGAGCAATGGGCCACGCCGGGCATAGCCGGGCACACGTCGATCACACCGGGCACGAGCAGATGTTCCGGCGGCGCTTCTGGCGGTGCTTGCTCCTGACCATTCCGGTGCTGCTGTATAGCCCAATGATCCAGACCTGGTTTGGCTTCCAGATGCCGGAATTCCCTGCCAGCCAGTTGATCGGGCCAGCCTTCGCCATCGTCATCTTCCTGTACGGTGGCCTCCCCTTTTTGCAGATGGCCGTACCGGAGATCCGCAATCGCACGCCTGGCATGATGACCCTCATCTCGCTGGCGATCACAGCAGCCTTTGCCTACAGTCTTTTCGCCGTATTGGTAGCCCCGATGAGCGGTTTCTTCTGGGAAATGGCGACGCTGATCGACATTATGCTGCTCGGCCACTGGCTGGAAATGCGCAGCGTGCGGCAGGCATCCGGCGCGTTGAGCGAACTGGCGAAGCTCATGCCGGACACGGCTGAACTCGTTCAGGCGGATGGCAGCGTGAAACAGGTTTCAGTCGATAGCCTGCACAACGGCGACCTGGTGCTGGTGCGGCCTGGAACGAGTATCCCCGCCGATGGGGAGGTGGTAGAGGGCCACTCCACCGTGAACGAGTCCATGATCACGGGCGAGTCCAGGCCGGTCAGCAAAGAACCAGGCGCGAAGGTCATCGCCGGCACGCTCAACGGCGATGGCAGTTTGCGCGTGCGTGTGACGGCGACGGGCCAGGAGACGGCACTGGCGGGTATCATGCGCCTGGTCGAGCAGGCCCAACAAAGTAAGTCCAACACGCAAATTCTGGCGGACAAAGCGGCGGGCTGGCTGTTCTACATTGCACTGGCGGTGGCCGCCCTGACGGCCATTATCTGGACGCTGGCGACGGGGCTGCGCCTGGACATTTTGGAGCGCGTCGTCACCGTCCTGGTCATCGCCTGCCCGCACGCGCTTGGCCTGGCGATCCCGCTGGTCGTGGCGATCAGCACGTCGCTCGGCGCACATAACGGCATTCTGGTGAGGGATCGGCTGGCGCTGGAAAGGGCACGGCAGATCGACACGGTGATCTTTGACAAGACCGGCACGTTGACGGAGGGGCGTTTCGGCATGGTCGATATGACCGTCATCGACGGGTGGGCCGAAGAACAGGCGCTGGCGCTGGCGGCAGCCGTCGAAGGCGATTCAGAACATCCGATTGCCCAGGGCATCCGGCGCAAAGCCGAAGAACGCCACGTGCCAGCGGCGCAGGTGAGCGATTTTGAGGCACTGAAAGGGCGCGGCATCAGGGCCACCTATCAGGGCCATTCCGTTTACGTGGGCGGGCCACAACTGCTGGAAATGCTGCATCTCCGTCTGCCGGACAGGCTGGCACAGTTTGCCGAGAAGGCCAGTGGCAAAGGCCAGACGGTCATTTATCTGGTGCAGGATCAGCAGCCTGTCGCCGCTCTGTCGCTGGCAGACGTGATCCGCCCAGAGAGCAAGCTGGCCGTGCGGCGGCTGCATGAGCTGGGCATCCAGGTGGTGATGCTGACCGGGGACAGTCGGGCGGTTGCGAACGGCGTGGCAGGCGAACTGGGCATTGATACCGTGCTGGCGGAAGTCTTGCCGGAACACAAAGAGCACAAGGTCGCCGAACTGCAACGCGAGGGCAAACAGGTGGCGATGGTTGGCGACGGCGTAAACGATGCCCCGGCGCTCACCCGCGCCGATGTCGGGATCGCCATCGGCAGCGGAACGGATGTGGCTATCGAGTCGGCAGGAATTATTCTGGTACAGAGCAATCCACTGGATGTGGTCAAGATCTTCGAGTTGAGCCGGGCAACGTACCGCAAGATGATCCAAAACCTGCTATGGGCGACGGGCTACAACGTGGTCGCGCTGCCGCTGGCCGCAGGCATCCTGGCCCCTATCGGCGTTGTCCTCTCCCCGGCGGTGGGCGCGCTGCTCATGTCCATCAGCACGATTGTGGTGGCGATCAACGCGCAATTCCTGCGTGGCCTGAAGCTGGCGGAGGGACAGCCGTCCCAGGGTCGGTAACTGATCCGCATCTTTCGACCTATTCGCGGGTGCTCTCGGTCACGTATTGGGAGACTTCGATCAAGTTTTGATCCGGATCGCGAAAAAGGCACAGGTTTCTTCGACGTGCCTGACCGTCAGTACCAGGTGATCCAATCGGTTGATCTGCATCCGCTGTAATCCTTCACCCGGTGTACTCGCACGGGCAATGATACTTCGATCCTTCTGTTTGGCGGTCTGGGATGCGCCTGACGATCCCTACTACAAGCCGAACGTAATTCCTGGTATATTTATAGTTATTCAGTGGCCCAGACAGAGCCAGCTTGACAGTCTCGGGCGGATTGTGATACGCTGGTTGTGAGCGCTCACAATAATCCGCGAAGAGACAGTCTGGTATTCCATCGGTTGACCATCCTTGCGCTTACTGCCTCTGCCCCACTGATAAGGAGTATATATGCCTGGTGTTCGCTCCAAGCGCGTCACTCTATACGACGTAGCGAGGCAGGCAGACGTTTCATACCAGACGGTTTCCAGAGTCATCAACAACCACCCGAACGTGGCTCCCGAAACCCGCCATCGTATTCTGCAAATCATCGAGACGTTGGGCTACCGGCCCAGCCATACGGCCCGCAGCCTGGCAACACAACGCTCCTGCACGCTGGGCATTGTGACCTTCGGGGCCATGTATTACGGCCCTTCCCAGATGATGTTCAATGTGGAACGTGCGGCGAAGGCCAGGGGTTACAGCCTGCGCCTCTCGACCATACTCAATGCGACACTGGACGAACTATGCGAGGCTGTCGGCGGAATGCGCGATCAGCTTGTGGACGGCCTGATCATGATCATGCCCACGCAAGGCATCCCTTACCCCGATCTGCTTGCGGCGTGCGGCCAGATTCCTTTTGTCCAGACCGACACCGAAGAATCGCCCGATATGGCGTCCGTCGTCATCGATCAGCGCGCTGGCAGCCGGATGGCGACTCAGCACCTGCTCGACCTGGGCCACACAGCCATCTGTGAGATCAGCGGGCCGCTGCACTGGTTCAGCGGTGCGGCGCGACACGAAAGCTGGCAGCAAACCCTGCGGGCGGCAGGGGTGACGCCCGGCTTATCCTTCGCAGGCGATTGGTCAGCCGCCGGGGGCTACGCCGCCGCCAAACAACTGCTGGCGGAGAAGGCCCATTTTACCGCGCTGGTGGTGGGCAACGATCAGATGGCGCTTGGGGCGATCCGCGCCCTGCGGGAACACGGCCTTCGTGTGCCAGAAGACGTGTCCGTTGTCGGCTTTGACGATCTACCAGAGGCCGCCTATTTCGATCCGCCGCTCACCACAGTGCGTCAGAATTTCGCCGCGCTGGGCGAGCAGAGTGTCGAATACCTCTTGTCCCTGATCGATGATCCAGAAACGCGGCTGGAACAGCGCACACTCCAGCCGGAATTCGTGGAGCGGTTGAGTACTCGCCCGCGGCGCTGAATCAACGGAATTAACCATCCATCACTGCGGCCTGATCTGCGCCCGGACTTCGAGCGTTTCCCGCACCACCGGACTTGCCAGCGGGTAGGGTTCGTGTTCGGCCTGCCAGTGCGCGTGATCATGGGCCGCCTCATCCGGCGCGGCCCGATCCGTCCACAGGCTGTAACTGACGTAGTGCGTTGGCAGGTTTAGATCGCGGTGCAGGCGCTTGTAGAGCACCCCGGCGCGACGGGCCTCAGCCTGTGCCGACTGCGCCCACAGCCGTTCAAAGATGGGTTCTGTATCGACTTTCAGATAGAAGTGCCGAACCGTCACGACCTGACCCGGCAGTGCGCTGCGCAAGTCCCGCGCCGAACCTGCCACGCCCTTCGAGTGTCGAACAAAATCCTCGTGTGCGTGGCCCACCAGGGGGTAAGCAGGTGGGTCGCCGGAACGGCACATGGCCCCGATCAGGGCCAGGCGTGACTGCCACCATTCGTAGGCGAGGAAGCGCGTAGGCTTTTCGACGTCCCGGTGCAAACGCAGGAACAGGCATCCTGGCTGCTGAATCACCCTCGCGGCGAAGTCTCGCCAGAGCGCTTCGAAGCTCATCTCACTGCCGGGCTGCACGTTGTAAGCGCGCAGCACAAAGAGCTGATCCGGCGCAGCCGGGACGCGCTCGATCCGGTTTTGCAGTTCGCGTTCGTCGGCCATTCAGCCCTCGCCCAAAACCTGTTCAGCCTTCGGCGGGATGCTGCCGCGCCACACCTCACGCCCCTGTGCGTTGAGCAGCACAAACAGTGGCGTCGTTTCAAAGTTGTAGCGCGCTCCCAATGCCTGCCCCATTTCGGTATGGATGCTGACACGCAGCACATAGGCGCGGTTGCCAAGAGCGGCTTCCAGTTGCTCGGTGGCTGGCCTCAGCGCCACACACCCCAGTCAATATTCAGACAGAAACTCGATCACGGTTGGTTTGCCGCTGCCGATCAGCCGTTCAGCGTCGGCCAGCGTCCTCACTTCCGGCGTGCCGCTCGGGCGCAAGACCCACCAAAGCGCCGCCGCCAGCAGAGCCAGCGCCAGCGGCGTGCCGATCCGTAACCAGATCGGGAAACGCTGCACCCGCCACATCACCAGCCCGGCCACCACGATCCCAAAACCGGCAACCCAGACAAACGAATAACGGTTGAATATCATACGGCTCCTGCCCGGCTCACTTCAACGGTCAGGATTGTACCGCGCCCGTCGATTGCCGCACGATCAACCTTGAGGGTAACACGATGTCGGCGGTATCGGCGGCATTGGCCTGCTGCTCGATCATATCCAGGATCAGGTTCGTCGCCGTGTAACCCATCGTGAACCCGGACTGGCTGATCGTGGTCAGCGGCGGGATGGTGAAACGCGCCATGTCAATGTCGTCGTAGCCGATGACCGATACCTGACCGGGAACGGCAATCCCGGCTTCATACGCGGCCTGGATCAAGCCGATGGCGAGGGTATCGGTGGCTGCAAAAATCGCCGTCGGCGGCGCAGGCTGTGCAAAGAGGCGCTGCCCGACCTCCAGACCGCCCTCCGGCGAGCGGGTGGTCAGCACGACGCCGATGTGCTCCTCGGCGCGCCGCTCCCGCATAAAGCGCTCGTAGGTCGCCACCCGCAGCGTGCCATCGCTGATGCTCGGATCGGATACACACAGGATGCGGCGGTGGCCCAGCCCCCACAGGTGTTCCATCGCCAGCCGCGTGCCCACTTCGCTGTCGGTATACACGCCCGGGAAGGCGCGGCGGTGCGTCCGATCCGTGACGCCGACCACATAGTGATGATGCTCGGTCAGGTATTGGACAGCCTGTGCGTCATCCTGCATGTCGCCGATGATCAGGATGCCGTCGGCGTGGGACTGCTCAAACATGGAGCCGTAGTCGATAGTCGTGTCCGGCTGGCGTTCGACGTGGCCCAGGAACAGACGGTTGCCACGCTGGATGGCCGCCGCATTGATGCCTTTGACGATCTGGGCAAAGAATGGCTCGGTAATGTCGCGGACGATCACGCCCAGCAGCGAACTGTGGCTGCCGCGCAGTCCCCGCGCCAGCAAATTGGGCTTGTAGCCCAGTTCAAGCGCAACGGCCAGGACGCGCTGCCGCGTGTCGTCGCGGATGGGCAGGCCCGATTCGCGCCCATTCAAAATGCGGGATACCGTCGTCACCGATACCCCTGCCTTCTGCGCAATGTGTTTGAGCGTAGTCGCCATGTCGTCTCAGATCAAGTGCTGGTCAAGTGCTGGTTGCCGGAACCGATGTTTAGCTCTATTATAGTCTGAAAACGTTAAGCGTCATCGTTAAAGCAGGAGCAAACAATGGATTTAGAACTTAGGGACAAAGTTGCGGTCATCACCGGGGGCAGCGTCGGGATCGGGCTGGCAGTGGCCGAAGGGCTGGCTGCCGAGGGCGTCCACCTGGCGTTGTGTGCCCGCGACGAAGCGCGCGTCGTCCAGAAGGCAAAGGAGATCGCGGGCCAAAGCGGTGTCCGCGCCATCGGCGTGCGGGCCGACGTGAGCAAGGCCGAAGACATTGAGCGCTTCGTCGCCATCGTTGAGAAAGAGTTCGGTGGTGCGGACATCCTCATCAACAACGCCGGGACAGGCAGCGGCGAGACGATCATGGATTCCACCGACGAGAAGTGGGATTATTACATGGACCTGCACCTGATGGCGGCGGTTCGGCTGACGCGGGCGCTGGTTCCCTTCATGCGGAAGCGGGGCGGCGGGGTGATCCTCAACAACGCCTCGATCTGTGCCACGCAGCCCCTTTATTACGAGCCGATCTACAACACCAGCAAGGCCGCGCTGGCGATGTTCAGCAAGTGCGCGGCCAACGAATTTATCAAGGACAATATTCGCGTCAATCTGATCAACCCCGGCCTGATCCTGACCCCCGATTGGGTCAAGACGGCCAAGCAGCTTACCCAGGGCACGGACACAACCTGGGAACAATACCTGGACAAGATCGCCAAAGACAACGCACCGATTGGCCGCTTCGCCACGCCCGAGGAACTGGCGCACTTTTTCGTCTTTATGTGTTCGCCGCGTGCCAGCTATTGCGTCGGCTCGTCCTACTACGTCGATGGCGGCTGGCTGAAGGTGATCACCTGAGATTAACCTCACCCCCGGCCCCGCCGATGAGTACATCGGTTCCGCAAGCAGAGAGGGGGCAGGGGGTGAGGTCAAACACTTTTTGTCACCGAAATGAGGTCAAGCCATGTTACGTGCAAACCTGATAGAACCCAAGAAAATGATCCTTGAACGGGTCGCGGAGCCGGAGCCAGGGCCGGGGCAGGTGCGGCTGAAGATCGAAACCTGCGGCGTCTGCGGATCGGACATCCACGCTTATTACGGGGAGCACCCGTTCATCCAGTGCCCGATTGCACCCGGCCACGAGTTCTCGGGAACAGTGGAGAAGCTGGGGCCGGGTGTGACGGGCTGGCAGATCGGCCAGAAAGTCACCGCCGAGCCGAGCCTGGTCTGCGGCCAGTGCGAGAACTGCCGCAACGGGTTGTACAACATCTGCGACAATTTGAAGGTGATCGGCTGCCAGACCGATGGTGGCTTTGCGGAGTATCTGGTTGTCCCCGCCAACAAGCTGGTCGAAGTCCCCGCCAACATGACCTTTGAACAGGCGTCGTTCATCGAACCGCTGGCGGTGGGCGTCCACGCCCTGCGACTTGCCCCCGTCAAGCCAGAAACACGCCTGGTCATCCTGGGTGTTGGCACAATCGGCCTGGTGCATTTGCTGACCGCTCACGCCTGGGGCGTCAAAGACATCACCGTCACCGATACCATCCAGAGCAAGCTCGACCTGGCACTCGAATTGGGCGCGAAGCACGCCGTCAACGTCGGCCAGACCAGCCTGACCGACTTCGCCCGCCAGACCTACGGCACAGAACGCGCCTTTGACGTGGCAGTGGAGTGCGTCGGCGTGGCCGGAACCGTCCGTGATGGCATATTGACGCTCAAGAAGGGCGGCACGATGGTTGTGGTCGGCGTGTTCCCGCACGATGTCCCGGTCAGCATGGGCCTGGTGCAAGACCGTGAACTGAAGCTGGTTGGCTCGCTCATGTACCGCATGGCAGACTTCACCGAGGCCCGCGACCTGATCGCGGCGGGGCGCGCGCCCATCGAACCGCTGATCAGCGCCCGCTATCCGTTGGAGCAGATCGCGGCGGCCATGAAAGCCATCGACGAGCACCCAGAACGCAACATCAAGACCATGATCCATATCCGCCCGCAGCACAACGGGCACTAGTCGCTTTCCTTCTCCCCTCTCTGCGAAGCGGTGAGGGGCCGGGGGTGAGGTATTCAATGACGATCAAACCCATCGTGACCATTGGCGACGCCCTGGTCGAGATCATGCGCCCTGGCGTCGATCAGGCGCTTGAGGAAGCGGGTGAATTTCGCGGGCCGTTTCCGAGCGGCGCGACGGCCATCTTTGCCGATGCAGTAGGAAGGCTCGGCGTGCCTTCCGTCTTCATCGGCGCAGTAGGCGACGACGCCTTTGGGCGCTGCATCACGCAGCGGCTCGCTCGTGATCAGGTCGATATTTCCGCCGTGCGCGTGGTCAAAGACCGGGCGACGGGCGTGGCTTTCGTCATGTACCGCAGCGACGGCAGCCGCCAGTTCGTCTACCACGCCGCGCACGCCGCAACCGGCCAGGTCGATTCGTCGATGGTCAGGCCGGAAGTCATTCAGAATGCGGGCTGGCTGGAAATCAGCGGCACAGCGCTGACTGTCGGCGAAAGCTGCCGCAAAGCCACGCTCTACGCGCTCGATCTGGCGGTGAAAGCAGGTGTGCCGGTCAGCTTTGATCCGAATATCCGGGTTGAGATGCTCGGCGGGCGCGCCCAGGCCCGCGAACTATGCGACCCGGTGCTGCGCGTTGCCCAGGTCATCGCGCCGACCCTGAACGAAGCGCGCGGCCTGGTTGGGCGCGACGCGCCCGATGACGTGGCCCAGGCATTTCTGGACATGGGCATCCAGCAGGTCGTGCTCAAGCGCGGCGAACAGGGCTGCTCGATCTACACCGGCGACTCGCGCCTGGACATTTCTGGCTTCAAAGTCCAGGAGGTCGATCCGACGGGCGCGGGTGACTGCTTCATCGCCGGTTATCTGGTCGGGCTGTCGCGCGGCCTGACTCCTGCCGAGGCCGGGCGCTACGCCAACGCGGTTGGCGCGCTGAGTGTGACGCGGCTCGGCCCGATGGAAGGCGCGCCCACCCACGCCGAGGTCATGCAACTGTTACAGGCGCAGTCAGTGTAATATCTGGCGGGCCAGCATGATGGCCGCGATGGCCGTCGAGTCGCGTAACTGCCCGCTGCGAATCAAAAAATCGACGTTCGCCATCGGCACGGGCGTCACCACGATCTCATATGGCTCGTCGCGCGGCAAGCTCGACTCGACCAGGTCTCGTGCCAGGTAGGCGTAAATGCGCCAATCCGCGTGGCGGGCCAGCGGCCTGAACTCGTGCAGGAATTCCAGGCGTTGTGCCCGGAAACCGATCTCCTCCTGCAATTCAAGATTGGCCGACTCGCCAGGGGTGTCCGCTTCAGCCGCGCCCGCAGGCAGCATCAACACAGGGCTGTTGTCGAACTGGGTCGGCTCCGTGATGAACAGGATTTCGCCCGCCGCATTGACCGGCACGATCACCACGCCATCGGAGGATCGTACAAACGGCTCATCCCGGTAGCCCCGGTGCAGCGAGAGCCAGCGATGTTTGCCAATGAGCGTATCCGCCATATTACTGATTCTCCTGGGTACAGGGTCGCTACACTTCCATCTCGATATTCTTGACCAGTTCCGACAGGAACTCCGTGTTGCGGATGACCAGCCGCCGTCCGTCATAGGTAATAATGTCCTGTGCCTGCCAGTCGCGCAGGATGGCGTTGACCCATTCCCGTGTCGAGCCGATGATCGAGGCCAGCGTCTTCTGGCTCATCTGGCTCGCCAGGATGTAGCCTTCGGCGTGCGGCTGCCCTTCCTGCTCCACCAGGTTCAGCAGCGTCTGGGCCAGCCGCGCCGGGACATCCCACAGCGCCAGCGCCTCGACGTGCTGCGTTGCCGAGCGCAGCCGCCGGCTGACGTAGGTCAGCAGGCGCAGGGCCACCTCAGGGTGGCGCATCACGTGCGCATGGAAATCCTCACGGCTGACTGCCCCGACCACCACGTCGCCCTCGGCCCGTGCATTGGCGGAGCGCGTCCCACCGTCGATCATCGATAGCTCGCCCACGACCTGCCCTGGCGGCAGGATGGCGATCACAGCCTCGTCGGGCGTGTTTGCCACGCCCACCGTGATATACAGGCGGCCCGAAATAACACCGTACAGGTGGCTGCCCTCGTCACCCTGCCGGAACAGATACTCGCCTGGCCGCAACTGGCGATAGCGTGCCAGCGGCTTCAACATCTCCAACAGTGGTGGGATTTTCGTCGGATAACGTTTGGTCAGGCTCTCACCAGGCGGTATCACCGGATAGCCCTTTCGTTTGATCAGGTGGTGGTGTCTATTGTACCGCCACTCGCACACAATATTGCAACCCGTGCGGGCATTGAGTATGATGACAACAGCGACAGGGGGAGTAGCGTGGGCCGCGTCTTCATCAGCCACAACCACATCGACGATCCATAAAATTCGGCGCAGGGGACACCGGGTTTCAACCCGGCCCGGATGCGCCCCTCCTCCTTTCCGAGTAACCCTGGCGGGTAGAACGATGCGGGTAGAACGATTGTGCGGTACAATGT
>Ga0070741_10006034_pt1 | contig 26329 bp, 26 predicted proteins | sample Coa_R1_4_FD_66440 | JGI IMG/M metagenome (GOLD analysis project Ga0070741, IMG submission 66440) | Surface soil microbial communities from Centralia Pennsylvania, which are recovering from an underground coalmine fire - Coalmine... | ecosystem: Environmental > Terrestrial > Soil > Unclassified ... | reverse complement strand
CGTTCTCCTTCGCGCAGATCAAACAAAAATCGAGCGGCCGCACCCCGGTAAAGCTCGCACGCGAACTCTCGCTTGCTCATGAGAAGATGCAGCGGTTTGATCTCTCCTTCAGCGGGATCAAGACCGCCGTCCGGCGCTACGTGGAACTGCAGGACATGCGCCCTCGCATCGCCGAGCGCGAGAAGAGCCTCCGCACGGCAGGCATCTTCACCGCGAAGCCGTCTGACGAGCACGCCCGCAATGCGGCTCTTCAACATCTCGAGCAGCAGACACTCGATCTGATCGCAAGCTTTCAGTCAAGCGTGACCGGTTATCTGACGCGCACCACGATCGCTGCTGCCGAGCACTTCGGCGCACGTGGACTGATCGTCAGCGGAGGCGTCGCCGCGAACCGCGAGTTGCGCCGCCGGCTGACCGAAGCAGCCGCGCGAATCCCGCTGCCGGTATCGTTCCCATCGATTGCGCTCTCGACTGACAACGCCGCGATGATCGCCGCCGCCGCATGGCCCAAGCTGCTCGCCGGGCAGTTCGCAGAAGACACGCTGGAGCCCACGCCGCAGCTGCGCCTGGGGTAAGAACCGCATGCGGAGACGCGTTGGGCGGCGCGCTCAGCTGGAATCGAGAGCCCTCAGCTAGAATCATTACAGCAACTTACATCGAAAGAGGCCTTCGGGTGCGACGCGCAAGTGCATCCCTGAGGCACCCGATTTCCGCGTGGCGCTTCAACTTTTCAATACTCTCTCTGGACAGGTCGAGCCTCTGTACGCCGCAGACGGCGATGCATTTCGCTTCTATTGCTGCGGGCCAACCGTCTACGATTACGGGCACATTGGCAACTTCCGCACGTTCGTACACGTGGATGTTCTGCGCCGTGCCGCGCGCCTGTTCGGGCTGAAGCTTCGCCACATCATGAACGTCACCGATGTGGACGACAAGATCATTCGCAATGCTGCCGCCGCCCACATGCCGATCGGTGAGTACACCGCGAAATTCGAGCAGGCGTTCTTCGAGGACATGGAGGCGCTTGGCGTGGAGCGGCCGGAAGGAATCGCGCGCGCCACTGAAAACATCGACGACATGGTCACGCTGATCCAGCGTCTCGCGGCCGAAGATATTGCCTATCGCGCAGAGGACGGCTCCTGGTACTTCCGCATCGCGCGCTTTCCGGAGTACGGCAAGCTTTCAAAGAAAGACTTCGAAGGCATTGAGGACGGCGCGCGCGTCGATGTCGACGAATACGACAAGGATGCGGCTCGCGATTTCGCACTCTGGAAGGCCACCAAACCTGGCGAGACCTCATGGCAGACTGTGCTGGGAGACGGCCGCCCCGGCTGGCATATTGAGTGCTCCGCGATGGCGATGAAGTTTCTCGGCGAATCGTTCGACCTGCACGCCGGCGGCGAGGACCTTATGTTCCCGCATCACGAAAATGAGATCGCGCAGAGCGAGTCCGCCACGCATAAAAGCTTCGCGCGGCACTGGTTTCACGTGCGGTTTCTGCTCGTCGAAGGCCGCAAGATGTCGAAGTCGGAAGGAAATTTCTTCACGCTTCGCGACCTGCTGCTGAAGGGTTATCGCGCATCGGCAATTCGCTTTCTGCTGCTCAGCGTGCCCTACCGTCACCAGCTCAACTTCACCTTCGACGGCCTGCGCGAATCCACCAATGCTATTGAGCGCCTGCGCACGTTTCACGCGCGGATTCGCGACGGCCGCTGGGCCGACGATGCAGGCGACTCCCAAATCGCTGACGCAATTCGGACCGGTGAGGAGAAGTTCGTCGCCGCACTCGCGAACGACCTGAACACCGCAGAGGCGCGCGCCGCGATCTTCGATGTCCTTCGCACGGTGAACGCGGCCGCAGATCAGAACCGGCTTAGCCGCGCGGACGCGGACGCCACATTGGCGCTTCTGGCGAAGTTCGATTCGATCTTTGCCGTGCTCCAAGACCGTGATGCTGAGCTGACGCGGAAGGCGCTCGCATGGGCTGAAGCGGAAGGACGGCTCAGTGATGCGGACCCTGCAGTAATCGCACAGTTCGGCAACGAGGGCCTGACCGACGAAGCCATTCAGTCACTCGTCGACGAGCGCACGCAGGCAAAGCGGCAACGCAATTTTGCCCGTGCTGATGCCATCCGCAATGAACTCCTGGAGAAAGGCATCCTTCTCGAGGACTCAAAGGATGGAGTTCGCTGGAAGCGCAAGTAGGCGCGCTTACTGGCTGCGCTCAAGAATCAGAATCTCGCGATGGAACGGCGGCAGCCATCCGCGATAGGAAACCGACCCAAACCGCGACGGCTGGAGGCAACGCACCTGCTGGTACGCGAGGAAGAACTCCGGATGCACGGCCGGCGTGTGCGGATTGAACAGATACTCGCAGTCGTGCGAGATGCCGGCAGGCAGGTACGGATGAATGTTCCTCTCCGCGGGATAACTCACGCGAGGATCGTAGACAACGCCATCGTGCTCGATTTGCGTGACGCCATCGAACTCGTATCCGGCCTCTATCTTCTCTGACGGAATACCCGCTGCATGCAGTCTCCGTACGGCCTCCAGCCTTGCACTGTGGCCGGCGATCCAGTCATGCGTTCCCAACACCCCAAACGCGGCGAAGATTGCCAACAGGACCCAACTGATCGCCGGCAGCTTCGGCGAGATTCTCTCCTGATAAAGCCGCAACAGAAAGATCAGCCCTACTACAAGGAGCGGCAGCAGATAGCGATCCAATATCTGCGCCCAGATGCCGCGCGGAACCAGGAGCAGCAGATACGCCGCGCTGAAGGGGCCGAGCAACAGCAGCAAGTCCTGCCAGGACGGCCCCTGCGCTCGTTGCGTCCGCACCTCTCCGCCAGACCTGCAGAGCACCATGACGAAAACCGCCGTTGTAAACAGGACGAGAAAAGAACCTGCGGCCCTCTCCGGCCGGCTCAACGTTGCCGGGGCAACCCCGAGGAACCATGCGTTCGGATACCCTATGACATCCAGCCGGTCGAGGATGTCTCCGGTCCACGGCATCAACCCCTTTTCCGTCAAATGGTAGGTCACAAAGCGGCACATCCAGAATCCAGCGAGCGAACCGGCCAGCGCAGCCGCCAGATCTCGCATTCGTATGCGCTTCCATCTGCCCAGGCCAGACGCGAGCATCGGCATCAGCAGAAGACACAGGCAGAGCAGCGCGGCGAGCATCGTTCCCATCAGCTCTCGTGCGCCATGAAAATCCAGCCGTCCCTCCGTCAGAGTCTCCGGGACATTGAAAGGCTGGTGCTTGAACCACTCCATGCACGCCGCGACAAACGCCGCGCTCAGCAGCCAAAGCACAACACCCAACGCCAGCACCCTGCGCCGCCGGCGCAGAATCCATGCAGCCGAGGGCACCATCACCAGCACCGTCAACCATGCGATCTGCCGCGTCGTTCCACCCAGCAAGCCAACGATCTCCGCCAAAACCAGCCATGCAACCACACGTCTGGTCTCAGCCGACTCCATCGCTCGCAGACAGCAGTAGATGCACGCAACAATCGCGATCAGCCCGCTGATATCCGTCATGAAGCTCACGGCCATCGGCACAAATAGAGGCGATAATCCAAGCGTGAGCGCACCCAGAACTGCGGGCCAGCGTTCAAGCCCCGCGCGGCGAAATACCGCATGCGTAACCCACACGCACAATATCGCCAGAACAACCGTCGATACTCTCGCCGCGAAGAAACTGTAGCCGAGCAGCTTGATGAACGGCGCAGCCCACACGATCTGTGCGCCCAGCATCGCCGTGGCCCAGCCGTTGAACACGAAGTGGCCCGTCTTCGCAAAGAGGAAGGCTGTCTTTACATAAGAGAAATCATCGATCAGCCCCATCTCCACAAACGGCCGCGACGCCAGAATCGCAGCGAGCGCGACGAGGCCGCACAACAGACCGTCCCAGCGATAGGCCCCGGGCGCTCGCGACTCGCGCTCCGTGTCGCGCAGCTTGTCTTTGGTGGCGATCAGGCGATGCTCCTCGATGAGATCAGCACCTCAACCTCTCGCACATACGGCTTGTAGTCCACGATCGGAAGCATGAGACGCTGCACGCGGCTGTTCAACAGCGCCAGTATCGACGTCAGCGTTGTAAAGAGCGCCTGCAGAACGATGATGATCATTCCGAAGCTCACGGTCGTCGCCCAGCCTGGAGTCGCATGCGCCGGCACAAACAACCTCAGCGACAACACCGTTGCGACGGCCGGAATCGTAAGACACATCATCACGATTGTGACCAGCAGCAGCCGCACAAAGATCGTGTCTGCATACACGCTGATCGCGCTGAAGCCATGCACAATCAGCGACGTGAAATTCATCTTTGACCGTCCCGCGTATCGCTTGCCGCGATCGATCGGTACCTGCTGAAGTGGGATGCGCGAGCGAAGCACCGCAGCGGCCAGGTTGTTCCACAGATCCGGAATCATCGTCAGGCGGCGCACATTGCCAGCCGAGATCAGCGAAAAATTTCCGAAGCGAATCTCTTTGCCTGTGACCAGCCGGAACACGGAGCGATAGATAACATACGACGCCTTGAAGGTCAGGCTCTCTGACCGCCGCCGCCGCCGAGCCACGATACAGAAATCTCTCTGTCCTCGCGCCCGCTCCAGCAGCACCTGAATCGACTCCGGCGGATCCTCTCCATCGGAGTCCATCACCAGAACCGCGTCACAGTCGGCGCTGTCCGTCGCCCGGCACAGCCCGATCGCAATCGCGCGCTGATGTCCCACATTCACGGCAAGCTGCACCAGCTCAAGCTGCTCAATCGATCCAACCTCCGCTGCAGCCTCGCGAAAAACGTCGTCCGGTTGTGTCGATCCATCGTCAATCACCGACACGATCAGCTCGCAATCGAGCGATCCCGCAATCCGGTCCAGCGCGCGCACAAGAATAGCCAGCGACTCCCAGTCGTTGAAGACAGGGATCACCACTCTCAGGCGCATACGGGGAGAGGCCGTCACTCCTGTGATCTTAACCTACCTGATCTCACTGACAGCCACTCCCTGATGCTTAGAAGCGGAAGTCCAGCTCTCCCGTCACATTCCGGGGCGTGACATAGTGCGTCCCCGAGAACGTCGAAAGGAAGTTGTACAACGAGTACTTGTTCGTGATGTTGACGGCCGTCAGCTTCGCGCCGAACTTGTATCGTTCATTCGGTCCGAAGTGGACGATGTTGTCGTCACCCAACTCCATGTCGAAGAGATTCCGAGGCTGGATACGCTGCGGGTTGTGGTCGTTATTTTCCGTGTTCGGCGCAGGAATCTTCACCAGATTCGACGTAAGCTCCGAGGCCAGGCAGTAGCCGCCCGGAATCGCCGTCGTCTGTGTCGCCTTGACTCCGTTGCAGGTCAGCCCGGACTGGAACTGTTCGTCGGCAGTCAGGCTGCTGAGATCAATTGCCGGCTGTCCATTGACGATCATTGAGTACTGTCCGCAATTGGTGTTCGGGTCGTTCGTTCCATAGCATGGAACCGATCCGGCAACCATGCCCGAGTCATAGCGCCAGTTGAATGAGTAGTACAGGCTCTTCTTGAACGGCATCTTGTACTCAAAGTGCGTCGACTGGTTGAACTTCTCGTCGTGATCGATACGGAACGGATATCCGCCCGGCGCACCAATCGTCGCGCCCACGCCGCCGACCTGCGGATTGAAGAAGCGCGCCGCCACCGAAGACATCGTCACGCGCGCGGACAATCCCTTCACGGGCGTCAGCGTTCCACTGAACGTCCATCCCGGAATCTTGGAGTTATGCCACTCAATTGGGAATGTGATCGGCGTCGCGCCGAGCACGCTGAAGTCATAGCCGTTATGCGTGTACTTCCAGATGTATTCGGCGTCGAGCACGAAGTGATGTCCGATGCTCTGTTGTACGCCGGTGTGGAATTCATTGCGGAAGCCCGGATTGAACGGCGCCGGATTGCACGGACCCAGCGTACTGAAAATCGCATTCAGCACCGGGTCATAGCAGCCCTTGCTCGAAAGCACCAGATTCTCGTTGAACGGCGTCTCCTGCGTTCGGGCATACGATGCGCGCAGCACCGTTCCGCCCTTCGGCAGGTTGTAGGCAAAGCCCAGACGCGGCTCGGCGACGCGCTGAATCGCAAGTCCGTTATAGATGTCGCCGCGAATGCCTGCATTGATCAGCCAGTGCCCCAGCGTGATCTGGTCCTCGCCATACATCGCGAGTTGCTTCACGTCTGTTCGTCCGTGCCACGTGTACGTCGCTCCACCGCGCGTCAAATCGTACGGCCTCAGCACCGGGTTGTAGCTCGCGCTTCCCGGCGCATTCAACCCCGGATCAACCAGCCCGAGCGTATCGTTCTCGCGCAGGAAGGTCTGCTGATACATCGCGCCGACCTTCACGTTGTTCGCCCCACTCACGTACGAGAGGTCCGCATGAACGCCCGCGTTGGTTAGCGAGCGAGCCTGCATCACGCTCTCCTGCTGAATCGGTCCAAGATCATTCAGCAGATCATTGCTCGGATAGTAGTTGTATGCGTCGCGGCGCAGGTATGGAGCGACGTTCAGCACCGTCGTGTCGCCGATTGTGCGCGTGTAGGTGGGTGCAAAATCCACGGTCTGGATCTTCGAGCGCTGATCGGTCGGCCCTGACGTGAGCCCTTGCTGAGCATAGTTGTATTGCGTGTCAAAGCTGTTCGGCGTCTGAAACCACGAGCGCGTGAACTGCAGATTCGTATGCAGCGAACTGATCTTGCTCATCTGCACGTCGACGCGATCGAACAGGTTCTCTTCATTCCCCTTGTCGTGGTACACGGCAAACTCCGGAGCATCCAGAAAGCGCCCCGACCCCAGGCCGCTCGCCGAAATAAAGTTGCCCCAGTTCTGCCCGCCGTACGCCAGGTTGGCGGCCACATTGCTCGTACCAAAGTTGCCATACGAGAGCGTGATGTCTCCCGTCGGAGTCGTAATCCCTTGTCCCGAGCGCGTCGTCGCAACCACCACGAGGCTCGTCTTGTCGCCGTACTCCGCTGGCGGCGCACCTTCGATCACCTGCATCGACTGCACGGCCGCAGCCGGCACCTGGTTCGAAAACACCTTGCTCTGCTGATCTGTGATTGGCTGCCCGTCGACCGAGAAGGAAACCTCGCCGTGATCGCCCAGACCATGGATCTGCCCGTCTGAATCCGCCGCCACTCCAGGCGAGAGCTGCGTAACAATCGAGCTGAGCTGCGATGAAAGGCTCTCCACCGGAAGCTCGGCAATCGTCGAGCGGTCGATATCCGTGTGCGCATTCGGGTCCTGCTCGGTGAGATCCACCGGCGCTTCCACCGTGACAGTGGTAGACGAGCTCGCAATCGACAACGCCACAGGAACCGTCTGCGCGACAATCGAACTCACGTCCACCCGCTTCGTGAATTTCTGGAACCCGCTGCTTGAAACCGTCAGCTGATACGGATTGAACGGCACGTTCACAAACTGAAAATGCCCGCTGCTGTCGCTTGTTTGTGTGCGCGTGTAGCCACTTACAGAATTTGCGATCGTGACTGTCGCGCCCGGAATCACGGCGCCGGTCGGGTCGGCGACCGTTCCAGCCAACGTGCCGGAGTTGCTCTGCGCGCTTACTCCACCGGCCACAGCAATCGCCAGGATGCCGGTAAATGCACTCAAAAGGCGCCGAATTCGATGTCTCTTCATGGGGAGGACCTCTGTCTCTCTAGGCAGAAGCCGGACAGCTTTTTTCATCACTAACCGGCGGGAAGCCCCGGCGCTCTCTTTAGACGCCGGAAACGTGGACCGTAAACGTCAATGCGTCGCTCCACTGGAGCGGGCATTAGCGTCACATGGAAGGCTTTAGAGAATGACAGCAGGCGGGGGTCGGCTGAACGCCGCAAAGTACCACAGACTTCGCGGCTTGCGCGTCGACGCCAGAAGCAGGTTGATCTCCAGCAGCAGGCCAACGATCAGCGCGGCAAAACCCGTAACAGGCAGCGCCGAATGCATCGCCAGGCACAACGGGCAGCTGTCCTCGGCGAATCCCGAGCTTGAGCCCGAGTGCGCCGCAATCTGTGCCGTCGAGCTCGGAAGCCAGTCGCCGTGAATATGCGCAGCCTGCGCAATCCCCGCGACAGCCACCAGCAGCACACAGAAGAATGCGGCGGCTCGCAGCCACAGAGGCCGACCGGCATTCCGTCCGCTTTGAATCGTCCGTTGCACGCTATCTCCAGTATGACGCGATTTGAGCTCCGGCGGACGCAGCCACCCTGAAATCCAGCCAATACATCGCGTTACGTAGCGAACATTAGCGCACTCATCCCTTCAGCGCGCGCGTCACCGCCGGCACAATCTCAAACAGATCGCCCACCGCGGCAACATCCGCAACCTCGAAGATCGGCGCATCCGGATCCTTGTTGATCGCAATCACCGTGCGCGCACCCTTCATTCCGACCAGGTGCTGAATCGCGCCGGAGATTCCGACCGCCACATAAACCTTCGGCGCAACCGTCTGGCCCGAGCTCCCCACCTGCCGCTCCATCGGCAACCACCCAGCGTCACAAATCGGCCGCGACGCCGCCAGCTCCGCCCCGAGCGCTCCCGCGAGCTCCTCCACAATCTTCAGATTGTCCTGCTCGCCGATGCCTCGCCCGACACTCACAATCACCTGCGCCGATCCGAGATCGACCGTGCGCGCAGCCTCGCGGAACGGCTCACCCGGCTTGGTGCGAATCTGCGCCGCATCAATCTGCGGAGCAAATTGCTTCACCTCGCCCGCAGCCGCCGCAGCATCCGTCGCGTCTGCGCGGAAGCTTCCCGCCTGCACCGACACAAAGCATGGCCCGCTGCCCATGTGCCGGTACTGCGCATTCAGCTTCCCGCCCATCCACTGGCGCGTAAACGCCGCCGCACCGTCGCTCACATTCATCGCAACGACGTCACTCACCAGCACCTCGCCGATCCGCGTTGCCAGCGCCGGCGCATAGTCGCGCACTTGATACGTATGCGGAAAGACCACGAAGCCAGGCTTGGCCTCCGCAATCAACTGCTGCAGGGCCGCCACAAATCCATCCGCCGTGTAGCGCTCGAGCAACGCATGCCCCACGCTCCACACCGTCGCCACACCCTCGCCTGCAAGCTGCGCCCCTAACGTCGCGATCGCCTCTGGCGTGCCCAGCACTGCCGTCGAAACCGGCAGCTTCATCTCGGCTGCCAGTCGCTTGCCCGCCGCCAGCGCCTCTCGGCTAATGCGATGCCACCCTCCACCTGCAACCTGCTCCATCACCACAAGAACGCTCATCAGATCCCCACCTCCGCCTTCAACCGCTCCGCCAGCTTCGCCGCAATCTGGTCCGCCGCTCCAGTTAGAATTTCCGTCTGCCTCGTGCGCTCCGGTATCGCAACGCGCACAATCTCGTCGTGCCGCGCAGCCGCAGGCCCAGCCTCAACCTGCTTCGTCTCCTTGGAGCGCGCACGCTTGATGCCCATCAGCGTCGCGTACCGCAGCCGGTTGCCACCCGACTGAATCGTCAGCAGCGCCGGCACCGGCAGTTCGATCTGCTGGAACCATCCGTCTTCCAACTCCCGCTTCACACGAATCTGCTTCGCTCCCGCCTGCGCTTCTACGCTGAGCACCAGCGTCACATGCGGCAGCCCCAGCAACTCAGCCAGCACAACACCCGTCTGCCCAGCGCCTAAGTCATCCGACTGCAATCCCGTCAGCACCAAATCCGGCGACTCGCCACGCACCGCCTCCGCCAGCATCTGCGCCACACCCAGCGTGTCGCGCTCGGCCAGCGATCCCGCGCCCTCCTCCGGCGTCAAGATGTGCAGCGCGCGGTCGGCACCCTTCGCCAGCGCCTCGCGCAGCGTCGACTCCGCGCGCTCCGGCCCCGCCGACAGCACCACAACCTCGCCCTCACCAAGCCGCTCCTTCAACTGCAGCGCCTCTTCCAGCGCATACGCATCCGGCTCATTCATCGTCCACGCATCGCCCGCATCCACCCCGCGGCCATCCGCCGCCACACGCACCGGCGCATCACGCTCCGGCACCTGCTTCACCGCCACAACAATCTTCATCGACGCTCCAGCACGCGTTTCACCGCGCAATCGAAGGCTACCGTATCCGCGCGCCCTCTGTCTTCACATCCGTATTCGAAATTGACCGCGCGGTAAGCTGCGCGATGTCCAGCACCAGCGGCGGCGCATCGCCCGCAACCGCAGCCGTCGCGTCGCGGAACATCGTGTTGCAGAACGGGCACGCCGTTCCAATCGTCTTCGCTCCCGTAGCGAGCAATTCCTTCGCGCGCACACTGCTCACACGCTCTCCGGGTTCTTCGCCAAGAAACGCCAATCCGCCGCCGGCACCGCAGCAGAAGCTCCGCTCCCGATGCCGCTCCGCTTCCACCAACTCACCACTCTTCTTCACCACCGCGCGCGGCTCGTCATACACATCGCGATAGCGCCCGAGATAGCACGGGTCGTGATACACAATCGCTCCGCCATCCTGCTGCGGCAGCCTATCCGCATGCCGCGCCATAAACTCCGAGTGATGCTCAATCTCCGGCGCCACACCATACTCGCGCCAGTCCGTTGCGATCGTCCTCACGCAGTGCGGACAGATCGCCACAATCTTCTGAACCTTATTTTGCGCAAGGTTTTTTAACCCCTGCTCCGCGAGCGATCCAAACACCAGATCATTCCCCAGCCTGCGCGCCGGATCACCTGTGCATTTCTCTTTCTTCAACACGCCGAAGCTCGTCCCAAGATGGCGCATCACGCGCGCAAAGTCCGCGACAATCTCGCGCCCCTTCGGATCGTATCCACCCATGCACCCCAGCCACAGGCAGTACTCCTGCGTTCCATCGAACACCGGCAACTGCTCGCGCTCCACAAACTTGTCGCGCTCCATCGCACTCATGCCCAGCGCATTCCCCTGCTTCTCCAGCGCAAGAAACAGCTTCGTCCCGTACTTGTCCTCCCACGCGCCCGTGTTCACCGCGCCGCGCCGCAGCCCAACAATGATCGGCAGATGCTGCACACCCACCGGACACTGAAACTCACACGCGCCGCACGTCGTGCACTCAAACGCCGCCTCCATCGAGAGCCAGTTCGCCGGCGGATTGTCAGGCGAAGGATTTGAAGCATTCTCCTGGCCCTCGCGCAGCTCGTTCAATAATGGCTTCTCGCTCGCCGGCCCAAACGCATTCAAATACCCGCGCACGCCCAGCGCAATCTCCTTCGGATTAAGCACCTTCCCCGTATTCGCCGCCGGACAGTGCTCCGTGCATCGCCCGCACTCCACACAGCTATACGCCTGCAGTGCAATCAACTGCGTGACATCCTTGCCGGCAAGCAGCCCGAAGTCCTCTTCGTTCTCTGCTTCGCTCAGCTTCGGAATATCCGAAAATCCCGCGCGCTTCACAAACACCGTCAGCGGACTCAGCACCAGATGCAGATGCTTCGTCCCCGGAATGATCGGCAGAAACGCCAGTAGCGTTACCGTATGCACCCACCACCACGCCTTCAGCGCCGCACTGTCCGCAGGCAGCGTGAACGCCGCCAGGTAACTCACCATCAACAGAAAGATCAACCCGGCAATCACGCCTGACTCGATCGAGACATGCTCACCCAGCCACCGCGGCCTCACAAAGAATCGCCGCACAAACAACCCGGCAATCGCAACCGCCACCAGCAGCGCCCATACGCCAACGAAGTCGAAGTAAACCTCGCCCACAATCCCGGTATGCTGCAGCACACCCAACCGCAGTCCCGTCAGCACATGATTCGTCGTCACCACCGCGAACGCGAGAAAACCCCAGAACACCAACGCATGCGCCAGCCCGGGCAGCGGCCGCTGCTTAATCACCTTGCTCTGACACAGCACCTCGGAGAAAAATTCCCACACTCGCCGCCCCACCGGCGCCAGCGAAAACCCCACATCCTTCTTCGCCCGCAGCACATTCCCCGCGATCGGCCATATTCGCCACAGAAAAATCGCCAGCGAAGCCCCACACAGCACAACCAGCAGCGCCATCTCGGCGACCGAAAAGTGGAGCGGCTCAGCCAGCTCGACCGACGCAAGCGCGCCCACTCCCGCAAACGCAACGACCACGTACTCCTCCACTCGGACGCAGTCACGATAGCAGGCCCGCAACACAACGCGCAGCTACACCAAAAACATAACGGCGAGCCGAAGCCCGCCGTTAGTTCACAAATAACTCTGCTTATTTCTCAATAGCTGAAGAACTCATTCATACCGCGCCGCAGCCGGATCCCCGCCACGTAGCAGATCGCCGCCAGCACAAACAGCAGGATGTCCCAATCCAGCATCGGCCGCGCCCACCCAGGCGAGTACGTCGCATCCTGCCCGGCCCACAAGGTCACCAGCAGCGCGACCAGAAGGAACATCGTTCCCATCACCAGAAGCAACTGCCCGCGCCGGCGTCGCCGGTCCAACATATCCACCTGTGCGGGGGTCAGGTCGCGCTCTTCTGCGGGCAGGACGGTGTTCGCCATTCTCTTCAACTCCTTCGAGAAACTTCAGCGCCCCGCGCAAATACGGTCCGGGATCGCTGACGTTCCTTATTACATCACAAAGCCCCGCAGACGGTCCCTTCCACCCCGATTACAGAAATGCCACTGACTGAATTCCCGTCACGTCGAACCGCTTGCGGCACCGGATGTTCTTGCACCCAACCATGTCCTCGCGCCGGACCATGTAGCTCTGCGCCTTGGCGAACCGGGCGCGGTCGCGGTCATCGGCTCCGCGCGGCAGATGCGGCCGCTTGCTGCGGATCAGCCAACTCAGCTGGTACTCCGCCGATTGCCCGCAGTGCGGGCACGTCATCGTATGGCTCCGCTGCTCCGTCCGCTCATCAAAAAAATCGCGCTCTTCCATTCCTCCCCCTCCGAGCGTCTTGTACTTATTCCGTTTGGATGCGCTCTGCCACATACCGGAACTCCCGCGAAGTATGCTACATCCGCTTGTCAACCATGCGGTACGCTGAAGGCTCGGAGCACCACGAGCGCCATGCCGAAAGCAAAGAAGTCTGTCTTCTCCGCGACAAAGGCCGTCAAGGCCAACGCCCGCGAGCGCCTCGGATCCCCTCCACCCGAGCGCGTCCTCCCCGACCCCAAACAAAAGGCCGCCGCCAATCCCAGACACAAACAGACCCTCGCCGACCTTCTCCAACGCCAGGAGGACCAATGAAGTTCTTGACGCTTGCCGCCATCCTGCTCTGCGCCGCCCCAATCCTCAACGCGCAGCAGATCCAGATCAGCCAGCAGAACAAGACCATCGCCATCTCCACCAGCGACGACGCCTCTGCCCTGGCCGACACTGCCGTGATCACCGTCGGCTTCTCCACCTGGGGAAAGGATCAGGACAGCACCTACGCGTCTGCCTCGAAGACATCCAACGCGGTTTTCTCCGCCTTGACTGCCGCAGGCATCCCCAAAGAGGCCATCACCAGCAGCGAGCAGAAGCTCAGCCCGCTCGAACTCAACAGCGAAGAAGACAAGACTCGCTACGCCGAAGGACTCCGCTTCTCCTTCAATCAGTCCTGGCAGATCACCGTTCCCGCATCACAGGCCGCCACCGCGCTGCATATCGCCATCGCCAACGGCGCGAACAACAGCGGCGACATCCAGTGGCAGCTCAAACATGACGACACTCTGCAAGCGGAAGCCGCCCGCAAAGCGCTCCAGCACGCCCGCGAGATCGCCAGCCAGATGGCTGCAGGCCTTGGCGCCAAGCTCGGCCCCCTCGTCTACGCCAGCAATCAAACGCCGCCGCGCGGCATCTTCGCCAACATGGGCTTTGGCAACGTGACACTCAACACCGAGAGCGCTTCTTTGGCTGAGAGGGTCAAAAACCTCGCCCCGCTCGCCATCACGCCCGAGCGCATCACCAAATCCGCCACCGTCTACGCCGTCTTCGCCATCGAGTAACCCAACCCATGCCAGTCTTCGACTATCGCGATCTCCACCCCACGCCGGACGCCGAGCACCTCTACACCGAGTGGCTCGCCTCGCTCGACGCGGCCTTCACCCGCGACACCACCTACGAGGCCCGCAGCGAAATCGTTCGCGAAACCCTGCGCACCATCCTCCCTCAATCGGCCAGCACCATCGTCCGCGCCTCGCTCGACCCCCGCAACATCACCCTCGAGCCCGAGTACTACGGCGACATGGACCCCGCGCACTATTACCCGCGCAAGCCGCTCATCTGGCTCTGGCTGCAGTTCGACGCCTCACCCCTCGGCCCCAACCAGTGGCTCGGCGAGCGCCTCCGCAACATGCTCGGCCGCCACATCTTCGCGCGCCTCGGCCAGCGCGTCCGCATCTTCCAGCACGTGACATTCAGCTACGGCTACAACCTCGAGATCGGCGACGACTGCTGGATCCACCGCCACGTCCTGCTCGACGACCGCGGCGGCATCACCCTGCACGACGGCTCGAGCATCTCGGACTACGCCAACATCTACTCGCACACGCACGATCTCGTCGACCAGCGCAACGTCTCCAACCTCCGCACCGAGATCGGCCCCCGCGCCCGCATCACCTACCACGCCACCGTGCTCGCCGGCACAAAGGTCGGCCCCGACGCCATGCTCGGAGCCCTCGGCCTCGCGACACGCGACATCCCACCCCACACCGTCTCGCTCGGCATCCCCGCTAAGCCCAAGCTCACCAAGTAGCGCCTCCGCTACATCGCGTGCACGTCGTACCTCGCGATGTACTGCTCCAGCAGCTTGCCATGAACCTTCCGGTAGGCCACGTAGTCGTGCGCGATTCCCTGGTCGGGATTGTCGATCAGAATCCAGCACTCCAGCATTCCGTTCTGGTCCAGCTCCATCAGCAGCTTCGTCGACGTGCTCAGCTTCTCCGCCGGAATCTTCTGCTCCCGCACCACCGCCAGCATGGCGCGAATGCTCTCTGCCTCTTCCGGCAGCGAGTGCCGATACTGTTTCTCGTCCGGGAAATGCTTCTTGAACTCATCGCCGTGCCACAGCGCCGACTCCATCCCATAAGTCAGCCGCAACGTGTCTTCTGGATCACCGTTTTTACCTGACGCCGGCAGCGTAATGTTGATGTTTCCATTTCCACTCTCCGAAGCACCCGCAGGCAGCGTAATCGGCGGTGGCACCACTTGCGCATGATTCACCGCCGCCCACTGCGCCAAGCCAATCCGCGGCGCGCGCTGATACGGCTCCGCCACAATGGCCTGAATAAACTTCTCCTCGGCTCGCGAGTGGTCGCCGGCCTTTTCCAGCGTGTCTCCCCAGTACCGGTAGGCGGTCTCTCTGTCCGGGTCGATGGCAATGGCGCGCGCGTACCACGTTCCCGCGTCGGCTTGATGGCCCATCTTGTACTCGGCGTCTCCCGCAAACAATGCCGCCTCATAGAACTGCGGATTCACCTCCAGCGCCTTCTTGTAGTTGTCCAGCGCTCCCTGCATATCGCCGGAACTGAACGCCACCTCTGCTTTCTGCAACCACTCGTATCCCGCGGGGTGCGTCGTCGGCTGTGTGCCTTGGCCAACATCGCTCATCTTTTCGAGCAGAATCTGCAGAAGATTGCTGTTGTCACCGCCAGCCTTGGCCTGCAAAAGCAATTCTTTCGAGCGCTCTCGCGTCGCGGCCGCTTCCGCTTCGTCCTGCGTGGCAGCCTTTCCCAGCAGGCACATCGCCAGCCGCTCGTCGTACACAGTGCTCGAAGGCACCCGCGTGTGCAAGTCCTCATACAGCGGTAACGCCCCGAGATAGTTCTCTTTGTCGAACAGCGCCTGCGCCTTGGCGTCCTCTATCTTCACATCAGGCGTTTGTGCCACCTGCGCCAGCATCGGCACACACAGCAGCCCACAACACACGAACAACGCCGCTCGTCTCATCTGCAATCGCTCCCGGCTCCGCCTGAAGGGCGCAGCCATCATGCCATATCTCGTCTCTACCAATACGCCAGCGGCTCCGGCAGCACCGTCCCGCACGTGCACCTTCCATCCGCCACTTCCACTGACGCCATCTTGTCGCACTCCGGGCACCGCACGCGCCGCGCGCCAAGGTGATGCGGCACCCACACTCCCGTCATCCCTCCAACTCCGTAATCCGACGTCCCAAAGTACCGCCCCACTGCCGCGCGGTGCTCGCCCATCGTCATCAGCGGCTTCATCGACTCCGGCGTCTCCCATGCCGTAACCGTCATCATCCGTTCTTCAACCGTCGTCGTCACCGCGCTGATGAAGCCCGGAATCGCGAGCAGCTCCTGCAAAATCTTCCGGCTGCTCTCGTGAATCGCAAGCTCATCCTCCTTATCCCGCGACGAGATAAACGTGATGCCGAACGCTCCCGGAACCGCCTTGCTTCCACTGCTGATGCGCAACCCCGTGCCAAACGCAAATGGCCCAATCGCGTGCGGCTGCACGATCACGTCCAGCCCCAGCGCCCGCGGCACCGCCGCCGAATCGAAATACCCCTGCACCGAGCGCAGCTTCCCCTCCGCAACGATCGCAATATCAACTCCGCGCACCTCCACCGCCCTTCCCGTCGGCGGCAGACCCATCATCGATCCACTATTCACTCCCCGCATCACCCACTCCGCGGAGATCCGGCCGTCCTCCCCCCCATCGCACTCGTCAGCTGAAACGACAAATCCGGAAACGCGCTCCACAACCCGCTCGCATATTCGCCAATCGCCGCTCCCGTCAGCGGCCCGGGCGTCGTGGGATCGCAGTATGTCCCGCCGTCCGCAAACGTCGCAACAATCCCATCCGCATCATGGCGGTTCCACGCGTCCGCGTAGCTCGCAAAAACCTGTTGAGGAGTCATCCGCGGATGCTAACTCCATGCCAATCTCGTTCACAACAAAATAGTTCGGCCGCCCAGACCCGAATACGCCAAGGCCCTCCGGTACTCTAGGAGACGATGCCTCTTACTTTTGCTCTGGTCATCTTTGAGCTCGTCGTGATGGTTCTGTCCATCTCGCTGCACGACTCCGCCCAGGCCTGGATGGCCAATCGCCTCGGCGATCCCACCGCGCGCATGATGGGCCGCATCTCCATCAATCCGGCCCGCCACTTCGACTGGTTCGGCATGGTCATCTGGCCCATCCTCTTCATCTTCCAGTCACCGCTCGTGCTCGGCTGGGGCAAGCCCGTCAATATGACCCCGCGCAACTTCCGCAACCCCTCGCGCGATGAGATGCTGGCCACCCTCGCCGGCCCCGGCGTGCAGCTGCTCGCCGCCATCGTTGCGCTCATCATCCTCGTCATCCTGCGCTACGTGCAGCATGACTCCACGATCTCGCTCGTGATCGCCGCGCAGCTCGCCCAGCGCAACTTCTCCGTCCCGCTGAACAATCTCCCGGCCATCTTCCCGCTCTATCTCTTCCTCTACTTCTGCATCCTGGTCAACGTGCTGCTCTTCGTCTTCAACCTCATCCCGCTCCCGTTCCTCGACGGCGGCAAGATCCTGACGCACTATCTCCCCTACAACGCCGCGCAAACTTACCAGCGCTTCAGCATGTGGATGATGATTGGCTTCTTCTTCATCGGCTTCTACGTCATCATGATCTTCTTCGCGCCCCTGATGACGTTCTTCAACACGGTGCTCTTCACGCTCTGAACGCGGCGGCCGCTCCCCCGCGCTGATATCCTAAAACCTCTGATCTCATGAGCTCTCCGCACTCCCGCACAGCACCGCGCCCCCGTGTACTCTCCGGCATGCGCCCCACCGGCAGCCTTCACCTCGGCAACTACATGGGTGCGCTGCACAACTGGGTGCGCCTGCAGCACGACTACGACTGCTATTTCTTCATCGCCGACCTGCACGCCCTCACCACCGACTACGCCGACCCCAGCCGCGTGCAGCAGAACATCTTCGAGATCGCCCTCGACTTCCTCGCCGCCGGCCTCGACCCCGGCCGCTCCGTCATCTTCCGCCAGTCCGACGTCAAGGAGCACGACCGCCTCACCACGCTCTTCGGCATGTTCACCCCACTAGGCTGGCTCGAGCGTGTCCCCTCCTACAAAGAGCAACAGCAACAGCTCTCCAACAAGGACCTCTCGACCTACGGCTTCCTCGGCTACCCGCTCCTCCAGGCCGCCGACATCCTCCTCTACAAGCCCGACTTCGTCCCCGTCGGCGCCGACCAGGTCGCACACGTCGAGCTCACCCGCGAGGTCGCCCGCCGCTTCAACGGCCTGTACCCCGGCGACTTCTACATGTCTCCCGAAGCCGCGCCCTGGGAGCTGCCCGCCATCCTCGAAAAGGCCCGCAAGCTCGCCGGCGAACCCAAGGACTCTACCCGCACCGACTTCACCCCGCACCAGCTCTTCACCGCCGCCCAGCAGACCAAAAAGCTCTCGCCCTTCGGCCGCCGCGAGATCCTTCCCGAGCCCAACGTCCTGCTCACGCCCTCGCCCAAGCTCCCCGGGCTCGACGGCCGCAAAATGTCCAAGAGCTACAACAACACCATCGCGCTCTCTGAGCCCGAAGACAGCCTCCGCGCCAAGCTCAAGACCATGGTCACCGACCCCGCGCGCGTCCGCCGCGACGACCCCGGCAACCCCGACCTCTGCCCCGTCGGCGATCTCCACAAAGTCTTCTCCAGCCAGGAGACCATCGCCAAGGTCTACGATGGCTGTACGACAGCTGGCATCGGCTGCATCGAGTGCAAGAGCTGGTGCGCCGACTCCATCATCCGCACCATCGCCCCGATTCAGGACCACCGCCGCGATCTCGAGCGCCGCCCCTCCGTCGTCAAAGACGTGCTGGCCAACGGCAAGGACCGGGCCACCAAACGCGCCGCCGAAACCCTCGCCGAAGTCGAACACGCCATGGGGCTCAGCTAAGCAATGGCCGACGAACTCCAAAACCCGGCTGACCCGAACTCAGAACTGAAAACTGAGAACTCCGAACTGGAAGCACAAACCCCCGCGACCTCCCCAACGGAGAACGGAGAGCGGACAGCGGACAACGCCTCCACCGAACCCTTCCGCCTCCAATCCCCACCCACCCCCACACCCGCCGACCCCAAAAAGCCCACCCCCCCAAAAACCCCCGAAGAGGCCTCCCAGTCGCCCTTCACCGTCACCGTCGGCCAGGTCTACGACGGCCCCTTCGATCTCCTGCTCGACCTCATCCGCAAGCAGAACATCGACATCTACGACATCCCCATCGCGCGCATCACCGCGCAATTCCTCGAGTACACGCGCCACCTCCAGCAAACCGACGTCGACTCCGCCGGCGAGTTCGTCTACACCGCCTCGCTGCTCATCCACATCAAGTCCCGCATGCTGCTCCCGCGCGACCCCAAGGAGCTCGGCGACCTCGGCAACGCCGAAGACCCCCGCCGCGAGCTCGTCGAGCGCCTCCTCGAGCACGAGCGCTTCAAGGCCGCCGCTCAGATGCTCAGCCAGAAGCAGCAAATCGAAGAAGCCACCTGGACCAACCCCGGCCTCAAGCAGTTCCTCAAAGATCAGGGCCTCGAATCCACCGATGACGACCGCGAGATCGCCGCCGACACCGTCGACCTCGTCCGCGTCTTCCAGGAAATCCTGCAGCGCCTACGCAGTCGCCCTGTCCACTCTATCGACGAGGACACCGTCACCGTCGGCCAGATGATCGACTTCGTCAAGCGCCGGCTCACCATGGAAGATCACCCCATCAGCCTGCGCAAACTCCTCGCCAACACCCGCTCCGAGCGCGCCCTCATTTGCACCTTCCTGGCCATGCTCGAGCTCGTCCGGCTACAAGCGATTCTCCTCCGCCAGGCCGAATCCCTCGGCGACATCCTCATCAAAAAGGCCGACCGCTTCGACGAGGTCATGGCCGACGACACCATCGCCCGCGACGACTGGAGCTAAGGCGCCGCTTGCCCGCCTGGAACAGTTGTGGCGGGGTCAAGTTCGACGCGGACGGCTGGATCAACCCGCTTAATCTCGACTGGCTTCAGATGTGCAGCTTCGCGCTGCGCCCGCTGGCACGGAACCTCTTCGATCTGGTTCTCCCACCGGGCATACACCTGCAAATCAGTCATTTTTGCAAAGAGACGAATACAGTATTGCCCACCGTCCTTTACGTCGATTACGAGCGGTTCCTTGCCGGGGCCGGTGGGGCCCGATGTGGTGAAGGAGTGCGTTCCGGCGTTGAGATGGAAGGTTACAAAGCGCCCGTGGCGGAGGCGGGCCAATCGCTGCTGCCCGTCAACAAGCCAGCCGCTAAAGGGCTGCCGGCTTTTGGGAAGGAACACTGCACCTTCGCTCTTCACTGAAATGCCTGGAGAGTAGAAGGTGACGGCGCCTGTTTGGGCAAGGCAGGCCGGGACAGAGAGGGTTGCGATCAGAGCAACACGGAGCAGTGCCTTCATGGTTGCATCACCACAATACACAGGTTTGCTCCGGACGTATCATCGACCGCGCACCAACTCGTGTACACATTTGTGTATTATCTTTAAGAGGGTGGGTAAGGCGTGGAACTGGAATTCGAATGGGACGAAGAGAAAGCCAAAGCCAACCTCGCCAAACATCGGGTCTCGTTCCTGACTGCTGCCGAAATCTTTGCCAACGAGATCATGGAGCGGATCGACGACCGGGAAGACTACGGAGAGATTCGCTTTATTGCACTCGGCAGAGTCGATACAGAGGTCTATCGGGTGGTGTTCACCTGGCGCGGCGAAAACCTCATCCGCATCGTCAGTGCCCAGAAAGCGAGCAGAGATGAAAGAGAAATCTACCATCGTGCGACATTCCCTTAGCCGGATCAAAGCCATGCGCCACCGGGGCGAGGACAAAACCAGCCCGGATGCGCCCGAAGCCGAGTCTCTCGGTGCGGACTTCTGGAGCAGTGCCCGCGTCGTGATTCCGAGGGGCAAGACCTCCGTTCATCTTCGCCTCGACACTGATGTCGTAGAGTGGTTCAAGTCTCATGGAAAAGGTCACCTTACCCGCATGAATGCCGTTCTCAAGGCATACGTCGAGGCTCAGAAGCACTGAGTTTGCCTGTCGGTCGTAGCTCCCGCCCTCCCACAAAAAACGGGGGTGACACCCTTCGGTCACCCCGCACTCTCTTTCAGTCGTTACAGCCTGCGATCCTCAGTGGCCGTGGTCGTGGTCGCCTCCCCGCTCATGGCCGCGTCCGTCCCTCTCATACGTCCCGTGAAAGTCGTGGAAGTCGCGGTGGGAATCAAAATGTTCGCCGCGGGCCGGATACGATCCGTGGTACCCATAATGCGGATCGTAATGCCGGTCTACATGCCCGTAAAAGTCACGACGCCCGTGATACCACGGTCCTGCCCCGATAAAAACTCCATTCGTGAACCACTCCGGTCCGTAGTACCCATACGGCGCGCACTGGTACGGAGCATAGTCGTAATAGCCGTACGGGCAGACCGGCGCCGGCCCAACCTGAACACCGAAGGAAACCTGGGCCTGGCTTGAAGACGATGCGCCGAAGGCTAAAGCTGCCGCCGCGATCGCTGGTACAAGCAAGTTCAACTTGCGCATAAAGTCACCTCGTCTCGATTGGAAGGGTAAGCCGACCCACCGGTTGTTTGCCTTCGCGCGACGCAGCCAACATTTCGCAGTGGTGTCACGCAAAAGGTTGCCTGCTTTAGTCACTTTTTCTTGACGGTACCAAAGTGTCCCCAACAGAGATGTTGCGCCTTCGTACAGTCGCTCTATACTCAGCATCTAGAAACACGAATCAACGAATTTGGCAACCCCCAATTCGGACTAACAAGTACCACTAAGGTCCCGGTCTCACGGCGGTTACTCGTATTCGCCGGCCTTTTGAAGCACACTCTGCTCTGCCAGGGGAAGAAATCCTGGTCCCAAGGCAAGGCTTCTGAAGGCTGGATTGGAGTTCCCTCGGCCAAGGCAGGACCACCAGATTCAGAACGTCCCGATTTTGCTGTCCCGTATCTGCTGTCCAGAGAGGCTCAAAATGCTGAAAATCCTGAAAATCGCTCTCACCGCCCTCGCTATCACGGCCCTGGTTCCATCGCTTGGCAACGCCGCCACCCGCGCAACCTGGTCCCCGTGGATGGCCCTGCCCAACGCCAACGGCGTTGAAGTCAGCTTCAGCCAGGTCAACGACAACATGTGCACCTGGATGATCCGCAACTCCGGCAGCACCACGTTGCGTTCGCTGGAATTCACCTACACCTACTCGCCCGCCATCCAGCAGGGGCAGGCCACCGGCCGCGACCTCATCCTGGAACCGCTGAAGCCCGGCCGCGAGACCGGCGGCGCCACCCAGTTCGGCGCCGAAACCGGCAAGTGCCCAAACACCCTGGTCGTCAGCCACATCGAGTGGGCTAAGTAACCCTTTTCACCGCTGGCCCGGGCTCCCACAGGAGCCCGGGCGCCGGTCGCCCCTGTGGTACAAGATCCGGGTGCCCCATCCTCGACGCGAACGGCGTCCCGGCTAGCTTGCTGGCTGGGGCAGGTAGCGGCAGGGTGGGGTATCGCGCGTTAAGGCGCGCGACCGTATTTTCCAGATCTCGACACAAACCCCCACCCAGCAGCCACAGACGTCCAATCGGCCGCATCCTGAGCCGAAGGCGAAGGACCCTGTATTTCCGGCCACATCAAGGCCCGCACCCACTATGTCTTGTTAAAGGACACGGCTTCAGCCGTGCCGTAAGACAAGCCAACACTCCCGGCTTTAGCCGCGGAGGTACGTCTGCTAGTTCAACACGGCTTCCCGTCCGAGCCCGTCACGACCGCCTTCTCGAACCTGATCCCTGATCCCTGTTCCCTGATCCCTTCATCCGCTTCGGCGGCACCGGCTTTTTCAACTGCGCGGCCTCCGGCAGTGTCTTCTTCCGCTCCACCGCCTTGCCCGCCGCCGCCCGGTTCAGCGCCTGCACCTCGCCCTGCGTCAGCTCCCGGAACCCTCCCGGCGGCACATCCAGCACCAGCGCTCCATAGCCAATCCGCCGGATCTTCTCGACGTGATGCCCAATCTCCTCAAACATCTTCCTGAGCTGCCGGTTGCGGCCCTCCGTCAGGGTCACCTCAAACCACGGATTGTCCCCGCCCCGCACCTGCTCCACCTTCGCCGGCTGCGTCATGATCCGGTCCCTTCGCCCGCCGCGAACCTCATTCAGCCGCCCTCGATCAATCATGATCCCCCGCCGCAGCTGGTCGAGCGCCTGCTCTGATGGCTTACCCGAAACCTTCACCAGGTAGGTCTTCTGAACCCCATTGCTGGCCTTTGACAACCGGTTGGCCAGCGCGCCGTCATTGGTCATCAGCAAAAGCCCTTCGCTCAGGTAATCCAGCCTTCCCACCGGATACAGCCTCGGCAGCCGCCGGTGCTCGCCCGTGACCTTCTTCTGCGCCGACTCCGCCAGCAGGCTGGCCACCGTCGGCCTGCCCTCCGGGTCGTCCAGCGTCGTTACATATCCGCGCGGCTTGTTCAGCAGAAAATACCGCTGCGCCTCCGGCCCGTGCAGCAGCCTCCCGTCCACCCGGATGTGGTCGCGGCTCGGGTCAGCCTTCGTCCCCAGCTCCGTCACCGTCTTCCCGTTCACCTGGACCCGGCCCTCCAGGATGATCTGCTCCGCCGCCCTCCGGCTTGCCACACCGGCCTGCGCCAGAATCTTCTGTAACCGCTCGCCCTTCTGCGACCGCTCGCCAGTGTGCCCGGCCTCGCCCGAAGGCTGTGACAATCCTGCCGACTTCAACGCCTGCTTCATAGACCTCAATTATGCGGCCTCCTCGGCCCTATTCACTGACCGCATCCGCTGTAAACTTCCCGATCCTTTGTTTTCAAGAATTTGCGCACTAAGGTCCACCCCTAAGTCCTTTCTCCTGAAGATTTTGCGCAAAAACCGGGGGGGAGGGGGCTACAGGGCAACCAATCCCCGTTCCATCGCCCCGCGACTTGAACAAAATAGGCCTTTTACCGGGCCTCGCCTTCCGGCAACCAGCCATCCAAAGAACTCGTGGCTGAAGTCAGCCGCAGTGAACCGCGGGGTTCCGGTAACACGTTGCCGGAAGTGGACACGAAACAGGCCGGACCCCGGGAAGCAGCATCAGGAGACGACCCGTATGCGATTGCTGAAGCCCCTTGCAACAACCGCCCTCTCGTTTGCGTTTCTGACGGCGGGCACAGTGCTTGCTCAGGATCAGTCGACCTCGCAGTCGACCACCCAGAGCACAACCAACACGGACGCCTACGGCCAGACCCAGACCTCCGTTCACCACAAGTCCAGGAAGTCCAGCCAGACGACCACGCCGGACGGAACCACCGTAACCACCCAGCACAAGACCGACGCCGACCGCTATGACGCGAACGGCAACCCGGTCGCCGGCCAGCGCACCACCACCAACTCCCAGGACACGGTAAGTCCGGATGGCTCGACCCAGACTCACACCCAGACCCAGACTCACACCGAGTCCAACACCCCCACCACCCCTCCCCCTCCCCCACCCCAGCAGTAACCAGGCCTGATTAACGGGACACGCGGGACCGGAAAGGACAAAAGGCGCAGCCCACTGGCTGCGCCTTTTGTGTGTTGTCGAGCCGGGTGTCTACCTTTCCGCTAATGGCGACCAAAGGACGCGCTCAGTCCAGGGCCTTGCGGATCGGCTGCGTGTAGTGCGGTTCGTTGCCTCGCGGCCGTTCGATGGGCGGAACCCCGCCAGCCTGCAGCGGCTCGTCCGGCAGAGACTCGCCGTCGCCCTCCGGGGTTGCGAGAACGTCCGGCTCGTGGTCAGGAACGAAGTCAGGCGGGTCGGTAGGCGGGATGTCGGAGAACGGCTTCATCGCAGTTCGGATGCACATCGCCGCGGGTACGGGTTGCGGCTGCGCAGGAAGTATATGCCGCCAAATCGCTCACGCGCCGCCGTCACGCTCGTGGGACTGAACCTCAGCGTCGAGCGCGGGGCTGTCTTCGGCCTCGTCCAGCGAAACGTCTTCCGCGTCATAGTTCGGCGGAAGGCCGGAGAGGCGGCCGTCGGTGAGAACCTCATCGGCGGCGCCATCAGGCACGGCGGAGGGCGTCTCGTCATTCAGATTCTCTTCGCTGTACGGCACGCCGTCGGCCTGCGACTCGTGCATATTGGCGCTGGCATCTTCTTCCGAGCGGCGAGCGACTCTTTCGGCGGAAGGCATGGGAATCTCCTCCTGGACGGCAAACTCGCCAGCTTCCGCGAACTCGCCCGCCATCTTCTCGAATTCTTCGATGCTGGGAAGCTCGTTGATGTCCTTCAGCCCGAAGCGGACGAGGAAGTCTTTGGTCGTCTTGTAGAGAATCGGCCGCCCGATGACCTGCTTGCGTCCGGCGGTCGCAACCAGCTTGCGCGCCATCAGTGAGCCAAGCACGCCGCCGGAGTCGACCCCGCGAATCTCCGAGATCTCGGGCGCAGTGATGGGCTGTTTGTAGGCGATGACGGCGAGCGTCTCGAGCGCCTGCAGCGACAGCTTCAGCGGCGGCTTGAGGGATTTTACAAAGCCGCGAACCGCATCGTGGTACTGCGGCTTGGTGGCAAACCGGAACCCGCCGGCGACCTCGCGAATCTCCAACCCGCGCTCATCGCTCGCGTAGTCGGTCATGAGCTGGTCGAGCAGCGAGCGGAAATAGTCGCGGAGACGGCGATCTCTGGCGCGGGCAGCAGCAGCCTCGGTTTTCTGCGCAGCTTCGCGTGTGGGCGCCGCACTTTCGAGGGTTCCCTCAGGCTCAGCCAATCCCGAACAGGGGGCGGCCGCATCCTGCGCCGCGCCGGCGGATTCTTCGACGGGAGCAGTTTCAGCGGACTCGCCGGTTGTTTCGGCATTGAGCGCCTCGGGGTCAGCAGCGTTCTCGGCATCGCCTTCTTCCAGCGGCAGCGACTCCTGTTGCGCGGCGAGCGCATCCAGTTCAGCCTGCGCTTCCTCGCTGAGCAGGCTGACGAGTTGGACAAGCGTGACGGGCTCTTCCGAGGCGTAGATGACGGCTTCGATCTTGGCTTTGAGGCTCATTGCAGACAGGCTTGAGTGTATCAACCGGGACGGGGTGTTAGTTTGGAGCACATTCTGAATTGAGGAGAACTGGAACCGAATGCGCCGCCGTCAATTTCTTGCAACCTTGCCTGCCGCCGCGGCCGGAGCGGCCATGGTTCCGAAGCTGGACCTGAACGCGCAGACGCCCGGCCCTCCCGCGCACGAGATGGAACTGCCGAAGTTTCAGGCGCCTGGCGAGGAGAGATTCATTCGACCGGATGTGCATGCGGGCGACCGGCCTTCAGGAGCGAGCTTCGCCTCTCGCTCAGCAGCACTGGGATGCAACGGAGCCGCCGGGACGGCGCACCCGCTGGCCACGCAGGCAGCGATCGAAATGCTGAAGCGCGGCGGCAGCGCGGCCGATGCGGCGGTTGCAG
>Ga0070741_10006033_pt1 | contig 26329 bp, 25 predicted proteins | sample Coa_R1_4_FD_66440 | JGI IMG/M metagenome (GOLD analysis project Ga0070741, IMG submission 66440) | Surface soil microbial communities from Centralia Pennsylvania, which are recovering from an underground coalmine fire - Coalmine... | ecosystem: Environmental > Terrestrial > Soil > Unclassified ... | reverse complement strand
CTCCTGGGCCCGGACGTGCTTCTTCACCGTCATCGGGTAGTAGGTGCCGCCCTTCACCGTTGCGTCGTTGCAGACGATGACGCACTCCCGGCCCGACACCCGGCCGATGCCGGTGATGATGCCGGCGGCCGGCGCCTGGTCGTCGTACATGCCGTGCGCCGCCAGCGGAGAGAGCTCCAGGAACGGCGTGCCGGGGTCGAGGAGGCGCTCGACCCGCTGGCGGGGCAGGAGCTTGCCCCGGGCCAGGTGCTTGTCCCGCATGCGCTGCGGGCCGCCCATGGCGGCGGCGTCGATCTTCTGCTTCAGGTCGGCGACGGCGTCCTCCATGGCCCGGCGGAACTGCTGCGCCTTGTCGGCGTGGGGGTCGTGGAGGGTCGACAGGGTGGGGTAGGTGGCGGGGAACGTGAGCGTCATGTCGACTTTCTTCCCATCGTGCGGGCTCCCAACATCTGGAGGATGAGGACGGCGTAGGTGTCGGCCACCTGCCGGCGGCTCAGCCGGCCGGGCTCGCGCATCCAGGCGTCGACGCCTTTCAGCAGGTCGAGCACGGCGATGCCGGCCAACTTGGCGTCGGGGACGGCGAACTCGCCGGCCGCCACCCCGTCGGCCAGGAACCGCTGCACCCGCTGCTGGAAGTGACGGCGGACGGCCTGGAGCTCGGCGAAGTGGTCGGGGGACAGGTGGGCCATGTCGCGGAACAGCACGGCGATGGCGTAGCGGCGGGGCTGGGCGTCGGTGATGTAGCCCCGGACGAAGCGGTCGAGCCGCTCCCGGTAAGCCGTTTTGGGGGCCTCCAGGTGGGGCAGCAGACCGGCGAAGAACTCGCCCGAGCCGTACTGCACGATCCGGTAGAGGATCTCCTCCTTGGAGACGAAGTGGTGGTACAGCGAGCCGCCCTGGATGCCGGCCGCCTGGGCCAGGGCCCGGGTCGACACGCTGGGGTAGCCCCGCTCGTAGAAGAGGCGGGCGGCGATGTCGACGATCTCGTCGGCTCGGCGGGCGACGGCTCCCGGAGGGCGGGACATGTCGGCTACCCTACCAAGCGTTAGGTTTGGTCGGCCACGTGGAGGTCGTCGGGTGCCGTCGTGGGACAATTCGCTCGTGGAGTGCGAGATCCGGGAGGTGGGGCCGCGGGACGGCCTGCAGAACGAGGCGCCCGTCCCGGTGGCCGACCGGGTGCGGCTGATCGGCGCCCTGGCCGCGGCCGGCCTGCGCCGCATCGAGGCGGCGTCGTTCGTCCACCCGAAGGCCGTCCCGGCCATGGCCGGCGCCGAGGAGGTCCTGGCGGCGATCGACCGGCGGCCGGGCGTGGCCTACACCGCGCTGGTGCCGAACCGGCGGGGGGCGGAGCGGGCGCTGGCCGCCGGCGCCGACGAGCTCGAGACGGCGGTGTCGGCCAGCGCCACCCACAACGGGAAGAACTGGAACCGCACGCCCGACGAGACGATGGCGGAGATCGCGGCCGTCATCGAGCTGGCCCACGCCGCCGGCCGGCCGGTCGACGCCGGCGTGGCCACCTGCTTCGGCTGCCCCTACGAAGGCGACATCGATCCGGCGGTGGTGGCCGGCTACGCCCGACGCCTCGTCGACCTCGGAGCCGACACGGTGTTCTTCGGCGACACGACGGGGATGGGATCGCCCCGCCGGGTCGGCCTGCTGCTCGACGCGCTCGAGGCGGCGGGCGTCGACCTCGGCGTGGTGGGCCTCCACCTCCACGACACTCGGGGGACGGGCCTGGCCAACGCCTACGCCGCCCTCCAGCGGGGCGTGACCCGTTTCGACGCCTCCGTCGGCGGGCTCGGCGGCTGCCCCTACGCCCCGGGCGCCTCCGGGAACGTCGCCACCGAGGACCTGGTGCACCTGCTCGACGACCTCGGCGTGACGACCGGGGTGTCGCTGGAGCGGCTCATCGCCGCCGCCCACCTCGCCGAGGAGATCGTCGGCCGGCGGCTCCCCGGTCAGGTCATGCGGGCCGGCCCGAGGACCCAGCTCGTTTCGGCGGGGTGAACGGGCCGTGCCGTGGTGCCCGTCCTGCGACCGATTCCTGTCCCCCCCGACCGTCACCGCCGAGGGCACGTGCCCGAAGTGCGGCCGGCCGGTCGAGCCCGGCCGGGCCCGCCCGCCCGGGGCGCCGGCCGAACCCACCGACCGGCCGAAGGAGGCGCCGCCGGCCGAGGAGGAGCTGCCGCCCATTCCCCGGCACCTCAAGTTCCTGGGGGTGGCGATGGTGATCTACCTGGGCTACCGCTTCGCCCAGGGCGTGGAGTGGATCATCCACCGCTTCTGATCCGGGCCCCCTCGGCCCCGGTGTCAGGATCCGGCGGGGTGTCCTCCCCCCATGGGCCGCGACGAGCCTCGTCCCCGCCACGACCGTTCGGCCTCGTCCCAGGCGGCCAGGGGCTGCAGGTCGGGAACCCAGGCCATCCCCGACTTGCCGTCGGACGAGACGGCCTCGGGGGTCACGAGCACGTCGAGCAGGGCCGGACGGTTCTCGAGCGCCCGCTTCAGGGCGGCCGGGAGATCCTCGGGGCGCGACACCCGCTCGGCGAAAAGCCCGAAGGCCCGGGCCAGGGCGGCATGGTCGGCGAACTGGAGGCGGGTCCCGACGACGCGGCCGTGCGACTGCTGCTGGTCCTGGACCTCGATGGCCCAGGAGCCGTTGTTGGCCACGACGATGAGGACGGGCGCCCGGTGGCGGACGGCGGTGTCGATCTCGAGGGCGTTGAACCCGAAGGCCCCGTCGCCCGTGGCCACGACCACCGTGCGGTCGGGGCAGGCGAGGCTGGCCGCCACCCCGAACGGCGTGCCGATCCCGATGCACCCCAGGGAACCGGGATCGAGGTAGCCGCCGCCGGCCAGCCCGACCCGGGCGAAGCTGAGGAAGTCACCACCGTCGGCGATGATGACGGCGTCCGGCGGCAGCGCGTCCCGCAGTTCGGCCAGCAGCCGGTTCGGGTGCATCAGGCCGTCGGAGCCCGCTGGCGCGTCGGCCATCGAGCGGGCCAGCGTGGCCGCCCGCTCCAGGTGGCCCCTCCGCAGGCGGTCGGCCCACTCCCGGTCGGTGGCCGGCGGGCGGTCACCGGCCTCGGCCAGCAGCGCTTCGAGCGCCGCGGCCGGTGTGGCGAACAGCCGGACCGCCCCGGGCCGGTTGTCGCGCAGCTCCGGGCCGCAGTCGCCGATGCGGAGGAAGCGGGCATCGCCGAACACCGCCGGGGATCCGTAGGCCAGCTGGAAGTCGAGCCGGCGGCCCACGGTCACGACGACGTCGGCGTCGCCCATCACGGCGGCGCGCATGGCCCCCACCACCGACGGATGGTCGTCGGGTACGAGCCCGCGGCTCTCGCCGGTGTCGAGGTAGACAGCGCCGAGTCGGTCGAGGAGCCGGCGCAGCGGGGCCGCCGCCGCCCGGGCGCCGCGTCCGGAGATGACCAGCGGCCGCCGGGCCGTCCACAGCAGGTCGACGGCGGCGGCGACCGACGCCGGGTCGGGCAGGAGCCGGGGCCGGGTCGCCGGGGCGAGCAGCTCGGGGAGCGCGACGGCGGCGGCGACGTCGGCCCGGAGGACGTCGACGGGGAAGTCGAGGTACACCGGCCCCGGCTCGCCCGCTTCACCGAAGGCCCGGGCCACCGCCTCGTGCAGCTCGCCGGGGGCGAGGTCGGGCTCCCGCACGGTGCGGGCGTAACGGGTCAGGGGGCGGACGAAGTCGGTGTGGACGATGTCCTGCAGCGCTCCCCGGTTCTCCTGAAGGCGGGGTGGCAAGGCCGACAGGACGAGCACCGGGGCCCGGGCCACGTGGGCATTGGCGATACCGGTCATGGCGTTGGTGACGCCGGGGCCGGCGGTGACGAGGGCCACGCCGAGCCCACCGGTGAGATCGGCGTGGGCGTGGGCCATGTAGACGGCGGCCCGCTCGTCGCGGACGTCGACGATCTCGATGCCCTCGGCGTCGAGCGACATCCAGATCGGCATGATGTGGCCGCCGCACAGCCCGAAGACGCGCTCGACGCCCCTCCCCTTGAGGAACCGGGCCACCAGCGCCGCGGTGGAGTCGGCCGACAGCGGCGGTGCTCCGCTCATGGCACGTTACGGTACAGGAGCGGCCGGCTGACGATGGGCGACGACCGGCTCGCTGTCAACGGCCGTCTGCCAACATACGTTCGCTATAGTTGCCCGGTGCCCTTCAGCGACCGGTCTCAGGCGACCCGGGAGGCGATCCTGGCCGCCGCCCGAAACCAGTTCGGCGCCCGGGGCTTCGAGGCGACGACGATCCGCAGTGTGGCCGCCGAAGCCGGCATTCACCCGTCGATGGTCATGCGCTATTACACCAACAAGGACGGGCTTTTCGACGCCGCCATCGACGTCGATTTGGACCTCCCCGACCTGGAACGGGTTCCCGCCCGCCGGCGGGGTGCGGTCCTGGCCCGTCATCTCGTCGAGCGCTGGGAGGGGCGGCAGGCGGACGAGGGACTCATCCTGCTGCTCCGGTCCCTGGCCACGAACCCCGCCGCCGCGGCCCGGGCCCGGGCCGTCTTCGCCGGCCAGGTGCTGCGCCTGGTGGAGCGGATCGTCGCCGATCCGGCCGAGGCGCCGGTTCGGGCGGCCATGGTGAGCAGCCAGGTGCTCGGCGTTGCGCTGTGCCGCTACGTCGTGAAGATCCCGCCGCTGGCCGACATGGCCCCGGACGTACTGGTGGCGACGCTCACGCCGCCCCTCCAGCATCACCTCGCCGGGCGTTACCGGTAGAGAACGGCGTCACGCAACGGTGACCACCGTCTTGTTCCGGTTGCCATCAGCCTCGCTGCCCGGCGGCCGGCCGGGCGAGGACGGCGGCACCGGTGAGGGCGGCGATCAGCGAACCGGCCAGGATCCCGATCTTGGCGTCGGCCTGCAATGCTTCGCTGTGGAAGGCCAGGCCCGTGATGAACAGCGAGACGGTGAAGCCGATCCCGCCGAGCGCGCCGGCGCCGATGATGTGCCGGCCTTGCACGCCGGGCGGGGGCCGCCCGACCCGACCCCGCACGACGGCGGCGGTGGCACCGGCAATGCCGAGCAGCTTCCCGACGACGAGGCCGATGGCGACGGCCCATGTCACCCGGCTTCCGGCCGCCGCCCGCAGGGCGTGGACGTCGAGGGCCACGCCGGCGTTGGCCAGCGCGAAGACGGGCAGGACGAGATAACTGCTCCAGGGGTGAAGACGGCGCTCGAGCCTTCGCAGCACGTCTCGGCCGTTGACCGTCGCCGCCGGGGTCAGCAGGCCGAGGGCCACGCCGGCGATGGTGGGATGGACCCCTGAGCGGTAGGTGCAGTACCAGGCGGCGACGGCCAGCGGGAGGTAGGCAGCCGGCCGGGACACGCCGGCCCGGCGGGCGGCGGGTACGAGGGCGAGGACGGCCACGGCGGCCAGCAGCCAGGCGCCGTGGACGGCCGTGGCGTAGAACACGGCGATGACGACGATGGCGCCGATGTCGTCGGCGATGGCCAGCGTGAGCACGAACAGCTTGAGGCCCCGGGGGACACGCCGGCCGAGAAGGGCCAGCACACCGACGGCGAAGGCGATGTCGGTGGCCATGGGGATACCCCATCCGCGGCCCGCCGCCCCGCCGCCTGCCACCAGGGTGTAGACGACGGCCGGGACGATCATCCCCCCGGCCGCCGCCAGCACCGGCAGGGCGGCGGTCCGTGGATCCTGCAACTCGCCGGTGACGAGCTCCCGCTTGATCTCCAGGCCAACGACGAAGAAGAACAAGGCCATGAGGAGGTCGTTGACCCAGTGCTGCAGCGATCCGGCCAGCCGCCACCGGGCCGGGCCGACGACGAGGCGATGGTGCCACAGGCGGTGATAGGCCTCGCCCCATGGCCCGTTGGCCCAGGCGACGGCGGCCAGGGCGGCGGCGAGCAAGACGATGCCGCCGCCGGCCTCGGTGCGCAGGAACTCGAGAAGGGAACGCCGGTCGGGCAGGGAGCGCCGCCTTTCACCAGGGCACGGCTGACCCGCCGACGAGGTCTCCCGGCCCACCGCGGGTCATCGTACCCATGCCGGGTCGGACGGCTTCCCGGGTCGGCGGCCGGGACGATCTCCACCCTCGACGGGGATCCACACCGCTCGTGATCTCGGCGGCCTGAGGTCAGATGTTCGTTTCGTCGCAGGCACCGGGGGCAGAACCGGGGCGCCGCCCGCCTCGTCCGGTGCCAACTCGGTGACAGCCCAGGGTGTAGCAGGCCATGGACAGCGATCCCATGGCGTAGCCGTCGACCAAAGGGGAAACCGGCGTCGGGGCGGGCCCAGTCGATGGCCCGCCGGTTGTGGACGCGTTCCCGCTGGCCACGATCAGGACCCCTGTCTCCCGGAGTGTGTGAGGGCTGCACCGAGTTCGAGGTGATCGGCGAACGGCTTCGTGGCGTTGATCGACAGCTGGACCACAGGGAGTCGGCAGCAGGGAAGGCATGCACCAGCACGCTCCACGTGCCGTGGTCGATCCTTCAGCTGTCGCTGTCCCGTGGTCCGTGACGAGGAGCGTCGGATGGCCTGGGCCGAGAATCGCCGGGCGATGGCCGGCGCCTCGTCGACGTTGACCTTGACGAGCTTCACCCGGCCGGCGCAGCGCTGGGCCGGCGATTCGAGGACGGGGCTGACCATGCGGCATGGCTCACGCCACGGTGCCTACAGAAGACGCGGGCGCCGGACGTGGCGCGACTCGCCCGATGGCGGGAGCCACGCGAGTCCTCAGGAGGGGCCGCCGGAGACATCGCTATGCTGTGACCGTCTGTTGGCCGTCTGGCCCACAGCCGGCGTGCAGCAGTAGTCTCCTGTGACCAGTGTTCCTTGAGTTATTTCAGTAACGGGCTGTGGCGCAGCTTGGTTAGCGCGCTTGACTGGGGGTCGCAGGCGAAGCGCGACACGAGCAGCCCAGAACCGGCCTGAGCAGCCAAAATACCAGGCTTGTAAGTATCGTCGCTGGTCACAGCGCTGGGCTGTGGTCGTCTCAATGGTCGTCTGAAATCAGCATGGCTCTCGGGGCGCGCTCCGGTTCCTGGGGGTGCCGGCCCCTATCAAGCCTGCTCTGAACCAGCGAAACGCTGTTTCAGGGTAGACTTGTGGTTGTGCTCCTGCCCTTTCCTCTCACCACCTCGGCGGAAATCGCCGCAGTCCTGCGGCCCGGTGGTCGGCTGCGACCCGACTCAGCGCTGCGTACGTTGCGGGAGAATGGCCTTGGCGGCGCCGGGCTGTCCATCGTGACCCGTGCGGAGAGCGCGGCGCGCGGCCGGTCCGTCTGGTATTCGTCGCTGATGCTCGACGTTGCCCGCCTCTATCGGCGCGGCGATGTTGACGCCGCTTCGGTGGTCCTCGGGCAGGCCAACGAGCTCGTGACCCATCGGGCGGCGCGGTTCGTCTCAGAAGGGCTGGCTGATTCGGGATCGGTCCCCGACGGCGCCGAGCTCGATGGGCTCACGGGCGGTGCTCTCAGCCGCCTTGCGTTGCTCACAGCGAGCCGGCGCGAGCAGCTGGCGTCCCGTCTGCAGGTCCGGTGCTCGGCGGGGACGGTGGTCGGACGGGTCGGCGAGTTGGCGGTGGTGGAAACGGAGGACGGTCTGCGCCTGGGGATACCGGCTCCTGCGGAGCCGGCGAGCTTGGGGGCGCTCGGTGCTCACGTCGCTGTCGATGCCGAGACTCTCGACGGCCGGTCGTCCTTCATGTGGGTGCGGCCGGCGCTCCAACTTCAGGGCGATCGCCACGGACGCGTTCCCGGAATGCCTCGGCTGCTGACGGGGGATGAACGCCGCCGGTTCGATCGGGACGTCCTCCTCGTCGGTTGAATCACCGCCCGGCCGTCGCCGCCGACTCGAGACGCCTCAAGCGGTTCCGCTGTTCGACTGGCCTGACGTTCGAGGACGACGTGGAGGGCTGGATCAACCGGAAGGCTTTCGCCTGGCTCCACGACCTGCCCTACGCGGCGTTCCAGCGCCGGAACCTGCACGTGGTCGAGGACCAGGCCAACGAACTGATCGCTGTGTTCGCCTGGCAAGACATCGTCCGGGTTGACGTCGAGGGGATCTGGCTGGAGGTGCTCGCCATTTCTCTGGAGCACCAGCACCAGGGGACCGGGCGGGCGATCCTCACCGCGGCCAAGGCCCACCTCGTCACCATCGAAAGGGAGGGCGACGCCATCGTCGCCCTCGTCCACCCGGACAACGATCGAAGCCGGCGTCTCCTCTCCGACGACGGCTGGATCCGCGTGGGCGATCTCGACGGCCATGACCTCATGGCCAGCCGCTTGCCACCGTTAGGGTGAGGTGCGGTACCGGTCGCGGGTGTCGATGATGTGGCGGCGTCTGGTGGACACGAGGTAGTCGGGGGATGCGAGGGTGAAGTCGGCTCGGTGGCGGGGGAATCCGCCGGCGTCGAGCAGCGTTCCGGCTCGGGCGGGGATGCTGGCCTGGGAGACGCCGAGCTGGGCGAAGAAGTCCTTCTGGGTCAGGCCGCCGCGCCGAGGAATGAAGAGGTCGTTGACCCGGCCGACAGCCCAGCACATGGCGGCTGCGGCGGTGTCGGCGCGTCCCCTGCGGCGGAAGGCGTCCGGGCCGTGCCGGGCGATGCGGGCGAGGACCCGGCGGGTGGCGGTCCGGTACTCGGTGTCGAGGAGGTCGGTGCAGTGCTGGTCGCAGAGGTCGAGGATCTCGGCGACCTTGGGCCGGATATCGTCGTCGATCCCGGTCCAGTCGAACGGTTCGTCGGGGAGCGGTGCGTGGTCGAGGTTGGCGAGGGCGTCTTCGCCTCCGACCGCCCGGCGAAGGCACTCGAGCAGTCCTGTCCGGGCGTCGGCCAGTTTCGCTTCCCAGGGAGCGGGGGCTTCCCAGCGGCCATCGGGGTCGAGGACGCCGAGCGCGGCCAGGAGGGCGGCGGGCCCCTGGCGACGATCGGAGCGGATGACGGCCTGGTATTCGGCCTCGAAGCTGTCGACGGCGCCGAGGGTTTGGTCGGTGAGATGGGCAGGGACGGCCCGCTCGGCGTGGGCGAAGCGGACGAAGGCCCGGAGCAGGTCGGGGGCTTTGGCGAGATAGTCGGCGTCGGCGACGATCTTGCGGGGGATCCAGTCGAGGAGGACGATCTCGACCGCCGGGGGACTCCAACGCAGGGGATCGCCGGGCCCGTAGTCGCAGCCGAACCACAGGAGCGAGTCGAACAGGTCGCGGTGGTCGGCGTCACCGAGTCCGGCGGCGAACCGGGAGGCGAAGAACCGCCCGGTGAGAGCCCGGCGCTCCTCGTCGCTCCACTCTGGTCGCTGGTAGCCGGTTCCGCCGTCAGGGAGGAGGCCTGTCATCCACTCGACCAACGGCCGGCAGACGGGCCAGGTGTCAGTCTCGAACGGTGGGAAGGTCATGGCGCCGGTGGCGACGGCAGCAAGGATCCGGACCTTGGCGTCGGCCGGATCGACGTCGCTCCACGAAGCGTCGGGATCGGTGTTCTTGCGCTTCGTGTAGGCCACCAGGTCGCGGAGCGGTTCGGGGACGACGAAGGCGTCCTTGACGACGGTCCCGAGGTTGTGGTCGACGTAGATGACGGCGCTGAACTCTTCGCTGGTTGGGAGGCGGGCGCCGACCATGAGGTTGTCGCCGTCGCGCAGGAGGTGGGTCATCTGCACCGCTCCCGTCGCCTCCGCTCCGCTGGCCGTGGCGATCCAGGCCGGGAGTGGGTGGCCCCGGCGTTCGAGCGTCCTGGTGATCCGGCGCCGTTCGACCTCGTCGCCGCCCAGCACGCCGATCGCCGCCAGCAGTGCCGACGTCTCGAGTTGCTCCACTTCGAAGAACGACCCGACCAGCTCCTCGCGGGACGGGCCGACCAGGCGATCCCGCTCCATGGGACTCACCCGCCGGGGATCCACCACCGCCAGCAGCGAACTGGCGAACGCCAGGAGGCCCAGTGGGTGGTCGTCGCCCAGCGCTCGGCGGACGTCCGCCATCAGGTCGTCGGCATCCGGTTCGGGGCGGCGGTCCTCGTGGTGCGGCCGGAACCCTCGGGGCTGCGTCCCCTTCGGCGTCACCCGACCGCCCTTGGCGTGGCGTGTCTTCCTGGTCACGACGCCGAGCCTACCGATCCCGCTCGGGCGTGCCGCCGACCGCGCAGCGTGGATCGGAGAGGGGCCGAGCGCGCCCTGCGCGGCTGGCGCCCGATGAACCACTCGGGCCGGGAGCCGCGGCGGTACTGTGCGAGCCCGATGATCCCGTCGGTGCCGGAGGACGTGGTGGCCATCCTCACGGCGGCCACCCCGGACGAGTTGTGGCGATGGCTGGTCCTCCACCCCCACCTCCGGGCGTTCCCCAATCCGACCGACGCGGTCGCCGCCTTGCGAAGGCTCCATCGCGGCCGTCCGGACGGGGCAGTCCGGACCGCCGGCCTGCTCTGCACCGACCATCGCTGGCGCCGTGTCACTGCTCCACTCATCGCCGCCGTCGAGCAAAGCGGCCTGCTCGCCGACGCCGAACTCGACGAGCTCGCCGACGGCTTCCTCTGGTCGGACCAGTACCGCTGGCCTGTTCCCGAGGTCTGGATCAGGGATCGCACCGTCACCCTCGACGGCCCGGCCCTCCCGCCCGGCATTCCCCTTCACCTCGAGCGGTTGATCGCCCCGCCGCTGCGGCGCTGGGCAGCTGCCCGTGTCGCCGGCCGCCACCTCTCCCGGAGCCACGACATTCTCAACAGGGTCGGAGGACTGGATGCCCGGGCCGGGGACGCCGTCCTCACCCGCCTGCTCGACGTGGCGGATCGCTACTCCGACGACGTCCGCGACGTGCTGATCGATCTCGGCTGCTCCTGGCCGGGCGCCTCCGCCCGGCTCCGGGCCCTCCAACTCCTCGCGGCGCGGGACGGCGCCCAAGCTGCCGCCCGTTGCGCCGCGGGCGACCCCAACGGGAGGATCCGGGCCTGGGCAGCCAGCCTTGGCCGACAACCTCCGCTCCCAGCGCCGCCGGCTCCGCCTTTCGGGATCAGCCGGCCTCCGGCGGACCAGCCCCGACGTGCCTCCACGGGACAGACGTCACTCTTCGGCTGACCGCTTGACTACCACACAAGCGCGTCGGCACCGGCTTGAGGTCCCGGGCTGCCGATCGCCGGCCGGCACGACCAGTCCCAGGTCATTGCGCTCCGCCCAAGGGAGGAGCCCGAGTCCGTCCGCCGACCCTCAATCCCTTTGTACACACCGAAGTTCTCGACGCAGCGGTGAGCGGAACCACTGGCGTCGGTGCCATCCCATCGCAGGCGAGTCTGACCACCCGCTCCGGAGTGAGCCGTCCGGCACGGCCATCGTGCGCCCTCGCTCGGTATGCTGTGGTCGTCTCGATGGTCGTCTGCTCGATGACCTTCGCGTAGCAGTTGTTGTTCGAGTAGCTTTGTGTCTCGGCCAGTAGTCTTTTGAGTGTTGCAGGAGTAACGGGCTGTGGCGCAGCTTGGTTAGCGCGCTTGACTGGGGGTCAAGAGGTCGGGAGTTCAAATCTCCCCAGCCCGACTGAGGAGGCAGGTGAGACCGAGTCGGTTGGATTTCCCTGCCCTCGGCGACCCGTCCTCGGTCCCCGGGCCGAGCTCGCCCCGGGACCGAGGAGGCGGAAATGAGTGGCCCACGGTGTCGAGCCGGACGGGCAGACCGTTGACGCCATGGTTGAGGCGGGGACCTTTGTCGGCGCCAGGGAAGCGTTGCTGCTAGGAGGAGACGTCCTCGCTCTAGGCGGCGCCCTGGCGGCGCAGGGCGAGGCCGGCGGTGTCGGCCCGCAGGCCGCGGCGCAGCGTCTCGAGGGCGATGACCTCATCGGGAGATGTGGCCGAGGTTCACGGTCGAGCGTCGAGATCGGCAGGCCCCGGTCGACCAGGTAGGTCACGCCCCGCCGGCGGGGTTTGCTGGTCCGTTCGGGCAGGGCCAGGAAGTTGGGCAGGGCGACGCCGTGGCCGTGGCGCACCGCCTCCCGCCGTGGCACCCCGGGCAGCGCTCCGCTGCGATCTACAACTCGTGCCCCCTTGCCGCATAGCCTAACAGCGGTTAAGCTTAACAGTGATTCAGTTCGGTGCGTCAAACGAGCACGCCGCTCAGGGGCGCCCAGGGGGGAGAGGAGCCGCGGCACGATGGCGACCATCGAGGAACGGGACACCTACCGGCAGGTCGGAGAAGGGCAGAACGTGGTCGAGCACGAGCCGGTGGAGGGCCCATGCGTCTGGCTCGACACGCCCGATGCCGTGATCGAGTTCGTCATGGGGCCCGACGTCGAGGACACGATCGTCATCTCCCGCAGCGGCTCCACCACCTTCGTCGCTCCGGCCCTCACCGCCGGGGTCAAGGGGCTCATCACCCTGGAGGGGACGAAGGAATGCCACCTGGGGATCGTCTCCCGGGAGTTCGGCATCCCCTGCGTGATGTCAGTGGCCTTCCAGGAGGGCGTCACCACGCCCCAGGGCGACACCGTTCCCGCCGACGGCACCGTCCTGCGGCTCGAATGCGCCGGCATGCCGACCGCCACCGTCCTGGCCAAGGGGGAGTGATGGGCGCCGCCGAAGACTTCGCCAAGTACCTCGACAAGTACCTCGCCGAGGTCCCCGACGGCCCCGCCGGCGACCTCGAGATGCGCAAGCGGCTCCCGGTGGCGTCGATCGTCGACACCAGCGACGAGAGCGTCCGGCGCGACGACCTCTCCGACGACGAGATCGACAGCTGGACCGGCTACATGGCCTGGAACCTGTGGGAGCTGCTGGCGAAGCGGGCCACGGAAGGCGCCTCGGGCCTCATCCCCCGCCAGGAGTACGAGACCATCTCCTTCGTCCACATGTGGGCCACGTTCCCCCGGCTCATCCGCGAGCTCACCAAGGAACTCGGCGCCGAAGGAATCGTCAGGCTCGGTGCCACCCCGCGGCACGAGTTCTCGACCCAGGTCAACATCACCCGCCACTTCGGCACTCCGATGTGCACGCTGGTGGGGAGGGGCATCGCCGTGAACCTCGGCCTCGACAAGGCGACGAACCGCCGGGAGGACGTCGAGACGATGGTGCAGTTCTGCCGCCGGCTCCAGCACGGCGCCTGGGGTGGGGGGCCGGGGTTCGTCTCCGGCCGGGGCTTCAAGTCGGCGGTCCTCGAGCCGGGGATCGTCAGTCAGCTGCTGGCCGACGAGACCCGTCTCGACGACCCCGACCTGCGGACGGCGTTCAAGACGTTCAACGCCGCCACCGAGCTCTTCGGCTTCCTCATGCACTACGACTGCCGGGCGGGCCTCTGTGACAGCGGCCCCTACGACGTCCCCGGCGGCGGCTTCATGATCGTCCGCGACCACCAGCTGCGGGAACCGGCCTTCCCCTGGGGCAAGCTCGGCGACGGCCTGCCCTGGAGCGTCACGCAGGCCATGGTCTACCGGCCGACCGAGCCGATCGACGTCCGGATCAACGACATCAGCACCACGTTCACGAGCCCGACCGACTACCACAAGCACCTGAGCGGCATCGCCGTCTACGCCCGGGACACGTGGGACACGCCGATGGCCGAGGTCCGCCGCCTCGACGCCGACGAACTGGTGGAGATCACCGAACGGGTGAAGAAGGCGACCCTCGACCTCTACAAGGACATCGCGGCCAAGGACCGGGACCAGAAGATTCGCGACGGGATCCTCGTCTACAGCACGATCCTGATGATGCCCTACGCCCGGACGGTGCCGGGCTTGTGGGAGAGCTTCGTGGAGAACGGGTTCTATGACCTGCACGAGCTGGCCGAGGCGGCCTGGCCGACCCTCACCGGCGGGGACGCGGCCGCCACGCTGGCGCCGGTGTTCATCCTCGGTCAGGGCTTCCCGTCGGTGGCGGGATGATCGCCGCCCGATGATCACTGGGCGCGACGTCGAGTTCCACACGCCCCCCGACGCCGATCATCACTGGGCCGAGACGAACCACTTCGTGTTCTCCGTCCCCGAGCACAACATCGTCGGGTTGGTCTACAACTGCATTCGCAAGGGTCTCGGCAGCGCGCTGTCCGAGGTGATCGTGTTCGACCGCCTGACCCGGGACCGGTGGGACGTCCTGCACTTCGACTCGATGGCCCACCTGCCGGCGCCGGAGAGGCTCGAGCGCTACGAGCTGGCCAACGGGCTGACGGTGACCGCCGTCGGCCCGCCCCGTGACTACCGCATCGACTACTCAGGTCCCAACGGCACCGAGCTCCATCTCGACGCCACCGGCATCATGGAGCCATACGACATCCACGACCCGACGATGTCGCCCACGGCACCGCCCGAGACGGTCGATCAGGTGGCCGGCTCCGGGTTCGGCGCCGGCTACTCCGGCCACTTCGACATGACGGTTCGTTACACCGGCACGCTCACCCTGGGCGGAAGGACCTACGACGTCGACTGCATCGATGACATGGACCACAGCTGGGGTCCCCGCACCGAGCGCGGCATGCGGTCGATGTGCTGGTCGGGCGGCCACTTCGGGGAAAACTACGGGTGGCACGGGATCTGGGCCAAGGATCCGTTCGCCGTACCGCAGGACGAGTTCCGCATCGCCCACGGCTACATCCACGAGGACGGCAAGGTCATCGGGCTGACCGGCGGGACCATGGTCGTTCGGCGGGAGAACCACATCCCGGTCGAGGTCGAGATCATCCTGACCGACCGGGACAGCCGGGAGCACCGCATGACCGGTAGGGCGAGGGCCAACCACGACTGGGTCCCACACGCCTGCCTCAACGTCCACCAGGTGTACTGCGAGTACGCGGCGGACGGGCGAGGCCCGGGGTACGGCGTCATCGAAGAGGCGACGCCGATCGACATGATGGCGAGGGCCGGCCGGTCATGAGGCTCTGGGTCGACCCCAAGAAGTGCTTCGGCCACGCCCTCTGCCTCGAGGACACCCCCGACCTGTTCGGGTGGGACGACGAGGCCGACCAGGCGGTGGCCAACGAGGGCGAGGTGCCGCCGGACCGGGAGGCGAAGGCCCGGGAAGCGGTTCGCTGCTGTCCGGAGCAGGCCATTGTTCTGCTCGACAACTGACCCTAATCCCCGTTAAATTGAACGGCAGTTCAGGGTCAAGGGCACAAGTGAGGTGAACGCCTTGGCACCGCTGTACGACAAGGTCATCAAGGGTGGCATGGTGATCGACGGCCAGATGGTCCCCCGCCGTCGGGCCGATGTCGCCATCAAGGACGGCAAGGTGGCCGAGATCGGCCGGGTGCCCTCCTCCGACGCCGCCGAGGTGCTCGACGCCTCGGGCATGATCGTGGCGCCGGGCTTCGTCGATCTCCACACGCACTACGACTGTGCCTTCTTCTACGACCCGTGGTGCAGCCTGTCGGGCTGGCACGGTGTCACCTCCGTCGCCATCGGCAACTGCGGCTTCGGCTTCGCCCCGGCCCGGGAGGGCGACCGCGACTACCTGATGCGGACGCTGACGCGGGTCGAGGCCATCCCCCGTCAGGTGATGGAGCTCAGCCTGCCGTGGACGTGGGAGTCGTTCCCCGAGTGGATGGACGCCCTCGACGGCACGCCGAAAGGCGTCAACTGCCTGACCTACGTGCCGCTCAACCCGTTGCTGGTCTACGTGATGGGGCTCGACGCGGCCAAGGAGCGGGACGCCACCGACGAGGAGCGGGCCGAGATGTGCCGGCTGCTCGACGAGGCCATGGCGGCCGGCGCCTGCGGCTGGTCGGCCCAGCGCACCGCCCCGGGCTCGGGCTACGACGTCCAGCGCGACCACGACGGCACCCCGTTCGCCACCGACCTCATGTCGAACGAGACGGCGATCGCCCTGGCCAAGGTGCTGGCCGACTACGACCACGCCTTCATCCAGACGCTGATCGCCCAGCAGGGCGACCGGACCGGCAAGGACCCGAAGGCGGCCGACAACGCCAAGAGCGCCGTTCGCGACCACCTCGAGGAGCTGGCCCGGGTCTCCGACAGCGCCATCATCTTGAACGCCATCACGACCGACAGCCGCACGCCGAACAACCACCGCCAGGCGCTGGCCTGGATGAAGGACGCTCGGGACCGGGGCCTCAAGATCTACCCCCAGTGCGTCACCAGCGGCGGCGGCTTCACCTTCACCTTCGCCGACGGCTGGAACATGTACGACGACGCCGAGACGTGGCGGGAAGCGACGATGGGGACGACGGAGGAGCGAATCGCCAAGCTCTCCGATCCGGCCCGGCGGGAGGCGTTCAAGGCCGACCGGCCCAAGGTGCTCGCGGTCGAGAACGTCGTGGTCCTCAAGCCTTACGCCGAGAAGTTCCTCCCGGCCAAGAACTGCCGGCTCGTCGACGCGGCCAAGGTCATGGGCTACGACGACCCGATCGACCTGCTGCTCGACATGGTGGCGGCCGACGAGGGCCGGACGCTGCTCCAGACCCCGGCCCTCAACGACGACGAGGCCCTCGTCCCCGAGCTCGTCACGTCGCCGTTCTCGCTGTGGGGCGTGTCCGACGGCGGTGCCCACCAGAAGTTCCTCACCGCCGGCGCCTTCACCACCGACGGGATCATCAAGTGGGTCCGGGAGCAGGAGATCGTGAGCCTGGAAGAGGCCCACTACCGGATGTCGACGCTGCCGGCCCACTGCGCCGGGTTCAAGAACCGGGGCAAGCTCATCGAGGGCGCCCCGGCCGACGTCGTCGTCTACGACTACGAGAACCTCACGTTGCTGCCCGACGAGGTGGCCTACGACCTCCCCGGCGGCGACTGGCGCCGCATCCAGAAGGCCGAGGGCTACCGCTACACGATTGTCAACGGTGAAGTCACCTTCGAGGACGGGAAGTGCACCGAGGCAACGCCCGGCAGGCTGCTGCGACACGGCGAGGGGTGAGCCAATGACCGCGGAGCCGATTCCGATCACACTCACGGTTCGCAAGGTCGACATCGACTTCTCCCAGGCGAAGATCAACTGGTGCCCGAAGGAGCCGGAGTACGCCCAGCTCCTCAACGGCCTCTCCAGTGGGTTCCCGCTGCTCGAACCGTTCCTGATCAAGGTGATCCGGCAGGCCAAGGAGAAGGCGCCGGAACACATGCAGAAGAAGCTGGAGCTGTTCATCGCCCAGGAGGGCCGGCACTACAAGCAGCACGCCAAGTGGAATCACAAGCTCGATGAAGCCGGCTACGAGCTCCAGCCCGTCCTCGACCGGCTGGCCAAGAGCTACGAGAAGTCGCTGGCCAAGCGGAGCCTGCAGTTCAACCTGGGCTACTGCGACGGGTTCGAGACCTTCGGCCCGATGCTGTCCTACTTCTTCTTCGATCACCCGCCGGGCTGCGAGCTGATGAAGGACTGGGACGAGCCGACGGTCTACCTCTGGATGTGGCACCTCTGCGAAGAGTTCGAGCACCGGGCCGTCTGCTACGAGCTGTACAAGGAGCTCTACGGCGACTACCGGTCCTACTGGTACCGCTGCTACATGATGTGGTACTCGATGATCAACCTGTTCGGATACGGCCTGCGGGCCTACTTCGTGATCATCAAGAAGGACCGGGAGTCGATGACCCGCCTGCAGCGGGTGCAGAGCCGGGTCCGGTTCCTGCGGGTCTTCTGGAAGCTCGCCTCGTTCATCGCCGGCCACATGATCAAGTGGTGCATGCGGCGCGACTACGACCCCCGCTTGCTGGCGGAGCCGGAGGGGGTCGCGTTATGGCGCAAGGAGACGGCCGAACGGTTCGGCATCGTCGACGAGACCGTCGTCTGACCAAACAAGCAACAAGGGGGAGCACGTCGTGAGAATCCGGGACAAGGACTATTTTCTTCCGATCTGCGGCGTTGGCTCCTGGCCGCGCCCGCGCTGGATCAGCGGCAAGGTCTTCGGGACGGTCAACGAACCCGACTACCGGGACTACGACATCCGGGAGAAGTTCGAGGACGCCACCCGTATCGCCGTCGACGACCAGATTCGCCTCGGCTACTCGATCATCTCCGACGGCCAGCAGTACTACGAGGCCGGTACGCCCTTCGACTACGAGGTGGGGTTCCACCACTTCCCGAACCGCGTCGCCGGCACCGTGCCTTACGGCCCCAACATCCCGGTCTTCGTCACCAAGATGAGCACGGTGACGGTGGTCGATCAGCTGAAGTGGGTGCGGCCGGTGTACGGGCCGGTCATGGAGGTCGTCAAGCGCTACGCCGGTGACAACCCGGTGAAGCTCAACACCTGGTCACCGGCCGTGCTGGCCAACGTCGCCCTGACCGACAAGTTCTACGGCGACCCGGAGAAGCTGGCCTTCGCCCTGGCCGAGATCTACAACGCCGAGTTCAAGGACCTGGCCAACCGCGGGCTCGTCGACATCATCCAGTTCAGCGACGCGGTGCCGGACTACATCTCCACGCCCTGGATCCAGGACGTCATCAATGCCTGCACTGCAGGCGTCGACGCCCAGATCTGGTGCCACGCCTGCCAGGGCAACGCCGGCGACCGCTTCCTTCTCGAGGGCGGCGCCGACATGCTGTTCCCCGACATCTTCAAGGTCAACATGAACCTCCTGCACCTGGCGCTGGCCAACCAGCTGCGGGCGCCGGACATCGCCCTCCTCAAGAAGTTCGAGTTCCCCGAGAACGTGAACTTCGGCGCCGGTGTGATCTGCGTCAAGGACCCGACGCCGGAGAAGGTCGAGGTCGTGGTCGAGCGCATCGAGCGTGTCCTCGAGGTCATGGACCCCAACAAGGTGGTGCTCATGGCCGACTGCGGCTGGATGAACCGCCGCCGCGACACCGTGTGGGACAAGAACCAGGTGCTGCGGGAAGCAGCCGACATCGTTCGGGCCCGGTACCAGTAAGCAAAGAAGCCGTGAGCTTCACGGAAACGCCCGAACAGGCTCTGTTGCGGGAGGCGGTCGGCAAGATCGCCTCCCGCTACGGGCACGACTGGTACGTGGCCAAGGCCAAAGCCGACGAGCGGCCGGTCGAGCTGTGGGACGAACTGGCCCGCAACGGCTACCTCGGCGTCAACCTGCCCGAGAAGTACGGCGGCGGGGGCATGGGCATCAGCGAGCTGGCCATGGTGCTGGAGGAGATCACCGCCGCCGGCTGCCCGCTGTTCATCATCATCGTGTCGCCGGCCATCTGCGGGACGGTGCTGGCCAGGTTCGGCTCCGAGGAACTGCAGGCCCGGTGGCTGCCCGGTCTGTGCGCCGGAACGGTGAAGATGGCCTTCGCCATCACCGAGCCCGACGCCGGGTCCAACACCCACCGCCTGTCCACCACCGCCCGGCGCGACGGCGATGTCTACCGGCTCGACGGGCAGAAGTACTACATCTCCGGCGTCGACGAGGCCGACGCCATCCTGGTGGTGGCCCGCACCGGCACCGACCCGTCCACCGGCCACGCCCTGCTGTCACTGTTCGTCGTCGAGACCGACCGTCCGGGCCTGTCGTGGCAGGTGATCCCGGTCGAGGTGACGGCGCCGGACCGGCAGTACACGCTGTTCTTCGACGACGTGGTGGTCCCGGCCGGGAACCTGATCGGCGAGGAGCACGGGGGTTTTCGCACCGTGTTCGCCGGGCTCAACCCGGAGCGGATCATGGTGGCGGCGTTGTGCAACGGGCTGTCCCGGTACGCCCTGGACAAGGCCGTGGCCTATGCCACCGACCGGCGGGTCTGGGACGTCCCCATCGGCGCCCACCAGGGCGTCGCCCACCCCTTGGCCAAGGCCAAGGTGGAATTCGAGTTGGCCCGGCTCATGACGCAGAAGGCGGCCTGGCTCTACGACTCCGAACTGGAGGCCGGCGAGGCGTCGAACATGGCCAAGTACGCCGCCGCCGAAGCGGCGCTGGCCTGCCTCGACCAGGCGATCCAGATCCACGGCGGCAACGGGCTCTCGAGCGAGTACGGCCTGGCCGACCTGTGGTTCACCGCCCGCCTGATGCGGACGGCCCCGGTCAGCCGGGAGATGGTCCTGAATTTCGTGGCCCAACAGTCGCTGGGCCTTCCCAAGTCCTACTGAGGCGGGAGCTGACGAACAGTGTCCGACATCTTCGGAAAGCCGATGTACCCGTCGCTGGCGGAGTGGACGGGCATCATCGAGGAGAAGCTCGACAACCCCGGTGAGGAGCCGATCTGGAACGTGGCTCCCCCCGAGGTCGACGACCGGCCCTTCGACGCCATCTTCCTCGGGGGCGGGGGAGCGGGCCGCTTCGGCGCTTCCTTCATGCGGGCCCGGGGCGGCCGGCCGCTGCTGATCGAGAAGTGGCCCTTCCTGGGCGGATCCTGTCCCCATGAGGCCTGCGTCCCGCACCACATCCTGTCCGAGTGCGCCAAGGAGCTCGACCGGGCCAAGTGGTTCTCCGGCCAGCTGTGGTTCCCGGAGTTCGACCCGAAGAAGGTCTCGGTGCTCGACTGCATCGACCTCGTCAAGGAGGGCCGGGCCGGCGCCCACGCTCTGATGAACGTGCAGACGAAGGAACAGCTCGACGTCGAGTACGTCCTCAATGCCTGGGGCAACGTGATCGACCGGCACACGGTCGAGGTGGCCGGGCGCACCTTCACGGGCAAGAACCTGGTGCTCGGGACCGGCGTCCGCACCCAGTACCCCGAGATCCCCGGCACCGGCCTGAAGGGGGTCTACGACTTCGCCACGCTCCTGTCCGACCTCGACTACGAGCCCAGCCGGTGTGTGATCATCGGCGGCTCGAAGGTCGCCATGGAGTACGGCTCCTTCTTCCAGGCCGCCGGCGTCCAGACCACCATCCTGACCCGCAGCCCGCTGATGAGGACGGCGAGCCTGCACCACGTCGACGAGGACCTGCGCCGCTACGTCATCGAGATGATGGAGCTGCGGGGCATCGAGATCGTCGAAGGCGCGGAGCCGGCCGAGATCCTCGGCAACGGCCGCGCCACCGGCGTCGCCTACACGAACTCCGACGGCAAGGACGTCACGGTCGAGACCGACTTCGTCTTCATCGCCACCGGCGAACGGCCGACCGAGGCGTCGCAGAAGTTCATCGACCTGCTCGGGCTCCAGACCGACGACCGGGGCTTCGTCGTGGTCGACAAGCGGATGGAGACATCGGTGCCGGGCGTCTACGCCGTCGGCGACCTCATCGGCCCGCCCATGGAGCAGTTCAAGGCCCGCCACAGCGGCTGCTGCGCCGCCCGCAACATCATGGGCGAGGACTACGAGTGGGACTGCGACGAGTACCCCGACTTCCTCCACACCACCTACGAGGTCGTGTGGTGCGGGCTGACGGAGGCTGAAGCCCGGGAGCGGTACGGCAACGTCATCAAGATTCAGCTCCCGCCGGACGGGCTGCCCCACGAGCACTGCGCCTTCCCGGCCGGCGAGGGCACGATGATGTACGCCTGCCGGTACCCCGAGCTGACCGGCTTCGCCAAGCTCGTGATCGCCGCCGAGTCCCGCAAGATCGTCGGGGCCCACTACTGCGGGTCGGGCGTGAAGAACGTGTTCCAGTACCTCGACCATCTGATCCGCCGGCCCGAGGGCATCACCATCGACGAGCTCGGGGGCTTCAACGAGCTGCAGGTCAACGACCTGTTCATCCAGCTCTGCCGGCTGCGGGCGGGGAACGCCGTTCTCCGGGACCTCTGAGAGGCCACCAATGGGCGACGGCTTGTACCAGCGCAACCTCGAGACCAGGCCCTGGCCCGAGGTGCAGCGCGCCGCCTTCGAGAAGGCCAAGCTCCAGCTGGAGCGGGTCGCCTCGGTGTCGCCGTTCTACAAGCGCAAGTACGAGGAGGCCGGCGTCGACCCGCGGCTCGTCGCCGACCCGGCCGACTTCGCCAAGCTGCCGTTCTTCACCAAGGACGACGAGCGCCGCACCCAGGAGGAGGACCCGCCCTATGGCGGGCACCTCTGCGTCGACCGTGACGAGGTCGTGCGCGTCCACGCCTCGTCAGGCACCACCGGACGGCCGACGTTCTTCGCCCTCACGACCCGCGACGTCGACACCTGGCGGACCATCATGGCCCGCACCTTCTACACGACCGGGATCCGGAAGTCCGACGTCGCCGCCTGCCTGGCCAACCTCTCGATGTTCGTCGGTGGCATCCCGGTGACCGAGGCCTACTCGCTGATCGGCGCGGCGGCCATCCCGATCGGCGCCACCGCCGGCACCGAGCGGACCATCGAGCTCATGCGGGAGCTCAACGTCACGGTCATGGCCATCACGCCGAGCTTCGCCGTCTACCTCGGCGAGCTCGTCGAGGCCCACCTCGGGATTCCCGCCTCGAAGCTCGGCCTGCGGCTGATGCTGGTGGGGGGCGAGCCGGGCGGCCAGATCCCCGCCGTGCGGCAGCAGATCCGCTCGGTGTGGGGCTGCCCGGTGCGCGACGCCATGGGGATGGGCGAGATCACCGGCGCCTGCTGGGGCGAGTCGTCCGACGAGGCGGGCATGCACTTCTGCGCCCAGGACGAGGTCTACCTGGAGCTCATCGATCCCGACACCGGCGCCCTCATCCCCTTCGAGGACGGGGCGGAAGGGGAGCTGATCTACACCGCGGTGGAACGGGAGGCCCATCCGCTGATCCGGTTCCGGAGCCACGACCACGTCCGGGTCCAGATGTCGCCCACACGGTCCGGGCGCACGGCGCCCCGGATCACCACCCTCGGCCGCACCGACGACATGCTGCTGCTGCGGGGCATCAACGTCTTCCCCTCCGCGGTGCGCGACGTCGTGGCGAGCTTCGTGCCCGAGACCACCGGCCACATCCAGATCGTGCTGTCGAAGCCGGGGCCGCTGGTCCAGCCGCCGCTGCGGGTCGACGTCGAGGTGGCCGACGCCGTGGCCGCCGAACGGAGGGCGGAGCTCTGCCGGCGGGTCGGGGACGCACTGAAGCAGCGGCTCAGCTTCACGGCCGACGTGCGGCCGCTCGACGAAGGCAGCCTCCCCCGCACCGCATTGAAGACACAGTACGTCCGCGTTTGCCAGTAACCCTAATGGCCGTTAAGCTTAACCGACGTTAAAGCCAGCCGCAGCGAGAAAGGGACCCGATGGCGCGCTTCGACACGATCATCAGAGGCGGGATGATCATCGACGGCACCCGGGCGCCGCGCCGGCGGGCCGACCTCGGGATCAGCCGGGGCCGGGTGGCCAAGATCGGGCGCCTCGATCCCCGCGATGCGGCCACGGTCCTCGACGCCGGCGACTGCGTCGTCGCTCCCGGGTTCGTCGACCTCCACACCCACTACGACGCCCAGATCTTCTGGGATCCCTACTGCAGCCTGTCGGGGTGGCACGGCGTCACGTCGGTGGTGATCGGCAACTGCGGGTTCGGGTTCGCCCCCGTCCACCCCGAGATGCGGGAACGGATGATGCTGTCCATGACCCGGGTCGAGGCGATCCCGCTCGACGCCATGCGGGCCGGCCTCCCCTGGGACTGGGTGACCTACCCCGAGTTCCTGCAGTCGATCGACCGCCTTCCCAAGGGCGTCAACGTGCTGCCCTACGTGCCCCTCGGCCCGCTGCTCGTCTGGGTCCTCGGACTCGACGGCGCCAAGTCGGGCCGGCAGGCGACCAAGGAGGAGCTGGCGACGCTGCAGGGGATGCTGCACGAGGCGATGGACGCCGGCGGCTGCGGCTGGTCGGCCCAGCGGCTCCCGCCCTACGGCGGCATGGCCAACCAGCGCGACTTCGACGGCTCGCCGATGCCGACGGACTGCATGCCCGACGAGACCGCCTTGGCCTTCGCCGAGGTGCTGGGCCAGCGCAACGAGGGCTTCATGCAGATGACCTACGTCAGCGGCGACATCAAGCACGATTTGCGCCACTACGAGGAGCTGGCCGAGGTCTCGGGCCGGCCGATGATCTACAACGTGGTCGTCGGTCACGACAACTTCCCCGACCGGCACCGCAAGCAGCTCAAGTGGCTCCAGTCGTGTCGGGAGCGGGGGATCCCCGTCTACGGCCAGGCCGTCACCACCGCCGCCGGTTTCACCTTCACCATGGAGGGGTGGAACCTCTTCGACGACTCCGACGCCTGGATGGAGGCCACCACCGGAACCCACGAGGAGCGCCTCCACAAGCTGGGCGACCCGGCCCGGCGGGCCAAGCTGCGCGACGACAGCCTCGCCATCGAGAACGGTGCCGTGATCCAGTCCTTCGCCAAGATCGCGCTGGTGAAGGTCGGGTGTCCGGACTACAAGGAGTTCCTCAACTTCCGGCTCTGCGACATCGGCGAGCGGCTGGGCCTGCATCCGGTCGACGTGATGCTCGACATCTCGGTGGCCGACAACCTCCAGGCGATGTTCTACGCCGAGTCGTCGGCCAGTTCGCTCGACATCCTGTCGGAGATCATCTCCGATCCCTACACGATCCCCGGCGTGTCCGACGGTGGCGCCCACACCAAGTACTTCACCGCCGGCCGCTATCCGACCGAGACGATCGTCACCTTCGTCCGGGACAACCAGGTGCTCTCCCTGGAGGAGGCGCACTGGAAGCTCTCGGCGCTGCCGGCCCACTGCGCGGGGTTCAAGGACCGTGGACGGCTGGTGGAGGGTGCCCCGGCCGACGTCATCGTCTACAACCTCGAAGAGCTCGAGGTGCTCCCCGACGAGATCGTCCACGACTTCCCCGGCGGGGAATGGCGCCGGGTCCAGCGGTCGAAGGGCTACAAGGCGATCCTCGTCAACGGCGAGGCGACGTTCATCGAGGGCAAGGAGACGGGTGCCCTCTCCGGGCTGCTGCTCCGCCACGGCGGCGCGGCGGTGGACCGGGCCGAACCGGCGCTCTCCGGCGCGGGGACGTAGATGGCCGGCCCGGCGCCGCTCCTCGACCTCCGCCCCGGGACGTGGGAGGACGCCGAGCGCTGTGTCGGCCGCGAACTGGCGCGCTACGAGGGCGCCGACGACGTGACGATGGGCGACATCCGCCGGCGTCTCGAGGTGCTGGCCTGGGACTGCCCGCTCCACTACGACGAGGCGGTGGCCCGGCGCTGCGGGTACCGGACGGTGGTGTCGCCGGCGACGATGCTCATGACGTGGGCGATGCCGGCGTACTGGGTTCCGGGCGACCCCCGTCCGACCCTGGAGGACAGGGCGCTGGTGCCGAGCTATCCGTTCACCCAGATCCCGGCGCCGGGCAAGTTCATGTTCGCCACCGAGTCCGAGACCGAGTACCTGGAGCCGGTCTACCCGGGGGACCGCATCGCCGCCTCGTCCGTGCTGCGCAGTCTGACCCGCAAGCGGCTCTCGGTCGGGGATGGCGCCTTCTTCCTCATCGAGACGACCTACACCAAACAGACCGGCGAGGTCGTCGGCATCGAGCGGCTGACGGTTTTCCGGTACTCGCCGTGAACGGGCTGTGCTTCGCCGACGTGGCCGACGGGGCCGAACTCTCGCCGTTCGCCATCCCGCTCACCATCCAGCGGCTGGTCATGGAAGCGGCCGCCAACCGCGACTTCGCCCCGATCCACCACGACCGTGACATCAGCCGGGCCACCGGCGCCCCCGATCCGTACGCCAACACGATGTTGTTGCAGGCCGTTTTCGAGGCGACCGTGCGCCAGTGGATGGGCCTTTCCGGCCGGCTCCGCGGGCTGCGCTTCAGCATGCGGTCGTTCGCCACCGTCGGAGCGGTGCTGAGCGGCCACGGACGCGTCCGGGCCAGGCGACCCGCCGACGGCGGAGGCTTCGTCGATCTGGAGATCTGGGCCGAGTCGAACGGCGCGCCGGCCGCCGTCGGTTCGGCCACCGTCTGGCTCCCAGCCACCAAGGAAGGCGTCGATGAGCGGGAAGGTGACGGTGCCGAAGCGAGAGCCTGGCGCCCGTAAAGCCGAGATCCTCGACGTCGCCAGCGATCTGTTCCACCGGGCGGGGTTCCACGGCGTCGGGATGGACGACATCGGCGAAGCGGCCGGCGTCACCGGCCCGGCGCTGTACTTCCACTTCCGGAGCAAGACGAGCCTGCTGGCCGCCATCATGGAACGACTGGCCGACGAACTCGTCGACGTCGACCGGATTCTCGAGGAGGCCGATGGTCCGGCGGAGGGTCTCCAGCGACTGGTGGCCCATCAGGTCGACTTCGCCCTCAAGCAGCGAGCCCTGATCGCGGTGTGGATCCGGGACGAGCGGAGCCTTCCCGTCGCCGACCAGCGCCGGCTCCGACAGCGCCAGCGGTACTACGTGGGCCGTTGGGTGGAGACGCTCATGGCCTACAACCCCGCCATCGATCAGGCCGAGGCGCTCTCCGTCGTCCACGGCGTCTTCAACTACATCGCCTCCATCGCCTTCTACGAGCCGAAGCTCGGCGGCGATGAGCTACGGGCCCTGCTGGAACGCAAGGCCACCGCCTGCCTGCTCGATCCCGGCCGGCCTCAGCCCTGACCCGGCCCGGAGTCGAGCCGGGCCTGGACCCGGCCGAGGATGATCCTCGTCCGCACCAGGCCGTGGTT
>Ga0070741_10006032_pt1 | contig 26336 bp, 22 predicted proteins | sample Coa_R1_4_FD_66440 | JGI IMG/M metagenome (GOLD analysis project Ga0070741, IMG submission 66440) | Surface soil microbial communities from Centralia Pennsylvania, which are recovering from an underground coalmine fire - Coalmine... | ecosystem: Environmental > Terrestrial > Soil > Unclassified ... | reverse complement strand
GCGTCATCAGGATCGCGGCGCAGTTCAGGACCCACGGCACCGAAAGGTCGATGCCGCCGCCGATGATGACGAAGGTCTGGCCGAGGGCGACGATGCCGATGAACGCCGCCAGCACCGAGAGGGTGCGGATGTGGGTCCCGGCGAGGAAGCCGGGCGAGAAGAAGCTGGTGAGGAAGAGGAGAACGATCATCCCGAGATAGGCGAGGATGATCGCGCGGTTGCGGGAGACGAACGGGATCACGTGAGGCTCCGCCTAGCCGAGCGCTCGGCAAGCGAGCTTGCCAGAACCGCAATGAGCAGGATGACCCCGGAGACGATCGGCTGCCAGTAGCTCGACACCGACAGGACGAAGACGAGGTTGCCGATGATGGTGAGGATGAACGCGCCGATCACCGTCCCGACCAGTCCGCCGCGGCCTCCGAACAGGCTGATCCCGCCGATCACCGCCGCGGCGACCGAGGGCAGGATGTAGTCCTTGCCGATGGTCGGCGAGCCGGCGCCGGTCTGCGTCGTCAGGTAAAGCGAGGCGAGGGCGGCAAAGAGGCCGGACAGGCCGTAGGTGGCGACGTTGATGAACGTCAACGACACGCCCGACAGAAAGGCGGATTTCTCGTTCGAGCCGGTCGCCCGGATGGTGATGCCGAGCCGGGTGCTGCGAAACCAGGCCCAGAAGACGAGGAGGACTATCAGGATCCAGACGGAGGTCGAAAGTCCGAGGATCGTTGCGTTACCGCCCGACATCCAGGCTTCGGGCAATTGCCCGCCGTCGGTGGGCAGGATGAGAAGCGCGGCGCCGGAGAGGATCGACCAGGTGGCGAGCGTCACCAGGAAGGGCTGGAGCCGGAGGATGGAAATGAGCAGACCGTTGACCGCGCCGACCCCCAGCCCGATCGCGAGGATGGCGACGATCCAGCCGGCCGTCTGGCCGAAGTCGCCGAACTGGGTAGCCGCGATGACGGTGCCGAAGGAGATCATGCCGCCGATCGAAAGATCGATGCCGCCGCGGAGCAGCACGATGGTCTGCCCGGTCGCGGCGAGCAGCAACGTCAGTGCGGCCGCCGTGTCGATGTTCAGCTCTTCCAGCGTGAAGACGCCTTCCCGCAGCGATCCGTAAATCGCGACCAGCGCCGCCAGCATCACGCAGGCGACGAGGAAGGGCCCGCGATCGACCAGCTTCGTCTGCCAGTCGCGCCGGGCGCCGCCGGGAGCAAAAGCCGACGCAACCGGTTCAGCGCCGGCGCTCATGACGCGGCCGCCCGCGGTTCGAACATCGCCGCCTTGAGGATGTTGTCCTCCGAGATCGCGGCTCCTTCGAGGACGCCGGCGACGGTTCCGTTCCGCATCACCGCGACGCGGTCGGCAACGTGGACCAGTTCCGGCAGGTCGCTCGAATAGAAAAGGATCGCATAGCCGCGTGCGGCGAGGTCGCGCATCAGCGTGAAGATTTCGCCCTTGGTGCCGACGTCGACGCCCCGCGTCGGATCGTAGAGGAGAAGGACGCGCGCTTCGGTCAGGAGCATCTTGCCGAAGATGACCTTCTGCTGGTTGCCGCCCGAGAGCGTCCCGGCCGGCTGGTCGGGGTTCTTCGCCTTGATGCGCAGAAACTCGATCATCTCGTCGACCAATGCCTTCTCGCGGCGGCGGCTGAGGATGCCGAGGCGGGAAAAGCGCGGGATGACGGCAAGCGTCAGGTTTTCGCGGACGCTCTTGGCCAGCAGCAGTCCCTGGCCGCGGCGATCCTCGGGAACGAGTGCGATGCCCTCGCGGCCGGTCAGCGAATATTGCGGGCCGCGGGCGCTCACCTGCCTGCCCCACAGTTCGATCGAGCCCTTCGCCTTGCCGATGCCGAACAGCGCCTGGAACAGCTCGCGCTGGCCGTGCCCTTGCAGCCCGCCGACGCCGAGCACTTCGCCTTCCCTAAGGTCGAGATCGATATCGCGAACGCGCTGTCCGGCGCTGACGCCGCGGATGCGGAGCGCGATCCGGTCGGTTGCCGTCGGTTTCCGTTCCGGAAAAAGCCGGTCGAGCCGGCGGCCGAGCATCTCGGAGATGATCTGGTCGTCGCCGACGGCGTTCATGTCATGCGCGGCGACGGTGGCGCCGTTCCGGAAGATGGTGATGCGGCTCGCAACCGCGCGCACTTCCTGAAGGCGGTGGGAAATGTAGATGACCAGCTTGCCAGCGGCGGCGAGCTTCTGGGAGAGCGCGAGCAGCCACTCGGTCTCGCGCGGCGCCAGCGACGAAGTCGCCTCGTCGAGGATGAGCACCCGCGGGTCGCGGGCGAGCGCCTTGGCAATCTCGATGACCTGCCGTTCGGCGAGGTTGAGGCGGCGAACCTCCTGGTCCGGCCGCGCGGCCGGAATCGCGTAGCGCTCAAACAGGTCGATCGTCTGCTTCCGAATCGCCCGCCTGGTGACGGTGCCGAAGGGCGTCGTCGGCTCGCGGCGGAACCAGATGTTCTCCTCGACTGTGAGGTCGGGGATGAGCGACAATTCCTGGAAGACCGAGGAGATGCCGGCGGCCTGCGCGGCACTGGGATTGGCGGCGGCGTAGGGCTTGCCGGCGAGCAGGATGGTCCCGGCATCGGCGCGCACGGCGCCGGCGAGGATCTGGATGAAAGTGCTCTTGCCGGCGCCGTTCTCGCCGATGAGGGCGTGAACTTCGCCCGCCTTGGCATGAAACTCGGCGGCGCTCAGCGCGGCGATGCCGCCGTAACGCTTCGAGACCGCCGAGGCGTCGATGAGGTCCATCTTGCCGCTAACAAAGCAAAGGCGCCCCACCGGTACCAGACCGACGGGGCGCCTTCAGGGAAAGTCCGTCGATTATTGTTATGTGCCGGCGGCTTCCTGCGCCGTGATCTGCACCCAGTCCGGTGTGACCGGGAGAGTGAGGCCCGGAGGACCGTCCGGGAACGCGTTCTTGCCGACCTCGAGCTTCTGCATGGTGGCGTTGTCGTAGAGCTCGGACTTGATCGGGTCGGTGGTCAGGAAGTCGGCATAGACCAGAACGTGACGATCCTTCGGCTTCGGCTTGCCGTCGAGGATATCGACCGCGAGCTTGATCGCTTCCGAGGAGAGGAAGGCGGGATTGGCGCCGAGGATGCACTTCGCGCCGGTCGTCTGCAGGCAGGCGACGGCCGTGCCGTTATAGGAGAAGGCGGTCACCGGAACGACCGGCTTGCCGGCGTCCTGGAGGGCCTTCATCGCGCCGGTGCCGTAGCCTTGCGTCAGGATGCCGTCGACCTGCGGGTGGGCGGCAAGCAGGCTGGCGACGCCTTCCTGCTCCGGTCCGAGAGCATACTGGCCGTTGTAGTTCCCGATCACCTCGATGCCCGGGTACTTCTTGAGCACCGCCATGTAGCCGTCTTCAAGCTGCTTGGAGATCGGCGCACCGGCGAGGCCGCGGTCGACGAAGACCTTGCCCTTGCCGTTCAGCTGCTTGGCCATCCATTCGGCGAGCACCGCCGGGATGCGGTTCCAGTCGGATTCGAGGGCGTAGGCGCAGGGCTCGGTGACGACCTGGTCGAAGCTGATGACGACGATGCCGGCGTCGCAGGCCTTCTTGATGGTCGGGTTGAGCGCCGAGTCGGAGCCGGCATCGACGAGGATCGCATCCGGCTTCGAGCGGATGATGTTGTTGAGCGAGTTGATCTGCGCCTGGACGGTGTTCTCGACGTTCTCGATCTTGAGGTCGACGCGGCCGGCGAGCGGGCCCTTCTCGACGGAGACCTTGGCGACGCGCTCCATCTGCTGACGCCAGTCATTGCCGACGAAATTGTTGGACAGGTAGATCGTGTACTTCTTGTCGGCGGCGACGGCGCCCTGCGCCATGCCGGCGACGAGTGCGGCCACGCAGCCGGCCGCCAGCAGATAGCCTGCGGATTTCCTCACCTTTGCTTCCTCCCAAGCTCGGATGCCTCTTGGGGCATCCTTGGTTGTCGTGGCGGAAAACGGCGTTTTCCGGTCTCACGCGCACCTTATGACACCGGTACCATGAGGCCTGCCCGAGCGTCAACGATTTCCCGCTTCTGCTATCATGCTATTATAATCGTCTCGCGTCCAGTGCCGCCTTCTAGGCGATGTCGTTGGGCGCGTCGTAAACGAGGCTGAAAACGTCGCCGCGGTGGCGGGCGATGGTGAACTCGATCGGCCGGCGGTCCGTCGAATGGTAGAGCATTTCCATGGCAAGGATCGGCGCGCCGCTGGCGTAGTCGAGGTCGGCGGCAACCGCCCGGTCAGCGACTTCGGCGCGCACGGTGATGCGGGCTGCTTCGAGGCGGATGCCGAGATGGCGCTGGACCGCGCGGAAAATCAGGACATCGTCGAAGGCGCTCCGCTTAAGCCGCCGGCCGACGGCCGGCGGGAAGCGCGTGGTGATCTGGGCTTCCTTCCGGCCGGCGACGATCAGGATGGCGCGCAGGCAATAGCCGATCTCCTCGCTGCCGAGGCCGAAGAGCGCCCCGGCAGCGCCGAGCGCCTCGCGGCGGTAGCTCACGATGTGCAGGCGCGCGTCGCGCGTATAGGCGGCGATGTCGGCGAAGTTGCGGAAGGCCGAACTCAGTTTCGGCGCCGGAACGCGCGCCGCCACGACCGCCGGCTTCGCCGGCCGCTTCTTGATGAGGCCGTCCGATTCGAGGTCGCGGAGCGCCTGCCGTACCGTGATCAGGCTGATCCCGAAGCGCCCGGCGATCTCCGCCTCCTTCGGCAAGGGCATGCCGATCGGGTAGGTGCCTTCCATGATCGGCACGCGGAGGAGCGAGGCGAGCTGGCGGTAAAGCGGCCCATCCTCCCGCTGCAGCTGGCGGGATGGCAAGCGGTCGAGACTGGCGGCAGAATCGGACATGGCTGGCGAGGAGGACGCGCGTTGGGTGCTTATACTAGCATAATGGCAGGAGCGACGGCGGCAGGTCGCAATCGGCGGAGCGGGGGCCGGGCGGAATGAAGGCGGATCTCTCCGGGAAGGTCGCCTTCGTCACGGGCGCCGCGGGCGGTATCGGGCTCGCGGTGGCGCGCCTCCTCTCGAAGAACGGCGCGGCGATCGCCGTGGTTGACGTCAACGGCGAAGGCGCAGGCAGGGCCGCGGCGGAACTGCCCCGCGCCATCGCGGCCGAGGTCGACATCCGCGACGCGCCGGCGATCGATCGCGCGGTCGAGGCCGCGCTCGCCGCTTTCGGCCACATCGACATTCTGGTCAACAATGCCGGGGTCAATACGCTCGCGCATCGCGTCACGATCGATGAGTTCCCGCCGGAGGAATGGCGGCGGATCGTCGGCATCGACCTCGACGGCACCTATCTCGTCAGCCGCGCCGTCGCCTCACAGATGGCCCGCCAGGGTGCGGGGCGCATCGTCAATATTGCTTCGACCGTCGGGATCGCCGCGCTCCGCCTGCAGAGCGCTTTCGTCGCGGCCAAGGCCGGGATCATCCACCTGACCCGCGCGATGGCGCAGGAGCTGGCGCCGAAGGGGATTCTGGTCAACGCGGTGGCGCCGGGCTCGACGCTGACCGAAATCACGCGGAAGCTTTTCTACGGCAGCGACGGCTCGTTCCAGGGGCGGACGGCCGAACTCCTGCAGCACGTGCCGCTCGGCCGGCCGGCCGAACCGGAAGAGATCGCGCAGGGCGTCCTCTTCCTTGCCTCGCCGGCAAGCTCCTACGTCAACGGCCACTGCCTCACCATCGACGGCGGCTGGACCGCCGGATACATGATGTGAGGGGGAGCGGCGCTGCGAAAGACGATCACCGTCGACCAATTGCCGTGGCGGTATTGCCGATGACGTCGAGGAAGCCATCGACGAGAACCGGTGATACGCTTGCGCCATGCGACCCCTTCGGTATTCCGTCAACGTTACCCTGGACGGTTGCTGCGATCATCGCGCGATGGTCGCCGACGAAGAGCTGCATCGGCACGCCGCCGAGGGCATTGCTGAGGCCGATGGACTCCTCTTCGGCCGGGTGACTTACGAAATGATGGAATCAGCCTGGCGGGCGCCGGCCCGGACGGGAGAAAGGCCCGACTGGATGGCCGACTGGATGGAACCCTTCGCCAAGACGATCGACGCGGCGAAGAAATACGTCGTCTCAAACACCCTGGACCGGGTCGACTGGAACGCCGAGCTCATCCGCGGAGATGATCTCGGGGAAACCGTTCGGCGGCTGAAGCAGGAGCCGGGCAGAGGGCTGCTGGTGGGCGGCGTGACGCTGCCACTCGCCTTGGCGGAACTTGGACTGATCGATACGTACGAGTTCGTGGTGCACCCGAGGCTCGCGGGCCACGGGCCGACGTTGTTCGCGGGGCTGTCGAAGCAGATCGACCTGCAGCTCGTGAGCCGGCTGGAGTTCGCCTCGGGGGCGATAGCGATGCGATACGAGCCGCGAGGATAGCCAGGGGCCTGTTCGCCCGAGCCGGTCCCGATTTGAGCCGGCCCTCCTATTTCAGCGGGGCAAGGAACTCGCGATTGACGCAGTTGGTCAACCGGCCGCCGTCGAGATAGGCGACCGCGACTTCGACGGCCTTCCGCCGCAGGTCTTCCAGCGACGAGGGACTGTAGAAGGCGGCGTGCGGCGAAAGCAGGAGCCGCCCGTCGATCCATGGTTCGCGCGCCCGCCAGGCGGCAATGAGCCGGTGGTTTCCGTCGGCCGGCTCCTTCGGCAGGACGTCGAGCGCGGCGCCGCCGATCCTGCGCTGATGGAGCGCATCGGCGAGCGCGTCGAGGTCGACGATCGGCCCGCGCGCGGTATTGATCAGGACGAGACCGGGCTTTGCCGCGGCGAGGGCGTCTCGCCCGATCATCCCCCGCGTTTCCGTGGAGAGCGGCGCGTGGATGCTGACCGCGTCGCTTTCCGCCATCAGCTCGGTCAGCGAAAGCACGCGGCGAAAGCCGGTGGCGAGGTCGAAGCCGTTGGACAGATAAGGGTCGTAGAAGACCACGTTCATGTCGAAGGCGGCGGCGCGGCGGGCGGCGGCGAGGCCGATCCGTCCGAGCCCGACAATTCCGAAGGTGCCGCCCTTCAGCCGGGCGATCAGCGGGGCGGCGCGGTAGTTCCAGCCGACCGCGCCGCTGCGGATGTTGCCGTCATAGGTGGCGGTGCCGCGGCGAAGCGTCAGCAGCGCCGCGATGGCGTGGTCGGCGACCTCGGTGGTGCCGTAGTCCGGCACGTTGCAGACCGGCACGCCGCGCGCGCCCCAGCCCTTCAGGTCGGCATTGTCGTAACCGACGCCGGCGCGGACGAGGATGCGTGCCTTCGGGAAGGCGTCGGGCTTCTCGGCGAGGTCGGCTACGGCGGAGTAGTTGATCACCGCGTCGGCAACGTTCCGCATCTCGGGCGGCGCCGGCACCGGTCGGCCTTCGCTGCCGCGGGCGACCATGAACTCGATTCCGGGGAAGAGGCGCCGCTCGAGGTCAGCCTCGTGCGAGCCGTACCAGTTGGCACAGAGTATCCGCATATTCGCTCTTGTCCTGGTTCAGGGGCGGACGACGCCGATCGGCGCGCCCATCTTCACGACAACGCCTTCCGGCTCGATGATCCGGGTGAGCACGCCGGCGACGGGGGCCTCGACCTCGACCACGGCCTTGTCGGTCTCGATCTCGGCGACCAGTTCGCCGGCCTTGACCGTATCGCCGACCTTCTTCGCCCAGCGGACGACCTTGCCTTCGCTGACGGTGAGGTCGCCGAACGGCATGGTGATCGCCTCGCCGTCGATCGGCTCCGCCGGCCTCGCCGCGGGCTGCGCCACAACGGCAGGTCGGGCCGCAGGCGCGACCGGCGCCTTCGGTGCGCTCGCCGCCGGCGCCGGCGCCGCCGCTGTCCTGCCGGTGATGTTCCGCCAGTGCGAGGGAACCGGGGGCCTGCCGGCGAGGAGGTTCCGCGCGGCTTCCACGACATGTTCGGTCAGGACCAGCATGCTCCGTTCCAGCGCGGGCGCGAGCGGGTGGGGGAGGGCGTCGGTGTGGAGGCGGGCGACCGGTGCGTCGAGCTCGTCGAAGGCGATCTCGTTCATCGCCTGACCAAGCTCAGCGCCAATGCCGCACATGGCGTAGGCCTCGTCGACGACGAGAAGCCGGTGCGTCTTCCTGACGCTCGCGGCAACCGTGTCGACGTCGAGCGGCATGATGGTGCGGAGGTCGATTACCTCGCACTCGATGCCCTCGCCGGCCAGGATCTCGGCCGCTTCAAGGGCGCGGTGGACGAGCTGGCCGGCCGAGGCGATGGTCAGGTGCCCCCCTGCGCGGGCAATGCGGGCAAGACCGAACGGCACCAGGTGGTCGCCCTCGGGCACTTCGCCCTTCATCGCGAACAGCGCCTTGCTTTCGAGCATGATCACCGGGTCGGAGGCGCGGAGCGCCGTCTTCATCAGGCCTTTGGCATCGGCGGGCGTCGCCGGCAGCGCCACGATCAGGCCAGGCACGTGCGCCCAGATCGGGTGGTAGGTGCCGCTGTGATGCGGGCCGGCGCTGCGGAGTGCCCCGGCGCCGACGCGCACCACCATCGGCGCATTCATCTGCCCGTTCGACATGTAGCGGAGCTTGGAGGCCTGCAGGATGATCTGCCCGGCTGCCTCGAACATGAAGTCGGCGAACATCAGGTCGGCGATGGTGCGGGCGCCGGTGGCGGAGGCGCCGAGCGCCGCGCCGGTGAAGCCCTGTTCTGAGATCGGTGTGTCGACCATGCGGGCCGCACCGAATTCGGCCCACAGGCCCTTGGTATGGGCGAAGGTGCCGCCCCGCTCGCCGGTGCCCTCGCCGAAATACATGATGTACGGGTCGCGGCGCATTTCCTCGGCGATGCCGTCGCGCACCGCATCGAGCCAGCTCGTCGTCCGGGTCGCCGCCGGCGCGGCCTGGCGGAGCGCCGCCGGAGGGTTGAGCGGCTCGGCAAAGACGTGCGCGCGGACGTTGACCGGATCGGGCTCGGGCGACGTGCGCGCAAAGCCTAGGGCGTCCTGCACCGTCTTTTCGACCCGCTCGTCGATCGCGTCCAGATCGGCGGCTGTCGCGACGGCGTATTCTTCCACCAGCCGCTCGCGGAAGGTCCGGATCGGATCGCGTTTCGCCCAGGCGTCGATCTCCGCCTGGGTCCGGTAGTTGCCGACGACCGGGTCGCCCTCGTGGTGGCCGACGGTGCGGTAGGTCTTGGCCTCGATCAGCGTCGGGCCGCCGCCGGCGCGGGCGCGTTCGATCGCGACGCGCATCGCCTCGTACACGGCCAGCACGTCGTTGCCGTCGACGGCGATGCCGGGGATGCCATAGGCGGCGGCCTTTGACGCGACCTCGGGATTGAGGGTGACGTCGCGGAGCGGCGTCGCGGTCGCGTAGAGGTTGTTCTCGCAGACGAACACGCAGGCGGCCCTTTGCACGGCGGCGAAATTGAGCGCCTCGTGGAAGCCGCCGTGGTTGACCGCCCCGTCGCCGAAGAAGGAGACCGCCACCTGCCCGGATTTCCTGAGGCGCGCGCCCATGCCGACGCCCGCGGCGTGGCTGATCCCGGCGCCGACGATGCCGTTGGTGCCGAAGAGCCCGATGCCGCGGTCGTAGAGATGCATCGTCCCGCCGCGGCCGCCGCAGCAGCCGTCGGCCTTGCCGAACAGTTCGGCCATCAGTGCGTGCGGCGACATCCCCTTGGCGAGCGCATGGCCGTGGCCGCGGTGCGTCGAAGTGATCCAGTCCGATGGCTTGAGATGGGCGCAGACACCGACGGCCGTCGCCTCCTCGCCGATATAGAGGTGGAGAAAGCCGGGGGTCTCGCCTTTCCGGCAGGCGATCTGCGCCGCCGTCTCGAAGCGGCGCAAGAGCACCATCTTCTCGTAGAGGGCGAGCAGGGTCTGGTTGTCGAGCGGCGGCGCGACGGGCTCGTTCTTCAGCTGAACGGCGGACGCTCGGCTCATTTCCTCCCCCTCGTCCTTTGCGGACCGGTTTTGTCGCGTAGGCGGTAGACCGCACCACAGATATTATAATAGCATGAAGTTAGTCGAGCCCTGCTTGTCGGATGACGGGAGGAGGCATGGAGGTCGACCTTGCTGGTTCTGTCGCCGTCGTGGCGGGCGCAGGCGGTCCGCTTGCCGACGCCTGCCGTTCTGCGCTGGCGGCCAATGGCGCAACCGTCGTGACCGCCGCCCAGGCAGGCGAGATCGCGGAGATACGCGCGCGCGCGAGTCGGCTCGATATCCTGGTTCATTTCGCCGCGGGATCGGATGCCGCGACGACCGAAGCGCTGTGCCGCTCGGCAGGTGGTGCGATGGCAAGGGGCGGGCGGATGGTCAACGTCGACTCGGCGCGCGGGCTGATCCCCGTCCGCGGGGAGGGGGCGGCTTCCGCATCGGCGGCGGCGGTCTTTGCGCTCACCAGAAGCCTCGCGCTCGAATTCGGCACTAGCGGAATCCGCATCAACGCCCTGGCGGTCGGACCCGCGCAGCCGGGCGACGAACGCCTGCTTTCGCACACGCCGCTCGGCCGCGCCGCCGATCCGGAGGAGGTCGCCTCGGCGCTCCTCTTCCTCGTCGATCCGGAGAACTCGTACACGACCGGCCACGTCCTCGCCGTCGATGGCGGCTGGACCGCCGGATTTGCGCGGAATTTCTGATGGCCTGGCCGCGATCCGGCACCGGCCAATGACAACGGTACCATCCTTCGCTAGGATGGCTTCGATGCACGGCGCATTGCCCGGGTAGAAGGCGAGCGCCAAGGGGAGTGAAGATGGAGGCTGTCGCCGGCAACCGAATGATCGGCAGCGCGTCGAACCGCGAGCGGCTCGTGCGCCTGCTCGCCGTGGGCGAAGTCGGCGTGCTCGCGGCGCTGATCGTGATCGTCGGGCTCTTCTATTCGATCGAGCCGGCCTTTCTCTCCGCCCGCAACCTCATCGCGATTTTCACCGTCGTCTCGTTCATCGGCATCATCGCCATCGGCCAGACCATCCTTCTCGTCGGCGGCGAGTTCGACCTCTCTGTCGGCTCGATCGCCGGCCTCAGCGCGGTGACCAGCGCCAAGCTGATGACCGCGGTGGCACTGCCGGTGCCCCTAGCGATCTTCGGCGGCATGGTGGTCGGCGGCACCATCGGGCTCGTCAACGGTCTCGTCGTCGTCAAGCTGCGCATCCCCGCCTTCATCCAGACGCTCGGCATGCTGTTCATCGGGCAGGGGCTGATCCAGCTCGTCACCAACGGCTACCCGGTCTATCCGCTGCCGAAGGTCGTCGGCAGCGTCGGCATCCAGCACGCCATTTTCGGGCTCGGCTGGAGCTTCGTCTTCTTCATCGCCGCGGGGCTGGCGGCGGATTTCGTCCTCCGCCGCACGGTGCTCGGGCGCAACATGTACGCGACCGGCGGCAACCCCGAGGTGGCGCGGCTGGTCGGCATCAACACCGCCGCCTACAAGATCGGCGCCTTCATCCTGGTCGGCGTCCTTTCAGCCATCGCCGGCATGTTCGTCATGGCCGATCTCGCCAGCGGCACCACCTCGATCGGCAGCGGCTGGGAACTCGCCGTCATCGCCGGCGTGGTCGTCGGCGGGGTCAGCCTCTTCGGCGGCGCCGGCACGATGGCGGGCGGCCTTCTCGGCATCCTGCTTCTGCAGGCCGTGCAGAGCGGCCTCGTCGTGGTCGGCGTCAACGCCAATTTCCAGCAGATCGCGGTGGGCACGATCATGGTGCTCGCCGTCGGCCTCGACATCCTGCGGCGGCGCATCTTCATCGCCGGCGGCAGCTCGTCGTCGGAGACCGAGGCCGTCGAACTCGCGCCGCCTGAGAAATCCGAAGCCTGACTTCACCGCCGGCCCGTGCCGGCCAAAATGGGAGGAACTGCGAAATGATGTGGAAACGCACTCTGGGGACGGCGGTGGCCGCTCTCATCGCGCTGGCTGCCGCGGGCGGCACCGGTCAGGCCAACGACAAGAAGCTCCTCTGGGTCCAGCCGATGCGCGACCACCCGGTCCACCGGCTGATGCAGCAGGGCTTCCTCGATAAGTGCAAGGAGCTCGGCTACACCTGCGACATCGTCGGCAATCCGAGCGCGACCAACTGGGACGTGGCCGGCTCACTGCCGCTCGCGGAAGCCGCGATCGCGCGGACGAAGTACGACGCGATCGGCGTCTACGGACCCGACCCGGCGATCTTCCCCTTCATCAGCAAGCTCGCGTCGGAAGGCTTCCCGATCGTGACCTGGCACGTCCTGCCGAAGGAAGGTTCGGTCGAGGGCCTCAAGGCCGCGACCGGCGAGGACATCGCCAATGCCGGCCAGAACGCCGCCATCGCCATCGGCGACAAGCTCGGCGGCAAGGGCACCGTCGCGGTGACCCAGGGCGCTTCCAACGACACCGAGAACGCCATGTCGGATGCCTTCCGCAAGACGATTGCGGAGAAGTACCCCAACATCAAGGTACTCGACACGCAGATGGAAGGCTTCGAGCCGTCGGCCGCGGAAGCCAAGGCGGTCGCGATCCTGCAGGGCAACCCGGACGTCAACGCCGCGTTCTCGACCACCGGCAACGGCATCCAGACCTGGTCGGGCGCCGCCCGCAAAGCCGGCCGCGACGTGGTCATCATCGGCATGGACTACATCCGCCAGAACCTCGACATCGTGAAGGCCGGCGGCGCCTACGGCATCGTGGCGCAGCCGCTCTATGAGGAGAGCGCCAAGGTGGCCGAGCTGCTCGCCGCGCTCGCCGAGGGCAAGACGGTTCCGTACCTGAACCCGCTGCCTGCCGCGGTGATCACCGCGAAGGATCTCGACAAGTATTACAAGATCCTTGACGCCGCCGGTCAGTAGGACGGGCGATTCGACAGGGTCCCCGGCGATCTGCCGGGGACCGTTCCACCCCGCCTCGTCATCCTCCGGCTCGACCGAAGGATCGGCAGGGGCAGCGAAAGCGCCGAATGGCAGTGGAGAGCGATCCTCTGCTTTCGCGGAGGAATGACGAAGTGAGGGATTCGAAACTCACGTGATCCATTGGGGATGGCATTGACCGGCGTCGAACCCGCCACCGACCTCATCGTCGAAGCGACCGGCATCGTGAAGAGCTTCGCCGGCGTGCGGGCGCTCCGTGGCATCGATTTCCGGGTCCGCCGCGGCGAGATTCACGCGCTCCTCGGTCAGAACGGCGCCGGCAAGTCGACGCTGGTGAAGATTCTGAACGGCGTGCATCCGGCCGGAACCTATGACGGGACGATCCGGATCGCCGGCGAGATCGTCGACCTCCGCTCGCCGCTCGTAGCGCGCGCCCGCGGCATCGCCTACGTTCCGCAGGAAATCGAGGTCTTCGAGCACCTCAGCGTCGCGGAGAACATCTTTGCCGGGCAGACCGGCCTCGGCCGCGGCGTTCTGGTGCGCCAGCGAAGTCTCGAAGAGCGTGCCGGAGCCCTCTTCCGCGACCTCGGCCTGACGATTCCGCCGCGGGCGCTCGTCGCCGCGCTCACCGCGGCGCAGCGCCATCTCGTCATGATCATGCGGGCGTTGGCGACCGATCCGAAGGTGCTGATGCTCGACGAGCCGACGGCATCGCTGTCCGGCGCCGAGGTATCGCGCCTGTTTCGCCTGCTCAAGCGCCTTAAGGCGCAGGGCACGACCATGATCTTCATCACCCACCGCCTGCCCGAGGTGATTGCGCTCTGCGACCGCGCGACGGTGCTCCGCGACGGGCAGATCGCGGCCGAGATGGAACGCGGGTCGTTCGACGCCGATCGCATCATCGCGGCGATGTCGGGCCAGCGCCTGCAGCGCCTCTATCCGAAGCACGAGCCGCGGACGGGTACCCCCGTCATCCTCAAGGTCGAAAACCTCACCATCGAGGAGCGGCATGGCTCGCACCGCGGCCTCCATGATGTCAGCCTTGAACTCCACGCCGGCGAAATCCTCGGCATTGCCGGGCTGCTCGGCTCGGGCCGCACCGAGCTGCTTGCTGGCATCTATGGCCGCATCCCGCACCGCGGGCAGGTGACGGTCGCGGGCGAAACGCGACCGATCGACTCGACCAGGCAGGCGCGGCAGGCCGGCATCGCCCTCCTCACCGAGGACCGCAAACGATCGGGCCTTCTCTTCAATCTGCCGATCCGCGCCAACATCACCATCGGCAATCTCGGCCTGTTCGCGAAGCTCGGCATGGTCGCATCGGAGAAGGAGGACAACGCCGCCGTCCGCGCGATGCGCGAACTGAAGGTGAAAGCAAGCTCCTCCTCGGCAATGGTCTCGCACCTGTCGGGCGGCAACCAGCAGAAGCTCCTTTTTGCCCGCGTCCTCATGAATGCGCCGAAGGTGCTTCTCCTCGACGAGCCGACCAAGGGCGTCGACGTCGCCACGCGCCACGAGATCTACCGGCTGATCGTCGACCTCGCCGATCGCGGCGTCGGGCTGATCGTGGTGTCGTCGGAACTCGAGGAGGTGATCGGCCTTGCCGACCGCAGCCTGGTGATGGCCGACGGACGCATCGTCGATGAGTTCGGCAAGGCCGCGGCGAGCGAAGAGCGGGTCCTCAAATCGATCGCCGCCGCGCACGCTGCCCGCACGGCGGCGCTGGCCGCCGGAGCGGCGGCATGAGCGAGCCGCGTGCCTCGCTCCGTGGCAAGGCGATCCTCGTCACCGGTGCCGCGACCGGCATCGGCCGGGCGACAGCGGAGCTGCTCGCCGCTTCCGGCTGCAACGTCTTCGCGATCGGGCTTGAGCCCGAGCCGGGCCGCGCCCTTGCCGCGAAGGCCGGGTCCGCCGGCCGGAAACTCACCTTCCGTGAAGCCGATGTCACGCGCGAAGCCGACGTCCGTGCCTCGGTCGCGGCGATGCTCGCCGCCTATGGGCGCATCGACGGCGTGGTCAACTCGGCCGGCATCAACCAGACCGACACGCGCATCGAGGACATGAGCGACGAGGTCTGGGACCGGACGATTGCGGTCAACCTCACTGCCATCTTCCGCGTCTGCCGCGCCGCATTGCCGGAGATGCGGAAGGCGGGCGGCGGCAGCGTCGTCAACATCGCCTCGGTCCACGCGCTGGCGACGGTTCCCGGCGTCCCGGCCTACGCCGCTTCGAAGGGCGGGGTGCTGGCGCTGTCGAAGCAGCTCGCGCTCGACTATGCGGTCGACTACATCCGCGTCAACGCGCTGATCGTCGGGTCGGTCGATACGCGGATGACGAGGACGGTGGTCGACGCCGCCGGCGGGCCGGAGAAACTCGGCCTCAGCTACGCGAAGAACGTGATTGCGCGCATTGCCGACCCGTCCGAGATCGCGACCTCGATCGCCTTCCTTCTGTCCGACGACGCTTCCTTCATCACCGGCTCGGGCTTTGTCGTCGATGGCGGGATGACCGCGCTGCTCTTCTGACGGCGATGATCGAACTCCGCAGCGACGATCTCACCGCCGGTCTCGTCCCCGAGATCGGCGGCAGCCTCGCCTGGTTCCGGAAGGGCGGGATCGACCTGATGCGGCCTCTCGGCGATGCCGACCGCGCGAATAGCGACGTGCTCGGGGTGGCGATGTTCCCGATGGTGCCCTACGCCAACCGCATCGCCGACAATGCCTTTGTCTTCGAGGGCAGGACCTACCGCTTCCAGCCGAACAATCCGCCGGAGAAGTTCAACGTCCACGGTAGCGGCTGGCATTCGCCGTGGCAGGGCGAGCAGGTGTCGGCGAGCGAGGCGGTGCTGACTCTCCTTCATCTGGCGCCGTCCGAGCCCTACAGCTATTTCGCGACGCAGCGCTTCCGGCTGGAACCGGATCGGCTTGTCGTCACCACCGGGATCGAGAACCGAGGCGCCCGGAGGATGCCCTTCGGCTTCGGCCAGCACCCGTGGTTCCACCGCGATCCCGACACGACAGTCGCCTTCCGCGCCGATACGCTCTGGATCGAAGGCTGGGACAACACCGCTTCGGAGCGGATCGCGACCCCGCCGGAATTCTCGTTCGCCGAGCCGCGCCGGCTTCCCGCCGCCCGCCGCAACAACTGCTACGGAAGCTGGGACGGCCGCCTCGACATCGCTTGGCCCGGGCGGGGCGTCGGCCTTCATGTTGAGGCCGACCCGATTTTCCGCCACCTCATGTTCTACGCCGACCCGGCGCGTCCGGTCTTCTGTATCGAGCCGCAGACCAATGTTGTCTGCGCGTTCAACATGGCACCGCCGGAAGACGCCTACGACCTCGGGATAATCGTGCTGGCGCCGGGCGAAGGCGCCTCCGGCACCGTCACCTTCCAGGCGACAGCTGTTTGACGGCCCGTCGCTGACCGCGCCGCCGCCCTCGTGTAAGAAGGGGCCGGAGGGAGGAGTGCGATGGAATCGGGCGACAAGCAGCGGGAGAAGGCGCCGGCGCGCACCGGCCTCGGCGCCACCATGGCCGATGTCGCGGCGATTGCCGGCGTCACCAAAATGACCGTCTCGCGCGTTCTCCGCCATCCCGAGCAGGTCCGCGCCGATACCCGCGACCGCGTCCTCGGGGTGATGGGGAAGCTCGGCTACGTTCCCAACCGCCTTGCCGGGAGTCTCACCGCCGGCCGCAGCGGACTCGTGGCCGCGATCGTGCCGACGCTCCGCCATTCGCTCTTCGCCGACACGATCGAGGGCATGTCGGACGTGCTTGCGGAATCCGGTCTCGACCTCATCGTCGCCAACAGCCGCTACCGCGCCGATGTCGAAGAGAGCCAGATACGCACGCTCCTCGAGCGGCGGCCGGACGCGATCGTGCTCACCGGTCTCACCCACACGCCCGAGGCGCGCCACCTGCTTGCCCGCTCCGGCATCCCGGTGGTCGAAACCTGGGAGAGCACCGACAGCCCGATCGACGTCGCGGTCGGCTTTTCCAATCGCGACGCCGCCGAGGCGATGACCCTGGCGCTGGTCGAGTCGGGCTATCGCCGCATCGCCTTCGTCAACGGGCCGAGCGACTCGAACGAGCGCGCCCGCCACCGTGCCGAGGGATATCAGGCGGCGATGGCGGCGGCGGACCTTCCGGCGCTCCCCATCGAGGTCGTGCGCGATGTCGGCGCGATCCGCGTCGAGACCGGCGGCAAGGTGCTGCGTAAGCTCGTGCGCACCCCGTCGCCGCCGGACGCGATCTTCTTCACCAGCGACGTGTTCGCGGTCGGCGCCATCATCGAGTGCAGGGCGCTCGGCATCCGCGTGCCAGAGCAGCTCGGCATCGCCGGTTTCCACGACCTCGAAATGGGCCGCCTGGTCTCGCCGACGCTCACCACCGTCCACGTCCCGGCGCTGGAAATCGGGCGCCGCGCCGGGCAGGCGATACTTGCCCGGCTTGCCGGCCAGGGCGAGGTGAACTCGACCGAACTCGCCTTCAAGATCGTCCGCCGCGAAAGCACGCTCAAGCCCGCCAAAACGGCTTGACGCCAACCACGTTACCGGTAACATCCACCCAACTGCCGGTCGGCAGGTCCAAAGGCCGTTCCGCTTTCATCGGCCTATTCAGGGAGGAAGAGAAATATGTCGCGGAAGTTTTTCGCGGGCGTCGCAGCGATCGCGCTGACGCTCGGTCTGGGCGTCTCGGCGGATGCCGCCAACAACCCGCCGAAGATCGGTCTCGTCCAGATCGACCTCAGCAACCCGTTCCACCTCGGCGAGGTCGAGGGCGCCAAGGAAGCCGCCCGCCGCGCCGGCTTCGACCTCATCGTCACCTCCGGCGAGGGCGACGTTAACAAGCAGATCCAGGCGGTCGAGAACCTCATCAACCAGGGCGTCGACGCGATCTCGGTCAACTTCATCGACGCCGGCGCGTTCGGCCCGACGATGGCCAAGGCGAAGGCGGCCGGCATCCCGATCATCTGCCTGCACTCGAAGCCGGAAGGCTGCGCCGCGACGCTCGGCTTCGACGAGCGCTACACCGGCAAGATCGTCGGCGAGTATTCGGTCGAACTGCTCAAGGCCAAGTACGGCGACGTCAAGGGCAAGGTCGCCAACCTCCAGGGCCTCCTCGGCCAGGGCCTCAACACCGATCGTTCCGGCGGCTTCACCGACGTGATGGCGAAATACCCGGGCGTGCAGGTGGTGGCGCAGGAGCCGACCAGCTGGGATCCGACCAAGGCCGTCTCGATCACCGAGAACTGGATGACCGCCTATCCGGACCTCGACCTCATCTACGGCAACAGCGACAGCCTCACGGTTCCGGCCGCGGGCGTCGTCGAGCGCGCCGGCAAGAAGGACCAGATCATGCTGGTCTCGGTCGACGGCACCAAGGACGGCCTCGAAGCGGTGAAGAACGGCACGCTGAAGAGCACCGTTCTCCTCGCCCCGCAATACTCGGGCTTCTGGAAGGCGTACTTCCCCTACCTCGTCGCCACCAAGAAGAACAACACCACCGACGTCCTGATCCAGGGCGTGCTGGTCACCGCGGATAACGTCGACGCTTCGATGAAGCTCGCCGACGACCTCACGGGCAAGATCCAGACCTTCCCCTATGAGAAGCCGCTGAAGGACATCGTCGCGACCTACAAATAGGCCGTCTGGCATGCGCAGGGGAGGCGGCGCGCCTCTCCTGCGCCTCGCCTTCTCTCTTCGTCATCCTCCGGCTTGACCGGAGGATCGGTTAGGATGAGGCCTTCCTGCATCGTCAACCCTGAGGTTAGTGGTCCTCCGGTCAAGCCGGAGGATGACGGAAGTGGGAGCGGACAGGCCCTTGCCCATGATTGAGACCGCCGCTCCCGCGCTCGAACTGAAGGCGCTCTCCAAGCGCTTCCCTGGCGTGCTGGCGCTCGACAATGCCTCGCTCACCGTCCGGCGCGGCGAAATCCACGCCGTCATCGGCCAGAACGGCGCCGGCAAGTCGACCATGATCAACGTGCTCGCCGGCATGCTCGCCGCCGATGCCGGCGAGATCGTGCTTTCCGGGCGTGCGGTCGCCATCCAGTCGACGGCCGAGGCGATCGCGCTCGGAATCGCTACCGTCTACCAGGAACTCAGCCTCCTCCCGAACCTCACCATCGCGGAGAACATTGCCCTCGGGCGCGAGCCGTTCCGCAACGGCCTCCTCGACCGCAGCGCCATGCGCACCAGGGCGAAGGCGGCGCTGGAGCGGATGAACCTCGACATGAATGTCGATGTGCGGATCGGGTCGCTGTCGCTCGCCGAGCGCCAGCTGGTCGAGATCGCGAAGGCGCTGTCGCACCATCCGACCGTGCTGGTCCTCGACGAGCCGACCGCGGCGCTGGCGCAGCGCGAGACCGAGCGCCTGTTCGCCGTGCTCCGCCGCCTCCGGTCCGAGGGCATGGCGATCGTCTATGTCTCGCACCGCTTCCGGGAGATCCTCGACCTTTGCGACCGTGCGACGGTGCTCCGCAACGGGCGTGTCGTCGCCACCACCGAGCTCGCCGAGCTGACCGAAGCCGATCTCACCGAGGCGATGGTCGGCAGCGCCACCGAACTCTACCGGCGTGAGGGGGGCACCTCTTCCGGGGAGGTGCGGCTCGAGTGCGCCGGCCTCTCCTGGCGCGGCCGGGTCCACGATGTGGGGTTCCGCGTCCATGCCGGCGAGATCGTCGGCCTTACCGGGTTGCTTGGCGCCGGCCAGAACGAGGTTGCGCGGATGTTAGGCGGCGACCTCGTCCCGAGCGCCGGCACCATCCGCGTCAACCGCCATCCGGTCGCGATGCGCAGCCCCGCGGACGGCGTGGCCGCCGGCATCTGCCTCCTCACCGACGAGCGGAAAAGCGAGGGCATCCTGCCCAACCTGGCGCTTCGCGAGAACATCGCGCTGCCCTCGATGGCGCGGCGGCGGGCGGGCGGCATGTTCGTGGCGGCGGGGGCCGAACGGGCCGCGGTCGCCGACGAGGTTCGGCAGTTCGGCGTCGTCACCTCCTCGATCGAGGTGCCGATCCGCACGCTCTCCGGCGGCAACCAGCAGAAGGCGCTGATCGCCCGCTGGCACCTCGCCGACGCGGCGGTGTTCGTGCTCATCGAGCCGACGCGGGGCGTCGATGTCGCGGCGCGCGCCGAGATCTACCGCCGGCTCGATGCGCTCGCCGCGGCCGGCAAGGCGATCGTCTTCGTCTCCTCGGAAATCCCCGAACTGCTGGCTCTGGCCGACCGCATCCTCGTCCTCCGCGACGGTCGGGTCGTCCGCGAGACGCGGCCGGCGGAAACCGGCGAGGAGCGGCTTAACCTTCTCATCCAGGGAGCGCGGTGACCGTGCCGGCAACCGACCTGTCGCGGGCGCGGCAAGGGCCGGACGCCGGGTCGTCCCGCGGACCGTTCGCCGCGCTTGCCGATCTGGCGCGGCGCCAGCCGATGGTGGTCGCCGCCATTCTTCTTTTCGCCGTCTTCGCGCTCACGGCACCTGTGTTCGGCACGCTCGCCAACGGCGAGAACATCCTCCGCCAGACCTCGCCGGTCCTGCTCCTCGGTCTCGGCATGACGTTCGTCGTGCTGGTCGGCGGCATCGACCTGTCGGTCGGCTCGGTGGTGATCGCGTCGTCGACGGCGGCGGGGATCGTGCTCGTCTCCGGTCTGCCGTCCGCACTGGCGATGCTGGCCGCGGTCGCCGTCGGGGCAGCGATCGGCGGCGTGAACGCGCTCCTCATCGAGGCGCTCCGCATCAGTCCGGTAATCGTGACGCTGGGCAGCATGATCGCCGTGCGCGGGCTCGCCCTGGTCGCGCTCGGCCAGTACTCGTCGTGGATCAACATCAAGGCGCCGGCCTTCGATGCGCTCGCTCGTGCCCGCGTCCTCGGCTTCCCGGCGGATGCGCTGATCGTGCTCGCACTCACCGCACTCGCCTGGCTTTTCCTTACCCGGACCATCCACGGCCGCCGGCTCTACGCGGTTGGCGACAACGAGCGGGCGGCGCGCCTTTCCGGGGTCTCGGTGCGCGGCTACCGCGCCGCGGCCTATGTCCTCTGCGGCGCCTTTGCCGGCCTTGCCGGAATCCTCTTCGCAGCGCGCACCGGCATTGTCAGCCCGTCGATCGGCGGGGGCATGGAATTCTACGCCATCGCCGTGGTGGCGCTCGGCGCCGGCGGCCTGCCGGCGGGACGGGTCAAGGTCGGCGAAACGCTGATCGGCGCGCTCATCCTGATGATGGTCTTCAACTACATGACCATCCGCGGCATCCCGGGGACCTGGCAGACCACGGCGACCGGTTTCCTGCTCCTGCTTGCCATGGTCGCCGGCCGTGCGGTGCAGGGCAGGTCTCCCGGCGAGGCGGCGGTCGGGCTGGAAGCGGCCTCGCTCGTCGAGTCGGGACGCTTCGCGCGCAGCCTCGGGCGGAACGCCATCGTCGTCGCGACGATCGTGCTCGCCGCCGTCTTCTCCGTCATCAACCCGCGCTTCGCCTCGGTCGCCAACGTCGTCACGCTGGTCGAGCAGAACGCGACGCTCGCCATCGTCGCGGTCGGCGCCATGCTCGGCATCGTCTCGCGCTCGGTCGACATCTCGCCCGGCTCGGTCGTCGCCCTCGGCGCCGTCGCGGCGGCGCTGGCGCTGCAGGCAGGCGCCCCGATGCCGCTGGCGCTTCTCGCCGGCATCGCCGCCTGCCTCGCGGTCTATGGGCTGAACGGCCTCGTCGTCGGCGGGCTTGGGCTCGACCCGCTCATCGTCACGCTCGCCGCCTGGATCTGGGCGCGCGGGCTTGCCGTCTCGCTCACCGACGCGCGTACCCTTCCCTTCAACCTCGACTTCGTCGGTTTCATGAACGCGCCGCTCGTCGCCGGTTTCACGCCGGGCGCGGTCCTGATGGTGCTCGCCTTCGCCGCAGGGTGGCTGATCCTCACGCGCTTGCCGATCGGGATGCGGCTCTACGCGCTCGGCAACGACCCGCGCATGCTCCGCCAGGCCGGGGTCGGCGACAGCGCGACGCGCTTCAAGATTCTGCTCCTCATCGGCGGCTTCACCGCCGCCGGCATGCTGGTGATGCTCGGCCGCTTCGGCGCGGCGGCGCCGACCGCGGGCTTCGGGCTCGAACTCGATGCCATCGTCGCGGTGGTGGTCGGCGGCGCGTCGTTCCGGGGCGGCGAGGGACGGCTCCGCGATACCGCCGTCGGCGTCCTCTTCCTCGCGGTCCTCAACAACGGCCTCTCCGGCCTGCAGATGGGCGACGCCGGCTTCTTCCTGATCAAGGGCACCGCCATCCTCGCCGCACTGACACTGCGCTCGGCGGCGCGCTTCCTGCCGGGGAAGCCGACATGAGCGGCTGGCCACAGATCGACTACGGCCACACCGCCTACGACAAGGCGGTGACCGGGGGCGACGTCTACGGCATCCGCACCGACCCGGCCCGTTTGGCAAAGCGGCCGCTGAAGGTCGGCATCATCGGCTGCGGCGGCGTCGCGCAGGCAAAATGGCTGCCCGCGGTGAAGTACCTGCAGACGCGCTCCGAGCCGGTCGTCATTTCCGGCGTCGCCGACGTTTCCGTCGAGGCGCGGGAGAAGGTCGCCGCGCTTTATGCCGTTCCCGCCCACCGGAGTATCGGCGAGCTGCTCGCGGCCGACCGCCCTGACTTGGTCCTCATCCTCGCGTCGGATGACGCCCATGCCCCGGCGGCACGCGGGGCGATCGATGCGGGCATTCCGGTCCTGGTCGAGAAGCCGCTGTCGCGCTCGCTCGCCGAGGCCCGCGATCTCTGCGCCTTCGCCGAACGGAAGGGCGTTTTGCTTGCCGGCGTCGCCAACAAGCGCTTTTCGCCGCCCTACGCGATGGCGAAGGCTCTGGTCGACGAGGGCCGGCTCAAATCCGCACCGATGCTTTTCTCCGGGAAGTTCACCCTCGGCTATCCCTATGTCGACATCCTCGAAGGCGGCACCATCCACCTCCTCGATCTCGCGCTCTGGTTCATGGGACCGGCGCGGAGCCTCCATGCCACAGCAACCAGGACCGCTGACGGCCGGGTAGAACACGCTGTCGCCCAGATCCGGTTCGTCTCCGGCGCCGTCGGCTCGATCGTCACGTCGTCGGCGGCGATGAGCTTCAAGCCGTGGGAGCGGGTCGAGATCGTCGGGCGGAATGCGATGCTGGCCGTCGAGGACCAGTTCGAACTCGCCCTCTATGACGAGGAGCCCGGCCCGGCAAAGATCTGGCGGCCGGCGATACCCAATACCCTGATGTTCGACGAGGATTTCGGCGGCTATGCCGGCCTCCTGGCGCACGTCCTCGATGCGGTGCGCGGGCTCGCTCCGCTGTCGCCCACCGGCCGCGACGCGGCAGCGGCCCTCGCGCTCGTCGATGCCGTCCATCGCTCCCTCGCTTCCGGCGCCAGCGTCGACCTCGACGTCTGACGGCGTGCAAAAGAGACAACCCCATGAAGATCGCAAAGCTCGAAACCTTCCTCGCCAATGCCGGGCTCCGGAACTACCTCTTCGTCCGTCTGACCACCGACACCGGCCTCACCGGCATCGGGGAGGCCTCCCTCGAATGGCAGGAACGGGCGGTTGAGGTCCTCCTCAACGAGTGGGTAGCCGACCGGATCGTCGGGCGCGATCCCTTCGACATCGAGGACGTTGTCGGCGGCATGGTCCGCGACCAGTACCAGGGCGGCGCGACGGTGATGACGGCGATCAGCAGCGCCGAGATCGCCATGTGGGACATCATCGGCAAGGCCTGCGGCCAGCCGGTCTATCGCCTGCTCGGCGGGCAGGCGCGGCCCGCGCTCCACGCCTACGCCAACGGCTGGTACGGCGCCTGCCGGACGCCGGCCGATTACGCCGCGCGCGCCGCCGCGGTCGTCGCCCGCGGCTACCCGGCGCTGAAATTCGACCCGTTCACCACGGCGTGGAAGACGCTCTCCCGTGACGAGGAGGAGGCGGCGCTCGCCATTATCGATGCGGTCGCCAGGGCCGTCGGCCCGAAGGTCGGCCTGATGATCGAGATCCACGGGCGGCTCGCCGCCGGCGACGCCATCCGCTTCATCAGGCAGCTGGCTCCCTACAACATCGTCTGGTGCGAAGAGCCGGTGGTCCCGGAGAACCTCGATCTGCTCCGCGAAGTGAAGGCCGCCTCGCCGCATCCGATCTCCGCCGGCGAGCGCCTATACACGCTTGCCGACTTCAACCGCCTGACGGCCATGCGCGCGGCCGACGTGGTGCAGATGGACATCGCGCATTGCGGCGGCCTGACCGCGGCCAAGAAGGTCGCGGCCTTCGCCGCGGCCCAGGACATCGGCGTCTCGCCGCATTGCTCGATCGGGCCGGTGGCTTTCGCCGCCGCCATCCACTTCGCCTGGTCGACGCCCAACATGCTGCTTCTCGAATCCTTCGCGGAATTCGACGTCGACTGGCGGAATGACCTCGTCGGCGGTTGGAACCCGCTCGACTGCGGCAGGATTGCCCTGCCCGACAGACCGGGGCTCGGCCTCGATATCGACGAGGCCGCCATCGCGGCGCATCCGTACCGCACGCTGTCCTTTCCCTCGCTCTGGGACAGGACCTGGACCGAAGAGTTCACCGGTGCGACGGGATTCCAGGCCGGCGGCGGCAGGCAGACCTAGCCGGTGAGGTGCGGTTCACGATTCCGGGAACAGCGGAACCTCGGTCGCGTTTCTGTCGGCACGGGCGGCGGCAGACGGGCTGAGGAGTTCCCATGTCCAATCCAGACGTATCGGTTGAGATCAACGAGCGGATCGCGGTTGCGCGCCCGCTCTCCTGGCGCGCGGTGATTGCTGGCGTAGTGGTTGCCCTGGTTGTCCAGCTTCTCCTGTCCATCCTCGGCGGGGCCATCGGCCTTGCCTTCGTCAACCCGACGACGGTCGACAATCCGAGCCCGATGACAGCGACGATCATCGGGGCGATCTGGTGGACGCTGTCCGGGATTCTCGCGGCCTGGGCGGGCGGCATTACCGCGGGCCGTCTTTCCGGGATGCCGGCCAGCGGCACCGCCGCCTGGCACGGGCTGGTCGCCTGGGCGGTGACGACGCTGGTCATCTTCTTCCTCCTCGCCAGCGCTATCGGCGGCATCGTCGGCGGCGCCTTTTCGGTGCTGGGGAGCGCCGCCAGCGGCCTCGGCCAGGCGGCAGCCGCTGCCGCACCGGCGGTCGCGAACCTGGCCGGCGATCCGTTCGGCTCCGTCGAAACCGCGATCAACGACACGACCGGCGCAAAGGACCCGGCCGCGGCACGGACGGCGGTGATCGGTTATGTGCGGAGCGCCTTCACGGCCGACCAGGCCGGTGCCCAGCCCGCCATGGACCGCGCCGGCGACGCCCTTGCCCGCGCTTCCGGCCTCTCGCCCGAAGAGGCGAAGGCAAAGCTCGCCGACTGGAAGGCGCAGTACGACCAGGCGGTCGCGACCGCCAAGCAGAAGGCCGCCGACGCGGCGAACGCCGCGCGAAAGGCCGCTTCGGCCGCGGGCATCCTCAGCGTCATCGCTCTGGTCTTCGGCGCGCTTGCCGGCTGGTATGGCGGGTGGCACTCGCCGGTGCCGACCGACGAGGCCATGTATGGCCGCTTCGTGCGGCGCATGCCCGGGATCGTCCCGCGCTAGAAAGCGGCGGCGGGCGGTCCCGGTCGGCCGGTGCCGCCTACCGCGCCCACTCCTCGGGCGGCGGCGGCTTCATCGCCCCGGTCATGATCGCCACCGCGTCCGACATCGAGAACTGGCGCGGGTTGATCACCGCGATGCGCTTGCCGAGGCGGTGGATGTGAATGCGGTCGGCGACCTCGAAGACGTGCGGCATGTTGTGGCTGATGAGGATGATCGGCAGGCCGCGCTTCTTCACGTCGAGCATCAGCTCTAGGACCTTCCGCGATTCCTTGACGCCGAGCGCCGCCGTCGGCTCGTCCATGATGATCACCCGGCTGCCGAAGGCGGCGGCACGGACGACGGCGACGCCCTGGCGCTGGCCGCCCGACAGCGTTTCGACCGGCTGGCGGATGCTCTGGATGGTGAGGAGGCCGAGCGCGTTGAGGTGCTCGCGCGCGGCCCGCCGCATCCCCGCCCGATCCAGCAGGCGGAAGAATTCGCCGAGGAACCCGGGCTTCCGCCGCTCGCGGCCGAGAAACAGGTTGTCGGCGATGGACAGCGCCGGGGAGAGCGCGAGGTTCTGATAGACCGTCTCGATGCCGGCGTTCCGCGCTTCGATCGGCGAGCGGAAATGGACAATCTTCCCGTCCATCAGCACTTCGCCGCTATCCGGAATCACCGCGCCGGCGATGACCTTGATGAGTGTCGACTTGCCGGCGCCGTTGTCGCCGATGACGCCGAGGATCTCGTTCGGCATCAGCTCGAAATCGGCATGGTCGAGGGCGACGACCCGGCCGTAACGCTTGACGATGCCGCGCGCCTCCAGGACCGGACGGCGCGCCGGTTCGGGCGCGGTCTGGTCCGAGATGTCGAGCGCGGCGCTCATGACGAGGCCCTCCTGATCCACTGATCGAGGGTCACGGCGACGATGATCAGCCAGCCGACGGTGAATTGCTGCCAGAGCACGTC